>Ga0070707_100003101_pt1 | contig 15733 bp, 16 predicted proteins | sample KBSK5502metaG_FD_65468 | JGI IMG/M metagenome (GOLD analysis project Ga0070707, IMG submission 65468) | Corn, switchgrass and miscanthus rhizosphere microbial communities from Kellogg Biological Station, Michigan, USA - KBS K5-50-2 metaG | ecosystem: Host-associated > Plants > Roots >... | reverse complement strand
CCGCCCCGAGGATTTCTATCGCGACGCGCACCAGAAGATCTGTGAAGCGATCGAGGCGTTGTTCCAGCAGGGTGAGCCGTCCGACGCGATCACCGTTGCCGACGAGCTCGCGCGCCGGGGGCAGCTCGAGTCGGTCGGCGGGAAGCCGTATCTGTACACGCTGGTCGCATCGGTTCCGATCGCGGCCAATGCGACCTACTACGCGCGCATCGTCACCGACCACGCGACGCTGCGCCGGCTGATCGACGCGGCCACGATCATCGCGCAAGAGGCGTACGACATCCCCGAAGACGTCGAGACGGCCGTGAACAACGCGGAAGAGGTCATGTTCAAAGTCGCCTCGCGGCGGATCCATCAAGACTTCATGCCGGTCCGCAACCTGCTTTCCGAGACGATGGACCACATCGAGATGCTCGCGCGGCGTCAGGAAGACGTCACGGGCGTTCCGACGGGCTTCACGGATCTCGACCACCTGCTGTCCGGCATGCAGAAGGGGAACTTGATCCTCGTCGCCGCGCGCCCATCGATGGGAAAGTCCACGCTCGCGGTCAACATCGCGCAACATGTTTCTCAGCACGAGCAGCTTCCATGCGTCCTCTTCTCGTTGGAGATGAGCTGGATGGAGATCGTGCAGCGCATGATCTGCGCGGAGGCACGTATCGACACGCGCAAGATCCGCAGCGGCCAGATGCAAGAGGCCGAGTGGCGGCGGGTGAGCCAGGCCGTCGGCCGTCTCGCCGAAGCGCCGCTTTACGTCGACGACACGGCGGCGATCACGATGGGCGAGATCCGCGCGAAGTGCCGACGCTTGAAAGCGAAGGAAGGCTCGCTCGGTCTCGTGGTCGTCGACTACATCCAGCTGATGCAGTCCACTCGTCGCACCGAGAACCGCGTGCAAGAAGTCTCGGACATCTCGCGCGCGCTGAAGATCCTCGCGAAGGAGCTCGAGGTTCCGGTCGTCGCCGTCTCGCAGCTCTCTCGTCAGCCCGAGCAAGGCGCCTCGGGCAAGCCGCGGCGGCCGCGCCTTGCCGACCTCCGCGAGTCCGGCGCGCTCGAACAGGACGCCGACGTTGTGATGTTCGTCTACCGCGAGGACTACTACGACAAGGAGTCGGAGAAGAAGGGCGAAGCGGAGATCATCGTCGAGAAGCACCGCAACGGCCCGACCGACACGATCAACCTGGCGTTCCTCGGCCAGTACACGAAGTTCGAGAACCTCGCGCGCGCGTAGCGGAACCGCCGGCCCAGTCGGGCCGTCCAATCGGCGACCGTTCGACCAGGAGGCGCCGATGTCGCCCAAGACGACGAAGTGGATCCGCCGAGGGATCGTTACGACTCTGGTTCTGGCTGTGGCGGCGCTCGCCGTCGGCGCGGCATCGAAGAAGAGCAACACTACGGCGGTCTTGCACAGCCGAAACGTCGCCGATCCGAACAGCCAGCGCGCGATAGCCGGGGGCACGAATGTCTACGCCCCTACGCCGGGTGTCGCGCAAGCCGCGCCCTCGGTCGTCGGTGCAGATTCGTCCGCGAGCTTGCCGAACACGCCCGACCGGATCGAGCGCACCGCCGACCTAACGGTCGAAGTGAAGAAGGGCACGTTCGACGCGCAATGGACGAACGCGTTCAAGATCGCGCAGCGCTACGGCGGCCAGATCATGAGCTCGACGCGCGGCGTTCCCTCGCCGCAACCGGTGCCGCTCGAGCAGAACGGGACGACGTCGAGCGCGAGCGCCAAGCAGCCGGCGATCGGCGACATCACGATCCGGATCCCGGCGCAGAACTTCGTCAACGCATCCAACGCGTTGCGCGCGCTCGGCACCGTTCGCGGTGACACCATCGCCACACAGGACGTCGGCCAGGAGTACGTCGATCTTCAGAGCCGCTTGCGCAACTTGCGTGCGGAACAGAGCACGCTGCTCGCCCTGTTCAAGCGCACGACGACCATCAAGGACACCCTTGCGGTGCAGGCGCAGGTCTCGAACGTCGAAGGACAGATCGAGCAGGTAACCGGCCGTGTCAAGTACCTGGACGCGCACACGCTGTTCAGCACGATCACCGTTCACTTGCAGGAGCCCGGCGTTACCGTCATCACGACCGTGAACCAAGGGCCGTCGCTGGGCGGCGCATGGGAGACGGCGAAGACCGGTCTCGTCCGTTTGGCCGGCGCCGGTTTGATCTTGGGTCTGTGGCTGCTGCCCTTCGGAGCGCTCGGCCTCATCGGCATGGCGATCTGGCGCCGCGCGCGCGGCCCTGCGCACCAGGTCTGAGAACGACCCGATACAGTGAAGAAGCCCCGCCGAGGGGCTTCTTCACTATGAGACTTCGCGCGGGCACCATCGAGATCATCGTCTGCACGCTCGCGTGGGGAACGATCGGCTCGATCGTCGACCGTGTCTCGCTCCCGTCGTCGGTGATCGTGTTCTTCCGACTGTCGCTCGGCTTCGTCGTTGTGTTCGCGTGGCTGGCGCTGCGCGGACGGCTCGGCGACCTCAGGCTGCGCGCGCGCCCGGTGATCCTGATCACCTCGGGCATCGTGCTCGGCGTTCACTGGGCGCTGCTCTTCGAGGCCTACAAGCGCATCGGCGTCGACACGACCATCCTGATCGTGTTCATCGGCCCGGTGCTCTGGGCTGTTGCGGCGCCGTTCTTCTTGCACGAGCGGCTGCGCGCGACTTCCGTGGGGGCCCTCGCCATTGCCTTCGCCGGTATCGCGCTGATCTCGATCCCGAAGGTCGGCACGGTCGACGGGGTCGGTCTCGCGGCGGCGCTCGGGAGCGCGATCCTGTTCGCGGTCCTGATCCTGATGGGCAAGCTCCTGACCGATCACTACGAACCGGCCGCGATCGTCGTCTGGCAACTAGGCGTGGCCGCGGTCCTCTTGAGCCCGGCCCTGGCCGGCGCGTCGTTGCATCAGATCGCGCGCGGGCTGCCGCTGCTGCTCGTGCTCGGGATGATCCATTCGGGGGTGCTCGGCATCGTGTTCTTCCACGCGGTCCGCGCGCTGCCGACGCAGGAGCTGGGCGTGCTGTTCTATCTAGAGCCCGGATCCGCGGTGCTGTACGCGTGGTGGTGGCTGTCCGAGAAGCCCAGCGCGCTGACGCTCTTCGGTGGGGCGCTGATCGTGCTCGCGGGAATCGGTATCATCGTGGCCGACCGGGCGATCGGAGGGCCGGGCGCGCTCCCCGAGCCGGTGATGCAGGAGGTTCAACGGTGATCCCGCTTCCAGAGATCTTGGCCGAGCTCGTGATGGCGCTCGGCGGGGCGTTGTTCGCAGCGAACGCCTGGGCGTTGCTGCGCCCCGTCGTGCGGCCGAACGCCCCGGGTCCGGGACGCCCACAGGCACGCAGCAAGGTGCTGATCAATATCGCGATCGGGGTCGTCGTATTCGTGTGGGGCCTCGCGTCGTTCATCACGCGCACGCACCACTAGCGCTGCAGTCCGGAGCGGATGAGGGGAATCGAACCCCCGTCTAGAGCTTGGGAAGCTCTCGTTCTACCATTGAACTACATCCGCGAAGAGGTCCGAGATACTAGCGGACGCGTTTCCCGCCCTTCATCTTGCGGCCGTTCGCGCGTGTGGCCGCGCGCGACTGTGCTGCGCGCGACGCTTTGAAGTCCATGAAGAACCGTGACGCCGTTGGGCCACGCTGGCCTTGGTACTTGCCGGTCTTGCCGTAGGGCCGCTCGGCCGGCGACGTCATCTGGAACATGCATAGCTGGCCGATCTTCATCCCGGGATAGATCGTGATCGGAAGGTTGGCGACGTTCGACAGCTCGAGCGTGAGGTGACCCGACCAGCCGGCGTCGACGAACCCGGCGGTCGAGTGGATCAGCAACCCGAGCCGTCCGAGCGAGCTCTTCCCCTCCAGGCGCGCGACGATCGAATCGCCGAGCGTCACTTTCTCGAGCGTGCTTCCGAGGACGAACTCACCCGGATGCAGGATGAACGGCTCGTCGGGCGCGACCTCACGCAACGAGGTGAGATCTTCCATCGGCTTGCGGACGTCGATGAACGGGTAGCGCGTGTTGTCGAAGACGCGGAACTGGCTGTCCACGTGAAGGTCGATGCTGGAAGGCTGGATCATCGACGCGTCGAACGGCTCGATGATGAGCGTGCGGTCGGCGATCGCGCGGCGGATCTCGCGGTCGGACAGGATCAAGCGACGGACTCCTCTCCGGGAAGGCGGCCCATTATGCCCTACGGCCGGGCCGGAGCCGCAGGCTGCTCGAACTAGAAGGGCTTGCGGACGTGCTGCACGTACGCAGGCAGCCAGTCGAGCCCGCGGGGCCACCACAGGAGGAACGAGCCGTAGATCATCCCACCGATGATCAGGCCGATCCCGGCGCCTTTCAGCAACCCGAGCCCGAGCACGATCGCGAACAAGCCGACGATGAGGAACGGAACCCAGGCGTACGCATCGCTGATGTAGCGGCTCAGCAGATAGATCAGGAACGGCGAAGTGGCGATGCCGGACGCCGTGATCAAGATGTTGCTGAAGCCTTTCATCGCGCCCCCTCAGTTGCGGCCGAGGATGGTGACCGAGCACACCGCGCCCGGACCCCCAAGATTATGCGCGAGACCCAGCTCAGGGTCTTTAACCTGGACACCATCCGCGCGGCCCTGGAGCTGGCGCGTGATCTCGCCGATCATCCGGCAGCCGGTCGCGCCGATCGGGTGGCCGAACGACTTCAGCCCGCCCGAGGGATTGACTGGAAGGTCTCCCTCGGCGGCCGAGCGGCCGTCCCGGATGAAGGCGGCGCCTTCGCCGGGCTCGCAGAAGCCCAGGTCCTCGTAGGTGAGGATCTCGGTGATCGTGAAGCAATCGTGAACCTCGGCCAGTGAGATCTGGCGGGCGGGGTCCGTGATGCCCGCTTCGTCGTACGCCTGCTTCGCGGCCATGCGCGTCGCCGGGAACCCCAAGTAGTCGAAGCCGGGGTTGTGCATCGGTGAGGAGGTCGTGACGGCGAGGCCGTTCGCTTTGACGTTCACGAAGTCGTCTTTGTGGTTCATCTTCTTCGCGATCTCCGGCGTCGTGATGATGACGGCGGCGGCCCCGTCCGAGACGGCGCAGGAATCGAATCGTCCGAGCGGCCACGCGATCATCGGCGCGTCGAGCGCCGTCTCCATAGTGATCTCGCGGCGGAAGTGCGCTTTCGGATGCTTGGCGCCGTTCGCATGGTTCTTCACCGCGACGCGCGCGAGGTCCTCGCGCGTCCAGCCTCGTTCCGAGAACGCGCGCGTCGCGGCCATCGCGAAGAGAGCCGGCGCGCTTGCCGGCGGCATGAACGGCGGGATCGAATCCCGCAGAACGTTCGGCAGGCCGCGCGAGCCTTGATCGGTGATCTTCTCGACGCCGCACGCCAGCACGATGTCGTAGACGCCGGCCGCAACAGCGAAGCACGCGTTACGGAACGCGTCCATGCCGCTCGCGCAGTAGTTCTCGACGCGCGTGGACGGGATCCCGTACAAACGCAGGGCATCAGCGGCCGTCGTCCCGCTCAAGCCGGTGAAGCGGTAGTACACGCCGCACCAGATCGCCTGGATGTCTTTCCGCTCGATCCCGGCGTCCGTGCACGCTTCCTCGACCGCTTCGACGAGCAGGTCTTCCTGGTCCTTCTCATAGTGCTCGGTGAAGCGCGTCGCGCCGACGCCGGCGACGGCGACGCGGTCTTTTATGCCCGGCATCTACAGATCCCTCCGCGGCCGTGCTTTCCAGTAGTAGTTCTTGAAGCCTGCACCTTCGTGCATCAGGCGGAACGTCAGCTCCACCGGCATGCCGACCTTCACGTCCGACGGTTCGCAGTCGGTCACCTCGACGAAGATGCGGCCGCCGCCATCGAGATCGACGACCGCACGCGGCACCGGCGTCTCGAGGTACTCGCCGGCGATGAGGTGGTCGAGCGTGAAGGTGAAGACGCTCCCGGTGCGCTGCAGGCGCACGCGCGTCATGTCGTCCAGCACCGAGCAGTTGATGCACGCGCGGTTCGCGGGGAACTGAACCATCCCGCACACGTTGCAGCGCACGCCGTAGAGCGCGAACGCTTGCGCGCGGTCACGCCACGTGCGGATGGTGGACGATGGCGGCTCGTTCTCTTCATCCACGGGGAGCAGCCGGCGGAACCGCAGGTAGCGCTCGTAGCCGGGGAGCAGGCGTTTGTTCTCGAGCGCGCGCTGCAAGGTCCAGGCCTGGCGCTCATCCTGTACGCCGGCCCCGGCAGCAAGGACCAGCGCGTCCGCGCCTTCGCCTTGCGCAGCGACGACGACGTGCTCACCGGGAACGGTTTCGTCGAGCGCGCCGGCCAGTGCGACCAGCGCGTGCGCGGCGCCCACGTTGCCTATCGTCGAGAAGAGGCGGTCCTTCGCTTGTGCGAAGCCGATGCGTTTCGCCGTCGTCGCAAACGTGCGCGGGTCCGGTGCGTACGCGGCGAAGCGCGCGACGGCGTCGGGTGAGACACCCGCGTCGGCCAGCGCTGCGGTGACTGCGCGCTCCACCGCGCGCGCGTAGCTCTCGGTCTCGATCTTCCCGTCGAACGAATGGACGTAGTGATCGCCGGTGCGGCGCCAGGGTCCGGTGAACTCTTCCGCAACGCTCGCTTCACCGATCACGGCGACCGGGCCTTCGGCGGTGATGAGCACGGCTGCGGCGGCGTCGCCGAACAGCTGCTCCATCGCTGTGGACGGTTCCGCCGGGCGCATGTCTGCGGCGACGACCAGCGCTGCGCGCGCGCCGCCCGATCGCACCGCGTCCAAGGCCGTGCGCATCGCAGTGGTCCCGGCGCGCAACGTTCCGGTCACGTCGACGGTCATCACGTCGTGCAGGTCGAGGACGGCGGCGACCGTCGCGGCTGCGTGCTTCTCGGCGTACGGCGGCGTTGTTGTCGCGAAGTAGATCGCGTCGATCTGCGACGCGTCACGCCCTCGCAGGCATTCGAGGGCGGCTTCGACGCCCAACGTCAGCGCGTCTTGGTCGCCGGACGCGGCGGCCCGCTCGCCCGGAAGTGCCGGCGTGTCCCATGCGCGCGCGAGCATCCCGCGATCGAGACGCCAAACCGGAACGGAAACGCCCCAACCTGCGACGCCGGCCATCGCTTACGAGCAGCAGGTCCGGAGGGCGGGGTCCCACCAAGCGCAGAACGCGTCGTCCCAGTACGGGTCGTCGAAACGAAGGCCTTCGCTCTCGCCTTCGTCCTTGCGTTCTTCTTCCACGACGTCGCTCTGCTGGCCGTTCATGACTTCATGATACGACACGCGGCTTTATCCACCTTCCGCGAGACTGCCTGACTGCCTGACACGCGCGCCCGTGAACGAAGGGGGATCCCGCCGCCGGCCTGCGCGCGTTACGTGCCCGCGTCCGCAGGCGGGATCGGTACGGTGGCCGCGGCCGAGATCGCCACTTTCGGCGCGCCGTTCACGCTCTGGCGGAGCAGCTGGGCCACATCGAGGACGCGCAGGTCCTCGGAAACCTTGCCCTTCTGCACGGCGTCTTTCGCCGCGTCGTCGAGCATGATCATGCAGTAAGGGCACGCGACCGAAACGACGTCGGGGTCGTTCGCGATCATCTGGTCGAAGCGCTCGGCGTTGATCCGCGTACCGACCGTCTCCTCCATCCACAACCGCGACCCGCCGGCGCCGCAGCAGAACGTCCGCCGCTTGCAGTTGTGCGGGTCGTGCGACGTGAGACCGGGGACTGCCTCCAGGACGTTGCGAGGCTGCTCGATCACATCGTTGTGACGCGCGAGGTAGCAGGGGTCGTGGTACGAGACCTTCTTGTCGACGTTCTCCGTGGGCCTCAGCTTGCCGTCCTTCACGAGGCGCGCGAGCAGCTCGGTGTGGTGGATGACTTCGAAGTTGCCTCCGAATTGCGGGTATTCGCGCGCGATCGAGTTGAAGCAGTGCGGGCAGCTGGCGACGATCTTCCGAACGCCCTTCTCCTTCAGCAGCGCGATGTTCTGCTTCGCCATCTCTTGGAAGAGGTACTCGTTGCCGATGCGACGCGCGGGGTCGCCGGTACACGACTCTTGCGGGCCGAGGATCGCGAACGCGACGCCGGCTTCGACCATCAGCTCCGCGAACGCGCGCACCGCTTTCTTCGCGCGATCGTCGAACGCGCCGGCGCAGCCGACCCAATAGAGGTATTCGGCGTCGGCGGGGATGCGGCCGTTGACGACGACGATGTGTTCCTCGAGGCCCTTGGTCCAGTCCAGACGCTTCTGCGCTGCCTCGCCCCATGGGTTGCCCGAGTTCTCGAGGTTGCGGAGCATCAGACCGGCTTCTTGGGGGAACTCCGACTCCATCATCACTTGCGCGCGCCGCATGTCGACGATCGCATCCACGTGCTCGATGTCGACGGGGCACTCGTAGACGCAGGCACCGCACGTGACGCATGCCCAGATCGATTCGGGCAGGTGCACGTCGCCGACGAGCTTCTTGTTCATCGGGTTCTCGGGATCATCCGCGCCCGGCGCGTTCATGTCCCAGACCTTCTCACCGAGCAGGTATGGCGCTTTCTCGAAGAGGTGGTCGCGTGTCTGCGTGATGATGAACTTCGGGTTGAGCGTCTTGCCCGTGTTCCATGCCGGACATACCGACTGGCAGCGTCCGCACTCTGTGCACGTGAACCCGTCGAGCAGTTGCTTCCACGTGAAGTCCTCGACCTTGCCGACGCCGAAGACCGTGTCTTCGGTCACGTTCTCCATGTCGATCTCGATGGGACGCAGCGGCCCCAGCGCGAGCGGCTGCCGGCCGAACACAACGTTGAACGGCGACGTGAAGATATGCATGTGCTTCGAGTTCACGACGATCAGCAAGAACGTGAATACGACGGCGAGATGGAAGAGGAGCACGCCGTCCTCGATGTAACGCAAGGTCGCGTGGCTGTAGCCCGCGTTCACGAAGAGCTTCCCGATGCCGTGCGACAGGTACGCGTTCGGATACGGGAGCGTGTGGAGCGCCCAGCGCGCGCCTCGCACGACGGCCACCGTCGAGATGACGCCGAAGATCATGAAGAGTATGAGATACGCCTGCCAGAGGTGCGAACCGAAGAACCGAGACTTCCGGCCTTCGCGCTTCGGCGTATGGACGATGCGGATGATCGTGAACCCGAGCAGGGCGAGCGCGACGGCGCATATGAACGTGTCGCCGAACGCGCCCCACCATCCCCAGCGGAACGGTCCCGGGATCGCGAAGGTCGGGCTGAACAGCTCGCCGACGGACTCGATCAGCATGACCTGGATCACGAGGAAGCCCCAGAACGTTGCCGCGTGCAGCGAGCCGGGGAACTCCCATTGCAGCAGCTTCTTCTGACCGAGGACCTTGACAGCGTGGTACTTGACGTTGGACGGGTCGCGCGCGTACTTGAACCGTTCCGGATCGCGGCGGCCGCGAAGCAGCAGCTCGACGAGATAGCGAACCCGGGTTGTGGCGAGGGCGAATGCAACGCCCATGATGGCGAAGCCGGCCGCGATCCGAACGCCCGTCGTCATCCTGCTCGTCCTTCCGTCTGGGTTCCGGCGCGATTATAGGGAGCGGGAAAACGCGTTCCAAACTCCGTGGGTCAGTCGTAGCGCTTCCGTGGGAAAAGGTCGGCGGTCAGCGATGAGACGCGGTCCAAGAAGAGCAGCCCGTCGAGGTGATCGATCTCGTGCTGCAGGGCGCGCGCTTCGAAGCCATCGGCCGTGATCTCATGTTCGCTTCCGTCGGGTGCGGTGCCGCGGACCGTGATCGTTTGTGCACGCCTGACGTTCCCGGTGAAGTCCGGGAGGCTCATGCAGCCTTCGCGCGCGACCTCGGTGCCGTCTCGCGAGATGACCTCTGGGTTGATCAGGACGACGAGGCCGGCGCACGAGCGCGTTTTCCGATGACCGGTGACGTCCATGCAGAACGCGCGCGCGCCGACGCCGATCTGCGGGGCGGCCAGCCCGACACATGCGGGCGACGCGCGCATCGTGTCGACGAGGTCGGCGCACAGCTGCGTCGCAGCGGGCCCGGGTTCGATCCGCTCAGCCGTTGCCTTGAGCACGGCGGCCGGATAATGCAGGACCGGCCGGACGGCCACTAGAGCGTGTCGGCTTCCATCGGGTTGAAGGCGACGTCGACGCCGAGCTCGCCGCCGATCACCTTGAGCGTGCTGCCGATCGCTTCCGGATCGCCGCCCGGCGGAACGTCGACCTCGAGGATCATGACGTAGACCGGTTCCTGGTCGCCGACGACGTGTGTCGCGAGGTCGCTGATGTTGACGTGTGCGGCGGCGAGCGCCTCGGAGATCTGCCACACGATCCCCGGCTTGTCGGCGCCGTAGACGCTGACGACGTAGGGCGTGCCGCCGTCGTGCATGGGCGGTGCCTCGGCAACGGAGCGAACGGTGGTGATCAGCTCGAGCCTGCCTGCCGGTTCGGCGAGCGCGCGCTCCAGGTCCTTCGGGTCGGCGCCGTCGGGAAGGGCGACGATGAGCACCATGGCGAAGTGGCCGCCGAGGATCGCCATGCGAGACTCCTCGATGTTCCCGCCGACGTCGTAGAGCACGCGGCTGACGGCGGCGACGATGCCGGGCCGGTCGGCCCCAACTGCGGTCACAGCGACGTGCATCACGCGGAACGCTACCACGGCCGTAGATTGTCCTCGTGCGAAGGTCGTTGGTGGTCGCTCTTGCGCTTTTATTTGCCTGTGTAGGCGCGCGCTCGACCGATTTGACGATCGGCACCCACCGCTTCCACGTGCAGGTCGCCGCGACCGAAGCGTTGCGCGAGCACGGCTTGATGGGGGTGAAGAAGCTCGCGGAGGACCACGGGATGCTGTTCGTGTGGAAGGACGTCGCGCCGCGCGAGTTCTACATGAAGGACACACTGATACCGCTCGATCTCATCTCGATCCGCTCGCGTACCGTGGTCGGTGTCGCGACGATGACGCCCTGTAAAGCGGATCCGTGCCACATCACGACGACGCCTCCGGCGGATTCGGCTTTAGAGGTTCCCGCTGGAACAGCAGAGCGCGCCGGCATCTCTGCCGGCGCGCCCGTTGGATCCTCGGCCCTTCCGACCTAAGGAGCCGGCTTCGCCAGGTCGCTGACATTGACCAGGCTGTACTTCGTTTGCGTGGTCTTCGTCACGACGAACACATTCGTGTCGAGCAGGTTCGAGTAGTTGAGGAGCTCGACGTTCTTCGCGAGAAGGAGTGGCTTCAGCACGGCGGCGGTGTGAGCCGGGTCCCCGTTCACATCGGCGTTGGAGTCCAGATGCTGCGCTTCGCTCGCGAGGTACTCGGGTTTCACGTCGATCTGACCACTGAACAGCGCAGTATCGGAAGCTGCTCGCGCAGCAAGTGCGAACTGGCGCTTCACCGTGTACCCGGCGTTCTCGAGCACCTGGGCGTACATCTCGGCGACGATGACGCTTTCTTCGAAATTCCCCGATACCCCGACCGTTATCTTCTTGCCCGCGCCGGTGTTCGTCTTCGAGGAGAGCAAGCCGTTGCCGTCGAGGAACTGCTTCGCCAATGACTTCGCGTCCTTCTTATCGACGTCGTAAGCCTTGTTCAGCGGGACGATGTTCTCGGTCGTCAGCTTGGCGCTTACTCCATTGAGCAGCGCAACAACATCGGGGGTGGCGACTGCCTTTCGGACGATCGGTGCGAGATAGTCGGCGGCCTCCAGGTGCTTGTCGTCCACCAAAGGAACGAACGTGGGGTCGTAGATGGAGGTGGAGAAGAGCTCTCCGACCTGAACCGCGCCGCTCGTCAATGCAGCACGCGTCGCGGGACCACCGAAGTCGAGCGAGCGCACCTCTTTGAATTCGATGCCATACGTGGACTTCAGACCCACTTGGCAGAACTTGTTCGTTGCACAGTCGGGCGGGGCTCCGAAGACGAACGTGCTCGCCAGAGTCCCCTTGCTCGTGCTTGGAGTGCCCGACGAGCAAGCGGCCGCTACGAGCGCGATCGCAAGCATGGCTGCACCCCGTTGGGCTAAGCCGGTCCTACGCATCGGATCTTCCCCTCCCTATCCGCGGGGCCCGTACGGCCCCTTTTGGCCGGGTTATCTCTACCACGAAGTCCCAGGCGTTAACCGATATTCCCCAATGGCCCGACTCACTCGATTCTGCTAAGCGGCAACGGGTTGACCCGCGTCGCCTAGTGAACGCGGCGGTTTCAGCTGCGACGACGTTGCCTTGGGCGTGAGGAACCGCTGCAGTGCTGCCATTCCAACCTCTGTGAGGATCGCGAGCATTGCGATCAGAACTGCGCCCGCAGCGGCGCGGTCGGTCTCGTTCCGAGCGAATCCGTCGATGATGTAGCGGCCCAGGCCGCCTCCGCCGATCGCTGCGATGAGGCTTGCGGTTGCCACTACCTGGACGGCAGCCGTCCGGATCCCGCCCATGATCAGATTCGTCGCGAGAGGGATCTCGAGCTTGAAGAGAACGTCTCGCTCGCGGAACCCCATCCCGCGCGCCGCTTCGATGAGGTCGCGATCAACATTCTGGATCCCTACGTAGGTGTTGGTCAGTACGGGCGGGATCGCCAGCAGCGTCAACGCAACGACGCCGGGGCCGAATCCGAACGCGATCGACTGGGCGTAATGAAGCATGAAGACGAACACGAGAACGAGAACGGCGAACGACGGAACCGCGCGCCCCACGTTCGCGATCGAAACGGCCAGGAGCTGTCCTTTCCGTTTGTGCCCGACGAGCAGCCCGACGGGAACCGCGATCGCGATCGCGATCGCGACCGCCACGAACGAGACGGTCAAGTGCTCCCACACGCGCATAGGTATCCCGTCCGGGCCGTTCCAATGACTCGCGGAGAACAACCACTGGATAACGTGACTGAAGGAATGCATCACGCGCTCCGGCCGACCGAGGCCCGCACCCAGGGAGTCAAAAGGCGCTGGAAGCCAAGCAGGATCGCTTCGGCGAAGAACGCCAACACAACAGATAGCACCGCGCCGAGGATGATTTCCGTGTTGAAGAACGTTTGCAGGCCCTCGAGTATGAACTGGCCGAGACCGCCTTTGCCGATGAATGCGCCGACGGTTACAAGACCGATCGTGCTCACCGTCGCGACGCGGATGCCGGCGATGATGACCGGAAGCGCGAGCGGAACCTCGACCCGCCACAAGATCTGGCGGTCCGTAAGGCCCATGCCGCGTGCTGAGTCTTTGACATCGTCTGGTACCTCATCGAGCCCAGCGACGATGTTTCGGATGAGGATGAGCAATGTGTAGCTCACCAAACCGATTTCGACCGTGGTGATGGTTAGTCCAGTGATCGGGATCAACAAGACGAACAGCGCCAGACTCGGGATCGTGTAGACGAAGCCCGCGAACCACGTGACGGGCGCGTAGACGCGCCGATTCCGATGGGCCCACACGCCCAGCGGAAAACTGATGAGCAGGCCGACGGCGACCGCGATGACCGTTAGCTCGATGTGCTCGCCTAGCCGAGCGAGGATGTCGCTCCCGTGGCCGGAGATCCAGTTCCACCGGATCAGCGGCTCGCCCGCGGCGATCAAGGTCGCAGCTCCGCTGTCAACCGGTCGAGTGTGACGATGCCTTGATAGCGGTTCTCGCCGTCGACGACAACCGCTATGTGCGTGCGCGACTGGACGATGATGTCGAGCGCGGTACGCAGCGAGCTGCCCGGTGTCACGATCGCCGCGAACTCGCGAGGCTCGACAGCTGCGACATTGCGGCCCCCTTCCATCATCCACCAATCGATCCAGCCGAGGAGCTTGTCACGGTCCAACACGACTACCCATTCCGAGCCCGCTTCCCGCATGGCTCGGCGAGCTTCGTCCTGAGTCCCGGTCCTCTGTACGACGGGCCCCGGTTCGATCTCTACGTCGGCGACGCTTATCAGCGCGAGCCGTTTCAAGCCGCGCTCTGCACCCACGAATCGAGAGACGAAGTCGCTCGCCGGCGCGCGCAAGATCTCCTCGGGCGGCGCGTACTGCTCGACCTTCGCCCCGAAGTTCAGGATCGCGATCCGGTTGGCGAGCTTGATCGCTTCGTCGATGTCGTGCGTCACGAACACGATCGTTTTTTTCAGCCGACGTTGGATCTCAAGGAACTGGTCCTGCAAGCGGGCTCGGATGATCGGATCGACGGCGGCGAATGGTTCGTCCATCAGCATCACCGGCGGGTCGACCGCAAGCGCGCGCGCGACGCCAACACGCTGGCGCTGACCGCCTGAGAGCTCGCCCGGGTAGCGACGCAATAGCTCGTCGTCGAGATCGAGCAGCGCGGTCAGTTCGGTCACGCGCGCGCGGATGCGGTCGTCGTCCCAGCCCAACAGTGAGGGTACCGTTGCGATGTTCTGCTCGATCGTTCGATGCGGGAGCAGTCCGACGCTTTGGATCACGTAACCGATGCCGCGGCGTAGCATCACAGGGTCCTGTTTCATGACGTCCGAGCCGCCCACGAATATCGCGCCCGACGTCGGCTCGATCAGGCGGTTGATCATCCGCATCGTCGTCGTCTTGCCGCAGCCCGACGGGCCGACGAGGACGGCGAGCTCGCCTTCGTTGATGTCGAGGCTGAGGTTGTTGACCGCGTTGCCCGCAGACGACGAGAAGTGCTTCGAGACATCCCGAAGGGAGATCATGACCGTCACGGCTTCAGCACCTCGCGCGGCCCTCCCGAGCCCGTCGTGAGCGCCGACATCGTAGTCAGCCCCCGTGAACCCCGACCATTCCGGCATCAACCCTGGATACGGGCCACCAACGCAGCTGGATGGCAGAAAAGTCCCGCCCATGACGGGAATGGAGGTACGCCGGGGACCGTTGTAAAACTTGCCATCACCAGACTCAAGATTTTATAGTGAGGCAAATTCAAGCCACGGCCGGCTCCACCGGCCTGAAGTCGGAGGGATAGACACATGGCCAAGGTCGTAGGCATCGACCTGGGAACGACAAACTCGGTGGTCGCCGTCCTCGAAGGCGGAGAGCCCACCGTCATCGCCAACGCGGAGGGGACCCGGACGACCCCTTCGGTCGTCGCGTTCTCCAAGGGAGGCGAGATCCTCGTCGGCGAGGTAGCCAAGCGCCAGGCGATCACCAACCCGGACCGCACGGTCCGCTCGATCAAGCGGCACATGGGGAAGAACTGGTCGCTCGACATCGACGGAAAGAAGTGGGTCCCGCAGGAGATCAGCGCGCAGATCCTCGCGAAGCTGAAGCGGGACGCAGAGTCGTACCTCGGCGACACCGTCACCCAGGCGGTCATCACCGTGCCCGCGTATTTCGGCGACGCCGAGCGGCAAGCGACGAAGGAAGCCGGCGAGATCGCAGGGCTCGAGGTGCTGCGCATCATCAACGAGCCCACGGCAGCTGCGCTTGCGTACGGGCTCGACAAGAAGGACAAGGAGCAGACGGTTCTCGTCTTCGACCTCGGCGGCGGCACGTTCGACGTGTCCTTGCTCGAGATCGGCGAGGGCGTCTTCGACGTCAAGTCGACGCACGGCGACACGCAGCTCGGGGGTGACGACTGGGACCAGCGCGTCATCGACTGGCTCGTCTCGCAGTTCAAGAACAAGCACGGCGTGGACCTTTCGAACGACCGCATGGCGCTCCAGCGCCTGAAGGAAGCGGCCGAGAAGGCCAAGATCGAGCTGTCGCAAACGACGGAAACGACGATCAACCTTCCGTTCATCACCGCGACGGCAGAAGGTCCGTTGCACCTCGAGGAGAAGCTGTCGCGCGCGGAGTTCGAGCGCATGACATCGGACCTCGTGGACCGCTGCAAGGG
>Ga0070707_100003100_pt1 | contig 15734 bp, 12 predicted proteins | sample KBSK5502metaG_FD_65468 | JGI IMG/M metagenome (GOLD analysis project Ga0070707, IMG submission 65468) | Corn, switchgrass and miscanthus rhizosphere microbial communities from Kellogg Biological Station, Michigan, USA - KBS K5-50-2 metaG | ecosystem: Host-associated > Plants > Roots >... | reverse complement strand
CCGAAACACTAGCCGCCGCGCGGAGTGGATTTCGTTCGTTACAACGTTCGTCTGTGTTACAAGGCATCTATACTGAGTGTCAGCAATATTTTGCTTAATCACTTATGCGTAGATCTATACCTATGAATCGATCAACCCTGAACAGCTTGGCCGGCAACATCAGTACCTCCTTGGCAAACATTCCGGCCGCGGATTGATCGAAGTCTTACTGGATCAAAAAGGGATCAAGACTTCGCCGGAAACCATGCTGCATATTCTCGAACGGACAAAACAGGCAAAGACCTCGCGCGATAAAGCCCCGTTTAGAGAGATGGCAAATAGGTTGCAGCAGTTCTGGTCACATCATCTCTCGTTCGGTGATGAGGAATTCTGGCAGATCGTTGATGAGGAACTGAAGCTTGCACGCAAAGCCGCAGTAGCTTAACAGCGCTCCTGATTTAGTATTGAGTTATGACGCAACAGACACTGACTGAAAAGATACTGCTGAGCAAAGCAACAGAGCCGATACTTCCGGGCAGCGAGTACTATCGGGTTCCTGTCGATCTGGTATTGGGCCATGACGCAACTATCGCGCTGCTCGTGGAGCGGTTCAAGAAGATAGGGAGAAAGGTCTGGAACCCGGAGCGCTGCTTTTTTGCCGCCGATCATTTCGCGCCGCCCTCCACGCCCGAGCGGGCGGACATCTTGAACTGCTACCTCGGCTTTGTGACAGAGCAGTCCGTACCGCAGGACCTGCTCTATCGCGGCATCAGCCACCAGTTGATGGTTGAAGACCAAAGATGTCAGCCAGGAATGATCATCTGCGGCGCGGACTCACATACCGTGATGGCCGGGGCGCTCGGCTGTTTCGCGACCGGCATGGGATCGACCGACATCTTGGCGCTGCTCCTCACCGGCGAAGTCATCCTGTCAATTCCCGAATCCATCCGCATCGATCTGACCGGGAAGTTACCCTCCTGGTTATTCGGGAAGGACCTTGCCCTGGAGATCATCAGGCTGATTGGCGAGGGTGGCGCCCTAGACCAGGCCCTTGAATATCACGACCTGACCGAGTCAGGGCTGCCGATGGAGAGCCGATTTACGATCTCCAACATGTCGGTCGAAGCAGGCGCGACAAATGGTGTCTTTGTTCCTGACCAAGTACTCAAAAGGTACCTTCATGAGCGTGATGGCAGAGCAGCCAAGATAGCATCCAGGATAGATGGTTTCGATAGTGTCTGGCTCTATCCGGATGAAGGTGCCAATTATACCAGGAGGCTCAGCATAAATGTCGAGGAGGTGCCGCCTCTCGTCGCCCTTCCCGGCGGCCTGAGTCAGATAGTTGCGGTGAGCGAAATTGAGCCCGTCGGCGTCCAGCAGGTTTTTGTCGGTTCATGCGCCGGCGGACGGGTGGAAGACTTGGCCATCACCGCCAGGCTGTTAAAGAACCGGCGCGTAGCTCCGGGCGTCAAGCTAGTCATCACTCCGGCCAGCCAACGGGTTTATTACGAATGCCTGCAGAATGGCATCTTTCAAGTGCTGGCGGGGGCCGGAGCGTTGATTACCAACTCCTCGTGCGGAGCCTGCGGAGGAATCGACAAAGGGCTGATAGGATCCGGCGAAGTCTGCGTCTCAACTTCCAACCGAAACTTTCGCGGCCGTATGGGCTCACCTGACGGCCTGATCTATCTGGCATCCCCACTGACTGCCGCGGCGGCGGCAGTCACCGGCAGACTAACCGACCCACGACCATTGATGGAGGAGGCGGGAATTCGCGACTTTCACTCCACCCCTTGGCCAAAGCAAGCTAGCTCTCTCGGAGGTCAGCGATGATGATCAAAGGTACCTCTTTAGTGATGGGGGATAATGTCAATACCGACGTCCTCCACCCGTCACGCTTCTTCTCTTTGGAGAGTAACAAAGTGCGGGCGGGGTTCTTGCAGGCAGCCTCTGGTTATGAACAGATCGGGAATAGCGATCTGTCGGGAAAAATCATCCTGGCCGGAGATAACTTCGGGTGCGGCTCCAGCCGGGAGACTGGCGCGCGCGCCTTCCTGCTGGCAGGTATTCGGGCCGTCGTCGCCCGCTCAATGGCGCGGATCTTCAGCCGCAATGTACGTAACCTCGGCCTGCCAGCGGTAGAGTGCCCGGCCCTTTCAGACTCCCCTCCTGACGGCTCAGAACTTGAGATAGATCTGGGGAGATGGAGATTGATTATACCTGCTACTAACCAGGTACTACCCCTGACCCGTTTAGATCCATTCTGGGAAGCAGTGATCAAAGCAGGGGGGTTAATGCCATTTCTCGGATTCAAAGACGGGTAGGGCGCGGATAACGCTTTTATTGGGGAAGAGTCTCAGATGCAGGAAGCCGCTATGAATTACGACGAAGACGTAGTTGTTATCGGAAATGGGCCGGCAGCCCTGGCGGCCGCGATTCGCGCCAGATGGGTCAAAGGTTACTCTGCCCTGCCCTGTTCGGTGGCAGTGATTGGCACCGGTTCCGTCGGCGGCCTGCTACCTTGGGGTGGAGTTATTCTGAGCGGACCGAGTTGGGCATACAAAGGCGAGGAACTGTTGGAGAAACTAACGGCCGATGTCAGGAGGTTTTCAATCCCAATCCACACGGGGGAAGTTATGGTGGTGCGTCGCGAGGAACCATTCTGGGTGATCGAAGGGAAAGGTTTCTCTCCCCAGAAGGCATTGAGCATCGTGATCGCCTCAGGCATGCGAGCCATCAACGACGAAGGGGCTTTCTATCAGAAAGGGGTCCATATTACTTATAAAGGTTATGAATATTTCCCGACACTCATTAACGAAGCCGTAGCCGATAGTCATGGTCGCGGCCTGCTGGTCATCGGCAATGACTACACAGAGCTGTTGATGCCGCTATTTCAAGATGTCAAAGAGAGGGCCGGAGGATTGAGTTTTCTGCTGGATACTACACCCGGTTGGCAACCGAAAGAGAGTTTCCCGGGTAGCATTATTCGCGGCAGGCTGACCTCCGTCAGAGAGAATGGCCAGAACGGAACCCGCAGCAAACGCCTGTTTCACGTTACTGCCGCCGGAGATGAAACAGTTACCGAGCTGGAATGCGGCTCGATACTGATTGACTACAACGCATTCGAAAACAGACCTTCGCCATTTGCGAGCTCACCGGCCAAAGGCCAAGGCGAGAACGTGCTGCCGGAATTAGAGCGCGATGAGCGAGGGTTCATGCTGGTTGACCGATGGATGGCGACCTCAGTGCCGGGTATTTTTGCGGCGGGGGATGTGACGGGTCGCTACTCGTCAACCTTAATGGCTCTCGGCGACGGTGTCTGCGCCGGGTTCTCCGCCTACAGATGGGCCTTCCGAGCCAAATTCGGACACGAACCCCGACTCTTCGCTTACTCGCCAGTCAATGAAGTGATTAAACCCGGAACCAGCGACCTGCCGTTCTTGCCCGACTGGTGCTGCCCCAAACTCCTGAGCGGCGAGCAAGAGTTTGTCAGCCTGGCCAAAGAGGCGGGCATCGAGCTGAACGGGAGAGAGCTGGTTGTTACTTTTGACGGGAACAGCACCTTATCGCAACTCTCCACACAACTCGATTGTAAGCCGGAAAGCTTCAGAGAGCTGGTAGTCGATGCCTGTGCGGCACGAGTCATGACGGTTCATACGGTTTGGCCGGGGGCGCCGAGTCAGTACCGCGGGCGGTAGTGGGCATAGCTCCCGCCACTGGCCAATGGTGGGAGTGACGCTCGCTACCGCTCGCGGTACTGACTCGGTCCGTGTGTCATTCTTCAATCTTTGCCAAGGTAACTACGAACGAGACAAATAAAGAGGGCTGAAGAGCATTCACTAGCTATTCTTCACGCCTTCGCACTCTCTGTCGTTATTGGTGTGTTATGAGTATGGAACACGAGCTATACAAGATAACCCAGAAGGTCGCTGACTTTATTACCGGGATGGGTGAGAATGGAGACGCCGAGTTTAATAGCCTGGCGCTGGAGGTATTCGAATTCCAATATCACTCCATAGAGCCGTACCGGAAGTTGTGCCAGCGACGTGGCAGGACTCCGGAGACGGTGCAACAGTGGGGCGAGATACCGGCTGTGCCGGCTGACGCTTTCAAGCATTTCTCTCTCTTTGCGGGAAGGCCTGAAAGCGTGGTCAAGACATTTAAGAGTAGCGGCACGACGGACCCCAGCCGCGCCAGCAAGTCCCACTTCTCAGCCTCCGGGTTGGAACTCATGAACGCCGCCATCCAAGTGAACGCCGCCCGCATGCTATTTCCTGACCGTAGGCCAACCAGGGTCTTTATCCTGGCGCCCAGTCCGGAGCAGGCGCCCGCTATGATCATGGCGCATGGCATGGCGCAGCTGATGAAGCTCTTCGGCGACGAAGGGAGTCGGTTCTTTGTCGGGCCGGAAGGTCTTGAGACAGATTCCCTGATCGCCGAGCTTAAGCAATGTCAGGGTCAGGCAATACCGGCGACTTTGCTGGGCGCTTCTTTCGGCTTCGTCCACTTGTTCGACGCGATGGCGGCCCAGGGCTTACGTTTGAATCTGCCTCAGGGTAGCCGGCTGATGGATGCCGGTGGGTACAAGGGGCGCAGCCGCGAAGTCGAAAAGGAGGCCTTCGTGGACTGGGCCTGCGAACTGCTCGGCTTGCGCCCTGAGAACCTGGTCAATCTCTTGGGCCTGACTGAAATGGCAAGCCAGATCTATGACGGCGTGCTGCGCCGGCACTTCCTCACCCATCACCCTCGCGGACAGAATCGCGACGCTGCTCCGATTACTCGCGTCAAAGAGCCGCCCCATTGGACGCGGACGGTGCTGGTAGATCCAAGGCAGATGAAAGGTGGTGAGCCCCAGCCAATTTCGGAAATGGGTAGACCGGGGCTTTTGCGCCATCTGGACCTGGCCAATGTGGAGCGACCGATGGTGATCCAGAGCGAAGACATCGGAGTGTATCGCCGCCTGTGCCCTAAAAACTCTGGCGATGAGGGCGGGTCATTCGGCTTTGAGATCTTGCGCAGAGTGAGAAGCGCCGAGCCCAGGGGATGCTCCCTGAGCATGGAGGAGTTCGAAGAAGTCTCGCGCTAACGCTCGAATATAGCGGATAAGGATTGAAAGTAACTGCTGTGGCCGCGTAGCGGCATTTGAATTTAGCCGTGTACTTTAGCACGGATTGCGGGGCTGACGCGACGCGCATGCTCCTGGTTTGCCGTCCACCGTGCACTAAAGTACACGGCTAAACTCATGCGCCGCTAACGCGGCGGGTAGGCTGCACACTTACGATTGGAAAGAGATTTGACTATGGAAAAATCATCGGCCAATGCCTGTTGGTTTCCGCCTGAACTAAGGAACAAGCTCGATGCCTTGCCGGGCGGGCGGGAGACGTTCATCAAACGTTACGAGCGAAACGACCAAACGATTGACGTCGCTTTTGAGCGCCTGTCAACCGAAGCTTTGAAGCAGGTCATCTCGTTTCTCTACGAGAAGCAAGAAGAGGTCCTGCAAAAGAGGAGTGTCCAGGAGATTGCCGAGGTCCTGGATCTGGCCGCGGCAAGGTGGCTGGCTTCCTCCTACCAACCTCGCCAACAAGCGATCGAGCAGATCTCCGCGATGACCGGCTTCTCTGCCGAAATGGTGGCCCACTCAATCGACCGGGAGCAGGCGAGTTCCCGGAAGCCGCATCTCATTCAGGCTTTGATCAACGAGCTTGGCAACCCTGACTGCCTTGACGGATTTCAGCCGAACGCTCGGCTCGGCGGGTTGACCAGGGCGTTCGGCCCCCGCCTGGTCGGCGCCATTTTCAGCTCAAATATTCCGGCCCTGCCTCACCTGGAGGTGATGAGAGCCTGGCTGGTCAAGTCTGCCTGTCTCGGCCGGGTCTCAGCGGGCGAACCGATCTTCCTCTCGCTCTACGCCCAAACCCTGGCCGAAATAGACCCGGAGCTAGCCTCCTGCCTGGCCGTCATCTACTGGGAACACGACGATCAGGAGAGCGAGACGATCTTCCTGGAGTCGATCGGTTACTTGGTCGCTTACGGCAGCGACCAACAGATCACCAGGCTTCGGTCAGCCAAGCCTCCTTGGCTGGAAGCCACCTGGCACGGTCACAAGCTGGGCTTTATTTACATTCCTCGCGAGGCGCTGACTCAGGGTCAGGGGCGTGAACTGGCCGACAAGGTCAGTTATGACTACTCGATCTTCGATGGGCATGCCTGCCTGTGCCCGCAGCTCTGCTTCGTGGAGAAGGATGGAGAAGTATCCCCGGTAGAATTCGCCCGGATGTGTGCCACGGCCATGGCTGCCTGGGTCAAAAATTTACCCCCGCGCCATCTGGACCTCTCAGAGGCTTCGAAGAAGTATTGCCTGCGGGAACTCTACCTGATGCGCCAGGAGGGGAATGAAGGGATAGAGGTGATCGCCGCGCCTGAAGATCACTCTCACCTGGTTGTCTGCGAGCGGCCTTCACAATTTGAACCGTCCCCGGCCGAGCGATGCTTGAGAGTCGTCCCCATTGACGGGTTAGAAGACCTGGAGCGATTTATCAGGCCGATGCGAAGATACCTGCAATGCGCCGCGGTGGCCGCCGTCACGCGCGAATCGACCGTGAGGCTGCGAAACAGCTTGGCTTCCTTAGGGGTCATCCGCCTGGTACCGCCAGGCCTGATGGGGACCCCGTCGATGATGTGGCACCACGACGGGGTTGCTTGCCTGAGTAAGATGCTCACCTGGTGCGATCACGAACTGGTGCTGCCTGAAGTTCTGCTGACGAATAATATTGAGAGCTTGATGAACGCGGGCGATGTCAGCTTCATGTCGTCGCCCCTTCAACGGTAAGACCGAAAAGAAAGGATCTTCACCATGCTGAGAGAGATCGACACAATCGATGGCTCCATCTTGACTTGGAGCACGCTTGAGAATCCCTACCCCAGGTACCACTGGATGCGCCGCCACGACCCGGTCCACTGGTCTGAAGTACTCCAGGCCTGGGTGCTCACCAGTTACGAAGATGTCGCGGCGGCCTTTCGTGACCTGCGCTTTAGCAGCGACCGGCTGTCCCTGGTTCTGCAGAACCAACTCCAGGGGCTAGACCCGGCCGCAGTCAGCGACTATGTGAGCGTCTTCGGCCGCTCGGTGCTGATGCAAGACCCGCCCCAACATACACGGTTGCGGAAGGTCACCAATCATGGCTTTACCCATCAGGCCGTGGCCGGCTGGGTGTCTGCCATCGAGAAGGTCGTGAATGAGTTGTTGGAGGGTTTGCCCCGTGCCGGGCGAATGGATCTGATCAGGGACTTTGCCGAACCCTTGCCCTCAATCATTATCGCCGAACTCTTCGGGGTGCCGGCCGAGGGCAGGCATCAGTTCTACGAATGGTCCAATGACCTGGCCCGCTTCTTCGGCGGGGCGTTTGTCTGCGATGACATCCAGGAGGTAGCGCGGGATGCCAACGAGGGGGCCAGACAATTAAAGCTCTACTTCAAGGGGATGATCGAGCAGCGTCGCGAGGACCTGGGCGACGACCTGTTGAGCCAACTCATCCGGGGCCAGATTGAAGGGGCGCTGGATGAAGAAGAGCTGTGCGCTCAATGCGTCTTTATCCTCGCCGCGGGACACATCACCTTGATCGATCAGATCAGCAACGGCATCCACGCCTTTCTGAAGCACCCTGCGGAGCTCCAGCGGCTCATCGAAAATCCCAGCCTGATCTCATCCGCCGTTGACGAGGTGCTGCGTTATGACGGCGCCGTGCCGTTTATGAATCGCCTGGCCAAGGAGGATCTCTGGGTTCGCGGCCGGTTGATCAAAAAAAATCAGGTGGTCTTTCTCGGCATCGGGCCGGCTAACCATGATCCCGATCGTTTTGAAGAGCCCGACCGGTTCGACATCACCCGCCCGGACAATAAACATCTGTCCTTTGCCATCGGCCCTCATCATTGCTTGGGAGCCAGACTGGCCCAGCTCGAAATCGCGATTGCCCTGAACACCATCTTTCGTCGCCTGCCTCACCTGCGACTGGATCCTGAGCATCCCCCCGTTTTGAAGTCCAGCTTGTTGTTCCGCGGTTTCCACTCGCTGCCGGCCGTCTATTAACCGCGGCGCGACTCGACGGGCCGTCATCAAAAATATAGCGGTTGGCAGTTGAGTGCGACTAAGGGCGGTCCTGACGTGACGCAGTGCTGGGGTGAGCGCATGCGAATTTTGCTGATACATCTTGGCCGGCCTCGTCACTTATTCGTGGTAATGACGCAAAAGCTGAACGGGCGGTTGATCGCCGGCCTGCATCAGGGCGATCACTGACCAAACCTGAAACCATGAGAATCGCGGATTCGCGACGTGGCACAGGTGCCATTTGGCGCCACCTGTGCAGAGGAGACTGAGTATGTACAAGCTCAAGAAGTATCTGGTCGCCATCTCCGGCTTGGCGGTCCTCGCCAGTCAACTCGTCAACAAACCTCTCGCGCTCGGTACGGCGGCCACGACGCCCATCGGCCTGAGCCTCTTCTTCCAGAATGGCCAGATGGCGCCGCTCACGCTCGTCGGTGAGGCGCCCCGCTACCTGCAAGAGATTGACCTCATCGCCACGGCGGAGACCGCCACCGACCTGGGCATCCAGCCGATCATCGAGAGCGGCGACCTCGCGGGGCTGGACTGGGATGGGGTGAGCATGGTTGACGAGGACTGGCGCCCGGATGTCGATGGGACCTTCATCCGCCAGCGCTTCTACCGCGGCGCCAAGTGGATGGAGCAGCCCTCCACCTTCCGCCTCATCCCGACCGACAGCAACGGCGATCCGGCCGGGGAGCCGCTCACGGCCTCGGCCGGGAAGGACGACCGCTGGCAAGAGGGCGATGACGGGTTTGTCCGCCGCTTCGTCGCCCGCCAGATCACCCGCGGCTGCCGCGCGGTCGGCGATTGTGCGGGCGCCAACCGGTTCACCGCCCAGGGCCTAGTCCAACTGCGCGACGCGCTCCACGCCGAGCAACGCGCGCAGCAGATCCCTCACAACGTTACCCGCCTGACTCTCGAATGGAACCGCGATCACGGCCCCGCGCGCGGCGTCCAACTGCTGCACGCCGCGCCCTCAGACTTCCCTTACGGCTACGGCTTCGAGCCGTCGCTGCAAGCGATCAATCCTCCCGCGAACGGGAGCTACTATGTGCCGGGCGAGACCGTCTCGTTCCGCGTGACCTTCCGCGACGGCCAGGGGCATCGTCTGCACCCGGAAGGGGCGCTGCCGACCTACGGAGAGTTCAACCGCGGCGAGATCGCGAGCGGCATTCGTTACTACGACGGCTTCCGCCTCTTCCCGACGACCTATTACGCCCTCAAGCACCGCGAAGGGAATTCGATCCTCTCCCTCTCCGGCCCCTTAGATCGGCTGCACACTCCGCAAGCGACCGTCGGCGTCGAGCAGTTCTTCGCCCCGCAGGTGACTGTGGCCACGACTGCCACAGACGGCTGGAGCGGAGTGGCGGCGATCATCCCGCCGGCCCCCATCCTGTTCGGCGGCGCCGTCGTGCCGGCCCTCTGGGAGACGCCGGTCTCAGACGTCATCAATCTCGTCATCCCGCCCGACGCCTTAGCCGGGACCTATGTGGCGGCGCTCAAAGCGCGGCGTGACTTTGGCGGGGAGGCGCTCAATCGCGCGGCCACGATCAAGCTGCAAGTGGGGACCGCGATGGCGACCGCTTTCAACCCTTCGACCGGCTCGTGTCAGACCTGCCATACCGGCCCATCAGCTTTGGGGCGGGTGCTGCATGGCCTCTCTGACCGTAGCGCCTGTTACTCCTGCCACGCCGCGTTGGCGGTTGAGCCTGACTCCGCGCTCGACATCCGAGTCCACATGGTGCATGACCGCTCGGCCCGCTTCCCTGGCGAGATGACCAACTGTGCGCTGTGTCACCTCACCCCGCCGGGCGGCCCGGCGCGTGGACTGCTCGGCAGGTGAGAACGGAGTGAGGCGGAACTGACCAGCCGGCGCAAAAATTTCGACCTGTGTGGACAGTTTGAATTCCACCAGCGGGAGTTGGCAGATGGTTCAAGCCTGACCCTCTCTGCGGAGTTCATCGGCTGGGTTTGAATGAATCTCCCCGCGCAAGGCGATATTCCCGCAGAGCAGAACATCAATGGCACAGGTCGCAGCATTTTGCTGATACATCTGAGCCGGCCTCGTCACTTATTCGCGGTCATGCCGCAAAGGCTAGATCGGGTGGCTGCCCGCCGCCCTCAATCATGACGATCAGTAACCAAGGTAAGGAGAAAGACTATGAAGCACCGCCGCCGTTTTATCTTCTTCGAAGCCGTCCTGCTCGCGCTCATCCTGGCGCTGACCGGGACGCGCAGCCTGCTGCGGGCCGACACCAGCTCGTGCAGCGGCGCGAACGTGACGATTCCGTTCACCGACATCCTCAACAGCCAGGGTGCGGGCTTCTTCTGCGCCATCGCCCAGGCCTTCTTCACGGGGCTGACCAGCGGCACCTCGGCGACCACCTTCAGCCCAGATGCGAACGTCACGCGCGCGCAGATGGCGGCCTTCATCACCCGCACCATGGATCAATCGCTCAAGCGTGGCAGCCGGCGGGCGGCGCTCGGCCAGTACTGGACGCCGCAAGACGGCGACAGCGTCGGCCTGACCACCGTCGGCACCAATCCCGGTGGGGTGCAATCCGACGGGGCCGACTTATGGGTCGCGAATTTTGGTGGCCCTTCGGTCTCGCGCGTGCGGGCGAGCAGCGGGCAAGTGCTGCAAACCTATACCGCGAATCTCACCGGCCCCGTGGACACGCTGATCGCGCGGGGCAAGGTCTACGTGCTCGGCAGCACTAAACTCTGTGAGATCGATCCGAGCCTACCGCCGAGCGCGACCAACCCCTCCCTCGTCGCGAGCGGTTTGGTTTCTCCTAGTGGGAGCGTCGCTGCCTACTTGGCTTTTGACGGGGCTAGCATCTGGGTTACGGACTCGGGCGATAACTCGCTCAAGAAGCTCGACGCCCATGGCAGCGTCATCTTAACCGTGCCGCTCGGAGCGGCAGGTCTAGGGCAACCGGTCTTCGATGGGACCAATATCTGGGTCCCCGCGCAGGGGGGCAACAAGCTGGTGGTCGTGCGCGCCGCGACCGGCGCCATCCTGACCACCTTGTCCGGCAATGGGCTGAATGCTCCGTTCGCCGCCGCGTTTGATGGGGAGCGCATCCTGGTGACGAATGCAAGTGGCAACAGTGTCTCGCTGTGGAAAGCGGCTGACCTCTCGCCGCTCGGCTCATTCTCGATGGGTGCATCGTCTAGCCCGAGAGGGGCTTGTAGCGACGGCCTCAACTTCTGGATCGTGCTCTCAGGACCGGACAAATTGGCGCGCTTCTGAGGCAGCGACCATCCTGTTGACAACCGTCTCGAGAAAGCCTAGCGCCGCACGAGCATCAATTCACGCAGAGAGCACCGCTTGACTAAAGGAGTCGTTCACGACGCCAGCGTCGCCTGGCAACAATGAAAAGCGGCGCGCGCTATACCGTAAGCTGTCTAACCTGCGGAGAGCTTCATCAGAGGGCTGCTTGGGGTGATTGCACAGCTCATCAATCAAGTCATCCGCAGGCTAGACAGCCTACGGTACGTTTTCAGAGGGGGAAAGATGAACATGAGAATGATGAATCACCTGCGTCTGCTCAGCCTAGTCTCGCTCCTGGGACTGGGGCTCAGCTTCCTGCCCGATCACACCTTGATTCGTCGCCTGCCTCACCTGCGACTGGATCCCGAGCATCCCCCCGTCTTGAAATCCAGCTTGTTGTTCCGCGGCTTCCACTCGCTGCCTGCGGTCTATTAACCGCAGCGCGGCCCATCGGGCCGCAACCCAAAATAAGTGGGGCTCGATCCTGCTGGCGAAGCACCCCCTCGTAGTAACGAATTTATCGTTACTACGAGGGGGTGCTTCGGCGATGAGTGACGAGTGGCGGATGGGAAGCTGGCAGCTCCGCCGGCGACGGTCAGATTGCGCCGCCGCCCCAATTACGCTAGATTACCCCTGCGCGGCGAAAAGTTGTAACCACTCACCTCCCGCGCGAGTCTTAACTGTACGCAGACATTTGGTATCTACCTCTTGCGAAGTCAGCAAGCAGATCAGGTTTTCGTTCACGCATAAAACCCGAGTTCATTTCTCGACCACAGGAGTCTACTTAATGATGAAGAACCAGCGCTACCTCACGCTCGCCTGCGTGCTCACGCTCGCCTTGGCCGCGGGAGCTTCAGCCGTCGTGCGCCGCGCCTCGGCGCGCTCGGTTGAGGGCGAAGCTTATGCGATCCGCGGCGGGACGGTCGTGACGGTCACCGGGGCGACGATCCCCAAGGGAGTGGTCATCATCCGCGACGGGCTGATCGTCGCGGTCGGGGTCGATGTGCCGGTGCCGGCCGACGCCCGCGTGATCGACGCCACCGGGATGACGGTCTACCCCGGCTTGATTGATTCTTACACGAGTCTCGGCCTTCAAACTGCCGCCACGCCAGCGCCCGCCGGACGCGGCGCGGCGAGGGTGGCGGTGGCAATTCCTGCCGCGACCACTCCGCAGACGACAACTCCGCCTTCGTCAGGGCTGAAGCCGGAGGTGATGGCGGCCGATGAGCTCAAAGTGACGGCCGAGACTTTTGACACGCCACGCAGCGCCGGGATCACCACGGCGCTGACCTCGCCGAGCAGCGGGATTTTCCAGGGCCAGAGCGCGCTGATTAACCTCGGCGATGGCGAGCCCGAAAAGCTGATCCTCAAATCCCCGGCCACGCTCAACGTCACGTTCACTACTTCGCGCGGGGGCACTTATCCAACTTCGCTGATGGGCGTCTTCTCGTTTCTGCGCCAGTCGCTGCTCGACGCCCAGCATTACCGCGCGGAGTGGGAGCGCTACAACCGCAACAAGCGCGGCGTGACGCGCCCGCAGGTGGACAAATCGCTGGCCGCCTTGCAGCCGGTGCTGAGCGGCGAGTTGCCGGTCATCTTCCGCGCCAACACCGAGCGCGAGATCAAGCGCGCCATCGAGTTGGGCGAGGAGTTCAAGCTCAAGTACCTGATCGCCGGCGGCACCCAGAGCTACGAGATCGCCGACTGGCTCAAGCAGAAGAAGGCGACGGTGCTGCTGAGCCTCAACTACCCGCAGCGCCCGACCGACATCGAAGACCCGGAATCGGAATCTCTCCGCACGCTGCGTGAGCGCGCTGACGCCCCGAAGGCCGCCGCCGCTTTGAGCAAAGCCGGCGTGCGCTTCGCCTTCCAATCCGGCTACCTCGCCCGCCCGCAAGACTTCATCGCCAACGCCGCGCGGGCGATTGAAGCGGGCCTGGCGAAAGAAGAAGCCGTCAAGGCGCTGACGATCTACCCGGCGCAAATCTTCGGCGTCGCCGAGCAACTGGGCAGCATCGAGAAGGGCAAGATCGCCAATCTCGTCGTCACCAGCGGCGACCTCTTCGACCGCCGGACGCAGGTCAAGTATGTCTTCGTGGACGGCAAGCAGTACGACGTGAAAGCCCCAACCCAGGCTGGCCCGCCCGGCCGCGGCGGTTTCGGCGGACGGCCGGGCGGCCCCGGCGCGAGGCCGAACGCGGCGGAAGGCGCGGGGGCGACCGGCGTTTGGTCGATTACGACCGATTCGCCGCAGGGGCCGCTGCAACAGACGCTGACACTCAGGCAAGACGGTGACTCGCTCAGCGGCGAGATCGAATCGCCCTTCGGCAAGTTCCCGGTCACCGGCCGCGCGAGCGGCAACGAAGTGACCTTTGATTTCACGGCTAACGTCCAGGATCGGCAAATGCCCGTCTCAGGCCGCGGCACCATTGAAGGCAATTCGATCCGCGGGACGTTGAGCATTCACGGACAGAACTTCGAGTTCACCGGCACGCGGACGCCAAGATAATTAGCCGGTGACGTGGCACGGGTGCGGCGCCTCGCCTAAGGAGGAACTGACGATGAGCACCGTAGAAAGACTTTTGCAGGAAGCGCGGGAATTGCCGCCCGCAGAGCAGATCAGGCTCAGCGAATTGCTGGCTCAGGAGGTGCGCAAGGCGGAGATGGAAACCCGCCGCGAAGCGATCAGGCAGGCGAAAGGCAGCATGGTGGGGTTGCTCCCTTCCACTGAGGAGTTCCTCGCGGAAAAACATGCGGAGATTGAGAAAGAGCTAAAACGCGAAGAGCAATGATGCGCTGAAGAAAAAAGGAGATCACAATGAAGAAATATCAGGCGATTTTATGGTCAACTCTCATAATAGCGCTCGGTGTCGCGGCGCAGGCGCAGGGCAAGGGCGAGACGCTGATCCGCAACGCGACGATTATGACTGCCTCGCACGGGACGATCGAGCAGGGCTCGATCCTGATCCGCGACGGCAAGATCGCCGCCGTCGGCAAGGACCTCAAAGCCAGTCCCAACGCCAAAGTCATCGACGCGACCGGGATGTATGTCACTCCCGGCTTGATCGATGCCCACTCGCACACCGCCGCCGACGACATCAACGAAGGGTCCTACTCGGTGACGGCCATGGTGCGGATGCGCGACGTGATCAATGACCGCGACATCAACATCTATCGCCAACTCGCGGGCGGCACCACCGTGATCCACCTCCTGCACGGCAGCGCCAACTCCATCGGCGGCCAGAACGTGGTCCTCAAACTGAAGTGGGGCAAGCCGGCCAATGAGATGATCGTCGCCGACGCGCCGCGGACGATCAAATTCGCGCTCGGCGAGAACCCGAAGCGATCAGGCAACCCTTCGGGCCAACTGTTCCCCGGCGCCCCTCAGCGCCCGCTGCGCTTCCCGGCCACGCGCATGGGCGTGGAGGAGACGATCCGCGAGGCGTTCGTCGAAGGACGCGAGTACAAGCAGAAGTGGGATGACTACCAGGCCGCCGTCAAACGCGGCGAGCACCCGCTGCCGCCGCGCCGCGACCTCAAGCTCGAGGCCATCGCCGACATCCTGAGCGGCAAGCTCCTGGTCCACTCGCACTGCTACCGCGCCGACGAGATCGTCATGCTGATGAACCTGGCCAGCGAATTCGGCTTCAAGATTCAGACCTTCCAGCACGTGCTCGAAGGCTACAAGGTCGCCAAAGAGATCGCGGCCCACGGCGCGGGCGGCTCGACCTTCTCCGACTGGTGGGATTATAAGATCGAAGCCTACGACGCGATCCCCGGCAACGCCGCGATCATGACGCACAAGGGCGTGGTCGTCTCGATCAACTCGGACAGCAACGACCTCGCGCGCCGGCTCTATCAAGAAGCCGCCAAGACGATCAAGTACGGCAACCTGACTGAGGAAGAGGCGCTGCGCTTCGTCACGCTCAACCCGGCCATCCAGCTCAAGATCGATCACCGGGTGGGGAGCATCGACGTCGGCAAGGATGCCGACCTCGTGCTCTTCAACGCCCACCCCTTCAGCATCTACGCGCGGCCCGAGCTGACCCTGATCGAAGGCGAAGTCTACTTCGACCGCAAAGCCGACCTGCAGCGCCGCGAGCAGATCGTCAAAGAGAAGAAAGACCTGATCGAACGCGAGCGGAAGGCGGCCGGGCAGCAGCAACCGACGCAACCGACGCCGCCGCTGCCGCAGACTGTGAGCGAGGATGAGATCGACGGTCACCAGCACCCATAACCCGGACAAGCCGGAACCCAACACAAAGGATCAAAGGAGACCGCTTAAAAAGTGCCTGTAACGTATCGCATATTGTTTTTACGCAACGCGACCACCACTACATATGGGGCTGTCACCCGACTTTTTAAGCGGTCTCC
>Ga0070707_100003098_pt1 | contig 15735 bp, 15 predicted proteins | sample KBSK5502metaG_FD_65468 | JGI IMG/M metagenome (GOLD analysis project Ga0070707, IMG submission 65468) | Corn, switchgrass and miscanthus rhizosphere microbial communities from Kellogg Biological Station, Michigan, USA - KBS K5-50-2 metaG | ecosystem: Host-associated > Plants > Roots >... | reverse complement strand
TCAAGGGGGATGTGACATGTTGAAAAAGCTGTTTTTCGCGACTGTACTTGCCTTTTCCCTGTCAATGTTGGTGTTTTCGCAAGAGCAACAGGGCGGCATGGAGATGAAAGGGACGCCGGCCAAGACCAAGGCCGCAAAACAGAGCCGCTTGGAGGGTATTGTCATTAGGAGCAATAAGGACAAATCTGAGCTGACGGTTCGTTCGCTAGGAACCAATGTCGAGAAGACGGTTCAGTACGACAGCTCGACAAAATGGGCTAGTCAAGAGCACCACAGCAAGAAGGTCAACGATATCGATGCCAGTCAGGTCAACGACAATGACCGCGTGATCGTCTTAGGCACGTGGGACAAGGACGTGCTCCACGCCTCTTTGATTTCCAAGCGGCTCACCCCTCACTAGACCGGCGTCGTCCGATAGCGGTGAACATGCTCGGGTTGGGGTAGTGTCGCAGCCTTTGTGACCCCGCGAGGGATCGGTACGTCCCTTGCACGTCGGGCTCGAGGATACTGAGGCGTACCTCGCTGCTCGCTACCGGGCGATCCGATCGATTTTCTTTGTTCCCTTGCGACCGGACGCGGTTTCGGAGTTGCTTTGCTGAATAAATGCGCGTATCGAGAATTCCAGCAGAACCTCAACCGTCCCGAAAAAATGCAACATGTCCGGGATCAGGTGATTAATCTCAATCCTATCGAAATTGTTTTGGACGCAATCCGCAACTGAGCTCTGCAGCAGCCGGGTTTCCCGAACCAGTAAAGGAACTGTGTAACTTTGTTTGTGGCGGCGTGCCCCGTGTCGGGCATAGGATTTCCGGTCCTCAGCAGTGATCTCCCGCCCGTGTACGACATCCGTAACCACATCCAATAGTAAGGGTACGCCGTACTTGCGCACCGAGTCTGTGATAGGAATGGCCGCTATTTCAGGATCGTGCTTCGCTGCTTGAAGCCAATGTTCGGTGATGGATTCCCGGTTTTCTCGGATTACCTGCGTGAGCCGCTGGCGGAGAATGCCTGGGGCAGGGCTTCGTTTTGCCAGCTTGGAGCGAATCTTTTCAACCAGCGCCTCCGTTTCAGTTGGTTTGATTAAGTAATCGTCTACCTCTTCATGGATGGCTTCTAAAGCACTCTCAAATGCAGGGTAGCCGGTGAGAACAAATCTGACAGCATCGGGCTGAGCGCTACGCATCGCGCTGATAACCGTAAAGCCATCGCCCGGATGACCAATATTCAAGTCACTGATCAGAACATCGAAGCTTTGCTGCCTTATGACATCTAGGGCTTCCGACACGGTTGCTGCACAGGTCACGCTAAAGCCGTAGGACTGCAAGACCGGCGGAAGAGTCAGCCGGATGGTCTCTTCGTCATCCACAAACAAAATCTTAGGTGCGTTGTCCATTCTGTTCTTGCCTACACCAACACTTTAAGTCGTTGCGGAAAGTAAGATGCAAAATCCGCAATTGCAAATTCTGGGTCAGCGCATGGAGGGTACCCTGGAGGGACCACGCAGACCGGGAGCCTGGCTTTCCGCGCAAGCATAGAGCTGCGCGTTGACATTAGTCAATTCTCGAGGCCATGTTTTTGAAACCGATTACCGTAGGGCAGGCAACGTCTTGCCGATGGCAATGTGCTCCAAGCGATATCCCGAGCGGTCGTAAGTGATGCGCAACACGTTATTCCCCGGGTCTTTGATGTCCACTTGGGTGGCAGCGCCTGATGAATCTACAGCGTATACGAATCGGAAGTTCCTGCGTCCGCCAGCTCCAGCTCTTTGACCCGGTCCGACTCATCGAACTGCGCGCTCCAAACCCAGCGCCCATCAATCGCCATGCTAGTGGGGCATCGAGCGCCTTCGTGGCCGTATTTCGTTATGTGGTGATCAGCATCCTCTACCTCCTCCAAGCAGCCATCCGTGTTATAGCGATACACGAATTCGCGCCCATTATTTTCTTGGGCTCCGGTCATTCGGTAATGTGAGTCGTACTTAAACTGAATCCACCGAAATCCGGAACCAGCACGCTGCAGATTTCCCGTGGAGTCGCGCTGCAAACGCAATGAGTTTCCCGATGCGTCCTGCACTGCGATGAGTGCGCCCTGCTCGGGGCGCTGGACGGCACCACCGTCCGGGAAGAAATATGTCCTTCCGTCCTGGCGAGCCAATTTCCATCCCGGCCAATTCCAACTAAGGTAGGAGGAGTAAAAGTCACTGATGGTGGGCTCTACCACTGAGTGGGAAATCATCGAGGCGAGTTCACTGTGGGGTCGTCTTGGCGCAACGCCGACAAGAACTGTTGTAATCAGGCGCCGGAAGTATAGGGTACGCAAGCCTCTGAAAATCTACTATGGTGCCGGGGTTTTGAGTTCTCCTACTGTGATTAAAGCGAATTAACGAGACGGAAGCGAGGGGGGCGGGGAAGTCGAACATCCTGCGCTTCGTGTCTCCGTACCCCGCTCCGCTCGCACTCGGTCTTACCGATCCATCCGATCCGCTGAACTTTCAGCCTAAGACTAAACGCCTGCGCTCTTCATGTCCTGCTTGGCTTCGGTCTGGCCCTTCTTAGATTCTGCTTTCTGATCTGCGGTCGGATCTAGCGTCTGAATTGCCTTTCCCAGGCTCATGCTCTTGGTGCCAGTTCCAGCTGGGCAAGAGGTACCCTGAGGCGCAGTTCCCGTCATATCAGACTTGAGGCAATCGAAGCTGATGCGCAGATTCTTGCTGACGTGGGCCGCAGCCACACACCGGCCCAGGTTCTTGAATCCAGTACACGCCTGAGAGGCGGGCATGCCAGTGAGCGTCTGGATCTTACTGCCGATGGCCGGGTTCTTGGTGAGAATGTCATTCACAGTCGGCTGATGTGTTGACCCCGAGCTAGTGGTTTTCGTGCTTCCAGAGTTTCTGTGATTGGAAGAACCCGTACTGTGGCCCATGCCGCTCCCAAGTCCACCGCTCATAGTGCCGCCGGTGTGTGCGTGTTGTGCAAGAGCAGCCGTCGCGTACAAAGCGACCGTAAGACTAAGCATTGGAATTCGTGTCATCTTCATTTGAGTTGACCTCGTGACTTAAGTGTTCATCTGCCGCAAAAAGCCCATTACTGATGTGCGCTCCTGCGGAGCAGATGTCCTACATTTAGACCTAGCGAAAACGAAACTGAATTCAAGTCGTAATGAACGCTGCGCGTGTATCCCACTTCGGCATCGAGATAAGGCGTTAGACTGGCATCCACCCAGGTAGAAAAGCCATTGTCGCGCGCAATGTCCGCCGTTCCGGTGGTTTGCTGGCTGGACTGGAAGTTCCGTCCGTGCGTAGCGCCGGCGCCGTTTCCACCCGGTGTTCCCGTCACGCGGCTGAAAACCGTCTGGTTGCCGAAGGGCTGAATGTCATACGCCGCGGCGCCGACGCTGATGGATTTCCAAACATCCGCTTCCGCGCCTCCGCGAAAATGTGAGTTGAGGCCCAGCGTCGTGTAAGGGCGCTGGAAAAGCCGCGAATCGGAGGTTGTGTTGGAAAAGCCAGCTTCCAGGAAGGGCGTCACCCGCGAGAACGAATGATCCAATCGGTTCGTCCAATCAAACGTTGCCCGTCCCGTACTCAGACCAAGCTTGCTATCTGCCAACGGGGCCGACCCCGTCACGACGGAAGCAAAATTGACCGCGGGATGCAGATACTTCCACCGCAGATTCACAGAAGGATTTCCCAAACCGCTGCTGGATGTCGCGCCCGTAGTCGAACTGGATGCGTTCACGAAATAAATTGGTACGCCCATATCCATAGCGAAGTGCTCGGTGAGCTTGTATCCAATGTTGGAGTCGAGTTCGTACACTTGCCCAGCGGAGTTCGTGGTACCACCAAACTCCACGTACGAAGTGAGACCGGAATCTTGCGCAGGCGGCTTAGCCTGACCAAAAGCCGATGCCGCCAGAAAAATGGCGATGATCAAAACCGTGAAACAGGAGATTGGACAACTACTCATCTTGGGTTCACCCCTTTGTCTTGTAATGTTAGAACCCATTTCGCCGGGAAAAGTTGGTAACCGTTACTGCCATAGAAGCGGCCACGCGCACGCCTTTCCGGCTCTTTGGGTTCCTTTAAAATGCATCCTCTACGCCGTTCGCGAGCGGGGCAAGTAACCAAGGTTCAATCAGCAACTTACGTTTCAGCCGATTGCGCAGAGCGGTTGGAAAGCTGGAAGTTACTGGCTGTCCAGAAGAAATTTCCACTGCGGGAACCGCTTCTCGTTCCGGGCGGAGGTCGCAGGCATTACCCGGTGTCTTCGCAATCGGAAGAATTAGGCACCCACACATCCAAGACTTAATCGTTGTACTGGTCTCGTACTCCACCGGGCTGCCATTGAGCGTGTACCGCCCGTAGCGCCACTGCCTAACGGCGTCCAATGCCGCTCCGGCGAGTCTCGAGTCACCGGCGACGACGGCGATTTGTTTCACAGTTCCGTTTTTGTTTATCACCAGTTTTAGAACCAGTTCCGCCGCCTCGCACTGACTGCAAGCATCATCAGGGCAGGTGGGCCGAACCCGATGCACGACAAGGCGATTCCCAACACCCTCAGAGAGGTAAACACGACTCTCGCCTTTGTGTTCCAGATCTCCCAACGCCAGCGAACAAAGCAGAACTGCTAGAACGAGGACTCGCATCTCTAAACGCGCTCCTCATCTCGCTGGACACCTCCGTAACGGAAATTGTTCCGTTCCTCTTGATCGCTGCTGAACTCCTGCCACTATGATTTGGCTGCCCGGGCCTGCCGGTGCACCAAAAGTGAGTAAGTTACTTTAGTGATAAATTTTGCGAGTAGGATTTACTCCCGAAATACCCCCCAAATGATACCGTCCGTTTGGCTTTTTTGGCCCCTGATGCAATCTTTTATTGAAAACAAAAGGCTTACATTGACACCCCTCAGGGCAAAAAGACCAAAAAATACAGTGTTCACTGTATAGATTTCCACAGGGTGTAGGGCTTTTGACTTATTGCCCTTTTCACGCGAAACCAGCTAATCTGCAAAGAAATCAACCGTTAAATCTTGTCTCGATCCGGTCTTGGTTTGGCGAAGGCCAGAGAGTTCTCTGCCTCGGGTGGGGATTCGGGTCAAGGCGAGAAGGCGGAATCATGGGGTGTTTTAGTGACGTTGAAGGCAATCTTTTTTGCAGCGGTCATGCTTTTGTGTTTCGGGCTGTTCCCAGCCACCAACCTCGCGCACGCTGAATCAACCATGAGTTGTCCCAGCGGAACCTACGACATGCTGGATTGGATGACGATGGATTCAAGTATGCGGGGCAGTTCTCATCTCTCCGGTAGTGCGAATCCTTTGTACACCACTGTGTACAAGGACAAATTTTACTGGACCAAGGGTGGAAACGGGAGCCCGTGGGACATCCAGCTTTACGACAGCAAGTACATCTATCTGTGGATCACCGAGTACGTTTGGAGCAATCCGAGCAGCTACAAGAAATCCACGAACAACACAAACATGCCGTTGACCGCCCGTTGCAGCAAGGGCGGATTTCCTGGTTCCACGATTTACGTCAGCAACACCAATTACGACATACATACCGATTGCACCCATTACACAACGCACGGATTGAAAAAGGGAGTCAATCAGGTTTGGGGACCCTACAATCTCTCGTTCGGCGGAAGTCTGCCGAACAATATGCCCACACTGGTGGTCAGCTATCGTTACAACTGCAATACCAGCTACGGCAGTTGTGGTGACAAAGAGGAGTACTACTTGAGTCAAAAATATGGCCTGGTGCAATGGGTGCATTACACATTGATAAACGGGTCGTATCAGCAGCAGCAGAAGAGTGTGTTCAACAAGCTTTCAGCAGGTGCCACGTTCCCTAGATTTCAGTGCTTCTAGTTTGAAGACATTGAAATAGTTGTCAGTAAAAAAATAACTGCACCGTCAATTCGCGTTGAGGGTGCGCATTTCCCAGGTTAAGACAGGCGCCCGGCCCGGTAGAACCCCCGAGCCGAGCTGGGTGTCCTCTGAACGTAGGTCGATCGGGCTTCGGAACTCAGCAGGATCAGTTTCCTAGCCCCGTACTTAGCGCTCAGGAGGAGAAATGCGACAGGGGGTACTTGCAATCGCTGTTGTAATCTTTACTTTGCCGGCAACGTTAGCAGCCGGAAGCCTCAAAATCGTTCCCACCACAACGTTGCGCGCGCAGACTTCCAACAACACCAGCGGCGCGAATTCGTTCCAATCCCAGAGCAATGGAAATATTGCCACTGGCAACGCCAGCAAATTGGATATTCATTCGCTCTTGTATCCTGGAGCAAATACCAAGATCTACGCGCATCTGATGCCCTGGTTTGGCGATCCGCGCCACATGAATGTGGGATATAACTCGCAGGATCCAGCTCAAATCCATCGTCAAATCACGGACATGATCAGCCGCGGCATTGATGGTGTGATCATCGATTGGTACGGATTTCGAGATACCTTCAGCAATAAAACCACGCTGGCGGTAATGGCGGAGGCCGAACAACATCCGGGCTTCACTTTCGCCACCATGGTGGATAAAGGCGCGATAAAGTTGAGCTCCTGCCGAGGCTGTACGCCGCAGCAGGCGTTGATTGAACAAGTCCAGTACGTGGAGCAGACTTTTGTTCCGTCGCCCGCATATATGCGAATCAATGGGCGGCCGGTGATCACCAACTTTGATATCGACCTGCATTACACCGTCGACTGGAACGCGGTCAACGCAGCCACCAGTACTCATCCAGCCTTCGTTTTTCAACACAGTGGTGGTTTCACGCACACCGCAAGCGCAGGTAGTTATTCCTGGGTGATTGTGAACGTCACCGATTTTGGTATGAGCTATTTGACGAAATTCTATAAGACGGGTTTGACCCTGCCACTGAAGGAAACCATCGGAGCGGCCTACAAAGGTTTCAATGATACGCTCGCTTCGTGGGGACAAAATCGCATCGTGACCCAACGCTGCGGCCACACCTGGTTGCAGACCTTTAACGAAATCAACAGCTTCTACAACTCCACCAACCAACTCGATGCCTTGCAGTTGGTAACGTGGAATGATTATGAAGAAGGAACGGAGATCGAAACCGGTATCGACAACTGCTTCACCATGTCCGCAGGCATGGCTGGCAATTCCTTGCAGTGGAACGTGAATGCCTACGAGGACACGATCGACCACTATGTGGTGTACATCAGTAGCGACGGGGAGAATCTGATGCCGTTGAACACCATGCCACCGGGATCTCGTTCGTTAAACTTATGCAGCTATTCCTTGGAACCGGGCACTTACCAGGCGTTCGTACAAGCCGTGGGAAAGCCAACAATGAGAAATCAAATGTCGGCTGCGGTGAAGTTTGCAGCATGCTCAGCGAGCCCTCAGACGGCAGGAACCATCGCCTTGGGCGCCACACCGGCAGCTCTCAATGTGAGTGCAGGCAAGCCGGCGAGTTCGCTGGTGACGGTCACGCCGGTTTCGGGATCGTTCCACAATTCGGTTTCTCTGTCGTGCTCGAATCTACCCGCGGGAGCCGTCTGCTCGTTCTCGCCGCCGACGATCACTCCAGGAAGTCAAGCTGTCAGCTCCACCCTGACTATTTCCGCTGGCGTGGCCTCCTTGCCGTTCCACGATCGGAATAGCGACGGGAGGAGTTACGCTCTCCTTTTGTCTGGCTTCGGCATAGCGGGGTTGTCCATCGCCGGAAGCCGGTCGGGCAGGAAGAGGATGTGGCAGCTTCTGGGTTTGAGTACGATCGTTCTGATGAGCTGTGTTTTCCTGTCGTGCGGCGGGGGCAATATTCCGCAAGTTTCCGGGGCTGGCGCTTCGGCTGGAACCTTCCAGATCGCGGTCAACGGAGATTCCGGGAATCAACACATCTCTACTTTGGTCACTCTCACCATCAAGTAGGCCAGGATTTGCGCTTGCTGGCGGCGTTACGGAGAGCCTTCCTAAAAATCTCCGAGCCGCCAGACGGGCCAGCCGAGGACGCAAAGGCAACCAGCGAGGCAATCTTCGCAGCCTGGATACCGAAGCCAGCAGGCCAAGCTGTTGCTGCAGATTGAACGTCCGCAGATACTGACGAATAATTTCCGGCATACTCATTCGCAGTGCTGCAGAAAAATTCTGGATCGCCATTTCCATCTGGCGTTCGGGATTTTCCAATAGAGCAATCATGGTGTCCGCCAGGCTTTTCACGTTCCCGGCCTGGTAGAGTTCAATCGCCAGGCCTTCTTCTTCTGCGAGCTGGCGAAAATCGTTGATATCAGAGGCCACAATCGGCACTCCGTAAGCGCAGGCCAGATGAGCCACACCGCTGGATCCGGCAGACGAGGAATACGGCATCACCGCGATGCTGGTACCTTGAAAGAGCTCGGCAATTTTGTCTTCTGGAACGTAACCAATAAATTCGATCTGGGGATGTTCACGGCATTGCCGCGCCATGGATTCCATATAGCCTGGCGCTTTAGGATGATCAGTCCCGCCCACGATTAATCGCGCTTGCGGAAACTTGTGCGCCACAGCTTCGAAAGCCTCCACCATCAGTTCCAAGCGCTTGTATGTGCCCCACTTGCCGAACGCCAGAATACGGTCCTCAGGATTGCCTCGCTTGGACAATGCCGGATACTCAGGCCGGCCGGACAAAATCCCGTGGTTGCGCACGTACACTGCGCCTCGTCCATATTTCTCGCGAATGATGCTGCGATACGCCGGCAGCAAAACTGAGATGGAATTGGCAAAGAGAAGTAATTGTGTCGCCATGAATCCTGCCGCGCGATACAAGCCGGGAAAGCGGACGCCGGCATCTTTCAGGTCCACCGTCTCCATCAGTTGATGAAGCGTGACGTGAGTATAGAAGCCGGACATCCGGGCCATTGCGGGGATTCCGATTCCGGCGAATGCGGGCAGCGGCTTGCCTCCGAAACTGGCGAAACCCAGATTGAACCACACCACGTCGGGCTTCAGCTGCCGGATCGCGAGCAGCAAGCGCCAGGGATTTGTCAGGCTGTTAAACGCCCAGCAACGAATTACAGAAAATCCGTGCAATTCAGATTGTGGCGCGGGAAGATCGTCTCCCAGGATCGTGAGTGAAAGACCAGGAATTTCCTGGAGCTCAAGCGCGAGGTGGTACCCGTATTCGTTGAGTGCTTCACGGCTGGGTGGGAACGCGCTCACTAAACAAATATTCATTGGTTACCGGGCCTGAAGATCGCGTATCGAGAAAGTTTTCCCAGAAGAGTCAGATACTGTAAAGCCACTTTCACATCCGCTTTGCTCGCACCGGCGTGGCGCTGAGCGAATTGATACGGTATTTCCTTGGCTTTGCGAATCCTTCCTCTGACTAAGATTTCCAAAAGGATCTTGAAGCCCTGGGGTTGCAATTCAATTCCTTCAATGCACTCGCGACGCACTACGAAAAATCCTGCCAGTGGATCCTTGATCCGAAGCCCCGGCCTTTGTAGCGGCATGGTCGCCCAGGTGCCGCAGAGAGAGATGAGCTGACGCATCTTGTTCCAGTTGGTAACAGTATTCTTGGTCACGTAACGGCTGGCGATCGCGATATCGTTACCGCCGCGAATTGCATTCAACAGCTCAGGCAGAATTTCCGGAGGATGCTGCAAGTCGGCGTCGATCACGCCCAGCCAGTTCGCGTCCGTATGTTTCCATCCGTGGATCACTGCGCCGGCTAATCCGCGTTCCCCTTTCCGCACCAGCAGCCGAATTCGCGGATCACGAGCACCGTAGGCTTGCACCACATCTGCCGTTCCGTCCCGACTGTCGTCGTCCACTACGATCAGTTCGTAATCGATATTCACGGGCGCAAGGGCGGCTTGCACCCGTTGGAACAGGGTTGGAATGTTGCCCGCCTCATTCAGCGTCGGGATGACAAGCGCGAATTTCTCAGCTTGCGGGTTGGATGTCATAGCAAAGCAGAACCCGTGCTCCTCCTTAGATGGCCTGCGGCACGCACCCGTTGGTTCATGCAAACACCTGTTTCGGTGAGATTTAGCCTGTATATGGGATGCCGGTGAAAGTGGAAAAGTGACGGAGACGATGACTTTGCGATCAAGCTCGCCAGAGCCCAGGCCAAATTAGCAATATCAAACAGACGCCAGGGAATTGTAATCCAGTTGCGGACCTTGCAGCGGAACGCACTTTTGCAGTTTTTGTGAAATGGCCAGGCGAACTTCTTCCTCGGAACGCGCCTCAATCAAAGTTAAGCCTGCGATATCCCGCAAAGAGAGATACGAGCGACGATATTTATACAAGAAGTCCAAAGGGTACTCTGGTTTTCGTTCCCGGGCTGCCTGAGGGTCGGCATCCAGCAAATACGCGACGTCTGGACGTGGAACGAGTTTTATTATCACGCGTGCATAGGTTCTCGCCAGGGGATGCTCCAAAGGAAGAGTTGCGAGTTGATCGAAAATATAACGATCAAACACGATGATACGAGCTCCCTCGGCTTTGGTCTTCGCTACTAGGCGCCTCAGATTAAGAGCGTCGAAGACAAAAAGAGCGGAGCGAGCCAAGATCAGATACCAGGCGCGGTTGTTTTTGTCATTGCGATTTACCGGCTTACCAGGCGCGCCGATACCGCCATCACTCTTCAGGAATTTGTGACTGAAACCTGCCCGCCATCGTGGAAACGCAACTACATTGTCCCAGAATGCCAGCCGCACGACGGGAAGACCGGCGTCAATGAGCTGATTGCAGAGGTGATCAATCTGCGTGCTCTTCCCGGATCCATCCATGCCGGAAAAACTCAGCAAGACGTCCGGGCAGGATTCTGGTTGGGTCTCCTTAACCGCCGCTGGATTCAATGACTCCCCCATTACGATAGAAAATTTGCCTTATGACTCAGCGAGCGCCTGGCGGTTTCGGTGACGTACCCTTTGACAACGCAGCCACGGTTCCGATCGCTACTCCCGCACCTGCAATAACGCCCATCTTTATCAGAAACGATCGAACTTGACGTTGCTTTGCCGGTGCAATCGCAGCGCCAGCTGGTCGCGATGCTGCATTGCCGCTGAGTTTCCCAGCTTGAGCCGCGGCTGTTCCCGTGGGCTGCGGTGTGCTCCGAACTGGTGTCTGCGCCACTGCTGGCGTTGCCTTTTCCTGCTCGGTCTGCGGTTTCGTTGCCCCAGGACTGTCAGGCAAATGATTACGATTGATCAGTTCCTGAGATGCCTTGTCTTCCACGTCCTGGCGATCGGGATTTTCCGACTGCGGTTGTGTCTGGTTCGGCTCCTGCGGCTGCGCGGTTTGCGGTTGAGCTTGTGGCTGCTCAGCCTGGGCCGGCGTCTCTGCGGGCGCCTGTTGTGCCAGCAGCATGGCCGGCTGCAGCCCCGACAGCAGGAATACCAGAATTACGCCGAGCAGTTTTTCCGTCCAGCGATTCATACCCACTCCTTGAGACTCGAGTCCCGACTTCCGATAAGCGCTATGCGACGGCTGGCTGTGGTGAAGCCTCGTCAGACAGCTTATTATCCACAGGCGCCACGCTGAAGCTCGATGCCGCCTCCGACACCGTGGGAAACATTTCAAAAATCTGGTCCATCCGGGTGAGTTCCAGAACAGTTGCCGCCTCTGGCGAAATTCCCGCCAGCTTCACCGCGCCGTCCCGTCGCGCGATTTTCGACATGCATTCCAGCAGCATATCTAATGCGGCCGTATCGATATCTTTGACGGCCGACATATCAACCACCACACGAGGTCTGTCGCGCCTGAGTTCGGGCTGCAGCGCACGCATAAAAGTGCGCGCTTCTTTAGCACTAACGTGTTCTGGCAACTTAATCACCATGATGGGCCCCCTTTTTGGTCACTTGCCGTCGGTAGCCGTGGCACAGAAGAGGTGGGCCTTCCGGCGCACTCAGTCGCCACGTCCAAACCGGCGGGTAGTCAATAAAGATGCTAATTGCGAGGAGCGGGTTACCAAATTTAAGCCGAACGTCCCGCTCGGTCCGAGCACGGATCGCGCTCTTCTACTCAACTGTCGAGAAGGAGAAGTAGTGCCGATTAAACGCGAATCACTGATCTCCACCTCGATGTCACGATTCAAATGAAACAGCTTCGACCCTTTTACTAGAGCATGTTGGACATTGAGACCCATGCCCAGATAAGTGCCGGGAAGCACACAACAGTCGTCCACGGTGGTGCCGCAGTCCACTTCGCAGTGCCTTTCCACAGCGGTGGCGCCACTAATGGTGCAAGACGCTTCTATACAAGTCTCGGCGCCAATAAATGCCGGAGCCAGGATGGTGGCTGAGCGATCCACTCTGGCTCTCTCCCCGTACCAAATCCCTGAACGAACTTCACGGCCCACCGGACGCATGCCACATTGCCCGGAGAACGCGTCTTGCACCAATCGTCTGAAATCGGCTGGCTCTGCCAGAAGATTGGTGTATCCAGTGAAGCTGTACCGTTGGCGTTGCGGAATCAGCGCGCTGAGGCGGGTGCGAAATGAACCCGTGCCCTCCCGTAGCGGCGCAGCGTCCACCACCACCAAATCAAGAGCGGTGTGCCGGTTGTACACCTGAGTGAGTGGGCTGGCACTCTCCCGGTGAAAACGCAGCAAATCGCGCAAATCAAGCTCGACATAAGGTCCGAGGCGAACTAACAGCAACGTTTCCACACCTTGATTCAGGTATTCGGAAACTACGCTATCCCAGGCCGGCCAAAACCCGGGGGTTGATCCGGTGCGGTAAAGAGAACCACTGGCACTGCTGGCGGTGCAACCCGGAAGCGGCCCTTCCGAGATGATCGAGATCCGTTGTGCCCCGAAACCGCGAAGCCGGGCTACAACTCGATCGATGATGCTTTGCCCGAGGACATCACAGGAACCCACCGGCGAACCCATGAGCAGTTGTGATGTGGCTTTAGCGTTGGCGTTGTTGTCGATGCGCTTGCGCGGTGCGCCCCGTCCGTCATCGGTCTCAGAGTGGCGACTACCAGCAATGGTTACGATTACACCAATGTTCACGTTGTCTTCGCCTTCATGGGCCTGTTTTGAACTCGTATGCAATTGCTAATGAACATCACGCGTTGGATCCGATGAGCTGCGGAGTGGCTGCGCTCGCCGCCGAGACCACTGCCACCGCCTCTTGTTGTTCTTCGTCGATCGCCACTTCCTCCCAAGCCTCCAGCAAGAGTGCCGGCGACAATTCCTGATCCTGCGCGCGGGAAGACTTCGACCGCTGGCGAGCCGTCTCCGGCTGTTTTGCTCCGTCCTGAGCTTCCGCCCGGGCGTATCCGAGCAACTCACGAATGCGCAGCTTGGCTTTGTGCAGTTGTGATTTTGAATTTCCTACGGAGCAATCTAGGAGCTGCGCGATTTCCTGGTGCTCATAGCCTTCGACTTCATGCAGCAGGAAGATTGTTCGATAGCCCGCGGGCAGTTCCTTGATCGCGCGCGCCAATGCGATGCGATCGACCGAGCCGGTTAGCCGGTCATCTTTACTTCCGTATTCGCGGCGGACCATCTTCGCGTCCTGGCTAAAGGGCTCGTCGAGAGAGACCTGACGCAATGCCTTTTTGCGGAAGTGCATCAACACAGTGTTCACTGCGATGCGATACAGCCAGGTGGATAACGCGGAGTCGCCACGAAAAGTTTGTAACTTGCGAAAAACCTGCAGAAACGCATCTTGCGTTAAGTCCTCAGCTTCCGCAGTATTGTTGGTCATGCGCAGGCAGACGGAGTAAATCCTCGCCTTGTGCGCATAAAATAAGGATGAAAATGCATCGGAGTCGCCTTGCTGAGCTCGCCTTACTAGGTCAAGGTCCGTATCGAACCGAGGGGTGGAATCTGGGTGGCTCACTTGAATCTCCTTTCAACGGATCAGGCTCTTGGTCATGCGTCTTACAATAGGTGCGCTTGCATGGTTGAGAGTAGGTGGAGTAGCTGCTCCGGTCCATCCAGTGCAGTCTGTATGGGTTTTGATAAGTTGCTGTACCACAGTGAAATGGGCGGAACCGCAATTAAAGTGCGTAAAAAGCAAATCGTGTGGCGAAAAATACAGGGAAACCGCACGCAGAGCCAGCGTATGACCCTTTAGTCTGTAGCGTCCCTACAGTGTTTCCCGCGAGAAAAATACATAGCACTCTGGATTGGTCGGCGAGAAGCAGGTGGATAAAGTCCCACCTCGGACGTACACGGTTCAACTGATAAAAGAAACCGAAAGCGAGCGCTGCGGACCCGGGAAAGATGTGCTCACTCAAGTAATGGGAGATTGAGTGTGCGAGGGCGGGCGAGTCGCGAGACCATTTCACATTTGCTAAACGCGCCGCCGCCGGTTCAGCGCTGGAGAAAGTTCACTCGTGATCGGTTCCGCAAAATCGCTACAGAAATTCCTTAGGGAAAGTACAGCGTCAGCAGGATTGTTCGCCTTGCAGTACGACCCTATGCTTCTCGACATGAAAGTTGCCCTCTATCAAACCCACCACTCGAGCAGGCGCCGGTCTCGTAGTGAGGCTGGCCCTGCTTCTCGCCTCTTGTTAGCGGGTGAGCGCAGCGGCGGGTGCAGTTCCGGGCTCCATTCCTCTTTTTCTTAATTGTATTTTTCGTATTGCATTCAAACTCAACCTAAACTCAACCTAATCGTGGAGGCGCATTGTGAAATCCAGTTCATTAAAAGATCTGTACGTCGAACAGCTCCAAGATTTGTACTCTGCCGAAAATCAACTGATTAAAGCATTGCCAACAATGGTGGAAGCCGCATCTTCGGATGAGTTGCGCACGTCCATCGAGGAACATCTGGAGAAAACCAAACAGCACGCGGCCCGGCTGGAAAAGATATTTGACCGCATCGGAGAAGATCCCAAGGGAAAGAAATGTAAAGGTATGGAAGGCTTGATCAAAGAAGCCAGCGAAGTCATTGAAGACGATGAAATGGAAGAAGAGGTGAAGGATGCGGCAATGATCGCGGCTGCTCAGCGTGTTGAACATTATGAGATCGCGGGATACGGCTGCGTACGAACCTACGCGACCCTGCTGGGCGACAGAGAAGCTGCCGCTCTGCTCGAACAGACGCTGGAAGAAGAAAAGGAAGCCGACGAGACGCTGACGGAGATCGCCGAACAAATTAACGTTGAAGCAATCGAAGGCGGAGCAGAGGAAGAAGAAGAGCAAGTATCGAGCCGCCGCAAGACCGCTGGGCGCAGATCTAAGCCGGCAGCCTAGTGCAGCGGATCACCTTTCATGGCCAACTCGGTAAAGGTAAAGAAGCGCAACTCGGTAAGGGGAAAGAAGATCCGGTACGCCGTGGTAGGACTGGGCTACATCGCCCAGAACGCGGTGTTACCGGCCTTCGCCCATGCCCGCAATTCTGAATTGACCGCGCTGGTCTCCGACCATCCCACTAAACTCAAAAAACTCAGCAAGAAGTACTGTGTCCCGCACACCTATTCCTACGAAGAATTTTTCCGAATGCCTGGAGAGCGGCGAAGTAGACGCCGTCTATATCGCGCTGCCCAATCACATGCATCGCGCCTATACCGAAGCAGCCGCTCGGGCGGGTGTCCATGTTCTTTGTGAAAAGCCGATGGCGGTGACCGAGGAAGACTGTCAGGCGATGATCGCTGCGGCGGAAAAGAACAATATCAAATTGATGATCGCCTACCGGCTTCATTTTGAGGAGGCCAATCTCAGGGCAGTCGAGTTGGTACAGTCTGGGAAATTGGGAGAACCGCGAGTCTTCGACTCAGTATTCACTATGCAGGTCAAACCGGGTAACCTTCGTCTGCAGAAGGAGAAGGGGG
>Ga0070707_100003097_pt1 | contig 15740 bp, 11 predicted proteins | sample KBSK5502metaG_FD_65468 | JGI IMG/M metagenome (GOLD analysis project Ga0070707, IMG submission 65468) | Corn, switchgrass and miscanthus rhizosphere microbial communities from Kellogg Biological Station, Michigan, USA - KBS K5-50-2 metaG | ecosystem: Host-associated > Plants > Roots >... | reverse complement strand
ACCATTGCACCAGGCGCCAAAGGTTTTGAGTTGACGATGGGTTCCAGATCTAAGAGGACATTGACCATGCGAGACGCGCAGCACGAATACGTGTTCGAAAAACGTTGAGGATCGCCATCAATACGCTCGACTCAATCGTGGTCTTGAAAACTGGCTAGCCTAGGGGCCGACACTTCCCAGTTCCCCATTTTCCTTCTGTACAACTTGGTGATGTCTGTCGGCCAACCGACGAACTTGAATAAGTGCTGCGTTCTCGGTTTCCATGGCGCTACGGGCACACCGATCCAGATCTACTCGCCGATCGATTTCGACACCACCGGTCTGTTCGGCCCTACTGTCCACGACAATTCGATCGCTGCTCATGAAGTGGGCGAATGAATGGACGACCCGTTCGTAGGCGGCATGGCCGTCCCGTTTTGTCGTAAATGATTTTCCTTCGAACAAGCTGCCTATTCCATGGTCTGCTGGCGTTTTCGCTCAACCAGGTTGTCTGTCGCAGACCGGAGTGTGGAGTCCCACGACGGTTTTCCCGGCACTGGCTCGCCAATTCTTGAATGTCCTACCTTACCTCAAGAACGGTTACCTATCATGGCAACGGAACGCCTGGTTACACTGCGGCAACACCGATGCGGCGTTGCAAGAATCAGAAAATGGGATCGCTTACCTTCGTTATTTCCGAAAAATCACCGGCGTCCCCTTCGCGACCAGCCCCGCCAATTTCAGCGCATCCCAGTTCGTCATCCTCACACACCCATGCGACTCCACTTGCCCGATCCGCCCAGGCTCCGGCGTCCCATGTATTCCGTAATGCGGCTTATTGATGTCGATCCACACATCGCCCACCGGATTATTCGGGCCCGCTGCAATCTTCACTTTCGCCTTTTCCGGATCGACATTCCCAAAAAGCTCCGGATCATAATGAAACGTCGGATTGCGCGTTACCGAAGTTACCCGCCATGTTCCCAGCGGCAGGAAATCGTGTGCGCTGCCGGTTGTCACCGGCGCCCAAAAAATAATTCGTCCTCGCGCGCCATATACCGTCAAACTCGACGTCCTCTTCGATACCACCACTCTCAGCCCAGCATGCAATTCTCTCTGGCCTCTCGCGCCGGTCGTCGGCACTCGTTTTCCTGCCACACCCGCCGACGGCTCATCGCCCCTAGCCTCATGCTCCGCGTTCAACACGTTCGGCACTTTAACTTCTTCTCCCGCCGCAAAATGCGCGTCGGGATTCAAACGCTTAAGCAGCTCCGGCGCACAGTGAAATTTCTCGCCCAACTCTTCCAGCACCGACGTGTAGTAAAGCCCCGCCAGCTTCGCCTTCTCGTCCATGTCTTCCGGAATCGTCGCCGCGAATGGCCCACTCGCATCTTCCGCCGTAATCTTATAGGACACGATCGCCTCAACACTCCCTGCATGCAACGCCTTTAGTAGCAGCTTGCGTCCTCGAGGCCCCGCAGCAATCCGATGCGCTGCCTCAAATGCCGCCAAAGCCCTCCGGCTATTCGCTCCTCCGCCCTCATCAATCTCCCCGGGCGAAAATCCCGCCCGATCAAGCAACACCTGAATTTCCAACTCCGAAACTTTAGCCGCCACACTCGGTCTTGTTGCAGGCGCCCGCTGCGCCACGATGCCTCCGGGAACGCACAGCCCAATCACTGCACCCAAGCCCAAACTCCGCGACATTTTCATTGTCAATTTCACGATCCCGTTCAGAGCGCCGCCACAAGCATAGAAACCGGTCGAATAATCCTACTGTTCGATGAAGCGCCTTAGCCGTTTCATCTTCTCAATCTCACGCACTGGAGTCGGCGTAATTTGCGCTTAGGCGAACCGAAGAGCGACCGCGAGTACGAGGAGCGTAACCGCCACGACCATCACAAAAATCTTCGGTGACCAAGGATAAGGAGTATTGACGGTCGCGTTGGATTTGGTTTAGCTGAACGTGTGCGCGCTCGACTGACATTGGGCATTGCTCTCGTCTCTATCGTGGCTTTGCTGGGGTGGTGGCTGTGGCGCACCACGCGCGCTACGGCACCATCAGCCTCCACCCATGCTAAGCTCGACGTGATTGATGCCGGCGGCCCGCCTATCGCCGGCACTTCATCCGCGTCGGCGCCCACGAACATCTACGCGCACAACTTGATGCTACGCAAGGGGCCGACCGGATTCCGCGTGTACGTACGCTGGCTGCGCGGGCAGGTGGCGCGCACCTCGCGTAATACTAATCCCTCCTTAGATGATCCGGAATCGTTTTACATAGACGTGAAAAACGGGGTGATTCATACCAACGTCGGAGATCTGGCGAACTTTCTTAACGAAGGAATCAGCAATTCGCCGCTGAAGAATATCAAGCTTTCTGGCGACGGCGATCAGCTTAAATTGAAGGGGACCCTTCACAAAGTGGTACCTCTGCCCATCGAAGTAATTTCCACCATCGGAGTCGCGCCTGACAATCGCATTCAGATTCAGGTGACAAAAATAAATCTGCTAAAAATTCCCTTCAAGAAATTGTTGGCCGGGTTCAATGTGACGGCTGCCAGCCTCTTTCCCTCAACCGGTATTCCTGGCGTGGAGGTCAAGGATAATGACATTTACCTGGATACGGGGAGCGCCGCTCCACCACCGCATATCCGCGGACGGCTTACCAGCGTGCGCATCATCAATCCGGACTTCCAGCAGATCTACGGCGACGCTCAGGAGGATGTAGCGCGCGTCGAGCAATGGCGAAATTTTATGCAACTGCAAGGTGGCACCATCGATTTCGGGAAACTCACCATGCGGCACGTCGATTTGATGATGGTGGATTTGTCGAAAAACGCTTGGTTCGATTTGGATCTGACGAACTATCAGGATCAACTGGTGAACGGATACACGAGAATGACTCCTGAAGCGGGTCTCCAAATTTTTATGCCGAGCCTGGAGGAGATTCCAGCGGACAAGAAGAACCACAAGATCAGCTTGGAGTGGATGAAGCACCGCAACATGCCGCCGCCTCCTGACGTTACATCGCGCTAATACTTACGTTACGATCACACAGCGGTATTGCCACCCGCAAAAATCGGCCATTGAGAAAACAAAATCGGCGTGCGAACTTGAATAGTTGCCGTTGCGGGGCTCTGTTTTGTGGGCCGGAGGAACCCCCGCAGCCTTCTGGACCGCCTCTAGAGCAGCTTCGGTTCCCGTGAGGCCGACAAAATGTCTATCGAAATTGTCGAGCCAGCGGCGCAGTTCCACCGGGGTATCCCGTGCAGGATCGGTGGTAACAAAAACGAGTTTAACCTGATCGGCAACACCGGGGGGCAATTTCTTCAGAGCCGCGCCAATATTTGCCATGTGCGTGGGACACTGATCGGGACAGGACACGCCGACGTACAACAACACACCTGGAGTCAGTACCCCGTGTTTCGATGTGGCGATTCTTTCGACTGCAACCAGGTCCGGTACTCGCGCAGATTCCATCTGGAACGCGAATTACATCGCCAACTATTTCACTGCCGGTTCAGTCGTCGGCCAGGAAATCGACCTTGGAAACTTCTACCAGAACTATGTCGTGGGGGGAGCAGACACCAATTTCTACACAGGGTGCTGATGGTCAGTCAAGCCACATTCTCGCCTGATAGCGCGATGCGGGTACTTACTTCCGGCCCGGCGAAATGGCGTAGGGGAGTAGTGCTTGAGAACATCTCCGACCGTGCGATTGAGTTCGGTGCACTCACAACGTACGCGATGTACGGACAAGGGAACCAGACCATTTTCAACAATGGCGGCGCCTGGGCATGGCAGAACAGTTCTAGCAGCTTAGCTTTGCATCGCTTCACACCGGCTGCCGATGACACCAACACTGAACTCTTCGGCTCGAATGCGGCGAATAACGCAGTGACTTGGAATGTGGACAATAGTGGCAATTTCCTCGCAGGGTCATTCAGGACGCGGACTGCCCTTCCGTCCCTCACCGGCATCTTCCGCTGCGCCTCATCCGATGCGTGTCTAAGTTTCAGAAACAACGCCAATAATAACGACATCCCTCTCGCGAAAAACGTGAGCGATCAACTGACCTTTGGCGGGACGGTTCTCACGGGAACCATCGCCAGCGGCACGGCCACAATGACGACGGCGTTGATTGCTGCCGGAGCGTGCGGAACCACGGTGACTGTTTCAGCGGCGAACGTGCTCACAACTGACTCAATCTCATGGTCCTACAACGCTGCGGTTGGAGCGAACCCCGGCGTGCTCATCGTGAACGAATGGCCTACAGCTAACAACGTGAATTTTGCATACTGCAATGGAACGGCTGCGGGAGTGACTCCCACCGCTGCAACACTCAACTTTAGGGTGGTGCGCTAATGAGGAACATGAAACGAATACTGATTACGCTGTTGCTGTTGGCATCTCCCGCAGTGCTGCGCGCACAGACGAGCTACGGGCGCATCCAGACGGATCGCATCTCGAACAAGCAGACGATCATCATCACGGGCGCCACGCCGGACGTGTCGAACGGCAACGTGTTCAAGACGAACAACGGGGCGCCGACGACGATCACAAACTTCTTGAATGGTGTGGACTCGCAGGTAATCACCGTCAACTGCGGTGAGGCGAACACAACCATCCAGAATAACGTGAACATTGTCACTTCGGTCGCTGCCGACATTGTTTGCACACTCAACAAGGCTCAGGACTTCACTTACGACGCGGCACAGACGAAGTGGGTGCAGAAGTCGGGTGGGGCTGTGAGTGGTGGCGGTAGTCCGTCCGGAAACAACGGCGACCTCCAGTCAAAGAATGGATCGTTGTTTGGGGCCGCGAGCATCAACGATAACTCGACACTCCCCGGTGTCGTCAGCGTTGGACGGCCAACGGCCTTCGCCGGCCCTGACCCATATGTGGACATCCGCAATTATGGCGGCTATCTTACTGCTTCATCTGCTACGGCCACGACGACAAACGGTTCGGCAACGGTTTCGCTTAGCGCGGCTTCCAATTTCCGCAATGGTGAGTACGCAACAATATGGAACGCTGGCGCAGCCTGCTCGCTTTCTACTCCTGGCACCCCTACCGTCACCCCAAGCACTAACCCTGGTGGTGTGTTCAACACGATACCCGGCCCCACGGGAAGCAACACGAACGGGTACAAGGTCATAGCTGTAAGCGCCACGGGTTGTTACACGGCAGCCAGCCCCGAGGGAACAACGAACACGGCTGCCACGCTAGGGCTCAGTGGTGCGGTTATTACAGCCGTCACCGCTTCTGGTTCAATAGCCACCGCCACGACCTCCGGACCTCACGGTTTCGTGGCCGGTGAGATGATCTACGTTCAGAACAACAACTTCTTTTTCGGTATCTTCGAGGGATTCACGCAGATTTCGTCAGTTCCTGACAGCACGCACTTTTCATACGCAATCCCCGGTGTCACTTCAATGGGTACGCCGACAACGTCTACGATCTCCGTCGCGCCGACGTGTTACGTCACTAATACTGTACTGACAGGTAATACGGCAACCGTCACCTGCGCCAACACCTTCACAAACATTCCGCACCTTCCTGTCGTGATCACTGGGACTGCGAACGGTGGAGGTGTCTTCAACGGTTCATGGCAGACCATCACGCGAAGCGGAACACAAATCCAGTTCCATCTTGACCATGCGGACGTAACCACCGCAGCGGATAGCGGCACCGTCACGGTGGCGAATGTGTGGGGCTTCAACACGAACCGCATCTCGTGGACAGCAGTTCCAAATGCTTTCAAATACGTCGTCTATGGCCGAATCGCAGGAAATGAAGTGCGCCTCGGTCAGACGATGTTCAACTTTTTTGATGACTACGGCTTTGTGTTGGCCAACGGTCAAACGTTCAACGGTCAAACGTTCCCTGGGTGGGTACCAGCTACCCCGCCTGTTGCGAGCGGGAACAACCACCTCACCACAAAGATCAACTCCGGTGGCGGAACAACCTCGTTAACCCTGAATACGACAGCCGGAGTTTCCGGTTCCTTTTGGATGCAGACAGACGACGGCCCTCCGATCATAAATGCGCTCAACGCCGCAAAGGGGCAGAGTGGCGCTTGCGCCCCGGTGTACATTCACAACGCCTCGACCTCTGGCGGTCAGACCATCAACTCATACACGGATACCACAACTACAAACTGCCCCAACGGTACTCTGCTCATCAACTCGGAGCTTAATCTCGCTGACACTCTCGCGATAACCAATTTGCAGATCAAGGGCTTTGGTTCCGTGGTCAGCGGAATGAGCTTTGGTCAGCAAGCCAACGGCCCCGAAATTCTAGTTGCCAACGGAGCCTACCCTGGGATCTACATCACCAGCAACGGTACCGGCACAAAGTTTTCAAATGTGCGGATCAATTCTTTCGGCGGCAACGGCACCAACGGCTATCTCCAAGTGTTTGATCGCGGGCTCTTCCCGACCTTTGACGACGTGAACTGGACACACCAGACTCCAGGTCCGCTCAGCTTATCGCTAGTGATCGACAATCCTTCTACCGGATTCTCATACAAATTCGATCGTAACGCGTTCGAGGGTGGGTACTACTCGGATGTCTGCGGAGGTTGTTACTACGGGATGGTTCCATTCCCATCAATGGTTATGACTGGTGTGGGTCAGCCGAATGCTGGCAGCGGACTGCTCAACGTATCTCGCAGCTGGTTCATTAACAAGGGTGGCTTCGCGTTTGAACAAACCGCCGCTCAAGGTGGGAGCTCTTTTATCTTTTCGGATGTCTCCACGGAGAGCCAAGCCTTTCCTCCGATCTCATTCAGTGGCCCGAGTCTGAATCAGATTTCAAACCAGCTCTACATCCAAAATATTTTCAGTGCTGACACAGCAATGTCACAGGTGGCGGTGTTTGGAGCGAATCTAAAGAACGCATCCTATCTCAGCGGCTCCGGGCCAACAAATCAACGTCCGTGGATCACTGGAGGGCTCTTTATTGGTCTGGTGCAGACCGGAAATATTGATGTCCCTCAATCGGTTTTTGCAGAAGAGCAGATTTCAAGCTCCAAAGTAATCGATGGTGTGTTTAACACCGTCGCTGCCGGTCCTCTATCCCTCAAGCGTTTCTCCGAGCCGGTGTCGTTGTTGCCCGGTGTAGGTATCTTCACGAACCAGATAACGCCTACTGCTCCCACTTGCAGCGTTTCGGCTGGAGGTTCGCTTGGGCTTGCTACATACACATTCTTCTATGCCCCGGTTTGGTGGAACAACGGAGAGGGCTTCCAGTCCCCGCAGTCCACTGCCTGCACCACCACAGGTGGCAATCAAACGATCACAGTCAACTGGACAGCGATTCCTGGTGTGAAGGGCTACAACCTCTATCGCTGCATAGGCACGACCTGTCTTGCGGTAAAGGGCAGTAGCCCGATGTACGCAAGCTCTGCGACGAGCGATGTGATAACAGCCTTCGGCGGCTCGTCTCCTCCTCCAACTATTCCTGCGAGTGGGCCGTCTGCGATGCTCGGAGCCAGTGTCGGCACACAGAACCTCCTGTTGGGAGCGATCAATAGCGGTGGCGTGCTCACGGAAAACGTGCCGACGTTGACCGCGAATCGCACGCAGACGAGACCTGATGCGGCTGGTCAAGTTGTGCTTGATTCAACCCTTACTGGACTTTCTCAGTTCACGACCTTCATTACGGGATTCGATTATTCGACCACTCAGAGCCTAAGATCCGCCACATACGATAACTTCAACAGGGCGAACGGTGGGCTTGGTGCGAACTGGACAACTGCCTATGGAACCGCCTTTGCAATCGCCAGCAACCAAGTCACTGCCACAAACAGCGGTCAAGGTGCGTTCTGGAGCGCTACGACATTCAGCGCGGATCAGTTTTCCGAGGCGAACGTCTCCCCGGCTAGTGGCTTTGCAGGCCCGACAGTGCGGATGGTGGCACCTGGGAATGGGTACATCTGCCTAGAACAGTTCAATAGTTTGGGTATCTTCAAACTCACAACTGGCAACGCGGGCTCGGCGCTGGCCAGCTCCGCACCTACCACTTCAGCCTTCGATACAGTCCGTTTGGAGGTCTCTGGTAACTCATTGACCTGCCGAATGAATGGTCCGAGCGGAGCATCTATTATCACAGCTTCGGATGCTACTTATAGTAGCGGCTCACCCGGTTTCAGTACTTTCGTGACTGGCGCAGCTGTTGATAACTGGAACGGCGGCAATCTCAACTCCATCCCCCGCCTGAACGCTGAACATGACTGGCTGCTTTCCCAGCACTTCGTCGGGCCGGTGACGATTGGCACGACCGCACCCGTTGCCGGAGCGCTCGCTACGAACACACTTTACGTTCCCAACATAGTTCTCAACGGCAGCAACGCATTGAATGCTGTGAGCGGGAATAGCGGTCGGGTTGCACAGTCCAGCGGCGCGATGACGCAGACGAAGCTGAAGACTGCCGACGCGAACGGGAATATCGTAGACACGGCCGGCAGCGGCACGTTGGGTATCACCTTCCCGGCGAAGTACTTCATCCCCGGAGCACTGTGCAATAACGTCACACCATCCCCTGCGTGGAACCTGCCAACGGCAAACGCGGCAGCCGCGAGCTGTAACACAGGTACGAACGTCCAAGAGAGTACGCTCGACTTCGCGGACGGGCAAAGTGCGCAGTACGGGCTCCTACTCCCGAGTGACTGGACAGGTGCTATCGATGCTCGTCTGATCTTCTTTGACGCATCCACCTCTGGCACGGTCATCTACCAGATTGCGACGGCCTGTACGCCGACGAACGGCTCAGTTGCAGACGACACCGCCTTCAACACAGCTGACTCATTCGCAACAATCACCCTCGCCTCGCCCACGAAAGCACTTTGGGCAACGACCAAGACGGGCCTAAACATCACCGGCTGTTCCGCAGGAAATAAGCTCCACATCAAGGTAAGCCGCACGACCGATACCGCCGCAGCGGTGGCAAGTATGGTTGGGCTTGAACTCACAATTCGCAGGGCACTCTGAGGAGATTTACGCATGGCAATCAAACGGATTCTATTTGTGTTTCTACTTGGCGCGTTCCTCTCTTCGGTAGCGCGTGGGCAAGCAACCTATCCAGCCGCGAGCTGCAACTTGAGCGCTGTACAGGCAGCCATCACCGCAGAACTCACCACTCCTGCCGATGGCGACATCATTACTATTCCCGTAGATACCTACACATGGACGGGAACAACGGCTGTGACGGGGAGTTTCACTACCTCGGTCACGATTCAAGGCGCAGGAGCAGTCTCCGCTACAGCAGATGGGACAGGTACCACGGGTTCCGACGTGACGATCATCATCGACAACATTAACCATTCCAGCGGTCCAGCGAATTCCTTATCACTTAGCGCAATCGCCTGGAAGTCCCTCCGCTTAACCGGGATATTTTTCCAGATGAACGGGTCAAGCACCGTGGCCGCGAATGGCATTGTTGGAATCGGCGGCACATCGACAGCGGTGCGGGTAGATCACAATCACTTCTTCCTGAATCTTTTTGGCGCTCAAGGTATGCGTGTGGGTGGCGCGGTCCTAGGGGTTGCGGACCATAGGCTGGGCAAATATTGGCGCTTTCGAGCCGCGGACGTTCTCGCGTGGATCGAGCGACAGCGGGTGGGGGGTCGCGCAGGTGCTTGACGTCGGCAGTACAATCTTGATCGACGCAGAAAGAGGCGGACGAGTTAGCCGAAAGGAGGCTATGACTCGACCGCGTCATCAAGGTGGTTGTTTGTGGAGTCGTGGTAAACGAAGAAAGGTATGGGTGCTTCGTTGGCGGGAGGATGTCTTGCAACCCGACGGATCGGTGAAGAGAATTCTTCGAGCCGAAACGCTCGGTCCAGTAAGTAAAATCACCCGACAGCACGCCCGGCAAGTCCTTCAAGAGCGATTAGGCCCTTTGAATCTAGGTCAGATCCGGCCGCAGGCCACCATGACACTCGCTGATTTCACGCGACTGGAATGGAAGCCAAATGCCGAACTGGCCTTAAAGAAAAAAAGCCTGAGCTATTACGAATCTCAACTCGACGGTCGCATCCTTCCGGCACTCGGCTCGACTTGCCTGTGCAGTCTGAGCCGGGCGCAGATCGAAGGTCTGCTATCGGATCTGAGGCGTAAAGGCGAATCTGGACCGATACTCCGCGGCGTACGTGCAACGATTTCGACTGTATTGCAGTCGGCTGTGGAGCGCGGCTATCTCAACCAGAATCCGGCGCATGGTATCCGCCTTCGTAATACTCGCGGAAGAGCCGAGCGTCGGTATTACACGCCTGCTTTGATTCAAAAGCTCCTCACCGAACTCTCAGAGCCTTGCCGGACAGTAGTAACGGTCGCTGTGCTCACGGGGCTTCGGATTGGTGAGATTCTCGCACTGCGGTGGAAGCGTGTTGACATGTTGCGCGGCACGATCGAAGTAGCCGAAACGTTTTCGGATGGCCAGTTTGGGACACCGAAAACGCGCAGCGGCAGACGCGTGATACCCATGAGCGAGCCTCTTCGTAAAATTCTCGAGGCGCATCGGTCTCGATCCATCCAAAAAGATTCCGAAGACCTGGTGTTTACAACGCCGACAGGCACCCCGCTCAGCTCAAAAAAACCTCTACAACCGAGTGCTTGCTCCCGCATGTGATCGGATCAAGGAGCCACGCGTCTCGTGGCACTCGTTCCGGCACGCGCATGCAACGCTGCTCGCCGAATCGGGAGAGTCGATGAAGACGGCGCAGGCCCTATTGGGGCACTCCGATCTTGAAACGACGCTCAACGTCTACACGCACGCCCTGCCGGCTTCGCAACGGCGTGCAGTGGAGAGGGTGTCAGAGGTTATGTTCTCAATTGTCTCGAGTTGGGCGAAAACGAGAAAGAAGGAAAATCTAACTAGTTGTATTCAGGGCGGTTAGAAAAAGACTGGTGAACCGGGGAGGACTCGAACCTCCAACCCGTTGATTAAGAGTTCCACACCAACGAAGAATAAACAACTTACACCAAGCTCGACAAATATCGACGAAACGCCATAAGTATCGATGCGTTAGACGCTTACACTCAGCTGGATCGCACTTGGTCGAGAGCGGTCGAGTTTGGCGGTGGGCACAAAATTGGGCACACCTGCGACCGGTCCCGGATCGACCGTGAGACCGCACCGGTGGCTACCGTCCGTCAAACCGCGTGCTAAGGATAGCCGCAATGATTGAACGATTCGAGCAAAAGGTATCTTGATTCTAGCCACTGAACTCTACGGCTATGTCTCTATCAGGAGAAGCTACATGCAGAAGAGCCGATTCAACGAAGAGCAGATCGTGTGGGTATTCTTTGCGTCACGTGGGGGGTAAACATTCGTTGCTACAAGAGGCCTCGCCGCTCAATTCCTGAAAGCAGTCGATTGGGTGTTTATTGACGAAATAGAGAAAGTAGCAGCTGTTGAGCCACAGAGAGGATTTTCTGCTTGTATGATTATGAGAGCGACATCGCAGAGGAAGTTGATTGGGGATTCCGGCTGAGTGCTCCGTCAACGAAAGGAAATTCATTTACCAATGGAAATCTCCCAGCGCTCTCTGCTCGAAGATAACCAATCTCGCAAGCTGGACCAAGAGCGGGTCCGCCGATCTTTGGACGATCTATTCAGTCTCGCCAGGAAATACCGGAAGAGCAATGAGTATTGGGAACTTCTCAAATTTGTGGCCAAGTTTGACTCTTATTCGCCTTACAACGCCATGCTGGTGCACATTCAGAAGCCCGGTGCATCATTCGTTGCTCCGCCACACCGGTGGCTATCGCAATATGGCAGGCACATTAGACCGGGGGCGCAACCACTTGTCGTCTTGCAGCCGATGGGACCAGTGATGTTCGTATTCGATGTTTCAGATACGGAACCCGGCACGAACGCTCCACGCCTGCCATTTACGGTAGAAAATCCGTTTGCCGTTAGGGCGGGCCACGTCTCTTCCGAGCTGCCATTGACCATTGAGAATGCGAAGCGCGATGGTGTGCGCGTGGGGGAACGTAAATCGGGCTCACAGGCAGCCGGATGCATCCGATCGGTGCACTCTGACCAATTCCAAGAAGTGGTTAAGCGATCAAAGCTCCTAAAGGAGTCTGTGTGGGTCCCGATCAGATATGAGCTTCTGCTTAGCGAGGGCGCGTCACGCGAGACCAAGTACGCTACCCTGGTTCATGAGCTAGCTCATCTCTACTGTGGCCATCTGGGCACGCCTAACCGCGAATGGTGGCCCGAGAGGCAAAACTTCACCCCGGTAGGCAATGAGTTCGAGGCCGAATCGATATCGTATTTGGTTTGTAGCCGCCTGAAGATTGATACTCCTTCAGAAAAATACCTTGCCGACTATGTGGGGGATGGCAACCCTGAGGTTCCTGAAATCAGCCTTGAGTGCGTGATGAAGGCTGCGGGTTTGATCGAGCAAATGGGTAATTCCCGATTGAAGCCGCGAAAAGACAAGAGAGAGTGAACGCGGGTGATGATCGAATCGTGTCCTTTCGCCAGGGTTAGAGCAGCGGACTCATAATGTCCTGGCAACCAGTCCGGCACACGTATTATCAAGCATTTACGGGGTATATTGAGGGGTATTGAGGTGCCAAAATAGGTCGATTTTTGGCATTATGGACCAATACTGGACCAAGTTTTGGACCTTGTTTAATCTGGCTTTCGACCAACCTTAGCATCCTCGGCCTGGTATTTCGCGACGAATCCTTCATACGCAGCTATCGCGGGTTGAACAGCAGCTAGCAGCGTGTCGAAATAGCTCCTGGCGTCTGGAAACGTGATCTTCGTTCCATCCTTGGCCCCGTGTCGCGGGTCTATACAAGTCACAGGAAACTGGATTCTTTCTCGCATAAACGCGTTGATACCAGCGGTATCGTATGCCGAGAAACGGCGATGTAGGTTTTGCAGTTCATTGACCCGCTCAGGTATAGCGTGCAATACGCTAGTTGTTCGGCGGTTAAAATAGTCACCAAGTTCGCGAACCTCAAGAGAAACGTCTTCAAGCCTGGATTGCATTGCATCGAACCATCTTTCGTAGAATGCCTGCTGGAATTCCTCCCAAGTCACGAGGTGAAGATTCGTATTTGCGGCGGATTCGAATGCACCCTTTTGAAAGCCCGACGAAGAGATGATGTACCCGACGTGCGCTCCCGAATCCTGCATGACGGTCCTAAACCCACGAACGACATTTTGCGGAACTTTCGATTTCCAGAGCTTGCACTCGCACAGAATTAGTAAGCGAGGCTGGCGGGTCACGTCCATTGCATACACGTCAATGTTTGCCCCTCCTCTCGGCAAGTCTATATGCTTGTCTGTTTCAGCCTCACACCCGCACGCGGTCAAGACTTGACAGACCAGTGCCTGAAGGTTCCGTTAATCAGCGGGAGCGTCATTGAAAATCACGCTGGGCACGTCCGCTCCTGTCTCTAGATGTAAAACTTAAATCTAGGATTTCTCTTTGTCACGGTCGGATTCGAAACAAGAATCTCACCGACCGCGTCGGAGAATCCTATCGTCACTGGTTCAGAGTCCCCAAAGCGACAAGCGTTGTAGTTCAATTTGGTCAGAGCGAAAATATCGCGACCAACCTGTTCGATATCGGCGTCTCCATGCTGAATATCAATTCGCAAAGGAACGGGAGCCTCCCAACCGGGATATGTTCGTAAACGTGGCACGAACCCGGACGCCCACAAATAACCAAGTTTGGGTCCGGCTTTAAGAAACGTACCGCGTATAACAGGTCGCGTACTTTCTCGATACATGCGCAACCCACGAAAGTCTTTTTGTACGCGAATGCCAACAAGCTTGACCCCGGATGGACAGGCCGATTCATAGCCTTCGAACTCTTCCTTACTTATTCCTGATCGACTGTGAAGGAAAATCTCTTTAAGAGGCTTTCCTTCTAGTTCTTCGTAAGTTTTTAATGTGCCAGCCAGGAGTTTCTTGGCTGCGTCAGATGACAAGTGAAATTGGTTGTTTTCGGGCGAATACCAAGGGCCGTAGTCTCCAAGAAACACTACACCGTCTCCAGAATCCAAGAACATCAAACCTGCGCAGCAAGCTGTTTGGTTTACGAGCGTGGGGTCCGTCTTGCGAAAAACAATTCCGATGTAGCAGACCCCTTCGCGTGCTCCAGCCAGTCGCCAAGGCTTTCCGCCGCATTTGTAATACATCGTCGTTAGGAGATTCCACGCCACATCCGACTGCGGAGACTGGAATTTCGGCCAATTTCTTGGGTCAACTTCCAAGCGGCGATCTCTGATTATCTGAATTGGTATGCCGTATTCCATCGACCGCGCTTTAAGCTGACGACGGAAATCAACAGAGTATGCGTAAATTTCTGGGTTGTAGCTTTCGAAGAAGTCTGGTTGACCACCTGCTCTTAGTGCTCGTTCCTTCTTCGAGATAGCACTGCCAGTCGCCCCCGGAACAAATGATTCTGGGCGGCAATTCTTCCACACAAAATCGGGCACTGTACAAACCAACACGCCGAACGGCTCCTCTCGCTTTTCCGTTTTCTTTATGGCGTCGAGATATTGATCGACCACCTCTGCCGCTCGCTTGCTGGGGTCCCTCAACATCGATGAATCTTTTAGTTTTTCAATATCTAGCTCGCAAGACCATGCAGGGTCACGAGGCAGATCAGAGCAAAATGCGGCTTCGAACCCCGGAAAAACTGGCCACAAATATGGACTGCGGTTCTCGCCCGCATAAACAGGCCCTCTAACAGACTTACACCATCGGCTGAAAGCTTGAACGCCATCGGGACCGCCAATCACGCCTATGGTGATGTCCTTCGGGTGAGAATTAGCCTCGATGCCATAAGGCCCAAATAATGAAAGGCCGTCGTGAGGGTCTTCAAGAGATTGCTTGTAACGAAACTCCAAACGCGACTCTTCCAACAAGACAGCGGGATTACTCATCCGGTTCGCTCTCTTTCATCTCGGGTGCGTCGTCATCCAATTCGAGCACGATCTCATCTGCGTCCTCGGAATCTGGCTTGCCTAATACGATTTGCGATTCATCGAGGCCGAAAGGAATATGCGCGGTGAGCGGGTATTTGGAGATTACTAGTTGTTGGGAGCGGGATTCGCCGATTTGGATGTAATTCTTATCACCAGCCAAGAATTGCAGCATGGCGAACGTTCGAGCAAGCCAGTGATGGTTCCACCAAGAACGGCAGATGCGCTTTCTGCGCCTCAGAGCGGCTTTTCCTTCAATTTGTTGTCCGTCCAAATTTGTCAAAAACAGATGTACACGGGCCTGAATAACACACCCGAGTTCATGGTCAAGCCACACCTTCAAATGCGGAACGAGATGGTACCGACAAGATTCTTTCCCGGTCGTCGTGCGAAAATTGCGAACACCGACACAGCTTACCCAGGTGCGCTTTCGGTAGTGTCCCTCGAACGTGAGTCGATTGTTTGGGACTAATGCGTCAGGGAAATAGCATGCCTTTCCATCTGGCTTAAGCTTCAGACCACGCGAAAGAGCGATAGCTCTAAGTGATTCGTTAATAAGTCGAACTGCTAAATGCCTCAGCGCGGGGTCATTGGCCCTGATTGAATTCCAGTTTTCTCGACGTGCCCGCTCGGTGAATTTGAACTTGTCGTCGAATTCCTTGGGAGGCTGCTCGAAAGCCCAAAACACCTGGTCTTCGTTTATATGCGGCCATTGTTTCAACAACTCTAACAGCTTGTTGAAAAATACCGTCCAACTGCAACTTTAGTTTAAGAGATCTCGTCTGAGAGAAGGAAGAA
>Ga0070707_100003092_pt1 | contig 15760 bp, 9 predicted proteins | sample KBSK5502metaG_FD_65468 | JGI IMG/M metagenome (GOLD analysis project Ga0070707, IMG submission 65468) | Corn, switchgrass and miscanthus rhizosphere microbial communities from Kellogg Biological Station, Michigan, USA - KBS K5-50-2 metaG | ecosystem: Host-associated > Plants > Roots >... | reverse complement strand
GCCGAGCGCGACCGCGCTGGCCATCCAGAGCAGACCTCCCTCCGCGAGGGCTGCGGGCAGATGGACCGCCGCTGCAGGAATCAGTGTGCGGTCGGATCCGAGAAGCTGGACTGCCAGCCTCGCCGCGGCTTGGGGAAAAAGGGCGGCGAGCGCTGCAAGAACCGTGAGACTCACGCCGACGACCGTCAACCAGTGTCGCCGGCGGTTCTCCCGGCGCAGCCCGTCCAGCGCGATCCCCGCGAACACGGCTGCCGCGAGCGCCGCTCCCACCGCCATCTTTTCGGGATAGCGCAACGGCAGGGGCGCAGCCCAGGTATGCCAATTTCGAGGGACGAAGCTCGGAAGGACGCAAGCGCCCAGCGCCAGAATCGCCAGAGCGCGCGCGAAACGGACTCCCCCCTCCTTCCGACGCCACTGGACGATCGCGGCAACCAAGGCGAAGGAACCGGCGTAGAGCGTGACGAAAAACCCGGTTGCGAGCCCCCCAAACGCTCGCGGCGCCCATGTTGCCCGGGGGGTATCGGACCACGTTGGACCGAAGGGATATGGCACGATGAACTCGAGGAGCCTCCACGGCTGCACCGAAAAGCGCAGAGCTTCACCGGCCGTCATCCCGCTGACGGCGCGGTGGGTCTCGGGAATCCAGAGCAAAGTCGCGACGAGCTGAGGCAGAGCCAGGAGCGCCGAAAGAAGAGCCGCGGCGCCCAACGCCGACAGCTCGGCGGCCCGGGAGGCACGCGTTTTCTCGACGAGAATCCAGATGACCGCTGCCACCAGAGAGAGGCTCGTCGTGAAGACGTCGCCCGCGAGAAGCTCGAGGCCGATCAGCACCGAGGCGGTCAGAACGCGGCCCGCCCAGGAAACCGCAGGGCGGGCCACCGACCAGACGATCCACGGAAGCAGCGCAACCCCCGGATGGGTATTTGTGTAGAAGCTTTCGGAAACGCCGACGCCCGAGAAGACGTAAGTCACCGCGCCGACGGCGGCGGCCGAGCGCGACACACCGAGGACGCGCAACAGGGCCATAACGCCAAGGCCGGCGACCGCCCAGTGCAAGACGGAATAAATGCGCATGGCCACGGGGAATCGGATCGGCGCGAGCAGCGGCCGGATCGGATAGAGCGCTCCGACGTTGATGTTGGGCAGCAGTGGCCGACCTCCCGAAATTTCGGCAAACCAAACCGGCCAGCTTCTTCGCGCGTAAGCATCGTGGACCGCCTTCTCGACCGGAAGGTGATAGCCGAGCAAATCGCGTCCGGCGAAGTTGCGGGCAACGAACAGAGGATCGGCATAGACGAGCGCGACCAGGAGAAGCCAGAGGAGGCCCGGCAGAAGCCGTCGGAAGGCGGGCAGCGCCCCTCCGGATGATTCCGTGCCGCCGGGCGACGGTCCGACGAGACCCCTCTGCTGTTGGAGGCCACCGGCAGGCGGCACGTCGGGCGTTTGCGTGCGAATGCCGGGCTAGAATAGAGCATCCTTCCCGAAGCTCCAAGTCGGCGCGTGCTCTGGATCCTCCTCGCCGCCGCCTTCGTTGCACGCCTCGCACTTCTGATCGCTCGGCCGCCGTGGCACGATGAGCTGTTTACACTCTGGGCCTCGCGTCTGACACCCTCTCGTCTTCTCGAAGTCCTTCGGCAGGATTCGGGACCACCGCTCTTCTATGTCCTGGAGAAGCCGTTCGTCTCCCTCGCGGAGATCGCGCGAAGCGACGCGCTCGCGCGCATTTTGCCGTTCGCGGCGCTTGCCTGTCTGCTCGCTCCCGCGATGCGGCTTGCACGGGATCGGGCGAGCATCTGGTTCCTGGCGCTCGCGGCAGCAAGCCCGCTACTGCTCCTCTATTCGGCCGAGGCAAGAGCCTACGGGCTGCTCGCCCTCTTTGACTTCGTTCTCTTTCTCCTGCTCTTCCGGGGCGAGCCTTCCGCTCCCCGCCTCGTCGGCGTAGCGGCGCTCACGGCGGTGGCGCTCTGGACTCACTATCTCGCGATTCTCTTTGTCGCCGCCTGCGCGCTCCTGCTCGCGGCGCGCCGGCGCTTTTCCTCGCTGGCCGCCGTCAGCGCGGGAGCCCTGATCTTTCTCCCGTGGGTCCCGGTGCTCCTCTCCCAGCCCGAGGAGGCGACATCCTGGATGCGCGAACCGCTCGGCCAGTCCCTGCTCGCGTTCGTCTCGGCCTTAGGCGGCGCGGGCCGCATTCCCAGCCCGCAAGGGGGACCGCTCCCGGTTCTGTTGGAGACGACCGGTGTCGTCGTCGGAGTCCTCCTTCTCGTCGTGGTGGCACGCGCCGGAAGAGCCGACCGCGAAGGTCAGGATGCTGCGGCCGTCACGCTTCTGGCGATGGTTCTGGTGCTTGCTTCCTCGCTCGCACGGCCGATCGCATTTCCCGGGCGCAGCGAAATGGCGGTCCTGCCGATCTGGCTGTGGAGTGTCTCGAAATCGGCGGCAACGAAGGGTCCCGCGCTGTGGGCCTCCTGCGCCTTGCTCGCAGTGTCTCTGACATCGAGCGTCTGCCTCCTGGCCGCGGCCAAGCCGGAGCCGCTGCCGTCGCGCGCGGTCGCTCTCCTCACGCGCACCGCGGTTAGTCAAGACCGGGTCGCCGCTTCCGGCGCCTTCTATCTGCCCGCCCGGCTGGCTGCCGACCGCGGGGATTTGCGAGCGAAGGTCATCGCCTACCCACTCGAAGAAGCGCTCCATCCGGGATGGTTCCGCTTGCGCGTGCCCGAGCCGTCCGACGAGATCCGCCTGGAAGAGAGCATCCGCCGGACTCCTCCGGGCGGCAGATTCTTCTTGCTTCTTTACCCCCACGAGTACGGGCCGAGGCTCCGCAGTTTCCTCGCCTCCGGAGGGACCGTTGCCGAGCTCATCCGGCGCCCGGATGGCCTGCTGATCGTCTGGCTTCGACGCTGAAGGCTCTCGCGCCGTCTCCCCCGGGCTTACGATTCTTTTCGCGCCAGCGCCAGCAGCGACATTCCGTAGGAAGGGGGCGAGTTCTCCTCGCGCCTCAAAAGAGGAAGCAAGAGCGTGAAGACCCGAAGCTGACCGCGCGGGAGAACGCGCCGCCTCAAGATCTTCCCATTGATATACCAGCCAAAGACCCCCGGGCGGTTGAGAAACCGGCAGTCCTGAATCGCAAATCCCGCCCTGGTGAGCTTCTCTTCGAGCTCGGCCTTCTCATAGCGACGGAAATGGTGAAGCCGCTCGTCGAGGGTTCCGTATAGCCGCGCCAACGCGGGCACGAGCAGCACGAGCGAACCCCCTGTCGGCAGGAGACCGTAAAAATCGGAGAGCGTCGCCCGATCGTCCTCGATGTGCTCGAGCACGTTGCAGCAAACGATGGTGTCGATCGCCAGGCTTCGGAGCTCCTGCGCCGCCGCGGGATCGAGCGGGAAGTGGTACGAAGACACGCGCACCCCGGGCGCGTCCCGGAACGCTCCCTTCAAGTATTCGATCGCGACCGGATCGAGGTCGGACGCCACGACGAGCTCGCGGCGCTCTCCGGTTTCCGTCTCGACAAGGTGGCGTGTCACGTTGCCGAAACCGGCTCCGATCTCGAGCACGCGGCGTCCGAGCGCGCCCTCGAACCGCCCCACAAGCCATCGATTGTAAGGCTCGAGCTTCGAGAGTCGCGCGAGCGTGACGTGCCCGACGTTGCCGGGATCTTCCGCCTCCCGCAGGCCGTGCCGAACGATCGTCCAGAGCGCGGAAAAGGCGTCCCTCCACCCGATTTTCTTCCCCTCGTCGTACGTGCGGCCGTAGTAGGAGATCGGAACTTCATAGACGCGGTATCCGCGCCGCGCCACCTTGGCCGTGATCTCCGGCTCGATGCCGAAGCGGCGCGACTCGACCGTCATGGACTGCACGACTTCGCGCCGGAACATCTTGTAGCAGGTCTCCATGTCCGTCAGGTTCAAGTTGGTGAACATGTTGGAGACCAACGTCAGGATGCGGTTGCCGACCGTGTGCCAGAAGTAGAGGACGCGCCGCTCGCCCCCACCGAGGAAGCGCGATCCGTAGACGACGTCGGCGTGCCCTTCCTCGATCGGTTTTAGGAGCTTGGGATACTCCCGCGGGTCGTACTCGAGGTCCGCGTCCTGAACGACGACGACGTCCCCCGCCGCGTGGCGGAAGCCCACCGAGACCGCAGCCCCCTTCCCCTGGTTTTGCGGCTGGAGAAACACCTGAACGTTGTCCTTCCCATCCATCTCGCGCAGGATCTCGCGCGTGCCGTCGGTCGAGCCGTCGTCCACGATCAGGATCTCCTTCTCGATCGGCACTGCGGCAACCTGCCGCACGATCTCGCGGATCGTGCGGGACTCGTTGAAGACGGGTATCACGACCGACAGCTTCATCGTCCGGTTATTCCTTCCGGAGGCAATTCGTAAAGGTCGATGGAGTATCCGACGCGGCCGAGAAGCCTTCCCCGAGCCGCGAGGTCCCGGCGAAGCCGCTCGAGCGCGCCGCTGACGCCTCGAGCGCCATGATACGCGTAAAATTCCGGACCCTCCGTCAGATGAAACGCGGATATGGCGACGAGTCGGCCGCGCACCCGCGGCTCGGCGGAGAAGTCTGCAACTCCGACTCGATGAAAGACGTCGTCGCCGCCGAAATAGACGACGGTCGGATCGGACACGCGCCGCCTCTGGAGCTCGGCGGCAAGTCTTCTCAAGTCCAGACCCCAATCGACGTTGGAATCGGAGAGGATCCGCCGCCCGGCAACTGGCCCTCCCGCCACAGGATTGAAATAGGAGAGCTCGTGCGGATGGACGCGTGCGAGCTCGGCGACAGAAAGCGCCGGCAGCGCGGCGAGGAGGATCGCGGAAAGCATCGGGCGCCGCCAGGAGAGCCGCGAGAGGACGCCGGCTCCCGCCAGTGCCAGGAAGGGATAGACGGGCAGCATGTGGCGGATGCCGATGTTGTAGCTCGTGCCTATGGAGGCGAGGAACAGCACGCCAACGGGCAGCAGCCAGAGGCGCGCGTCGCTGCGGGCCTCGGGATCCGCCAGAGGCGCGGCGAGGCAAGCAACCGTGACGAGAAGGAACGCAAGCGTGCTCTTGAAAAGGAACGCGACAAAGAAGTAAGCGGGAAAGCCGTGAACCGAGACCCGGCCGAAGAGGTAGTTGACGCCTCCCCCCTCCGCATTCTGACGCATGACCGAAGCCAGGCCTCCGAGATAGTGGCCGATCGGCGGCGAGAGGAGTGCCACGCGTTCGATCGCGGCGGAGAGCCGCGGCGCACCGCGCTCGGCGACCATCTCGTGAATGATCTGGCGCTGCAACCGCGAGTCCATGCGCGCGCAGACCACCGCGTACGTCGCGAGAACGAGGAGGGCCGCGCCGGCGCTCACCAGACACAGCCTTCCGATCGCGCGTCCCGCGGCCCGCGCCGGCCGAGCCTCTCGGCGGACCGCCAGGAGCGCTTGCAGGAGCAGGATGGGCAGGAGGTAGACCGAAGAGAACTTCGTCACGAGCGCTATTCCCAGCGCGGCCGCCGCGATCACGATGCTCGCCCACCCGCCTCTGCGAGCCCGCTCCCACGCGAGAACTGTCGCGAGAAAAGTCAGCGCGGCGCCCAGATCCGTGTGCACCACTCCTGCGTGCGCCACGAAGTTCGGATCGAAGGCGACGAGCGAGAGGGCAAAGAGGGCCGCGGCGACTCCGTAACGCGCGCGTGCAGCGAAAAACAGAAGGAGAAGCAGCAAACTGAAGACGATCAGGAAAGGGGCGCGCGCGGTGGCGGCGATCGCGTCGGGAGAGACGGGGCCCGCGAAAAGAAAGGCATGGCCGTAATCGGTGAAGTTGTTGCCCAACGGAATCGAGGCGGGGGGAGGCGGAAGAGGCAGACGCGTCAGCGCGAGCCCCGCGAGCTCCTTGGCCAGCGGCGGATGCTCGATGTTGACCAGAGCCGTGCGGCCGAAGACCTGAAGGTATCCGGCCAGGATGTGCACCGGCTCGTCCGCGGAAAAGGAATCCTCCCGCGTGTGGTCGCGGACGAGCAGCAGGGAAAGGACGATGACGGCCGCCGCCGCGGCGAGCGCGATCCCACGTCGCGCCCTCAAAGGCCGGCCGGCCTCCGCGCGAAGCGATACTTCAGCAGGGCCGCGACGGCCGAGAATCCATCGCGCAACCGGATCTTCTTGCCTTCCGAGCGGGATCGCGCGAAATAGGAGACGGGCACCTCGAAGATCCGAAATCCCCCGCGCGCGACCTTGACCGTGATCTCGGCGTCCACGCCGAATCCGTTCTCGTGAAGATCGAGCGCCGGCAGGGCGCGCCGGTGGAAGGCCTTGTAACAGGTGGCCATGTCGGTCAGGTTCAGGTCCGTGACGACGTTGGAGATCAGTGTCAACGCGCGATTGCCGACGGTGTGCCAGAAGTTCTGAACCCGGTTCTCGGCGCCGCCCCGAAATCGCGATCCATAAACGACATCCGCGCGTCCCGTTTCGATCGGCCGGAGGAGCGCCGGGTAATCGGCGGGGTCGTATTCCAGGTCCGCGTCCTGGATGATCAAGATCTCTCCGCGGGCCTCCGCCAGCGCCGTCGCGAGCGCCCTTCCTTTGCCCAGATTTCGCCCATGCCGAATGACGCGAATGCCGTCTTTCCCCTCCAGCCCGCGGAGAATTTCTGCGGTTGCGTCGGTCGACCCGTCGTCGACCACGACGATCTCCTTCTCGACCGGAACCCCGGCAACCTGCCGAAGGACCTCGGCGATCGTGGGAGCCTCGTTGTACACGGGCATCAGGACAGAGAGCTTCACGTTTGGAGAAGATGATACAGAAGCTGTCAGCTTTCAGCTCTCAGCTTTCAGCAATACGTATCGCGTTCTCGCAGCTGACGGCTGATAGCTGACAGCTGATAGCTGATAATCCCTTTATGACGCCGCGGCGCGCCGGGTTCCTCCTCGGGCTCGCCGTGGCGGTTGTCATCGGCGGAGCGTTGCGCTTCAGCACGCGAGCGCAGCTGGTCTCCGGGTCCCGGGTGCACCCCCTGACGGTGGACGACAACTACCATTTGCGCCGAGCCCGGTTCGCCGTAGCTCACTATCCCCACACGATCCTGTTCGACCCTCTGATGAACTTCCCGGCGGGAGGCGTTCCGATCTGGCCGCCTCTCTTCGATCTCCTTCTGGCCACGCCCGCATACGTGTTGCACGGAACCTCCGCGTCACCCGAGGCCGTTGAGCGGGGCGCGGCGTGGGTGCCTCTGGGTCTCGCGGTCGGCGCGATTGTTCTCGCCGGCCTTCTCGGGCGAGCGGTCTTTGGAGAAGCGGGAGGCGTCGTCGCTGCGCTCTTTCTCGCCGTCTGCCCGGGTCACATCCTGTGGACTCAATATGGCCACACCGATCAGCACGTGGCGGAATCCTTCTTTGGGCTGCTCGTTCTGTGGCTCTTCGTCCGGAGCCGCGAGCGGGCAACGTTGGCTTCCGAGATCGCCGCCGGGACCGCGCTGGCCGCGGCGACCCTGGCCTGGCAGGGAGCGATCTATTGGGGAGCGATCTTCGCTCTCGCCCTGACGCTCGAAGCCGCCTGGACCAGGCGGAGCGTTTTTCGGGAGGCCGTCGCCATCCTCGGCCTTTCCGCTCTCCTCGTCGCAATCGCGACCACGCTCTGGCTCCAGGGTTTCCGTCCGCCGCTGACGTACATCTCGTTCGGTTTCTTTCAGCCGCTCTTTCTCACGGCGCTGGCCGGAGGGGTGATCGTTCTCGACACGGTTCTCGCCCTGCGCACCGGTCCTCTCCCTCGCCGCGAGATCGCGCTGCGCGCCGCGGCGGCGGCTGTCGGGGCTCTCGTGGTTCTCCGCTGGGCTCCGGCCCTCTCAGAAGGGCTCGCCCGAGGAGTTGGCTACGTCGTCGGTGAGACGTCCGGGGAGATCAGCGCACCGGCGGGATACATCTCCTACCCGAAGAACTGGTTGAAAGGAATCTTCGAGGCGCGACCGCTCTTTGCCGATGGGCCGGGGCTGCCGATGCGGCAGCTCTCCTTCGCGTTTTTTCTCTCCCCGTTCGCGATTCTTCTGTGGCTCGTTCGAGCATGGCGCCGTGAGCGCCCCGGGGTCCACACAGCGCTCGCGGTCTGGGGCTGCGTGACCCTGCTCCTGGCGATCTCGCAACGGATGGACGTCTACTACGCGGCCCCGCTGGCCGCAGTGACGCTGTTCGAGGCCGCACGCCTGACCACGCGACTCCCGCTGGCTCCCATGACACGTCGGCTGGCCGCGTTCGCGATCGGTCTCCTGCTCGCGGCGCCCTTTGCCGTCTCGACCCGCGAGGAAGTCCGCGCCGCCCACGGCGCGGGTTCCGATCTCTACACGACCCTCGATTGGATGCGCCGGCAGATCCCGCACGCAGTCGATCCCTACGACTCGCGCCTGCTCTCTCCCGGCAATCCCCCTCCGGAGCTCTCGCGCGCCGAATCGGTTCTCGCGCCCTGGTCGCTCGGACATTTCATCCTGTACGAATCGGGCCTTCCTGTCGTCGCCAACAACTTCGGCTACGGCTTTGTCGACTCACTCCAGTTTTTTCTCGCCGAGACCGAGGAGGATGCGATTGCCGTCGCGAGCCGCCGCCGGGCGCGCTGGGTCGTGGTGACGGACCTCGCTCCGCGGATGAACGATTACGCGAGCTACCTGGGACGCCCTCCGTCGCTGCAAGTCACGGCGGGAGGAGTGACTCCCACGGAGCGCTATTTCCGCACAATTCAGTCCCGGCTCTACGACTTCGACGGAGCCGGTCTCGCAACGCCAGCCTTCTCCGTCCGCCCGCTCGACCACTTCCGCCTGCGTTTTCACTCGGCCACCGCCATCCGCCGCGGCGGAAAATTGCTCGCTCGGTGGAAGGTATTCGAAATGATTCCCTGATTAGCGTCGCGGGCCGTAAGCGCGCCAGGCGCCCAGGGCCTGGCGACGCTCCGCGGGCGTCTGCGCTGACAAGGCGACCTCCCGAAGCTCGTGACGCGAGGGATCCCGACCGGAGTACGCTCCGAAAATCGCCGCTCGCCAGAGACGAGCTCCGAAAGTCAGATCCGGCCGATAGAGCGCGGCTCCTCCCGCCAGCACCAACCCGACCAGCGCTCCAAGAACCTGTCGCGAAGCGCTCAGGCGCACCGAGCGTGCCGCGACGGCGACGGCGGCCAGCGTGACGAGGGCGGGCAAGAGAAGCGCCAGGACTCCCGCAGCAGAAAGGAGGCTCGGCGCCGCCCATCCATGCGATAGAAACCACAGGGCTCCGGCGCCGACCGGCCACGCAAGGTCCGGCGGAAAGTGAGGCCAGGAGACCGTCAGAACGAAGTGGACGGCAGCCGAATAGATGCTGGCAGCCAGGAAGAGGGATCGAGAGACGGCCCCTTCCAGGGCGTTGGGCAATGCGAGCGCTGCGAGAAGCAGCACCGGCAGGAGATACCGGTTGCCAAGGGCCCATCCCGCGTGCCAGTTCGTGTACCCGGTCAGGAAGACGAAATAGACCGCCACCGCCGAAAGGGCAAAGGCGGCGTCGGGGCGCCGGATGCCCGACCGCCACCACCGCCAGAAGCCCGGCACGAGCCAAAGAAGGAAGGGAGAGTACAAGAGCAGTCCTCGGCTCGGGTCGACGAGATAACGCCAGGCCACTGCGGCGCTCGGCAGACCGAATCCGAAATGCTCTCGCCAACCCAGTCCCGCATAATGCGCGCTCGCCTCGCGCGCTGACGAGACGACCAGCGGAGAGCCGAAGCAAACGGCGTTGTAGGCACCCAGGAGAAGAAGCGGGAAAGCGGCACCCGCGGCGAACAACGCAAGCCGCCCCCAGGATCGCCGCGAAGAAGCGCGCACGGCCAAGAGCAATCCGACGACCGCAACGGGATATTCCGAGATCGTCGCCCACATGGCCAGAAATCCGGCCGCGAGCGGGAAGGAAGCCACGCGGCGGACGTGTTCTTCGTCTTCTGCGCGGGCAGTGAGGTCCCAGGCAAGAAGCAGCAGAGACGCCGTCCAGGCGTGCGAGAAGAAGGTCCGTGAATAAAACAGAAAGGGGGTCCCGAAGGCCGCCGCGAAAGTGACCAACGGGGCGCCGGGTAAAGATTCGAGCCGAGCCTGGAAGCGCGCCAGGGCGATCGTACAAACAGAAGAGACCACCAGGATCCGCAACAAGACGAAGATCAGATCGGACGGGGAGCCGGGCCGGGGAATAAAGATTCGCAGGAGCCGATAAACGGGAATCGCGGCCAATGCCAGGCCCGGGGCCTTGTTGGAATAGAAGTGGCCTCCGGAGGCGGCCTTGTCCTCCTGGTCGCCCAGGACCGAGATCGCGTGATCGATCGCGAACGTGCCGTCTTCCACAACGGCGTAGATCATCTCGAGGCGCGAAAGCTCGTTGGGGTTCGAAAACGGAGGGAACTGGCCGGTGAAGAAGACGGTCAGCAGGCCGAAGGCACCGACGATCACGAGGCGCGGTTTCGTGTTCAAGATCTAGAGTGTAAGGGGAGTCGGTAGTCGATAGTCGATAGTCGGTAGTCGATAGGGGGTCCGGGATTCACTGACTACCGACTACTGACTACCGACTCTTCGTACCCTTTAGGGGAGTCCGTAGTCGATAGTCGGTAGTCGATAGGGGGTCCGCGAATTCACTACTGACTACCGACTACTGACTACCGACTCTTCATACCCCTTAGACTCTTTGCATGACGGCCCGCGCGCGCGCCATTCTGTTTTCGATCGCTGCGGTCCTGCTCTTCGCTCTCCCCCTTCTTCCGGAGATCCTGGGAACTCGCCGGCTCGTCTTCCGCGACGCGCAGATCACGCACTGGCCATGGCGCCGCGTCGCGATGGCGGCTTGGGAGGAACACCGGGTGCCTTTCATCAACGTGTCGGCCTCCGGCGGACAGCCGCTGCTCGCCAATCCGAACGCCGTCCTTCTCTACCCGACATTGCTTCTCGAGACGATTCTGCCGGGGGCTTCCGCATTCAATCTCCACAATCTGTTGCATGTGCTCTGGGCACTCTTCGGAGCGCGGCTGCTGGCCCGGCGGCTTGGTCTCTCTTCCGGCCCTGCGTTCTTCGCCGGAGTCGTTTTCGCTTTCTCGGGAGTGATGCTTTCCTACGGCTCCGCCTTCGCGAACTCGGCGGCCGCGGCCGCGTGGCTTCCCTGGTGCGGGGCGGCAGCGCTGGAGCTCGCGCGCGCCCGATCGTTGTCGCAACGCGTGCGCGCCGCCATGGCTCTCGGGATTGCCCTCGGGCTCCAACTTCTTGCGGGAGAGCCCGCGATCTCCCTCTTGACTCTACTTTTTGCCGCGGGTCTCGGGCTCGCCTCCACGCTGACGCGCGGAGAGTCCCGCTGGCGCGCAACGGCATGGCTCGCCACGGGCAGTCTCGGGGCGGGAGTCGCGGCCGCGGCGATCGCCGCTCCGCTTCTTCTTCCGCTGGCGGCGGTGCTCCCTTTCACATATCGCGGACAACATCTCTATTCGGAGCGCGCTTTCGGCGCTTCCCCGTTTCAAATCTGGCGCGCCGTCGAGTGGTTCTTCCCTCGTTTCTCCGGTGACCCGGGGGCGCTCGGCCCGGGCGCTCATTGGCAATACGCCCTTCACCCAGGGGACCTCGTCTACATCTGGTCCGTCACGTTTGGCGTCGCCCCGCTCTTGCTCGTCGCGTCGGCGGCACTCTCCCGACAGTTTTGGGACCGCCGAGCCCGCGCGCTCGCGCTGGCGGGCGCGATTTCTTTGCTCTTCGCTTTCGGCACCGCGCTCCCCCTCTTCCGTCTCCTCTCGACGGTCGAAGCGCTGCGCCGCCTGCGCTATCCGATCAAGTTTTATCTGCTGACAACGATCTGCATGGCGCTGCTCGCGGGCCTGGCGGCCGAGAGCTGGAAGCGGCGGCGGGCCGGGCGGCGAGAGGGGACCCTTCTCTCCGGAGTGGCGATTCTCTATGCAGCGGCGTTCTTCGCTGCGCGCCCCGGAGGAGAGCTCGACAGCGCGGTCGCCCCGCTTCTCTCGGGCCTTTACGCCTCCCCCGCGGTCCTTCTTCCGAGCATTCGAGCCAGCTTCCGGGGGGACGCGGTCTGGGGTCTCGCGGCGACCGCCGTCATCGCGTTGGCCGTAGCGCCCCGTCTTCGCGCGCCGGGTGAGGGGCACACACTCGGACTCCTGGCGCTGCTCTTGGCGATGCCGTGGGGTCTACCGCTCTTCGTCTCCGCAGACGAGAAGTCCCTCGAGCGACCTCCGGCGCTGCTCTCTTCGCTCTCCGGCGCCGGCCGACTCTACGTCTCTCCCAGGCTCCCCGAATTGAACGTGCTCGCTTCCGGCACGCGTCATCCCCATATGCCCCTTCGGATTGCGCCGTTCGCACGCGTCCAGATCGAGGAACTGATCCCGGCGACGGCGTCGCCTTTCGGTGTCCGCTACGTCTTCGACGCGGACCCGGACGGCTCCTACGGCTACTACAACCGGCTCGCGAGCGAGGTGGTGTCCGCTTCGGATCCCGGCCAGACCACGCGGCTCCTGCGCGCGTTTTGCGGCCGGTGGGCCCTGGAGGAGGAATCGGAACGGCTCCCGTTCTTCCGGCCGGTGACGGGCTTTGCCATCGCCGGGCGCCGGCTCGTCCTTTCGGAGATCTCGGATCCTCTTGCCGATCTGCGTTGGGCCGGACTGGTCTCCCGCCGCTCCTCGCTGTCGGGGGCGCTCGAGCGGGTGCGATCGGAGACCTTTCGCGCGGAGACCGAGATCGTCCTGCCCGGCAGAACGAACCGGGACCCGGTTGGCGACGCCACGGCAGCGGCGCTGACGAACCTGCGGCTCGGCCCCGATGCGGCCTCTGTCGAGGTGAACGCCGCCGGCAACGGCCACGTGGTTCTGTCGCGAACCTACTTTCCCGCCTGGAGGGGACGCCTGGACGGGAGCCCTGTGCCGATTCTCGTCGCCAACGGGCGCGACCTCGCCGTCGCCGTGCCGGCGGGGAAGCACCGCATCGACTTCGAGTACGATCGCCGCCCGTTCGTGCGGGGCGTGACCCTGCAGGCGGCCGTCTTCGGCTTGATCCTTCTCGTCGCGGCGGGCGCGATTCCGACTCTGCGGCGCCGCTAGCTCTCGTTTCTCAACACGTTATTCCTGTCGAAGCCGCCCCGGCGTCGGGTCCGCCTCCCTCGTCGGCACGCTCCGGCCCGGCCGCAAAAGTTGGAACCGGGCCGTCGCTGTAGCGCTCGTCGCAGGCTTGGCGAGGCGGAAGCTCCTCCAGTCCTTGCTCCTCGCTCATCGCCGCTCGCGGGAGGCGAACCCGCCGCCGGGGCTCCCAGTGTGACTGAAGCCTCTCGGTGAGCCCGGCCCGGAGGCGTTCTCCGCGGCGACCCTCGAAATCGCGTTGGTGTGCACCGGCCGAAAGCGAACGGTCGTCAGACTTCCCCTCGCACCGATTTCGTGAGCGGCGGGCACGGATAATTTCCCTCGCTCCACGCAAGGCCCGCCGCGTGGTCGCCGCGGGGAACGCCGCAGGGCCGGGGCGGCTACAGGGATGGGAATAACCTCTTGAGAATTGACAGCTAGCCGGGAGCGAGCCCCAGGTGCTGGAGGAGCATCTGGTAGATATCGGGGCGACACCCGTTCAAAGGGATTACGTTCCAGGCGTAGTACAAAGCCAGCGGCACGTAGAAGGAAAGAATCCACCTCATCGGTTTCGCGTCGAGAACCTCTCGGAAGGCGATCACGATCGCGAACGGCGCCATCGCGAGGAAGTAGCGACTCCAGTCCTCCGTCGAAACGCAGACGAGGAGCAGGAAAGCGAAAACGCAGTACCAAAAGATTGTCGGGTACCTCTTCAACCGGGAGATCCCGACGGCGTAAACGAGGGCCAGAAGAACGTGGAACTCCGCCTGGTGGTACTCGCCCTTCTGAAACAGAACGGGAAGGAACCCAAAGGGGCGGAACATCGCGAGCTTCTCGCCGTGCGGGGCGAAGTACGCGAAGAAATTCCCATATCGAACCGCGCAGAAGAGAAAGTACGCGAGGAGGCCCGACGGGATCACCGCGAGCCAACCGAGGCTGCGCCACTGCTTTCTCCAGATGAGCACGATCGCGTACGCCGGGAGGAACACGAGGCCGGTGATGCGCGTCACCGCCGCGAGCGCGGCGAAGAGACTGGCGCGGCCGTGCCGTTCTCGCTCGAAGAAGTAGAGCGAGGCGAGGGCGAGAGCCAGATACAGCCCCTCAGTCGCGCCGGTCGAGCGGTAGAGAAGCCACCGCGGCGGAACGAAGAGCATCAAGATCGTCAGGAACAGAGGGGAGGGGCTCTGCCAGACGTCTCGGGCGAGCCTGAAGAAGAGGCATCCCGCAATCGCCGTCGCGACCACGGAAACGAAAAGCAGCGCCGGCTGATATCCCAGAAAGGAGAAGGCGCGAACGAGGAGTGGATAGAGGGGCAGATGGGTCAGAAAGTAGGAGGGGGTGTAGACGTAGCGGAGCAACGGATTGTCGGGGCGAATCTCGTAGAGTGTGCGCGCCACCGTCAGATAATTGGGTCCGTCCCAGAAGCGGTAGACGGTCTCCATCTTGCCGAGAAACGGGAGGTAGACGAGCAAGGAACCGCCGACCGCGGTCAGGACGACCAGGATCTCCGGCCGCACGCCCGTCGCGCGCTGCGGGTTCTCCCGCTCGCTCATGCGGCGCGCTCGTGCCACCCGCTTGCCACCGTGCCGCCGCGGCCGGGCAGGCGGGTTCGCGAGAGCTCCCGCACGGGCACTTCGCTTCGTCGCGACAGAGTCTCCCGCGCGAGATCCCCGAGCGTCACGAAAACGGTTCCGTCTGCAATCCAGTCGTCGAGAATCTTCATGAAGAGGAACGCCTTCGACCGGCCCTCGACCTCGGTGTGGATCGTGTGGATGTCGGTGCCGCGAAGCGCCTCGCGGAAGAAGCGCCGTTGCGACTCATCGTCGGGAAGCTCCGGCCAGGCGAATGTCTCGTCCAGGGTCGGCAGAGTCGTCGGAACCTCGAGGGTTCGAAAGACCCGGCCATCGGATTTCGGGAAAAAGGGGGTGCCGAGACGGGAATTGGATGTGTAGAGAAGACCGCGCTCCTCTTCGAGCGCGAGCGATCTCGCGTTGGCCGTCCAGCCGGCGGCCGCCGAGGCAATCGCCGGCTCTCCGAGGATCCGCTCGTACGCGGCGTGCGCGAGCGCGATCTGCTCGTTGATCTTTTCGTCGGGCCAGCGGTCGAGGTGGTCGTGCCACCCGACGTGATCCCAGGCGTGCACTCCCGTCTCGTGCCCGGCCTGCGCAACGGAATGAATCGTCTCCTCACATCTCTCGCCGATCACCGGCGCCGGAAGAAGAGTGCCGTACAAGACGGTCGGGAAGCCGTAGAGCGAGCCCGCGCGGCTGTGAAGCATCTTCTGGAAGAAGCCGGGGGTCGTGAAAAAGCGCCGCGCGGCTCGACCGGAACGGTCTGGCCCGAACGTGAAGAAGAAGCTCGCGCGGATCTTCCGGGCGCTGAGGATCTCGAGCAGTCGCGGGATCCCGTCACGTGTTCCGACGTAGGTGTCGCAGTCGACCTTGAGAGCAACGCGCCTCACCGAGCATCCGCCCGCTGCCGCTCGCGGCGGGCCGAGTCTTTGTTGAGCTGGGTCACTGCTGCTCCCATTCACTCGGCGGTTCGTCACGCCGATCGCCGACGCGCCTCGAGAGACTTTAGACTACCTCGGTGACCCCGGAAACTCGGTCCGCGTCAGAACAAGGCTCCGGCCTGGATCGACGTCTCTCGATTTCCCAAATCCTCGGAGAACGGTCGCTCTGGGTTCTTCTGGCTCTCGTTCTGCTC
>Ga0070707_100003089_pt1 | contig 15768 bp, 20 predicted proteins | sample KBSK5502metaG_FD_65468 | JGI IMG/M metagenome (GOLD analysis project Ga0070707, IMG submission 65468) | Corn, switchgrass and miscanthus rhizosphere microbial communities from Kellogg Biological Station, Michigan, USA - KBS K5-50-2 metaG | ecosystem: Host-associated > Plants > Roots >... | reverse complement strand
CATTGCACTTCCACAACGCTCGATTATCAAGGGCGATGAGCTATGTCTTTCTATTGCAGCAGCTTCGATCATTGCCAAAGTTACTCGTGACGGTATCATGATCCAACTGCACGAGCAATATCCCGCTTACGGATTTGCCCAACATAAGGGCTACGGCACCGAAGCCCACCTGGTTGCCTTACGCCAGTATGGTGCCAGTCCCCACCATCGTAGAAGTTTTGCGCCAGTGCGAGAGCTGTTCGGCCTTTTCCAGGAGCAGGGGTTCCACCAAGAATCAGGGGCTGGCTAGCAGGGCGACCGCAAGGGCCCTCACCGCTCCACTCCACCGCCCTCGCCCCTACTATACGACGACTTCACTCACTCCGACCCCTGATTTGTGCTAGAACCTTCCCCGCATCTGCTATTGACATTTCTCTTTTTCCATGTTATAAAATGAATGACGTTCATTCAGGATCGAGGTTATATGACGGCAACAACACGAGAAGATACACGTTCGAAAAGGCAGGCGATAATAGAGGCAGCACGCGAGATTTTTGCAAAGCAGGGATATGAAGATACTTCTATTGCTGATATCGCGGCAGCGGCGGGTGTTGCTGTAGGAACAGTCTACCTGTACTTTCACAATAAACGCGATATCTATACAAGCGCTTCACTTGATTGGGTAACATCAATAGCGGCGGTTCTCCAGGACCCTGCGATTGCTAGTTTGCCAATTGAGCAGGTACCACGCGCCATGATTGAAGCCACGTTCCGTATCTGCCGCGAAAACAACGAACTGATGTCATTGTTCCAGGTAGATATTCAATCTACTAAGGAAATTGAGCAACATAAAGTTGCTGATGAAGTGATTACGAAGACCATCGTCGTTTTCTTGCGCCAGGCAATTGCGCAGGGTCAACTCGCACCATTCGATACGGAGATGTACGCCGAGATTCTCTTTGGACTGGTTCACTCCGTACTCTATACCTGTTTCTGTGTCGAAGGCGGCGAGCGCGAAGAACTCTATCGAGAACGCACCATCGAAATCATTGATCGTTTATTCTTTGGCCCGCCGTTACGCGCGGGCCAGCAAGAAAACACGGATAGAGTCGAAAATCGCGTAAAAAGTGACGGATAATCCCATTTCGAGCGTAAATAAAATTGTGCTTTCATGTGCGAATATGAATGAAGCTCACTCAGTGCAACTTTAAGGGGGCGGCTGTCGTACCCCCGCGCCGCGCCGTCGCTGGCGCTCGGTCGTGTCGTCGTCGCTACCTCGCGCTTACGCGCTCACAACCCGCCGTTTCTGCGTGTATCACGCCGTTTCTGCATATCCTATATGCGCAGCTCATCCCCGACGTTATAACCTCAATTATGAATGACGTTCATTCATTTTTATAACATGAAGAGGAGAAATGTCAAGGGCCATTCTAAAAGCGGCGTTTCTGCGTATCATGTATACGCAGAAACGCCCCGATAAGTTGCGCTATCGCGCTACGGAGGATATACGTGTGAGCATGAAAAAAGGCCCTCGTGGGAGTGCGAGGGCTGAGGTGGTTATGTGCGGTTAGTCCCAATCACTGTCGATCATGCCGTGGCCAATTTCATTGTGTGTTAGTATGTCGTCGGCGAGTCTCCCTTATTCTTCCTTTATCAACACTCTAGCCAGTTTGCGGCGGTACATACCCCTTTACCATACGTATTTCCGTCTCATATGGGTTCACGTACCACTTGGAGACAGGGCGTGCCGTTGTGTCCTTATATCCACCTGCGAGGATCATCCTATCCTCTTTATAGACAAGTCGGTGCTTTCGATCCAGGCTTTCCCGTAGTTGGTTAACAACCCGCTGCAAATCTGCCAGATCATCCGAGTCTTTGGTATAGACGCATATCAGGCGGTCTTTCAATGACCTGCTCAGATCGTACCCACAGTATGTGACTTTTGCCTGTACACCGAGCATGCCATTTTGTGTTAATTCACATATGACCCGCCACACCTTGACTACTTCATCGTCGGCAGGCCACAGCATCCATTTACCTGTACGTTCTGATATTTGGCTCTTTTGCTGGCGCGTGAGCTTCGTGGCCCACACCCAGAAGTCGTCATAATGGTCTCCATATTGGAGTAGTCTGCTATCAATCACAATAGCGTCGTCGGTCATTTCACAACTCCTTTCTTATCTATCTGGTCCGGTTAACTCATTTTTATATTAATGTAGGTATCAGAACTCTCGCCAGTCATTCTCGATACCTGCCCAATAAGTCCTATGCGCCTGGCGCAGACACGGCAAACCTGGACAGTCTATAATGCTCCTAGAAAATCAGACAAAAATTGGGCTCATCCTCATATTAAGTGAGCCCGCTTGCTTGGAGAGGTCCTCTTCTTTTGCCAACGAGAGCAGACAAGCAAGAAACGAGCGGAAGGAAGCAGCATCCCGGCCCTTGTCCCTGTCTCGGCTGGCAGCAGTTGCCGCGAAAAGAGCACAATCGGGAATCCCCCTCGGTACTTTTACCGGTGTGTGATCGCGTTCCTCCTGCTATACTGTGAGCAGGATGAGTTGTTCACCTCTGGCCGAAGTGAGAGGAGAGGCCTGCCATCAGATGTGTTTCCGTTGAAAGGAGCAAGAGACCCCATGAGTGAACTCGACGATTTCCTCACCAAGACCCTGGCCCGTCAAATCGAGGCAGAAGAAGCGATCCACAACGGCGACGTGGAACCGCGACTCGCGCTGTGGTCAACGCGCGATCCGGTGACCGTGTTGGGGGCGATCAGGAGCGCGAGCGGATGGGACGAGGTGAGCCAGGCCTTCCGCTGGCTCGCCTCGCACTGCTCCGACTGCACCTCGTATCGCTTCGAGCTTGTCACCGCGGGTGTCAGTGGCGACCTGGCCTACACGGTCGGCTACGAACACACCTCGGTGTCCTGGGACGGCGTTCCGCTCGAGCCGTACACCCTGCGCGTCACCCACGTCTACCGCCGCGAGAACGGCGAGTGGAAGATCGTCCATCGTCATGCCGACCGCGTCCCCGTCGATCAGAGCCCGGCAGCCTCGGCATCGACGACGTAGGTGCAACCTCCCGCACCCTCCTCGACCTGCCAGAAGATCGCCCACTCATCGCGGAACGGGTGGCCGATCTCGCTCGTCTGGTACGCACTTCCATGCCGCTTCGCGCGTCTCTGGGAATTCTAGCAAGCGGGCTCGGCTCTCCACCAGAAAAAGTGAGCCTGGTTGCTTGGAAAGGAAGAGGTTCGCTTTGATAGACTACCATCGATACAATTTGGTGTCGTTTTGTGAGAAGGAGCACGTCATCGATGGATGGTCTGGATACGGCTTCTCCCTTTTTGCCTCTTCCTGATGGCCTGGTCATCGTCTCTGTTGCTGCAACCGAAACCCACCTCAGGGTTCATGTGGCCTGCACCGTGCCAACTGCGTGCTGTCCACGGTGCCAACAACCTTCCGAGCGCATTCACGGGCACTATGGACGAACGGTGGCAGATCTGCCCTGTGCTGGACGCCATCTCATCCTGGCTTTGACAGCCCGGAAATTTGTCTGCCGCACCCCCACCTGTCCGCAGCAGATCTTTACCGAGCGGCTTCCACGTCTGGTGCAGTCCTACGCGCGCATCACCAATCGTCTCCGCGAGGCGTTGATCGCCCTTGGGTTAGCTGCCAGCGCCGAAGTCTGTGCCCGGCTCGCGCCTCAACTTGGCATGCAGGTCAGCGCCTCCACCCAGCTGCGTTCTCTGCGCACCGTCTCCTGTGCTTCCCCCACCTCGGTGCGCATTTTGGGGATTGATGATTGGTCGTGGAAAAAGGGCCAGATCTACGGCACCCTGTTGGTCGATCTTGAACGAAGGAAGCCAATCGAGCTGCTCCCCGACCGGAGGGAGGAGACTCTCACAGCCTGGCTGCTGACCCACCGAGAAATTGAAGTCATTAGCCGCGATCGGGGAGGAGCATATGCTGCGGCGGCAAAAAAAGGGGCACCCCAAGCTCAACAGATCGCCGACAAATTTCATCTCCTGCTCAACCTGCGCGAGAAGCTCAAAGAGTTGATGGTCCGCAAACAGAAACTGTTACCGCACGTCGAAACCATTACCTCCAGAGCCATTGCTGACAGAGGGCGAGGAGTGTCCTCAGCCGCCGCACCGGCTTCTGCATCGAGTACCGTGGAGGAGGCCAAGACCTTTCGGCACAGGTCTCCCTATCCGCGAGCGACTCCCTCTGGTTCAGTTCCCGTCCCGCCAGAAGAAACGCCCTCGCAGATCAGCCGCTCGAATCGGTATGCACGCGGATCTCGCTGTCCACGCACTCCATCAGCAGTTGGTCTCCCAGCGAGAGATTGCCCGCCGTCTCTCGCTGTCGCGCAACACTGTGCACAAGTTTCTGCAAGCAGAGACTTTTCCTGAGCGGAGCCAGCCACCGTATCGCGGAAGCATCCTCGATCCCTACAAGTCTCACCTCCTCCAACGCTGGAAGTCCGGGTGTTGGAACGGCGCACAGCTCCTGGAAGAAATCAGAAAGCTCGGCTATACCGGTTCAGACGCGCTGTTTCGCTCTTTTCTGTTCCAGGTGCGCACACAGCATCGGGCCGCAGGAACCGCGCTGGCCCTCGAACTGTCGCCAACTCAGGGCTCGGTCAGCACTGCTGATGCCCTCCCACCAAAGCCTTCTCCCAAACGCCGCATGTCGCCGACCAGAGCCTCCTGGTTATGCATGTGCCAGCCGGAGAAACTCGACGAACAGCAACGAAAGCTCGTCGCACAACTCCGCGTGGCTCACCCTGATCTAGAGACCGCCTACCACCTCTCCCAGGCATTTGTTTCAATGCTGGCTGAGCACCGTGCCCAGAATTTGGATGGCTGGCTCCTCCAGGCCAAACAGAGCGGTATTCGTGAACTCAAAAGCTTTGCCCAAGGGATTCGCCGGGATTACACCGCTGTGCGCGCGGCGTTCACTTCCAAGTGGAGTAATGGTCAGGTTGAAGCGCAGGTCAACTGCTTGAAACTGCAAAAGCGACTCATGTTCGGCAGGGCGGACTTCGACTTATTGCGGCTCCGGGTGCTCCGTCGCGCCTAATGGCGCGGTGATATCGTGCTGGGCTGGCGAGCCCGGAGGACACCTGGCAGAAGCCGAGTGCGACAAACAGCTGGCTCATTGGTCGCCAGGAGTGCTTCTGCGCTACAATGGAGAGGAGAAGGAGGAAGCTATGCCGAAAAGGAGTGCATCACAACACGTCCCGAAAGACATGCAGGCGCACTTCGAGGAAATTACTCAGCTGACCGACACGTTCTGCCACAAGTACTTGAATGAGGAGTACCTGCAACTCTGCCGGGAGCTAACGGCCACCTTGTGTCGCAAACGCCCTTCGCCGCTGGTGCGCGGCAAGGCCACCGTTTGGGCCTGTGGGATTATTCATGCGTTGGGGATGGTCAACTTTCTCTTCGATTCCTCCCAGACACCCCATATTGCAGCCAGCCAGATCTGGGAATATTTCGAGTTGAGTTCCTCGACCATGCAGGCCAAATCGAAGCAGATCCGCGATCTGTTGGGCATGTATCCCATGGACCCGGAGTGGTCGACTCCTTCAATGATTGATCAGAACCCCCTCGTCTGGATGCTGGAGGTCAACGGGCTGATCATCGATGTTCGCCATGCCCCACGGGAGATCCATGAGGCAGCTTTCCGCCAAGGGCTCATTCCCTATATCCCCGAGGCATGAGCCTGAACAGTCCGCACGAAGTCCTTAACTCCCGTTCTGGTAAAAGCAACCAGGCTCACTTTTTCTGGTGGAGAGCCAAAAATTGATTGGCTTGTAAGGTGTAAAATGGAGCATGCAGAAAAAGAACCGGAAGCAATATACAGCCGAATTCAAGGCGAAAGTCGTCAAGGAAATGCTGAGAGAAGAAAAGACGATAGGGCAATTAGCCGCGCAATACGAGGTGCACAGTAATATGCTCTATCGCTGGCGAGAGCAGGCTTTAGCCGGTTTGCCCGGTCTGTTCAGTGATCAGAGTGCCCGGGAACTGGCCGCAAAGGAAGCACAGTGGCAGCAAGAACGAGAAGCCTTATACGCCGAGATTGGACGCTTAACCACGCAAGTGACGTGGTTGGAAAAAAATCTCGCGCAGGGTTTAAGTAGGCAGGAGCGGCGCGAGCTAGTGGACTGGGAAAACAAGGAGTTACCGGTCAGTACTCAGGCAGAATTGTTGATCCTGAATCGTACTGGCCTCTACTATCAGCCAGCGCCGCCAAGAGAGCAAGAAGTGGCCTGCAAGCATCGCATCGATGAGATCTCTACAGCGCATCCCTATTACGGCTACCGACGCATCGCCGCCCAGTTGCACCGTGACGGTCAGCTGATCAATCCAAAGACGGTGGCCCGCTGTATGCAGGAAATGGGACTGGCAGCGATCTATCCCGGCCCCAATCTGAGTAAGCGAGCGCATCAAGCGGGCATCTTTCCCTATTTGCTGGCCAATGTAAAAGCGACGACGCCCAACCATATTTGGGGCATTGATCTCACGTATATTCGCTTGCGAGGTGGCTGGATGTACTTGGTGGCGATCCTGGATTGGTACTCCCGCTATGTCGTGAGTTGGGAACTGGATCAAACCATGCAGATCGCTTTCGTGATCGAAGCGGTGCAGCGAGCACTCTCGCAAGCCAGGCCACAGATATGCAATAGCGATCAAGGCAGCCAGTTTACTAGCCCACAGTACACACAATTGCTGCTGGCCCATGATGTGCGCATCAGCATGGATGGCAGAGGCCGCGCCTTGGATAACATCTTTACCGAGCGGCTGTGGCGCAGCATTAAACAGGAGGAGGTCTATCTCAACGATTACGCGACACTGCGTGAGGCACGGCAAGGCTTGAGTGCCTACCTGCGCTTTTACAATGAAGAGCGCATCCATCAGTCGCTGGACTATCACACGCCAGCGGAGATCTACTTTGCACAAGGGGAGTAGAAGCTGGACGCAAAGGAGTAAGAACAGTGAGCTATTTGGAGAAAGTCAAAACACGGGTTGACGAACTGCATGTTCTCTATCCTGACAAGCTGGTTCCGTGTACGGCGGAAGAAGTAGAGAGGCTTGAGCACAAGATCGGACGTAGCTTGCCAGAAGCCTACCGGGAATTCCTCCTGTGGATGGGTCACAAGACAGGTGGATTATGGAGAGGAACGAATTGGCTGTATGAGGATCTCGATGATATTCAGGTGGATGCCGTTGAATTGATGCAACAGGATGCCTTCCCTGTCACGCTTCCGCCAGATGCGTTCGTCTTCCTGATGCACGCGCATTATCAATTTGCCTTCTTTCGGACAAGTGAAGGGGATGATCCACCTGTCTATATGTACGTGGAAACCGATGAAGAAATCGCGCTTAAGATCAGTGACTCGCACTACAGCGACTTTCTTCTGGACCTGGTCGAATCAGAGGAAAAGATGATCGAAGAGATAGAAAGACTTCATCCAGAGGAGGCAAAAAAAGATCCATACTTTGCAAGGCGAGTATTAGATGGTAAGGAGAGACCGTAGAACGAGCTTGTTCTATCGCAGTAAGGATGAACAGAGAAAGGAGACTACACCTTAGCACCCGCGATTTTTGTGTCTTGACATTCTGGGTCACCGTAGTCCCTACCACACGAAAAGCGGTATCCGAGACTACCAGACGGATTGCGTGAATTGATCTACCGCAATCTCAGGCACCAGGGAAGAATTGAAACACTCCCCGCTACCGGCATACGCACTAGGACACTCGCCAGGTGTAGGCCCAACGTATCTAACGCAATTTGAGACCTCGCTAAAGGATGCAATAGAAAGGCTATCACCGAGTGAAATAGATGTTGACTGGGTTATTATCGAGGCAAGAAAGCCTTAGCTTTCCAGCAAGGCACGTAGCCATCTACATTGCTGGTCAATCTGTACATGGTCAAGTCTGCATGATGCCAGGATATACCGGCGCAGTTCCTCATTTAAGCGGCACTCGCCGGTATACCACTGGACAAAGTCTCCCTTACTGAATGTATTATTCTGGAAAAACTCCAACACCTTAGCATCTACCAGCGCCCTGAAGCACTCCATCAGGTCATAGGCTAATGATGGCTTTCCATCCTGGTATGCATGTAGAAAGCCAACGGTAGGCTCTAGTCCCGCTACGTTGATAGCTTGCATAACCTGGGCCTCCAGTAGAGCATAGGCAAAGTTAAGGGCTGCATGAAATGGGTTGGTTGCATGGCTAGTATTCTGTGAAAGCCCGGACATTCGCTCTGTGATGCTTAGCCAATGTTCTGGCACAATCTTGGCCGCCTTAGTTTCAAACTTGATGGGTATGCCAACAAATGTATTCCAGTAGGTCATGGCAAGTCTTGCCTCTAGCATAAGCACCGCGTTCATCTCCCTTGTATTCGGCAATTCTTCCAGCATACTTTCAAGTGCCTCCCATGCGGGTTTATCCCATGTTCTACTGGCTCTATATTTCCTAAAGGTTCTTTTGTATGTATACTCCGAGATGGACTTGAGGACTTCTATGTGTGCCAAAGTCTTACGGTACACAAACTCACGTGCAATATCGACTCTCAGGTCTGACTCGGCGGCCTTAACCTGAAGATAGCAAAGCCTTGCGTTCCGGTTCTGCCGAGGTGTGAGAGTTTGCAAAAACTCGCCCTTCCAGTCAATCAAGTATAGGGTTATACCTTGTTGGCAGAGCCAGGTGATAGCATCCAGCGTTATATAGCCGTGTTGAGAGGACACGATAATGGTCTTGATTTTATGCACTCCCCTATTGAGTTTTAACATCCTGGCATTATCGTGGGAGCGTTGGTATTCGACCGAAAGCGAGCCATTAATAACTTTCATGACCAGGCCTTGACCTCCGAAAACGGCTGTGTCGAAGTTGCGGATTTTGAAGTCTGCTTGGCGCTCCCATTTAATGGAGGAAGCCTTATAATCTTCCCAATCTGTGAATTGTACATGCTCGTAGGATACAAACTCCGGGTCATATTCCCATGGCATAATAAAAGCCTCCCGCCCGCTGGGCAAGGAAAGCCTCTACTCAATCCTTGCGCCAGCAGGTAGAGGGCTGCTTGACGGTTCCGCTATAGTATGACTGTCAATAGCTAAATTATAAGTCACTAACTTTTTGTGGCCTACAACTGCAAAAATGGCATCCAGCAGTTTCCTGAAATAGTAAAAATTATTGCTAAAAGTACTTGACAAATAAAGGGGGATCATTATAATCCACCTCCAAGAGTAAGAGATGCATACTCCGAAAAATTTTCTAGCTCATGAAAGGAGCACAAAAATGTCCAACGATTTGACCGCCCTCTACCAGTTCCACGCCGTCATGGCAAACTCAACCGTCCCGACCGTCGATGCATACGACGCAGTTTCTCAACTCCTGCGTGCGGCCAAGCGCGGCGAGCCTATTGACAAGCTGCACGTCGAAAAACTCGTAAACGGCCAGTGGTTCGCTATCAACCCGCCGATGAGCAATTCGCCCGCCGTCTTGCCAAGCAGCAGGCGGAGCAACCCAAGACCAAGAAGTCTGCCCCTGTCAGCGCAAAGGCTGCCACGTTCAAGAGCGCCCTGCGTGATATGCAGCACACGTGTGAGGCACTGCTCAAGCTGGATGAAGTGCCCGACAATGGTATAGTTATGCTAGAGGCCAGTTGGAGTGTACTCGCCCGCCTCATTAAGGAACACGTTGAGGCACAGCATCCACACAAGAAGTAACCCCTGACACTGAACCTGCCGAGAGCGTTCCGCCAAATTGACGGGGCGCTCTTTTTATTGCTCACTGTCTCCCAATTGTCGATACGAGGTAGCCAGTTAGTAAGCCCGCCTCGTATCGCAATTGTTCCTGGCTTACTTCTCCATCATCCTGGTAGATTGACAATACACGCTGCAACACATTGACGATTGCCGTTTCTGTCGGTTCATTCGGCATGCCTTTTGCACCTGAGACCCCATGAGCATAGCCGCTCCTGAACCACTGAGTATTGATCTTGACTGGCCGTTGTGTCGTTTGCATTTTGCTGTCCTCCCTTGTGTGCTTTAGAGTATCCACATATACCTATAGAGTCTAGTATAATCATAGATAGTCATATGTCAATGTCTACGTACCTATGCGGTGCCTTGACAACACCTGTAGAATTAGGAGTAAAGCGGAATGAAGAGAAATGGACGGATGCAAGAAAAGGTTTATACCACTGAAGAGGTCGCCCAACAATTGCGGGTTGACGCCCGCACTGTAAGAAAATGGATACGAAATGGGGAGCTAGCTGCTATTGACGTTGGGGGAGAATATCGCATCCGTGAAAGTAGCCTACAAGAGTTTATTAGGAAACGGGAGAAAAGGCAGGATTTACAATAGTCCCCTGCCAGCCAACCACCACGAGCGTTCTGCCAAATGACGGACGCTCTTTTTTATGCTCACGCGCACATATCCTCCGTAGCGCGATAGCGCAATGTGGCGGGGCGGGGCTGCGTATACATGTATACGCAGCGATACCGCTTTTAGAATGGCCCTTGACATTTCTCACCTTTCATGTTATAAAAATGAATGAACGTCATTCATAATCGAGGTTATACGGCAGCAACGCCGCACTGCGGGGAGGGGCCAGTGTGCAATATACACAGGGCGCGACGAACGAGCGCGGCCACACAAGCGAAACCCGAACGAAGTGAGGGTGAGCGCGGGCGCGGGGGAGAGGGCGGCTGTCGCAATATCCCTTCAGATGGGTGAAGTTCATTCATTAAGAGGAGGGCTTATAAACATCATGACGCAAGAGATGCTGGCTCAAACACACAATACATTTACTGGTCTTGCCAGAGAACAGTATATCAGTTTGACAACCTTCCGCAAGACAGGGAAAGCGGTTGATACACCTGTATGGTTTGCTGAGCAATTTGGAACCATCTATGTAGAATCGGGGAAGAACGCGGGGAAAATCAAGCGCATTCGCCACATAGCGCGAGTAACGCTGGCCCCGTGTACGCTTGGCGGCAAAGTAACGGGGCCAACAGTCGAGGGCAAGGCGCGACTGCTGACCGGAGCACAGGAAATAGCCACGGCCGAGGCGGCATTGTCGAAGAAATACGGCCTGACGCGCCGCATATATTCTTTCCTAATGAATGTCACGCGGCTTGTGCGACGTAAGCCAAAGGGCGAGAGCGACTATATCGCTATTGAAGCCGCCGGAAATTGACTATTGTTTTTACCTCACCCAGGAAGTGACAATCAACCTGGAGCTGTAATTTAAGTTTTGTACCCAACCTGGTTCCACAAGTGCACCGGTTTTTCACGTGTAATGAATGAAGTTCATTCAGAAAGGAACGACACATGTTAGCAAGACTTGGAGGAATGCTCTACCGTACGCGGTGGATAGTAGTTTTCTTGGCGCTCTTGATTGTTGCAGGAGCGGCAATTTTCGGCAGTGGACTTTTTGGTTCGCTAAAAAGCGGCGGGTTTAACGATCCAGCCAGCGAATCATCAAAGGCACAGGATTTACTCGACACGCAATTGGGAGGCTCGACAGCCGATGTCATCATCCTGATGAGTAATAGCTCGATGAAAGCGACCGACCCCGCTTTCGCGGATGCTGCTACTCAATTACTGGCGACAATCAAAGCCAGGCCGGAAGTTGCTTCTGTCAGCTCCTACTATTCGACACGCAGCACCAGCTTTCTTTCGCGCGATGGTCACGAGACCTTTGCGGTGGTGCAGCTCGCGGCGAAAGACGAATCAACGAAGGAGAGCAACTACAAAACGATTGAGCCTCTGATTACTTCTCCCGCGCTGCATCTCACGGTTGGCGGCAATGTCCCCGTAAACGTGGCAATCAACCAGCAAGTAGGCGCTGACCTGGAACACGCAGAGATGTTTACCTTTCCGATTGTGGCAATTCTGCTGCTCATTGTATTCGGGGGGCTGGTAGCGGCAGGTCTTCCCTTGCTCATTGGTGGGGTTGCCATCCTGGGCGCATTCGCCATCCTGCGCGTACTGGCAAGCCTGACGGATGTTTCGGTCTACGCTGTAAACGTCGTGACCATGCTGGGACTTGGACTGGCAATCGACTACGCGCTCTTCATAGTGACACGCTTCCGCGAGGAGTTGAGAGCTGACGATGGCGATGTGAGAGGCGCACTGGAGCGAACGATGGCGACTGCCGGGCGAACAATCATTTTCTCAGGGCTTACGGTCAGCACAAGCCTGCTGGGGTTGATGCTCTTCCCCGAAATGTTCCTGCGCAGCGTAGGTATGGGCGCTATCGCAGCAACACTGGTCGCATTGCTGGCCGCGCTGACGATACTGCCTGCGATACTGGCGCTGCTGGGCCGTCGCGTCAATGCACTCTCGATACAACGCCTGTTCCGGCGAAATTCAGCGTCAAAGCGACTCTCCACAACAACTGAGACAAGAGGTGCATGGTATCGCCTCGCGGAAATGGTGATGCGGCGGCCTGTAGTTGTAGCGCTGGCAGTGCTGGCTATCCTGGTGACATTAGGGCTGCCCTTCTTGCACGTTTCATTCTCGACGCCGGACGTGAAAGTGTTGCCCGCCAACCAGGAAGCGCGAGTTGTCTCAGATAAACTTTCCCAGGATTTCGCACAGCAGGGTAACTCGCAGCTTGTGATTGCTGTCCGTACGCCTGGTGATGCCCTCTCCGCCACAAACCTGTCCAGCCTTGACACCTATGCACATGAGATCAAGGCTATACCAGGAGTCATCAGCGTAGAGAGTCTCGTGACGGTTAACCCGTCGCTCACGCTGGCAGACTACCAGCAACTCTATGCGCATCCAAGTGATAATCCACAGTTAGCTGGGGCTGCAGCACAACTGGCTAATGGGGATGCAACGAAGATTATGGTAGCAATGCAGCCGGCAGATCATTCAGCAGCGGCTGCAGATATAGTACGAGAGGTTCGCGCCATTCACGCTCCTGGTGGACTCGTCCCACTGGTTGACGGCACTACGGCATACCAGGTTGACCTACTGGCAAGCCTGGGCGCGACCCTGCCCTATGCTTTCCTGATCATCGTTGTGGCGGTCTCCGTGCTGCTCTTCTTAATGACGGGTTCGGTGCTAATGCCGATAAAGGCCATCGTGCTCAATATACTCTCACTTTCGGCGACTTTTGGCGGACTGGTATGGATTTTCCAGGATGGGCACTTGCAGAATCTGCTGGGCTTCCAGTCAACCGGCAGTCTCGATGCCACGCAGCCTGTTCTGATCTTCGCCATAGCCTTTGGTCTCTCGATGGACTACGAGGTATTCCTGCTGAGTCGTATCAAGGAACGGTTTGATGCGACTGGCGATAACCGGGCAGCGGTCTCTTCGGGTTTGCAGCGTACGGGCTGGCTGATCACAAGCGCAGCGCTGCTGCTGGCGGTCGTGCTGGGGGCGTTTGGAGGATCAAAGATCGTCTTTATCCAGGAAGTTGGTATCGGGTTGGCAATCGCGGTGATTGTAGATGCAACACTGGTGCGCATGCTGCTGGTGCCCGCGACAATGCGATTGCTTGGCAGGTGGAACTGGTGGGCGCCAGCACCACTGCGAGCAATCTGGCGATGGGTAGGATTGAGTGAGAGTACGGCGCATGCCAGGGGTGTGGTTAGCAGCAGCGGCGGCGTAGTGCTTGAGGTTGAGAAGGAGGAAGCGCAGGTCTAGTCGCACGGAATAAGTGGGCCTGATAACGGTTCTGGAGCCGTTATCAGGCCTATTTTTATTGGACTAATGTGCTATACTCTGAACACAATTCCCACATGAATCACACTACGTTTGAATAAAGGGGTATAGTAGCAGATGCCTGAATACGTATGGGGTCGCAATGCAATTTTAGAGACACTGCGTTCGTCCAGGCAGGTCAAGCGGATCTTAATAGCAAAAGGGCAACGTGATGCACCTATTATCGCAGCTATTCTGCACGAGGCTGAACGGCGGCAAATTCCAATCGAAACGCTGCCGCGCCAGAGACTTGACGATTTGAGCCAGGGGGCAGTCCACCAGGGCTGCATAGCGGTGGTTGAAGCGCGTAAGTATGCTACACTTGAGCAAATCATCGATTACGCCCACGATAGAAATGAAGACCCATTTCTGCTGATCCTTGATGCTATTCAAGATGTTAACAACCTCGGGTCGCTGCTGCGCAGCGCGGAGGCGGCGGGTGTGCACGGGGTGATTATTCCAATGCATCGCGCAGCCGAGGTGAATGCCACGGTGGTCAAAACCTCGGCGGGGGCCAGCGAACATTTACTGGTTGCGCAGGAAACGAACCTGACGCGCACAATCGAATGGCTGAAAAAACAGAACATCTGGGTGATTGGCTTAGACGGCGAGGCGAAGACTGATTACGACCAGGCTGACCTGACGGGTGCGCTGGCGCTGGTGGTGGGGAATGAAGGCAAAGGTATCAGCAGGTTGGTAAGCGAACACTGCGACCTGCTGATTAAACTCCCCATGCACGGCCATATCAATTCGCTCAATGCAGCGGTGGCGGGCAGTATAGCCCTTTATGAGGCATTGAGGCAACGCAGCAGGAGAAACAAACAAGACTAGTAACAATGAGTGGCCCGTAGTTACAAGTCTTTACTCCGCAACGTTTGTACAGTTGAAACTATTGTATGCTAGTTGGGGTGATGTATAGTGTCTAAGAGATTTACGAGATATCTATTTCTGCTGCTCTGTTGTGGATTCTGCTTCTTGGAATTTACCGGTGTCTTGATTCTACATACTCATGCCAACGGTATTAGCCAGCGTGCTGATAAAGGATTGACACCTGTATTCAAATCTCCTGCAACAACCCCACCTTCTCCCTCACTCACGCCTTCTCCGACGCCATCACCCTCTCCGTCTCCGACACCGTCGCCCTCTCCCACGCCTTCTCCGACTCCTTCACCTACGCCGTCGCCCTCGCCCTCCCCCACGCCTTCTCCGACTCCTTCACCTACGCCGTCGCCCTCTCCAACACCGTCTCCGACACCGTCGCCTACCGCAACGCCCACTCCCACGCCGACACCGGGGGCGAACACTGGAAGTAGCGGAGGCGGCACAAGTCTTGCGCTTGTCTTTGCAATGGGGGGACTGGGGGTTGTGTTGATTGTTACCGGGATCATCTTGTTTGTGTTTTACTCGCGGCAGGGGCGGGCGGGGGTTTGAGGAGGGTTACAGACTTTGCACATAAAGTCCCCTCTGCATACAAAGTCAGGGGTCTGCACATAATGTAGAGTATTTATAGACCCTTATCAAGAAAGAAAAAGAGACACACTAGAAAGCTATTAACCTAGTCCCACTCATGTGTCTCTTGCTTGCTGTAGTTGTTACTTGTCTACTTCTTGCACGGTGAATTTCCGCCGCTCTTCACTATTCTCTCTTCCCTTTACACGTTTCGCTACCTCGTACGTGCCAGCATGATCTAAGCGGAAGTTTCGCCAGGCCATCACCTTTGGCAGTCGCAAGGGAGCCGAAGTGGCTATCTATCTCCAAGTCCAACGGCTCCATGCTCACTGGACCGAAGCGTCCTGGTGGGAGATCTCCCACTCGCTCTATTTTGATCTCTGGAATCTCAACCCTTAGCAAAGGATACAATACCTTTTAAACAGAGCAGTTGCGTTTATTTTGTTTATATGGTAAGCTATAGAAGATAGGGAAATATACGAAGCGAAGAGGAGAAAAGCAATGCCAGCATTAGAGCAGGAACCTATTACCGCAAGTGATAGTGAGCAACCGACATTAAAAAAAATGAGAGGAGTACTAAGAAATGATGCTTGCTTGCCCAAATTGGT
>Ga0070707_100003087_pt1 | contig 15780 bp, 13 predicted proteins | sample KBSK5502metaG_FD_65468 | JGI IMG/M metagenome (GOLD analysis project Ga0070707, IMG submission 65468) | Corn, switchgrass and miscanthus rhizosphere microbial communities from Kellogg Biological Station, Michigan, USA - KBS K5-50-2 metaG | ecosystem: Host-associated > Plants > Roots >... | reverse complement strand
GAGGGCGGGATTCTTGATCTCCGATTCGTATCGCTGCTTGTTGGCCGCGAACCAGTCGCGGTTATTGTTCTCGCTCAGCTCGCGAAGAAACGCGAACGACTCGGAGGTGAAATACGCCATCAGAGCAGGTTGCGCAGCTCCTTGCCCGGTTTGAAGCGGATGGTGTTTCCAGGCGGAATCTTGACCTCGACGCCGGTTTTCGGATTGCGTCCGATGCCTTTCTTGCGCTGCTTGACCTGAAAGACTCCAAAGCCGCGGAGCTCGATGCGCTGTCCGCGCGCAAGGGCGTTGCGTAGGCCTTCGATGACTGTGTCCACCGCCTGGGCCGCCTTGACTCGAGAAATTTCCGACATTTCGGCAACTTTATTGACGATGTCCGCTTTGATCATGGTCCCAGGATTATAGCCGTCATGAGCGAGAGACACCGAATCGACGTGTGGCTGAAGCTCGTCTGCCTCGTGAAGCATCGCAACGAGGCTACAGAGGCCTGCCGGGGCGGTCACGTCAAGATCAACGGACTGCGCGTGAAGCCGGCCGCGCCCGTCAGGGAGGGCGACGTCGTCGAGTTCCTGCAGGGCTCGCACTATCGGCGCGTCGTTGTCAGCAGCGTCCCCGAGAAGCAGGTGGCCAGAGACATGGCCCGGACGATGTACATCGATGAAACGCCAAAGCAGGAGGTCGATCTGACCCGCCCCGCTTTTCGCGAGCGAGGGCGGGGGAGGCCTACCAAGCGGGAGCGTAGGGAACTTGACAAAATCAAGCGGTAGCGGGAATGCCGATCCTTTCGGACCCGTTTGATTTGGCAACACGTTGTTTGCCTTTCGAGACGCAGAACCTCGCGGTTTCGAATCTCCGACTGGCAGCACAGAAAGGAGATTCACCCGTGAAAACAAACGGTACCGTGAAGTGGTTCAACGACGCCAAAGGCTTCGGTTTCATCACCACTGAAGGCGGCGAGGATGTGTTTGTGCACTTCTCCGCAATTCAGGGAAACGGCTTCCGCACTCTCTCCGAGGGTGCGCGCGTTGAGTTCGACGTCGTGCAGGGCCCGAAAGGCCTTCAGGCTGCGAACGTGACAATGGCGTAAGAAAGTCTGAACCGACAAAAACCGAGGGACAGCCAATTCGGCTGTCCCTTTTTTGTTGGTTCTTGGGGGTCAGAGCTTCGATTCGCCCTAAATTCTCCGCGGAGTAGAGAATAAGGCGAATCGAAGCTCTGACCCCCAAAACCAACTACACGCTTCCGAAGCGGCGCATGTCGACGTTCGCCATCAAGCCGATGGCGATGAGAAACATCATCGTCGATGACCCACCATACGAGATCAACGGCAGCGGGATGCCAGTGGTCGGCAGGATTCCGATCTGCATCGACACGTTGATCAGAATGTGGAAGATGAAGAACGAGATCAGGCAGATCGCGAGGAATGTGCCACCGCGATCGCGCGCATTTTTCGCGAAGTTCAAAGCCTGGATGATCAGAAACAGGTAGAGGCTGAGAACGATCATCACGCCGATGAACCCCCACTCTTCACCCAGCACCGCAAAGATGAAATCGGTATGGCGCGCCGGCAGATACTCGAGCTTCGCCTGCGTCCCCTGCCTGAACCCTTTGCCGTGAATGCCTCCTGAGCCGATCGCGATTTTCGCCTGCGTGACCTGGTATCCCTTGCCGAGCGGATCGCGATCGGGATTCAGGAACGTGACGATGCGATCTTTCTGATAGGGCTTGAGAAGTGTCCAGCCGACCGGCAAAGCGATGATCATCGCCACACCGACCGCCACCCAGATCTTCCAGCGAATTCCGCCGAAGAACATCGCGACAGCGACCAGGGGAAAGAACGTTGCAGCCGTTCCGAAATCCGGCTGCACCATGATCAGGGAAACGGGTAGGGCGATGATCGCCATGGCCTTCAAAAAAGATCGGGCGTTCAGATAGGCGTGCTCGTTGCGATCGAAGTAGCGCGCCAGCATCAGCGCAGTGAAGATCTTCATGAACTCCGACGGCTGAAACTGAAACGATCCGAAGTGAATCCACGACTTCACGTTGGCGGTGACTTTTCCCCACAACAGCAGATAGACGAGCAGCGCGCTTCCAATCGCGTAGAGGATCGGCGCGATGTCGAAGAAGACGTGATAGTCGACGACCATGAAGAGCACCATCAACGCCGCGCCGATCCCGATCCAAAGAAACTGTCTGCGGAGGAGTTGCAGGCTCGGATCGGTGAAATAAGTCGCGCTGTAAATCAGAAGACAGCCGATGGCCGTGATCGCCGTCGCGGTTCCGAGGAAATTGATGTCGAGGGCGGAAAGCGCGCGGGCGCGAAACATCAGTGACCGAAGTTGGAGTTCGCGGGGGCGGGAGGCGCTTTCTTTTCCTGACCGGGCACGGGCAACTTCCCTTCGCGGATCATTTCGAGAGTTTCAGGATTGTTGAGATCGAGATTGGCCGCTTCGATCTGACTCTTGAAGCGCGATTCGTAGAGCAGCTTGGCCAGCGGTGCTGCGTCGGTGCCGCCGTGTTGCCCTGCGTGCTCGACGAAGACCGCCACAACCATCTGCGGAGTTTCTTTGGTGGCGTAGGAAACGAACCAGGCGTGGTCGCGCTGCATGAAAGGCAAACCGGCGGTGCTGAACCAGCCGCTTTGTGCGATCACCTGCGCGGTGCCTGTCTTGCCGCAGATGTCGAGACCAGTCACGCGTGCGTTGCCGGCAGTGCCGCCTTCTTCGTTCACGACTTTCCAAAGTCCGTTTCGGACGATATCGAGCGCGCCTGGCGGCAACTGAATCCGGCGCAGCACTTCGCTCGCCACCTGAAGGCGTTCGAGACTGCCGTCCGGCTTCGTGCGCTCGATCATTCTCACGACGTGCGGGCGGTAGATCGTCCCGCCATTTGCGATGGCAGCCATCATGACCGCCGTCTGCAGCGGAGTCACGATGAGCGGACCCTGGCCGACAGAGACCGAGATCGTCTCGCTGGGATACCACTTGCGATGTTGTTTCTGAGCCGCCCAATCGGTGGAGGGGACGATGCCCGCTTTTTCGCCGTCGAGATCGATCTTCGAGATCTGGCCGAAGCCGAGGTTGGTGGCCCACTTGGCGATCTTGTCGATGCCCAGCCGTGCGCCGACGTTGTAGAAAAAGATGTCGCACGAGACCTTGATCCCGTTGGTGACGGACAGCTCTCCGTGACCTTGCCTCCTCCAGCAGCGGAACCGCCGTCCGAAAAACACTCCGCTGCCGCCGCAACTGAATGTCGTTCCGGGACCGATCGCACCTTCTGCCAACCCCGCCATCGCCATCACGGTCTTGAAGACCGATCCCGGCGAATAGAGGCCCTGAATGCTGCGGTTCAACTCGACTTTGAACGGATTCGATGAGATCAGTTTCCACGTGTCGGGCGTGAATCGCTTGGAATAGACGTTGGGATTGAATTCGGGGGAGGAGACCATCGCGAGCACTTCGCCGTTGCGGGGATCGAGCGCCACCACCGCGCCGACGAATTCGTTCTCGACAAAATACTGTTCTGCGCGGCGCTGCAGATCGAAGTCGAGCGATAGATAAACATTGCTTCCAGCCACCGGATCCTGCCGCGCCGACCGCACCTCGGCCAGCCGCCTGCCGTGGCTGTCGTACTCCCAATACTGCGTGCCGTCTTTGCCGCGCAGGTATTCGTCGTACATCATCTCGACGCCGCGCTTGCCGATCAGATCTCCCTGCTTGAGATCTTTGTGCTGCCCGAGATCCTTTTCCGATACCTCGCCGATGAAGCCGATGACGTGCGCGGCCATGGTGCCGTACGGATAGTTGCGCCGCTGGACCGGCTCGACGTTCAGCTCCGGAAATGAGAGCGACTGGGCCTGAATCGACGCCACCTGCGACATCGTCAGGTCTTCGGCAATCGGGATGGGACGCGCGAACGGGATGACCTTCCCTTTCTCGAAGCGCGCCTCGACGTCCTGCGGCGTAATTCCGAGACTGGTCGCGAGAAAAGCGATCAGCTTGTCGCGATGGGTCTTGTCGGTTTTCACGATCGGGCGCATGACCACGCGATCGAGCGTCAGCGAATACGCTGGCTGGTTGTCGGCCAGGATTTTTTGTCCAGTGCGATCGAGAATCAGTCCCCGTTTCGCAGGCATCGCCACCGGCCGCAGTGCGTTGGCGTCGGACAGATTGCGATATCTCTCCGCTTGCACGCCCTGCACGAACCAGAACGATCCCGCCAGGAAGACGAAGATCGCGATGATCGACCACAGGAGAGCGTTGATCCGGAAGGTGAGGAATTTCTGGTCGTCTCGATATACGCGCATATCAGGTTTCAGGTCTCAGGCCTCAGGCGTCAGGCGTTACATGCATTCCTGAGGCCTGGCTCAATACGCCGGTCGTCTGGTGGCCTCGATCGGCTCCTCCCGCAGGAATAGCGTCAGCAACTGATACACCAGCATCCCGAACAGCGAAGTGAAAATGGCTTTGACGATCATGGCCTGCTCGAACATCTCGATGCGTTGCTTGAGCAGGATGTTGACCAGCACGAAGATCACCAGCTCATTGACGATCACCGATCCGAAAAGACACGCGCCGAACATCAAGGTCCCGCGCAGGACCAATCGCGCGTTGATGTAGGCCACCACGTATCCGATAACAGTCAGCGAAAACGCGTGCAATCCAAAGATCGACATCGAATATGCATCCTGGACGAGCCCGGCTGCGATTCCCGCGAAGATCGCGCCGACGAGATTTCCTCCCATCGAGTAGTACACCACGAGGATCAGATATGGATTGAAGAACGCCAGAGCGTTTGGATAGAAGCTATCGAGCAGCGAGTGCAGCGTCAGCGCGATCAAGAGTCCGATCGTGAACCGAAGCCACCTCATGGCGTGTACCTCACGACCTCTCCCGGAATTTTTCGCGTGTGGAGCACCAGCACCTCTTCAATGGTGCTGAAGTCGACGGACGGACGCACAGCAATGTTCTTGAAAAGGTCCTGACCCTTTTCCGCTTTCATGATCACGCCCACCGGAATGCCTTTCGGATAGATGCCGTCGATTCCGGCAGTCAGGACTTTGTCCCCCGGCTGCACGTCCGCGAGCGATGGAATGTCATACAACTGCGCGCCGCCGGAGCCGTCGCCGCGGAGAATTCCCTGGCGCCGCGTGCGCTCGATCAGCACGCCGACCGAGGAGTTGCCGTCGATGATGAGCTGAATCTTCGCCATGTCTTTCGTCGTCAGCACCACGCGGCCGATCAATCCGTTGGCGTTCACGACGGCGTCGTTGATCTGGAGGCCGGCGTTGGAGCCGCGATCCACGATGATGGCTTTGAAGCGGCTGGAGGTGTCGAGCATGATCGCCTGCGCCATGGTGGTCGGCATGCTGAACTGCTCGGCATAGCCGAGGAGATTGCGCAGACGCTTGAGATCGCCTTCGGATTGGCGCAGCTTGAGGTTTTCAGTGGTCAGCTCGATGACCTTGCGATGCAGCGCGAGATTCTCGTTGACCGAGCGCCGCATATCGAGATAGCCGTGATACATGTCAGCGGTCGTCTGACCAATCCAGTTCACGGTTTTCGGCACAGGCGAGAAGATCGTCATGACGGTGCGCTCGAACATCGTCCGAGTCTCGCCGACATAGCGCGTCCGGCTGCTCAGGCTCATCAGAACGAACAAGAGCGACAGGACCACGATGAAAAGCAGCGTTGGTCTTCGGGGGATGACGTCAACAGGTACTGCCATCTTCAGTCCGGGCTGAGCAGATTTAGTGCCGGGTGCCGAGTGCCGAGTCCGACCAACTCGGCACTCGGAACTCAGCACTATTCGATTGAGATCTTCCGCAGCAAGTTGAAATCGGTCAGCATCTGCCCGGTGCCCAGCGCCACGCATGCCAGCGGATCTTCAGCCAGCGTGACAGGCAACCCGGTCTCCTCGCGCAGGCGCTTGTCGAGGTTCTTGAGCATCGATCCGCCTCCGGCGATGATGATGCCTTTGTCCATGATGTCCGCCGACAGCTCTGGCGGAGTTCGTTCCAGCGCGACGCGCACCGCTTCGACGATCGTGGCCACGGTTTCAGACAGCGCTTCGCGGATTTCTTCGTCCGATACGATCAGAGTCTTCGGCACGCCTTCGACAAGATCGCGTCCTTTGATCTCCATCGTCATCTCTTCGTCGAGCGGGAACGCCGATCCGATCTCCATCTTGACCTGCTCGGCGGTTCGCTCACCGATCAACAGGTTGTACTTGCGCTTGATGTACTGAATGATCGCGTCGTCCATCTCATTGCCGGCGACGCGAACCGATCGCGAGTAAACAATGCCGGCCAGCGAAATGACTGCCACGTCGGTCGTGCCGCCGCCGATGTCGACGATCATGTTTCCGGTCGGGTCGGTGATCGGCAGGCCCGCGCCGATCGCCGCCGCCATCGCCTGCTCGATCAGATACACCTCTGTGGCCCCGGCGCGAAGTGCGGAGTCTTTGACAGCGCGCTTCTCGACCTGCGTGATTTCCGACGGCACCGAGATGACGATGCGCGGCTTCACGAGAAAGCGACGGCCGTGCGCTTTCTCGATGAAGTACTTGATCATTTTCTCGGTGACTTCAAAGTCCGCGATCACGCCGTCCTTCATTGGACGGATGGCGACGATGTTGCCCGGCGTGCGGCCGAGCATCTCTTTCGCTTCTTTGCCGACAGCTTCGACGTTGTTGTTGATCTTGTTGACCGCGACGATGGAAGGCTCGCGCACCACGATGCCTTTGTTCTTCGCGTAGACGAGAGTGTTTGCGGTCCCGAGGTCGATCGCGAGATCGTTCGAGAACATTGAAAGCAGTGATTTGACAGCCATATTCTTTTTGGGCCGCGCGGCTCGGGTGCAAAACAGGCGCCGGACGTCAGGCGTCGGGAGGCCTGACGCCTATTCCTCGACCAGCACCGTCTCAGATTGTATCGTTTGTTTCCCCGCGGCGTTCACTGCTTTCACCACCACGCTGTTCCGGCCGACTTTGTTGAAGCTGACCAGCTTCTTGAAATGGCCGTTCGATTCGACGTCCACTTCCTCGTCGTTGATGAAGACCGTGGCGCCGGGATCGGTCACCCCTTCGATCATGTAGAACGGGCCGCCGATCGAATACGGCTTCTTGATCTGCAGCGACGGCGGCGGGGCCTCCTGCGTGATCGAGCCGGCCGGCTGAGTGCCGCCGCTGACTCGGAAGCGCCGGAACGCCGAAAACGGACCCGGCTCGCCGTCCGGCCCGGTCGCGGCCACGCGCCAGTAGAACGCTCCTTCAGCCGTCACCTTGGCCGAGGCGGTCGATTTTTGTCGCTTCGAGTTGATCTCGAGCGTCGTAAATAGCCGCGAACGCGACACCTGAAGCGTGTACGACTGGGCGCCCGGCACCGGCTCCCACGAAAACTCCACCCGCGATTCGCTGCTCATCGCATAGACCTGGTTGTCCGCGGGCGTCAGCAGCGCCGGCGGCATGAGCAGATTTCTGATCGGCGAGAGTGTCCCCTGCGCGCTGGCGTTCACTTTCTGGCCGGTGGCCAGCTTGACCGCTGGGCCTCCCGACGTCGGCGAAACCGAAACCGATCCCTTCGTCGCCATGACGGCCGTCGACTTCTGCTTATCGACCCCCACCTGCGTTGCTGATTCCGAATCGACCACGACCTGGCTGCCGGGCGTGCGCACGGTCGACGTGTCGTCTGTCGTTGCGACTTCCACCGATCCGATCTGCATCTGCACCGAATTGCTCTTCTTGGCGGTTGCCGGGTTGAACTGTGCGTAGATTTCGAGGAGGGCGTTCGGGCCGACGGTGTAGAGCGAGCCGTTCGAAAAGATGAGCTCGGCAGAGGCGTTTTCGCCGGTTTTCACCCAATCGCCGTTGAATAGCGGTTTTCCCATGTCGGCGCGTTTCCAGTCGGAAGTCGCCGATTTCTGAAATTGAACGTCACCTTCGACGGTGTTGAACTGTGCGTCGAACTCCGTGCCGCCTTCGCCGCTGATCGCTGCACGGCTGATGGTCTGCGACTCGACCGCCGCCTCCTGCGCATTGACGTATTTCGCGGCGGTCAGGAGCGTTGTGGCCTCGTCGAGCTTTTTCTGAGCGCGATCGAAATCCGAGCGGTGATTGCTGAAATCTTTGGACGACGCAAGCCCATTCAACGCCGTCCTGGCCTCCGCAATAGCAGCCTCGGCAGAGCTTCTGGGATTCCGTTTCTGGTTGGTGAAAAACCAGTAACCGCTGACGCCGAGGGCGAGAAGAAGAATGATTAGCCCGATCTGCTTGAGCCGATCGATCGAGATCAGGAACCAGTCGAGTTCAGCCCGCGGTCGCGCGGCCTTTTTGATCGCCATCGGACGAGGTTCACCTTTTATAACACAGCGGGAATAGGTAGACTTACGCGTTTTTTAGCCTAGTGTCTGGAGCACCGGCTTTAGCCGGTCTTCTCCCGGCTCAAGCTGGGGCTCCGTACTCCCCAACTCTCAAAGAGGTCTTCCCGATGCTCAAATTGATGCGCGACAACTTCCAGCAGCTCAAATGGGCTCTGCTCGCCGTAGTAGCAGCCTTCGTTATCGGCTTCGTTTACGTCGACATGGGTCTTGGCGGCGCTTCCCGCGTTCGCGAAACCGACCGGGCCTATGCCGCCCGCGTGAACGGAGAGACGATCCCGTTCCGCGAATACGATCGCGCCCTTTATTACACGCAGAAAAACTACGAACAGATGTACCGGCAGCCACTCACGCCGGAGATGATCAAGGCGATGGGGCTGCAGCAACAGGTGCTCGACTCGCTCATCGACCAGCGGCTTCTGTTGCAGGAGGCCGACCGCCTGCATCTGGGCGCATCGCCCGAGGAAGTTCGGAAGAAGATCCTCGAGATCCCGACTCTCAATCCCGACGGTCATTTCGTCGGCGCGGAGCTCTACAACCGCTACATCACCGGCTCACTCGGATATCAGTCCACGGCTGAATTCGAAGACGAGCTGGCAAAAGACATCACGCTTCGGAAGATCGAAAGCGCGATGACGAATTCGATCGTGATCTCGCCGAAGGCCGCGGACGCCGAATACAAGCGCGCTTCCGAGACCGCCAAGATCAAGTATGTGTTGATCGCGACGCGCAACGAGGCGTCGCAAATCAGCGTGACGCCGGCCGAGGTGGAGCAGTATTACAAAGCCAATCAGGCGAACTACGCCCACGGCGAACAGCGGGCGTTGAAGTATCTGCTGGCGGACGCGAATCGCATCCGCTCGCAGATCATTCCGACGGACGCCGATCTTCGGAAGCGCTACGAAGCGTCGAAAGAAGATTACAAACATCCGGAGTCGGCGCACATTCTTCACATCCTCATCAAAGTCGATCCCAGCGCCACGCCGGCGGAAGACGCAGTCGCGAAAGCGAAGGCCGAGAACATCGTCAAGCAACTTCGCGCGGGCGTTGATTTCGGCAAACTCGCGAAGGAGAACTCCGGCGATCCATCGTCGTCGGGCAAAGGCGGCGATATGGGGTTCGTCGATCGCGGCGTGACGGTCGATCCGTTCGATCAGGCCGCCTTCTCGATCCCGCTGAATACGATCAGCGATCCGATTCGCAGCAAGGAATTCGGTTACCACATCATCAAAGTTCTGGAGCGCAAACCGGCGGGCTATCGCTCATTCGAGGAAGTGCGTCCGATGTTGGCGGCCCAAGTCGCCGAACAGACGGCAAAAGAGCAGGCGCGTGACGAGATCACCAAAATCCTTTCGCATCTGAAGCAAACGAAGCCGAAGACGGCTGCCGAATTCACCGCGCAGGCGAACGACAAAGTCAGCTCGAACGACACCCAATGGTTCGGCAAGACCGAGGCCATTCAAGGCATCGGCAACAATGCTGCCGTGGCCACTTGGGCGTTCTCCGCGAAGCAAGGCGACGTCGGCGAGATCCTCGGTACGCAGCGCGGGCCTGCCATTCCATATCTGTATGGCATTCGTCCCGCGGGAATCAGCGATCTCAGCGAGATTCGAGCGCGTGTGGAAGCGGACGCGAAAAATGCCAAGGCCCGCGAGATCGCGCGTCAGCGCATGGCGACAGCACTCCCGGCGGCGAACATCGATGAAGTTGCAAAGAAGGTCGGTCTGCCGGCGCTCGAGACGACGGTCACTCGTCAGGGTTACGTCACCGGCTTCAGCGGCGACACTACGCCGTTGGTGGACGCGGCTATGTCTGCGAAGGTCGGCGAGGTTAAAGGACCGGTGGTGATGCCCGACGGCGTGGTCGCGCTGCAAGTCCTCGAGCAGAAGAAGGTCGATCCGAAAGCGGCGGACGAAAATCGCGCCGCCTACGCCGACATGCTCCGGCGGCAGCAGGCGCAGAGTCTGCGGACGGTTCTTCTGCAGCGGTTGCGGAAAGAATCGAAGATCGATATCAATCCGGTCGTGATCCAGCAGAATCGGCCCGCGCAGCAGGCAGGCTTGTAATGCAGTTGCGAGGTCTCGAGGTTACGAGGTCTCGTGGTTGTGTGACCCCGAAACTGCGAGACCTCGAGACCCCGCGACCGGCAGGGGCGGTGTGATCGAAATCCTACCCAAGTGGCATGAGCCGGCGATCCGCGTGCTGATGATGCCGCGCGACACCAACGCTCAAGGAACGATCTTCGGCGGGGTGATCCTCTCCTATATCGACCAGGCGGGCGCGATCGAAGCACGCCGGCAGGGCGCCAACGTGCTGGTCAGCGTGGCGATGGACAAGATCGTCTTCCATGAGCCGGTGTACGTCGGCGATCTGATCAGCTTTTGGACCCAGACGTTGCGCATCGGCACGACGTCCATCACCGTGAAGGTCGTCGTCGAGGCGGTGCGCTACAACGACCCCAACGACAAGGTCCTGGTCACCGAGGCACAGGTGGTATACGTCAATCTCGGCGAGGATCGGAAGCCGACCCAGATCGTGCGGCGCGCATCTTCTCCAGGCGCTCCTTGATCTCCCGCTCCAGGCCGATTGCCTGTGCAGTGGATATCACCTAGCATCTCTTTCACATCACAGAATTCGACAGATTCACATTCTGACAACAGTGTGTAGTGATTTGAAGGTAGTACTGCGAAAAAAAGCTGTCTTGCGTCTCTGCGCCTTGCTAACGACGCTTTCTGTGCCGCTTGATCAAACTGCTTTTGGCTCGTGCCCCAATTTCGTTGTGAATTCGGTCTATGGCGCCCCCACCCGCCCCATATCGTTAGCCGTGTCTGATTTCAACAGCGATGGTAGGAGCGACCTTGCCGTCGCGAATGTGTTGTCGAGCAATGTGTCGATCCTTCTCGGCAATGGGGACGGCACGTTCAGAGTAGGGGTTCAGTACGGCGTCGGCAGTGGACCGCTGTCAATAGCAGTCGCCGATTTCAACGGCGACAGCGAGAGTGATCTTGCTGTCGCAAATCAAGGGTCTGGCAACATATCAATCCTACTAGGCAGGGGCGACGGCACTTTCGCTACCCCGGTGAACTATTCTGTCGGCCCGAATGCATCGTCGGTAGCTGTGGGCGATTTCAACGGAGACGGCTTTATCGATCTCGCCGTAACAAACCAGTTCGATAATGCGGCCACTATTTCTGGCGGGGCAGTGTCGATCCTGCTCGGTAACGGCGATGGAACTTTCCGCGAAGCCCTGAAGTACGCGGCTGGCACCTTCCCACAGTCGGTCGCGGTCGGCGATTTCAACGGCGACGGCAAAGTCGATGTCGTGGTTGCAAACACATTCTCAAACAACGTTTCGGTGCTGCTTGGAAACGGCGATGGCAAGTTCTCGCCCGCCGTGAACTATTCTGTCAGTGCGAATACCTCTGCAAATCCCTACGCAGTTGTCGTGGCCGATTTTAATGGCGACGGCCGCAGCGATCTCGTTTTAGCGAACTTCGGTTCGAACGAGATCGCGGTTTTGCTTGGCAATGGTAATGGAACGTTCAAGGCAGCGGTGAACTACCCAGTTGGCAAGACGCCGCTGGGCGTTGCAGTAAGCGATTTCAACGGCGACGGCAAGGCTGATCTCGTCGTAGCCAATCAAGACTCAAACAACAGTTCGATATTGCTCGGCAATGGCGACGGTACGTTTGTAGCTGCGGTGAATTATTCAGCAGGTTCTTCTCCACAAGCAGTCGCGGTGGGTGATTTCAACACAGACGGCAAGATCGACCTCGCTCTTCCGAACAGATTCTCGAACAGTGTTTCGATGCTGATCGGCAAGGGCGACGGGACGTTCGCTCCGCCTGTCACGTCCGCGCTCGGCTCATACCGCCTTTCGCATCCGGTTTCGCTTGCAGTCGGCGACTTCAACCGCGACGGTAAAAGTGATCTTGCCGTGGCGAATTTGGGCACAACTCCGACTATCGCAGGGAGCGTTTCGATTTTGCTTGGCAAAGGCGACGGTACGTTTGGGGATGCAGTGAACTACAGCGTAAGCGTTTTCCCGGCATCGATCGCCGTGGGCGATTTTAACGGCGATGGCAAGAGCGACCTCGCTGTCGTGAATCAAGACTCGGGCAACGTTTCGATTCTGCTCGGCAATGGCGACGGTACATTCGGCACCGCGGTGAATTACAACGCCGGCTTCGGTCCAGACGCGGTTGTGATCGGCGATTTTAACGGCGATGGCAAGAGTGACCTCGCCGTTGCGAACGCAGGCTCGGGCGATGTATCGATTCTTCTCGGTAACGGCGACGGCACGTTTGCCGGTGCTCTGTCTTACGCCGCTGGGTCGGGGCCGTCATCAGTCGCCACAGGCGATCTCAATGGAGATGGCAAGAACGATCTTGTCGTTGCAAATGCTGTCGGTGGGGACGTTGCGATTCTGCTCGGCGACGGACACGGCAAGTTCCAGCCAGCCGTTCACCTCGCGCTTTCGTTTGATACGGCTTTCCCAATAGCGGTCGCAATTAGCGATCTCAATGGAGATGGAAAGCTAGATATCGTCGTGGCGAATGAAAATGCTGGTGTGAGCGTGTTCCTCGGCAAAGGTGATGGCAGTTTCACCAAGTCGGCTTTCTACGCCGTCGGCGATCAGCCGACTTCCATGACTGAGGGTGACTTCAACGGCGACGGCAAGGCGGATATCGTCACGACGAACTTCGGCTCGAATAATGTCTCCATGCTTTTGGGTAACGGCGATGGAACGTTCGGCACCGTAGTGAACCTGGCGATCGGCTTCGGCATGAGTCCTTTTTCCGTCGGAATCGCTGATTTCGATTTGAACGGCACCAGCGATCTAATTGTGGCGAATCGCGACTCGAGCAACCTGTCAATACTCCTTAACACCAGCACGTGCAGTTCAATCACCAGCATTTCGACGAGGATCGGGCCGGCGTTCGGCGGACAAGTTGTCACGATCAGCGGTACTAATCTGAGCGGCGCGATACGAGTAACGTTCGGTGGCGTCGCTGCTCAGATAGTCACGAACACTCCGAGCTCTATTACCGTTAGGACTCCTGCGCACGTCGCTGGGACCGTCGATGTAGTCGCTGCAACGGCCGGAGGATCTGCCACGCTGCCTGCTGGCTACACCTACCTTGCTGTGCGAACGCGTGCGGTGCGCTAATCCCTCTTTCGTGCGGCGCGCATCTTCTCCAGGCGCTCCTTGATCTCCCGCTCCAGGCCGATTTCTTTCGGTTCGTAGAATCGCCGTCCGGCGAGCGACTCCGGAAGACACTCCATCGATGTGGTCTGCTCGTCGAAATCGTGGGCGTACTGATATCCGCGGCCGTAGCCCAGCTCCTCCATCAAGCGCGTCGGCGCATTGCGGATTTGCAGCGGCACCGGTGGATTGTCTCCCTGACGAACCTCGTGAACTGCATTTCCGTATGCCACGTATACCGCGTTTGATTTCGGCGCTGCGGCCAGATACGTCGCGAGCTGCGCCAGCGCGACACCCGCTTCCGGCATGCCGATGAAGTGCGTTGCTTCTTTGACCGCCACCGCGAGCACGAGCGCTTGCGGGTCGGCGTTGCCGATGTCCTCCGACGCCGCGCGGACGAGCCGCCGGGCGATGTACAGGGGATCCTCGCCGCCTTCCAACATTCGCACGAGCCAGTAGACCGCAGCGTCGGCGTCGCCGTTGCGAATCGACTTATGGAGCGCGGAGATGATGTTGTAGTGCTCTTCGCCGCCTTTGTCGTACATCAGCGAGCGGCGCTGCAGGATTTTCTTGACCTCTTCCGCGTCGACTTGCCCATGCGCGGTCTCCACTACGAGCTGCAAGCTGTTCAGCGCCTGACGCGCATCGCCCGCGGATGTTGCGGCGATGAAATCGAGAGCATCGCGGCTGAGCGCCACTTCGAATTTCAGCACCGCCGGATCTGCAATCGCGCGATCGAGAATCGTCAGGATCTGCTCGCGCTCCAGCGGCGGCAGAACGACCACCTTGCAACGCGACAACAAAGCCGAATTCACTTCGAAGGATGGGTTCTCAGTGGTTGCGCCGATCAGGGTGATGTCGCCGGCCTCGACGTAGGGGAGAAAAGCGTCTTGCTGCGCCTTGTTGAAGCGGTGGATCTCGTCGATGAAGACGATGGTCTTCATTCCGCGGCCGATGCGAAGCTTGCGCGCTTCCTCCATCAGGACCTTGATGTCCTTGATCGAGCTGGTGGTCGCGGAGAAGGGGACGAATCGCGCGCTGGTGGTCTTCGCGATGATGCGCGCCAGCGTCGTTTTTCCGGATCCCGGCGGTCCCCAAAGAATCATCGACGGGATGCGATCGCTCGCGATCGCGTTGCGCAGGAATCGCCCTTCGCCTAACAGCTCATCCAGGCCGACGATCTCATCGAGCGTCTTCGGCCGCAGACGCTCCGCCAGCGGCGCGTCGGGCGGAAGGGTGGGGGAGAACGTCGAGTCGTCGAAGAGAGAGCCGGTCATGACTGAAAAGCAGAACGCAGAATGCAGAATGCAGAATTAAGAATTGAGAAAAGCGCGCGGGAAGCTTTCTTCATTCTTCGTTCTGCATTCTGCGTTCTGCATTCATCTGCACAGCAAGGAAAAATCCAGGTTTCCGCCCGACACCACAACCGCCGTCGGCCCTTTCGGTTTGATGGTCCGCGACAGCAACGCCGCGATGCCCAGCGCTCCGGTTGGCTCGATGACCAGCTTGGTGCGATACATTGCGAATTTCAGCGCGTCGAGAAGCGTGTCGTCGTCGACGCTGACGACATCCCGCACGCGCTCGCGGATGATCGCGAAGTTGCGGACGCCGATCGCGAGCGTGCGGGCGCCGTCGGCAATGGTCTTCGGCGGCTCGATCGTCACAATCTGTCCGCTCCGAAACGACTGTTCCCCATCATTTCCTGCCCGAGGCTCGACGCCGTAGACCTGAACCTGCGGTTTGAGTGAGGTGGCGGCGATCGCCACGCCTGACAGCAGGCCTCCGCCGCCGAGGGGAACGACGATCGACTCGACCTGGGGCCATTCTTCGACGATTTCGAGTCCGACGGTTCCCTGCCCGGCAATGATCCTTTCGTCGTCGAACGGAGGAATGACCGATGCTCCGGTTTTCTCAGCGATCTCGCGGGCCACTGTGTCGCGTGTTGCGGCGGTCACCCCCGACGTCACCACTTCGGCGCCGTAGGCCTTCGTAGCCTCGACCTTCGCGGCCACAGACCCTTCGGGCATGACGATCGTCGCCCGCACCCCGAGAACCTTCGAGGCGAGGGCGACGCCCTGTGCGTGGTTGCCGGAGGAGAAGGCCACCACACCGCGCCGGCGCTGATCTTCGCTGAGCTGCAGCAGCGCGTTCATGGCGCCGCGAATCTTGAAAGAGCCGGCGCGCTGCAGGTTCTCGCAC
>Ga0070707_100003086_pt1 | contig 15780 bp, 15 predicted proteins | sample KBSK5502metaG_FD_65468 | JGI IMG/M metagenome (GOLD analysis project Ga0070707, IMG submission 65468) | Corn, switchgrass and miscanthus rhizosphere microbial communities from Kellogg Biological Station, Michigan, USA - KBS K5-50-2 metaG | ecosystem: Host-associated > Plants > Roots >... | reverse complement strand
GAGGTACATGGCGAGGGGGTCGCCGGTCTTGGCGCCGATCTCGAAGGCCACGGTGGGGCTGGTGGCGCTGACGATCACGTCGCAGCTCTCGAAGGCCTGCGCGAAGTCGCGCGCCACCAGTGTGCGCACCTTCTGAGCCTTCAGGTAATAGGCGTCGTAGTAGCCGCTGGATAGCGCGTAAGTGCCGAGCATGATCCGGCGCCGGACCTCGCCTCCAAAGCCCTGGCGCCGGGTGCGCAGGTACGTCTCCAGCAGGGTTTCGGCGCTGGCGTCGCTGGCGCCGTACTTGATGCCGTCGAACCGAGCCAGGTTCGACGAGGCCTCCGCGGGGGCCACGATGTAATAGGCGGCCAGCCCGTAATCGGTGTGCGGCAGCGCCACGTCGACCAGCTCGGCGCCCGCGGCCTCGAGCTTGAGCAGGGCCTCGTCGACTCGCCCCCGGACGCCCGGCTCGATGCCCTCCACCTCGCTGTACTCGCGGGCGACTCCGATGCGCAGGCCCTCGACCCCGGCCTCCAGCGCGGCCAGCATGTCGATCGGCCGGTCGCCGCTGGTAGCGTCGCGCGGATCGCGTCCCGCGATCACCTGCAGCACCTGGGCGGCATCCGTCACCGAGCGCGTGAAGGGACCGATCTGGTCCAGGCTGGAGGCGAAGGCGATCAGCCCGTAGCGGCTCACCCGCCCATACGTCGGCTTGACCCCGACCACGCCGCAGAGCGCCGCCGGTTGCCGGATGGAACCGCCGGTGTCCGAGCCCAGCCCGATCACCGCCATCCCGGCCGCCACCGCCGCCGCGCTGCCGCCCGAGGAGCCGCCGGGCACCCGGTCCAGCCGCCAGGGGTTGTGGGTGGGGTGGTAGCCCGAATTCTCGGTGGAGCTGCCCATGGCGAACTCGTCGCAGTTGGTCATGCCCAGGAAGACCGACCCGGCCGCCCGCAGGCGGGCGATCGCGGTGGCGTCGTAGGGCGGGTGGAAGCCCTTTAGGATCCGGGAGCCGGCGGTCGTCTCCACCCCGTCCACGCAGAGCACGTCCTTGACCGCGACCGGGATCCCGTCCAGCGGGCCGAGCGGCGCGCCCGCCGCGTAGCGAGCGTCGGCCTCGGCAGCCTGGGCGCGGGCCAGCCTGGGCACCAGGCGCAGGAAGGCGCGGACCTCGCCGTCCCGCGCCTCGATGTCCGCCAGGTGCCGCTCGAGGACCTCGGACGGAGTCGTCTCCCGCCGCCGCATACGCTCGTGCAGCTCGGTGGCGGTCCCCTCTATGGCTCGGCCTCCTGTATCGCCTTGACCACGAAGTAACCGTCGGCCTGGGCGGGGGCGTTGGCCAGGGCCTCGGCCTGGGTCAGCCCGGGCTCGGGCACGTCGTCGCGCAGGGGATTGGTCACCTCGACCACCTGGGCCGTGGGCGGGATGTCCTCGGTGTCCAGCTGGGCCAGGCGGTCGATGTGGCCCAGGATCCCGCTCAGCTGCTGGGCGTAGAAGTCCTCCTCGCCCTCCTCGAGGCCGAGTCGGGCCAGCATGGCGACGTGGCGCACCTGCTCGCGGGAGAGGGTCATGCCCGGAGAATATCCATATGCCAGAACGCTCTGCCGCCTACGCCGAACAGTTCGAGGCAGCCCAGGACGAGTTCATCCGCCTGGTCGAGTCTCTCGATGACGAGCAGTGGATCCGGGTTGGGAAGAACCACCCGCAGCGCATCAACGAGGAGGACGAGGCTCGCACCGTCGGGGTAATCGCGCACCACGTGGCGATCAACGGCGATTTCATCATCGACCGCATCCAGCGCATGGCGCGGGGCGAGACGCTGCCGCCGGCCGGCGACTTCCGCAAAGCCAACGCCGACCACGCGGCCGACCACGCGGCGGTTACCAGGGATGAGACCCTTCGGGTGCTGCGCGAGTCCAAGCCGGGCATTGCGGCCGCCGTGCGTTCCATCCCCGACGACCAGCTCGACCTCACACGCGAAACTCCCGCCGGCCCGATGTCGGTGGCCTTCCGGCTGGAGCGCGTGCTGATCGGGCACATCCAGATCCACCAGGGCTCGATCGAAGCCGCGATCGCGGATTAGCCAGGGTCAGCAGGCACACGCCCGCCCCGACGGCTCGGCCGAGGCCAGGGCGCCCACCAGCTCGCCGGCGGTCGGCCAGCGGTCCGCCGGCTGCCTGGCCAGGCCCTTGAGCAGTGCCGACTCCGAGGCCTCGCTGAGGTTCGGGTTGACCGAGCGCGGCGGCGGCAGCTCGGCCCTCATTTGGGCCACGATCACCGCCGCCGGGGTCGCCGCCGTGAAGGGGACCTGGCCGGTCAGCATCTGGTAGGCCACCACCGCCAGCGAGTACACGTCGGCGGTGGCTTCGATGTCCTGGCCGGCGCATTGCTCGGGCGCCATGTACTCCGGCGTGCCGACGATCATCCCGGTCAGCGTCAGGTGGGTGTCGCTGGCGCCCATCATCTGGGCCAGCCCGAAGTCCCCCAGGATCGGGGTGCCGTCGGCGGTGAGCATGATGTTGGAGGGCTTGACGTCGCGGTGGAGCACGCCGCGGGCATGCGCGTAATCGAGCGCCGATGCGATCGGCGAGAGGATGCTCACCGTCTCCTCGAGGCTGTGCACCCTGCCCATCCGGTCGGAGAGCGTCCCGCCCTCCACGAACTCCTCGACGATGTAATGGTTGCCGTCCTCCTCGCCGTAGTCGTAGACCGCCAGGATGCTGGGATGGCGGAGGTGCGCGATCGCTACCGCCTCCAGCTGGAAGCGCTCCTCGAAGCCCTCCTGCTCGGCCAGGAACTCGGGCAGCACCTTGATGGCCACATACCGCGCGAGGGCGTCGTGGTGAGCCTTGAACACGGTCGCCATGCCCCCGCGCCCGATCCGCTCGGTGATGCGGTAGGGCCCGATCACGGTGCCGGGCTGCAAGCTGCCGCTCATCGCGTCGGCAGTCTAGGTTCGGGCGCGGGGCCGCGCCAGAGCGCGTTGAGGCCCAGCAGCGCCAGCGGCAGGCCGATGCAGGTCAGCGCCCAGACCACGCAGGCCAGGGTGGCCGGAATCTGGGCCCAGGACCGGCCCCGGGCCAGGCCCACCACGGCCACCAGCTGCAGCGCGAAGAAGGCGATCGCCAACAGCCCGATCGCCAGCGCGGTCAACCGCAGCTGGGTCTCGTCGACACCGGCGGGGGCGCCCCCCGGCAGGCCGGGCACGGCGGCAATGCCGATGTAGAGAGCGGCCACCAGGAAGGCCAGCCCCGAGCCGCCGGCCAGGAGCGCGGTCAGCCAGGTGGGATAGCGGTGCGCCAGCCGCCCGGGCGGCCGCCCGATCGGGTGCGGCTGCGGGGTGCCGCAGCGAGCGCAGAAGCGGGCAGAGGGCGGCAGCGCCAGGCCGCAGGCGGGACAGGCGCTGGTGTCAGCCGCTGGCGAGCTCGAGGAACTCATCTTCGGTGAGGACGGCAACCTTGAGCTTTTGGGCCTTCTCCAGCTTGGAGCCGGCGCCGGGTCCCGCCACCACGTAGTCGGTGCGGGCGCTGACGCTGCCCGCGGCCTTGCCGCCCAGGCGCCTGACCATGGCCTCGGCCTCCGGCCGCGACATCCGCTCGAGGCCGCCGGTGAAGACGACCGTCTTGCTCGCCAGCGGGCCGCCGGCGGCCGGCCTCTCGACTTGCTCGGGCCGCACACCGACCGCTACCAGCTTGTCGATCAGCTGAGAGCCGTGACCCTCGAAGTAGGCGCGGATCTCGTGGGCCATGTTCGGCCCCACCCCCTCGACGGTGTCCAGCTCCTCCACGGTGGCGGAGCGCAGGCGCTCCAGAGAGCCGAACTCGGCGGCCAGCAGCTCGGCTGTGGCCTCGCCGACCTGGGGGATGCCGAGCGCGTTCAGCAGCCTCCCCAGGGGCGGCGTCTTGGAGCGCTCGATGCCCGCGATCAGGTTCTCGGCCGACTTGCGCGCGAAGCGCTCCAGGCCCTCGACCTGCTCGACCGTCAGCCGGTAGAGGTCGGAGGGGTCCCCGACGAGCTCCCGGTTGATGAGCTGGTTGAGCGTCGAATAGCCGAGGCCGTCGATGTTGAGGCCGCCCCGGCTGGCGTAGTGGCGGAGGTTCTCCAGGCGCTGGGCCGGGCAGAAGGGATTGATGCAGCGATGGGCGACATAGGGCTCCTCGCGCACCACCTCGCCGCCGCAGACCGGGCACTGGGCCGGCATCTTCCAACCCGGCCTGGGGTCCTTGACCGAGACCACCTCGGGGATCACGTCACCGGCCCGCTGGACGGTCACCGTGGCGCCCACGTACACGCCTTTCTGGTTGACCAGGTCTTCGTTGTGGAGGCTCGCGTTGCGGACCGTGACGCCACCCACGATCACGGGCCGCAGGTGGGCGACCGGCGTGAGCACGCCGGTGCGGCCGACGTAGCAGACGATCTCCTCCACTACGGTCTCGGCCTGCTGCGCCGCGTACTTGTAGGCGATCGCCCAGCGCGGCGAGCGGGCCACGAAGCCCAGCTCCAGCTGGAGGTCGTGGCGGTCGACCTTGACCACCACCCCATCGATCTCGTGGTCGAGCGTCTCGCGCTTCTCGAGCCAGTGCCGGTGATACTCGATCACGCCCTCGATGGAGTCGAAACGGGCCCGGTTGGGGTTGACCCGAAAGCCCATCTCCTGCAGGCCCTCCAGCACCTCCCACTGCGAGCGCGCAGAGCCGGCGGGGTCGAGCGTGTACATGAAGGTCTGCAGGTTGCGGCCGGCGGTGATCCTGGGATCCAGCTGGCGCACCGAGCCGGCCGCCGCGTTGCGGGGGTTCATGAACGGCTGCCGGCCGGCGGCCTCCATCTCCCGGTTGAGGCGGTCGAAAGACTTGATCGGGAAGTAGACCTCGCCGCGCACCTCGAACTCGGCGGACAGGCCCTTCATGGGCTTGACCGAGAGGGGCACGCTCTTGAGCGTCCGGACGTTGGCGGTGACGTCCTCGCCCACGCTGCCGTCGCCCCGGGTGGCCGCGCGCTTAAAACGCCCGTTCTCGTAGGCGAGGCTGATCGCGAGGCCGTCGATCTTCAGCTCGCAGACATAGGTGACCTGGTCGCCCGCGACCGCGCGCACACGCTTGTCCCAGGCCCGGATCTCCTCCACCTCGAAGGCGTTCTGGAGGCTGAGCATGGGCGAGCGGTGCTTGACCTTGGAGAACTGCTCCCCCACCTCGCCGCCGACGCGCTGGGTGGGCGAGTCGGGCGTCACCAGCTCCGGGTGCGCCTCCTCCAGCTTGCGCAGCTCCAGGAAGAGGGCGTCGTACTGGGCGTCGGTGATCTCGGGCTGGTCGAGCACGTGGTAGGCGTACTCGTGGCGGCGTACGAGGGCTCGCAGCTCTTCCGCACGCCGGGCTTTGACCTTCATCGCCGTTCGAGGGGCGCCAGCGTGCCGCTCAGGATCTTGACCCCGGTCTTGTCGAACTTGACCACCAGCTCCTCGTCGCTGCGGGTGAGCGTGCTCTTGATGATGGTCCCGGCGCCAAAGCTGGGGTGGGAGACCAGGTCGCCCTCCTTGAAGCGCTGGACCACGGGTCGGGCGGGCGCGTCGGCGACCTGGCGCTCCAGCATCCGCTCCCGGTAGGACGGGCCGCCCGAGCCGGGTCGGGGCGGGGGCGCGGGCGCCGCGCCCTTGGCGGGCTGGGCGAGCAGCGCCTGCGGGATGTCGCCCAGGAAGCGGCTGGCGAAAGAGGCCCGGGACTGGCCGAAGAGGTGGCGGCGGAAGGCACAGCTCAGGTAGAGGCGGTCGCGGGCCCGGGTGATGCCGACGTAGGCCAGCCGGCGCTCCTCCTCCATCTCCTGGTTGGAGGGATCGTCGAGCGCGCGCTGGTGCGGAAGCAGGCCCTCCTCCAGCCCGGCGATGAAGACGACCGGGAACTCGAGGCCCTTGACCATGTGCAGCGTGATCAGGGTCACCCCGTCGTCGTCCTCGCTGTAGGCGTCGACATCGGAGACCAGCGCGACCTCGGTCAGGAACGCCTCGAGCCCTTCGAGCGGATCCTCGTGGGTGTCGAACTCCTCGGCCAGGCCGCGCACCTCGCGCAGGTTCTCGACCCGCGCCTCGCCCTGCGGCGTGCCGTCCTCGTAGTAGGGCTGGAGACCCATCACCTCGACCACCTGCTCGACCAGCTCGCTGGGCTTGAGCGCGCCCAGCGTGGCCCGCAGGGATTCCAGCTGGTCCCGAAAGCGAAGGAGCGGCGCCACCGCCGCCTTGCCGACTCCCGCGATCTGCTCGGGCGCGGCCAGGGCCGCCAGCAGCGTCGTCTCTCCCGCGCGCGCGTGCGCGATCACCTTTTCGACCGTCACGGGCCCGACCTTGCGCCGGGGGACGTTCACGATGCGCCCGAAGCTGACCGTGTCCGCGGGATTGAACAGGAAGCGCAGGTAGGCCAGCACGTCCTTCACCTCGCGCCGCTCCCAGAAGCGCACGCCGCCCACCAGGCGGTAGGGGATGCGCCGGCGCCCGAACACGTCCTCGAAGGCCCGGGACTGGGCGTTGATCCGGTAGAGCACGGCAAAGTCCGAGTAGCGGCGATCCTCGCGGCGGCGCAGGCGCTCGATCTCGTCGGCCACGAACTCGGCCTCCTCGACCTCGTTGTAGGCCTGGACGGCGGTCACCTTTTCGCCTCCCACCCGATCGGTCCACAGCTTCTTGGGGGCCCGCTCCGGGTTGTGGCGGATGACGTGGTAGGCGGCGTCCAGGATGTGCTGCGAGGAGCGGTAGTTCTGCTCCAGGTGGACCACGGTGGCCTCCGGATAGTCCTTCTTGAAGTCGAGGATGTTGCGGATGTCGGCGCCCCGGAAGGAATAGATCGACTGGTCGTCGTCGCCGACCACGGCCAGGTTGCGGTGCGCCTCGGCGATCAGCTTGACGAGCACGTACTGGGCCCGGTTGGTGTCCTGGTACTCGTCGACCAGCACGTACCGGAAGCGGTCCTGCCATTTGGCGCGCGCCTCCTCGTCCGTTTGCAGCAGGCGTACGACCTGGCCGATCAGGTCGTCGAAATCGAGGCCGCCGGACCGCCGCAGCAGGTCGTCGTAGCGGACGTAGACCCGGCGCACCACCTCGTCGAAGTAGTTGCGGCTGGGGTACTGCTCGGGGCCCATCAGCTCGTTCTTGGCGTTCGAGATCTGGGCCGAGATCATGCTCGGCGGATAACGCTTGGCGTCCAGCCCGAGCTCGTCGAGCACCCGCCGGATGGAGGCTCGGGTGTCGTCCTCGTCGAAGATCACGAACGAGCGCGGGAGGTTCAAGCGGTCGGCGTCGCGCCGGAGCATGCGGACCGCGGTGTGGTGGAAGGTGCCCACCCACATGCGGTCGGTCGTTTCCGGGTCCTGGCCCTGGCCGACCAGGCTCGAGACCCGGCCGCGCATCTCGCGCGCCGCCTTGTTGGTGAAGGTGACCGCCAGCAGGCGGTCCGGCCAGACCTTGCGCCGCGCGATCAGGAGCGCGATCCGGGTGGTGAGGACGCGGGTCTTGCCGCTGCCCGCGCCGGCGAAGATGAGGAGCGGCCCCTCCGAGTGCTCAGCCGCCTCCCGTTGCTGGGGATTGAGCCGCTCCAGCAGCTCGTCCAGGCGGGCATGCGAAACCTCAGGAGTGGGCACGGCCCTGAAGTCTATAGAGGGAGCCGCGGCCAATCCTTACACTCGCGGGGATGGCTTCGGACCCCGGGCTCAGCCGCGACCGCCTCCTCTACCGGGTCGCCGCGGAGCTCACGTCCTCCCTCGACCTGGACGAGGTCCTGGGCCGGGTCATGGACCGCGTGATCGACCTCATGCACGCCTCCCGGGGCTTCGTGGTGCTGGTCAACCGCGAAGGCGCAATGGAGGTCCGCTCCGCCCGCGGCGAGGCCGACGAGGAGAAGTCGAAGGAGTTTCTGGGTTCGCGGACCGTGATCGAGGAGGTGGTGCGCGACGGCAAGCCGGTGCTCTCCACCGACGCCTCGCTGGACGAGCGCTTCAAGGGCCAGCAGTCGGTGATCTTGCAGAACCTGCGCTCGATCATCGCGGTACCGCTCAACGTGCGCGGCAAGACGATCGGCGCCGTGTACGTCGACAATCCCTTCCGCGCCGGCATCTTCGAGGAGGCCGACAAGGAGTTCCTGCAGGCGATCGCCGACCTGGCCGCGATCGCGATCGACAACGCCATCACCTACCAGCACGCTGAGCACCTGCGCAAGGTGTTCGAGCGCTACGTCAACAAGTCGGTCACCGACTGGGTGCTGGCCGACCCCAACCGGGACCGGGTGTTCCTGCCCGGCGAGCGGCTGCGGGTGACCATGCTGGCCTCCGACATCGCCGGCTTCTCGACGCTCTCCCAGGAGCTGGAGGCCGAGGAGCTGGTGGACTTCCTCAACAACTACTTCAGCCGGATGGTCGACATCGTGCTCCAGCACGGGGGCAACGTCGACAAGTTCCAGGGCGACGGGCTGCTGGTCGCCTTCGGCGCCCCGGTCGCCATGGAGGACTCGGCCGAGCGGGCGGTGGCCGCCGCCCGCGACATGCTCAAAGAGATCTGGAAGATGAACCAGGACCGGCTGCGCGTCGGCGACTCTCCCTTCGAGGTTGGCATCGGCCTCGACACCGGCTACGTGGTGGCCGGCAACGTGGGCTCGGAGCGGCGGCTCGAATACACGCTGATCGGGGTGCCGGTGAACAACGCCGCCTACCTCTCCAAGCAGCGCCCGGCGGCGGTCCTGATGTCGCAGAACACCTTCCGGGCACTGGGCGGGTCGGCGCCGGTGGTGGCCCGCGAGCCCATGATCCTGAAGGGCGCTTTCCACGAGATCCCGATCTACGCGCTGGAGCCCGAAGAGCAGGTCACGGCCGACCTGAAGGCCGCCCTCCCCGCCCAGCAGGACGGGGAGTAGGTCTAAACGTCCCCCTCCCCTCTGGAGAGGGTTGGGGTGGGGGCGCCTAGCTGCAGCCCCAGGCGCCGCCGCCCGAGACCGAGTACTTCCAGGCCGCGGCAGCCGCGTTGTAGTACGCGTCGTAGATGTCCTGGTTGCCATAGGGCGTGTTCTTGAAGGTGGACATCAGGAACTGGAAAAGGCCGTAGTAGGGCCCGGCCGGGTTGTAGGCCCGCGGGTTGTACCCCGACTCGCATTTGGCCACGCGCAAGCCCCAGTCGACGGCGGCCTGGCCGTACGGAGAGAAGGCCCTGACGATGATCTCCTGGACCGACCCGGCCGGCACGGTCGCGGCCGCGGGCTGGGCGACACGCACGGCCGCGGCCGCCGCCGCGGCAGCCTGCTCGCGGGCCAGCTCGGCCTGGCGCGCCTCCTCGGCGGCCTTCGCCTCGGCCGCGGCCCTGGCCGCGTCCTCGTCAGCCTGCTGCTTGGTCGCCGCCTGCTGCCATTGGTCGGCGTTCTCGGAGGCGACGAAGCGGCTGGGCGGGCCCGGGTGGAACGCCGCCGCCGGCCGGATGTGCGAGGCGGCCGGCAGGTGAATGGTGACCGCGGTCATCGCTGCCACCGCGAGCGCAGCGGCCAGCGTCGTGAACCTGAACAAACAAATACCTCCAGTGACCTGGAAGGCGCAGAACTCACCCGTGCGTGTTTCCACGCTGGTGGGTGACCACGCTCCCCTTGCCGGCGCCTACCCCCGTGACGCCTTCAAGTGCTGGGCTCGGAGCGGTGACGTAGTGCTTGGAAACCGCCCAGCCAACGGACTAGTGCGCAGCCACCTTAACAGTCCCGCTGTCGGGTACGTCAAGCCCTCGCCGCAGCGAACATTGGTTTCTCAGTAGGTGACGCGGAAGCCGCTGAACTCGCCGGTGGCGGGTTCCTCGACCACCTCGACGCGATCGACCGAGGCCATCCGGGGGCCATCTCTCAGGTTCTGGAGCAGCCGGTCGAGCAGGTTGCGCGGGCCCTCCGCCACCACCTCGACGGTGCCGTCGTGGCGGTTGCGGACGCTCCCCGCGAGACTCAGCTCGCGAGCCCGTCGCTCCACGAAGTCGCGGAATCCAACCCCCTGCACATCGCCGTGGACCACGGCCCGGATGCGCTCCGCCATCACCGGCAAGCGTGCCACCATGGCGCCCATGACCGCCGTCATCGACACCTCGCGGAGTCCGCGCGCCCGCCTGCGGCCGGTGCCGATCCGGTCGGTCCGCCTGACCGACGGTTTCTGGGAGCCCCGCCGCCAGCTGAACCGGACCGTCAGCCTCCGCGAGCAGCACGCGCAGCTCGAGGAGACGGGCCGCTTCCGGAACCTGCGCGTGGCGGCCGGGCTCGAGCGCGGGGACAACCGCGGGAAGATCTTCAACGACAGCGACGTCCACAAATGGATGGAGGCGGCCTGCTGGCAGCTGGCCACCGACGACGATCCCTGGCTGGGCGAGCGGGTGGCCGCCATCCTCGACCTGCTGGAGCAGGTCCAGGAGCCCGACGGCTACCTGTTCTCGCCGTTCATCAGGGGTTTGCGGGGTGCCCGCTGGAGCGACGGCGAGGCCCACGAGCTCTACTGCGCCGGACATCTCTTCCAGGCCGCCGTCGCCCACCACCGGGTGACCGGATCCGACCGCGCCCTCTCGATGGCGCGCCGGTTCGCCGACCTCATCTGCGCCACCTTCGGCGAGGGCCGGGGCCAGGTCGACCGGCCGGACGGGCACCCCGAGGTGGAGATGGCGCTGGTCGAGCTCTACCGCGAGACCGGCGAGCGCCGCTATCTCGACCAGGCGTCCTTCCAGATCGACGTCCGCGGCCACCGGCGGCTGGGCGAGCCCTACGCGGGCTGGATCTCGGCCGACTACAACCAGGACCACCGTCCGATCCGGGATCGCGACCGGCCCGAGGGGCACGCGGTCCGCGAGCTGTACCTGATGAGCGGCGTCGCCGACCGCCTCCTCGAGCTAGCGGATCCAGCGCTGGAGGCCGCCCAGCTCCGGATCTGGGAGGCGATGGTCCGCGGGCAGGTCTACGTGACCGGCGGCGTGGGCGTGCGGGACGTCTCCGAGGCCTTCGGCCGGGATTACGAGCTGCCCAGCGAGACCGCCTACGCGGAGACCTGCGCGGCGGTTGCGCTGATCATGTGGAACTGGCGGCTGCTGCAACTGACCGGCGAGGCCCGCTTTGCCGACCTCATCGAGACCGGGCTTTACAACGGGATGCTCTCCGGCGTCTCCCTGGATGCGCGCACGTACTTCTACGCCAACCCGCTGGCCTGCGACGGCGGCCTCAAGCGCCGGCCCTGGTACCTGGTGGCGTGCTGCCCGCCCAACCTCGCGCGCACGCTGGCGTCGCTGCCCGGCTACCTGTTCGGTACCGGCGATGGTGCTTGGGTGCACCAGTACGCCTCCTGTGAGGCCAGCGTGGGCTCGGTGGAGCTGGCGGTCCGGACCAATTACCCGTGGGACGGTGCGGTGCAGGTCGAGGTTCGCTCCGAGGGGGAGTTCCCGCTGCGTTTGCGGATCCCGGCCTGGTGCGTCGGCGCCAGCTTGTCGGTCAACGGCGCCGGGGCTTCGGTCGCGCTGGAGCCCGGCACCTACGCCGCGATCAGCCGGAGGTGGCGGGCCGGCGACGTGGTCGAGCTGTCGCTGCCGATGCCGGTCCGGCGGCTTGCCGCGCACCCCGGCCTGCTCGAGAACGCCGGCCGGGTGGCGCTAGCCCGGGGGCCGATCGTCTACTGCGTCGAGCAGGCCGACGTGGGCGGTGCCGACCCGCGCCTGGTGCAGCTTGCGGCCGGCGCCGAGGTCGCGCCCCGCGTGCGGCCGGATCTGCTGGGCGGCGTGACCGTGCTGGAGACGGATGCCGAGCAGCTGTTGCCCGACCCGGCCTGGGAAGGCGCGCTCTACCGGGAGGCGGCCGGGGTGGCTGGCGCCACGGCCCGGCCGCTGCGGGTCACCGCCATCCCCTATTTCGCGTGGGCCAACCGCGACGCCGGCCGCATGCAGGTCTGGCTGAGGCAGCGGCCGGGCGGCTAGGTCATGCGATCTCGCGGTAGGCGGAGCTGGGGTACAGGCACTAGTCTTGATGTAAGGACTTCAGCCTGCGTTCAGGCATGCGAGGGCCCTGCCACGGTGGGCGGTTGCGACCCCGAACCTCGGGGCGAAGGAGGGAGAATGAAGAGATTCTCAATTGCGGTGCTCGCCGTCTCGCTGGTGCTTCTGACCGGAACCGCCGCTCAGGCGGACAGCTCCGGCGGCGGCAGTCAGAAGTTCGGGCCGTTCCCCAGCAGCTCTCCCGACGGTGGCACCTGTGGCACGTCCTGGGCGATGGATACCTTCGATCGTTCGTTCACAGTGCACGACAACGGTGACGGCACCTTCAAGCTGACCGAGGACTTCCGCGATGGCACCTTCACCACCAATCGGGCGGCCAGCCCGGGAGCCTGCGAGACCTCGGGCAACCACGGCACGACCGTCAATAGCGGGATCGTGGGCGAGTTCCAGGGCTTCCTCTCAGGCACCGTGACCAGCGTCATCTTCAACCCGCAGGGCTGCGCCGGTGGCACAGGCACACAATGCGCGACCCTGGCCGGCTTCCTGCTGGCCGTCTTCGGCTCCGCCGAGACCTTCACATGCAGCTTGGGGTTCGCCGGCTGCGACTTCAATTTCGAGTACCACTCGAGTGACCAGTCGCTCCAGTTCCACCACTGGCAGGACAAGTCGGACAACCACGGCGGCGAACAGTTCGTCGGCGATATCGCCAACCAGTAGGCATTTGCATTGCCAGAGCCCCCGGATCGTCCGGGGGCTCCGGCCAACCGCGACGCCGGCCGCATGCAGGTCTGGCTGAGGCAGCGGCCGGGCGATTAAGCCGGTCGGCTCTTGGCGTCTGCCCTGATCGTCTCGAGGTCGACGCCCTCCTCAGCGCGGATCCTCGCGCGCCTGGGGTCGCCCGGGAGCCAGTTGAAGCCCCACTGCCACCCCGAGCCGGCCGGGTGCCGCTCGTTCAGGAGAGCCAGGACGGGCTTCAGCTCTGCCTCGTCGATGTGGATCTCGTGCGTCTGACGCCAGGCCCGGTAGGTCGGAGGCTCAACGGCGGGCACCGCGATACCACGCCGCCGGAGAGCATCCAGGATCGCTCTGGCCGAGACCCCCAGGGAATCGAGGTGGGTGGCCGGTGTGTGGTCCATGTAGATCATGGCCAGCAGCCAGTGCAGCGGCTGGCGCCGGGACGACCCGCTCGCGATCGCGAACCCCTTCGCGAGACCCCGGAGATCGTGCGCGGCCGGGTTGAGAGAAAGCGTCCGCTCGGGGTCGTAAGCGGGGAGCGGTTGGCCGCTGACGTAGCGGAGGCTGCGCAAGTGGGTCTCGAAGCGCTCATAGGTGACGTCCACGGCCGCCAGCGCGTCGGTTGCCGGCGAGGGCTCCGCGAGCAAAGCGAGCAGGAAGTGCTCGGGGCCAATCCAACTGTGTTCCAACTTACGAGCTTCGGCTGCGGCGCGATTGAACATCCCGGGACGGATCGGCTGAGTCATGCGCTGAGTGTGCCCGGCGTGCGCGGCGATCTAACGCCAGGATGATCGGGCTTCGACTGGAGTTCGAGGGCGGTGAGCGCGCAGCGCCCGCCACGCTGCTGAGCATGGATTCACGCGTTTACGACTGGAACGAGCCAACCGCGGTCGAGGTGGCCATAGGGCGCAAGCTCGAGGTCAGCGAGCTGCCGCCCGCCTCGCTGGAGCGCCTGCGAGAGGTCCGCACTTCGATCGAGCAGATGCGTCGCGACTGCAAGCGCCTCGCGGTCTTCGCCTAGGTCGTTCCAGCGCGGCTGGCTTGGTGCCGGCGCGGGGATTCGATCCCCGGACCCTCGGCTTAAAAGCTGGCTTTGGGGCCATTCGCGGGGTGTCGCGGAGGCCCTCCCGAATACGGATTTCGGGCTTCTAGTTCCGCCAGAGGCCATGCAGACGCATCCAGTGCCGTGACTTTGGTGGTCAACCTTGAGTCGATCGTTGGAACGCCACGGAGTGGTCAGGCCTGAGGCGTTGCCTCCAGGAGACGCGTGAGCTCTTTGAGAAGCTGGCGCCGCTGCCAGATGCCGAAAGCGAGATTACCCCCGACGCCGAACACGGCCGCGAGAGGGACGGCGACCAGAAAGAAATGGGTGCGGCCAACCGTGTCCATGACGACTGCCATCACCGGCACGATCACTAGGGACGCGAGGAGCCCGAGGATCGACCAAGTCTTGAAGGTCGTGGTCAGCTCTACTGCGGTCGGCTCCCCCGGCACGAAGGTACCCATCGCGTACACGAGCTGCCGTCCGGGCGGGCCGCTGAGCTCGAGGCGAAAGCCGGTCGCCGAGACTGCTCCTGACAGCTTGGTCCGCTGGACGAACCAGCCGGCGGCTCCGGTGGCTACCTGATTCTGGAGGCGCTGAGAAGCCTCGTCCGGCCCCATCGGGATCGTGAGGCGCGCTCGCCGGGTGAAGGGGCGTGGCAACAGCACGCCGCGCTGCGCCGTTGGCGGCGGCGGAGCCGGCAACGCCCCCCGACGAAGCCGGACCAGCTGGCGCCCGATCAGGGCCGCAGCTCCTGAGAACACGATCTCATGGCCGCTGAAGAGCCGCGCCTGGTACATCAGGCTTTGGCGGTAGGCCTGGAGGCTGATCGGGATCAAGCTGCCGTGGTCGTTCAAGTAGAACCGGCCGTCGTGCTCGATCGGCTGGCCCGGTAGGTCCTGGATCATCAGGAAGAAGTCCACGAAGATGTAGGCGACCAGCAGCAGGGCCAGCACCTTGACCCCGGTCGGGACGGTCTCCATCAGCCGGCCCAGGTTCAGCCGCCCGAAGGCGGTGACGATCACGGCCGCGCCGAACAGCGGGAAGATCAGCGGGAAAACCGCGAATGTGATCGCCGTGACGGTGTCCGCCGCTGCCGGCGGCCCATAGGTGGCGACGTGCGTGAGGGCGGCGAAAGCGCCAACGGCCGCGGCTATCCAAGCGTAGGCACGGAGCCAGATCTCAGGGATCCGTTTGATGTCGAGGATCGGGTAGCTGGTCACAGGGGAGCTGAGTCTACGTGCCACCTCCACCACCGGGCCGCGGACACCAAACCAGCGCGTGGTCGCGGACCTCTGGCGCTCTGGGTTTGTTCCTAACCAATACGTTTGTGGTTTGTCTTGGTTCGGGATCTAGGCTCGATGGTGTTGATTAGAGCCATCACCCGCCAACTGGGACATCCCAGGCCAAGAGTGCGCTGGGGAATTGCAGTCGGCCTCGGCGCCCTGGCAGTAGCGGGCCTGGAACTACGAAACGAGTTAGTGGCGCCCTTGGTTGGTCGCCACCTGGCAGGGCTCGAGGTCTTTTTCTTGGCGCTCTGGCCGCTTCACCTGGTGTTCGCGCTCGCTATCGGCATGGCCGTAGATCGGATAATCGGTTGGCTTCTCGTTGCTTGGCTCGCGGTTTGGATGGGCGTTGCCCTGTACCTGGCGGCCAGCCCCACCTCTGTTGCATGGAGCGGCGCCTTCTACCCGGTTTACGGCGGGAGTTGGCTCCTACTTCTGTTCGCTGCCTTCTTTCCCGTCCTGAGAGAGACTCTTTTGTCTAGCCGTAGTGTCGCGAGCAATCCGCTCCGATCGTTTCGTTGGTTCGTCCGGGTACCCCTGGGTGCGGTTCTTCTGGGCGTCGGTGTCGTTCTCTCGATGATTGCGGACGATCATGCCTATATCCTTCGATGGCTTTCAGTGTTTGGGCTGAGCGAGCTGTTTTGGCTACGGCGTTTGTCCGACCTGTTGATTGTGATTGCCGCGGCCGTCTGGTTCCCCACGAGAATCGCGTGGGCGGCTACCTATAGCGTCGCCGCCATTCTTGGACTGTATGTGCTCGCTAGCCAGGGTGGTTT
>Ga0070707_100003085_pt1 | contig 15781 bp, 9 predicted proteins | sample KBSK5502metaG_FD_65468 | JGI IMG/M metagenome (GOLD analysis project Ga0070707, IMG submission 65468) | Corn, switchgrass and miscanthus rhizosphere microbial communities from Kellogg Biological Station, Michigan, USA - KBS K5-50-2 metaG | ecosystem: Host-associated > Plants > Roots >... | reverse complement strand
CTTACTCGGACGGGCAAGGCCGTCACCGAAGCGCACCTCCGCTCAAATCAGGCGCAGGCGGTCTATTCGGGAATCGTTAAGAAACGGGAATTGCGGCATGACGCCGCCATCTATGAGCTGTACCACAAAGAAATGCAGCACATTACGAAGTCAGGCGGTATGCCAAAGCGAGTTGTGCTCGACTTTGAATTAAAAAAGAGCATCAATCGCCAAGTCTCGCAGATTCAAAACCTCTCTCCCGCGGAATACGAACGCAGGCGCCAGGAAATCGCCGATGCCCACGGTTTGAAACTCGTTGAAGGCAAAATTCAGATTCCGGATCTCCGCGTCGAATACGAATCGCGGGAGCAAGAGCAATCGAAAGTCGATTTGGAATGCGTAACCGGCCACTACAAAGCCCGCCAGATCGCCGCTAAGACCGCCGCAGGTTTCAAGCTTTACAACCAGGACTATCGCGGCAGGTCTGCCGAGCGCGGAGAAGACTTGGTTGGAGAGGTGATTTCTATATGAACATTCACATCGACCGGATCAATGCCCTCAGTACGTTCGGATATACAGAGCGAGAAGCCGAATTCCTATACATGGTTGCGACATTCTCTGGATTCTTTGTGCAACGCCAGTTTGCGAGCTATCTCGGGATCAATGGTAGAGGCCCAGTCACAGATCTGATCACAAAAACTCTCCAGAAAGAACACGCACGAGAATACCGCGCTGAGAACGGGTCGCGGAAGATGTACCACCTGTTTTCACACAGCCTCTATGCCGCGATTGGAAAGGAGAATTCCCGAAATCGCAAGGTTGGACGCTACGGGTTACTCGATAAGCCCTCCATCAGGATATTGACTTTAGACTTTGTACTGGCCCACGCACATGAACATTATCTGGAGGAAGAAACAGATAAAGTCGAGTACCTGACGAAGCAAGAGGGCATCAGCCTGGACGTAATTCCTGGTCATACCTTTGTTGGAAAGAATGGATCACAGACCCAGCGTAATTTCATAGAAAGATTCCCGATTTTTATTTCCAAAAGCCCGAACTCATCGGTTGGGTTCACTTACATCGAGGATGAGATTCGCTCCCTTCAGACTTTTGGCTCTTTCTTACAGCGGTATCGTCCATTGCTCCAGGCAGGCCAGGGTCGGTTCAAGCTCCTCTTTGCTTCTGACTCGGCGTTGAATGTTCCTTCTGTTGAGAAATTGTTTCGTCAGGTGTTTTCTCCTGACCAGCACCAAAGACAGATGCGGCAATTGAAGCGGTTCTTTTGGTTACGAAAAATGGCGGAGCAAAAGCGGTTTGAGGAACTGGCGCACCGGGACCTGATCGAGTGGCAGCAGGGAGTCAAACGTTACGCTGCCCCTGAATACGAGTCGCAGTATGAAATGTGGAAGAAAACGGGAACGCTTCCTGAATTAGCGGCCAGCGCCGTGCCAGAAACCAATCTGCCGGAATTCGAGACTTGCTTGATCTCGCCGTATTGGGTGCGCACGCCGATATCCGTCGTGGTAAAGGCTGCACCTTCGGACGCACCCTCGAATGCACCCCAAGAGCCGGCACAAGGAGCTTAGGAGAAAGGACTTCTGCAGCATGACGGCCAAGAAACAACCAAGTGCAAAGGAAGAGGTACTGCGGGGAGCGACCCCACCCTCCGCACCTTGCGGAGGTTCCGTGACCGGCTTCGGAGGTCGCTCCCCGCAGTACCTCAAATGAATTGAAAAGGAGATTCACATGCCAATCATTCAGGTGGAAAGAAAACAAATCAGGACGCAAATCAAAGCCGCCATCGAAACCGAGCTGCAAGAGAGATTGCGGGCTTATTGCCGCTTCAGCGGCGCTACGAACGACCAGGTGGTCTCCGGCGCTTTGAAGTTCCTATTTCAAAGCGATGCCGAATTCACGCCTTGGTATGAAGCCCACAAAAATGACGCCCAACCACGGCGGGGTCCGCGCAAGCGGATCGCCAACGAGATGGCCACCGCTGCCGGATCGCCGATCCTGGACAAGACCGTACCAATCACCGCGTCGAAGAAGTAGAGACTGTCATGCTGGAAAGAGTCACCAATTCTCGAACGTTTTTGAGCTTTGTCTTGGCAGGGTTCACCGGGCTGATTCTGTTCTTTGCTTACCCGTTTCCCCAGGGGAATTTGTACCTGCAATACATTGCCCTCAAAGACCCGCTCGTCAACACGATTCTTGCCCGAACGTACACACTGTTTCTGTTCACGACTCCGTTCTTTATTTACTCCGCTACTCTCTCGGGCGTGTACGTCCTAAGTTTTGGCCGTAGGCGGAAGCAAAAGACAAGCCGACTCGCGCCCTATCCCGATCCGAGTTCCAGAGAGGATTTGTTTCTGGTTGTCGGCGAGGTTCATCATCCAACGAAAATTGTTCGCGGCAGCAGTCCTCAATGGCTAGCGATTCCGGAGAAGGGATTGTTCACCGGCATCGGGATCTTTGGCGCAATCGGAACAGGAAAGACGAGCTGCTGTATGCGGCCATTTGCGGAACAATTGATTGCCTACAAAGCGAGTGAGCCGGCCAAACGGATCGGTGGCTTGGTCCTGGAGGTCAAAGGCGATTTCTGCCATCAAATCCGCGAGATTGCCCGCCAGCATGGGCGCGAGGATGATTACGTGGAAGTTGCCCTTGATTCAGAATATCGCTACAACCCTCTTCATAACGATCTAGATCCATCAGCCCTGGCGTATAGCGTCGCCTCACTCCTGAACAATTTGTACGGGCGAGGCAAGGAACCATTCTGGCAGCAGGCATACACGAATATGCTTCAGCACATCATCCTTCTTCATAAAGTGCTGTATGACTACGTGACTTTCTTTGACGTTTACGAATGCGCCATTTCGCCGCCGAAGCTGGAGAAACGGATTCAAGAGGGGAAATCCAGATTTGTGACCCGCCACTACGTCTGCGTGGCCCCCCGATGTCTATGCAAACGAAAAGATCGGGCCTGCTCTCTCGGAATTCGGCTTTGTATACGACAAGGAACAGGACATGTATTCAGCGCTGGCATCGCCAAAGCTGGACGAGTTGCTCAACAAACCTGACGCCGAAATCGAATATGAGCGAGTTACGCTCGAACCGCCGTCTGACCTCGATGACACGAAGCGCCAGCAATTGGAAGCGGTTGAACGCTGGTATTTCGACGACTGGATGGGCCTGGAAAGAAAACTTCGCAGTTCGATTGTCGAAGGCGTGTCGATTTTCCTCTCGCTCTTCGATATCAATCCGGCCGTGAAGCGGGTTTTCTGTCCACCTAAACAGACTTACGATCCCGCGCTCAACAAGCCGAACGAGCACGGCCAATATCCCTACGGCAGGCCGCTCCCATCATTCAATTGGCTGATCGATCAGGGGAAGATATGCGCCTTGAATTTCCCGATCTCCCTGAATGCTGGTCTGGCCCGAATTCTCGGCACAATGTTGAAACTGGACTTTCAGCGCGCCGCCTTGGTCCGCATTCCCGAAATCGAGCGCAATAAACAGAAATACTTCCGGCAGGTCTTCTTTATGTGTGATGAGTACCAAACCTTTGCCACGGTCGGAGAGAGCGATCCGATTGGCGACGAGAAATTCTTCAGTTTGTCACGCCAATCAAAATGCATTCCCATCGTGGCCACACAAAGTATCAGTTCGCTGAAGTCCACACTCTCCGGTGACAGCTACAGAACGCTCCTACAGACGTTCCGCACCAAGATATTCTTAGCTCTCTCAGACGACTTTTCCACCCGCATGGCCAGCGATTTGTGTGGGCGAGAGGACAAGCCCTTCGTGACGTATAACATCTCCGAATCCGGCCAGAACTCCAAGCTGAGTCTGTTGACCGCAAAAACCGTATCGGATCGGGGCAGCATCAGCGCGTCGAAAAGTTACAGCACACGACAGGACTACCGGTTCAGCCAGAAGTTTCTGGCCGAGCTGGCCAATGCCCAGGCAGTTGTAATTCCGTATGACGGATTGAACCCTAGGCCAGCGACAATCTGCTATTTGAAGCCGTTCTATCTCGATCCCAACATCTCCTATTTCGATCAGGTAACGCAGGGGCTTCTGTGAGGGTGGGTTATGCAGTTTGAGACGATTCTCCCGTTTCTCAGGCCGATCGAACACCTAATCCTCGACCCGGATATTTCCGAAATCATGGTCAATGCAGATTCTCGAATATTTATCGAGAAACACGGTGAGCTTTTGCCCGTTCCCGGCATCACCATCTCCGAACAGGCCCTTTGCGAGGCAGTCAAAAACATTGCTCGCCGCCTGGGAGACGATATCTCTGAGGCAAAGCCCATTTTGGACTCCCGCCTGCCGGATGGGAGCCGAGTGGCAGCGGTCCTTCCTCCGTGCAGCCTTGACGGAATTACGCTCACAATCCGCAAGTTCAATACGAAGCACTTCACAATCGCCGACTTGATCGAAAACGGTACGTTGAGCGCCAAGACCGCCGAGTTTCTCCGCGAAAGGGTGAGCAATCGCCAGAATATCCTGATCAGTGGTGGAACCGGCACAGGCAAGACCACGTTGCTCAATATCCTCGCCGATTTCATCCCAGATGAGGAACGAATTCTCCTCATCGAAGATACGGCTGAGTTGAACATCCGCAAGAGCAATTTAGTTCGTTTTGAAACGAGGCGCGAGCAAGCCGGAACACCAGCGATCACGGTCCGCGATCTGCTGAAGGCCGCGCTACGGCACAGGCCGGACCGGATCATTGTGGGCGAAGTCCGCGGGGGTGAAGCGTTCGATTTGCTGCAGGCCCTCAACACCGGGCATTCAGGAAGCCTTTGCACCCTTCACGCCAATTCAGCTCGTCAAGCAATCGCGCGTTTTTCAGATTGTGTTCTGCAAAGCGGCATCGAACTTCCGCATAGGGCGATCATGGCCAATATTGGAAATTCAGTCGATCTCCTTATCCACATCGCGAGAACTAAGGGACGCCGCTCCATCGCGGAAATTCTGACAGTGCAGGGCTTCGATAGCGCGGGTGAGGAATGCCGCCTTTGTCCTGCCGACTTGTGATTGACGCAAGCGTTGTCAAGTTTTGCAGCAAGAAGACTTGACACCCTCGAACCGTTTCTATTGGGCAGTTTTCGTGTGTACAGACCGCTCGGGAACAATGCCGTTCTTGTGAGCACATCGGCGTTTATCGATACTAACCGAGTACCCCAGTTCGCCATCGCAAATCCCTCTGAATGAATTGGGATGCATCGCACTGCCAGAAGAACAGTCATCTCAGGGTTTCCTTCTTGGCATTTTGGAGTTCCCACCCCAAGGCGACAATCCTCCACGCACAGGATCAGAACACCATCCCACAATTCCGTGTCCGGGAATTCGGATTCGGTAGTACTATGGCACCTATCAGAGACTCACATTACACCAGCCTGCTGCGCGATTCAGCAACGTGCTAAGGCCGGCGGTCACCACTAATTGCCGTTCTTCGTGTGAAGGAGAAGAGGTTTGATTCGATCTCTGCTTAAGATAACGATAACTGCCATCCTTTGCTCCTCATGTGGCGTAGCTTTTGGCCAGGCGCGACCCGCTTTTTGTGAGCAAATCCCAAATGCGCTGCTGGAAGGGGTCCAAGCTCCCTACGCGCAACAGACTAGCCCCGATGGGAAGCCATACTGCGAAGGCCTCCTTGTTAATCCAATCGCGCTGCTGCCGCCCAGTGTCGTCTCTCTAAAGCAGTCTCAAGTGAGTCTTCCTACTTTCACTTCCGGAGCAGTCGCATCATTGAACTGGTGCGACGATCCGAGACTGCCAGTTCATATTCGTCTGCGATCAACAAAAATCCCATTCTTCGGTTTAGATGCTCTTCAACAGGGATCTTTCAAGTGGCGCACCGACACGATCGCGACATGGCAGCCGAACTGGGATAATTTAGCGGCGCTAGGCACCAGAGAAGTCACAATTTCCGGTGATAAACAGACCGTCGTTGTACCTTTGCGAGTAGGTGGGGGATATTCGAGCGTGTATTCATTTATGGTTCACTCGCAGACGGCGATCTCCTTGAGCGAAGCATTAATACAGCCCATTCAACCGCCAGGCGAACCAAAACTCATCGACGTCTCCTTGATGGATGGTCCATCCAAGAATACCTGGCTAGTATCGGTTTCCTTTGCGGCTCGTAAAGCAGGCATTTACCGCGTAACTTTCGAAGAAGCGGCCGACGATGCTGGCCTGACGACGACGCCGATCTACCTTCTCCACAAGACATGTGTGTCTCATGAGTAGCTCAGAATCAGCGGGATCGACAAGCCGAAACGCCCGTACTGCATTGAAGAAACTCTCCGAGAGAAAGGTTCAGAGACTCGCGACTATTGCTGCGGAACTAGAGAAAGGCGAGCAACCTTTGTCAGATGACGTCGATGAACTCGATCGCCTCGGTCAACTTGAAGCTATCTATAAATCTCTAAACGCCAAATTACGGCGACAGCTCGAACTCGGCGCCCTGGGTCTTGTTTTGTTGGCGCTCATTGCTCTTTGCCTTATCAGGCTTCGATCTACGTCCGTAGACGTTGAACTACATGCAACAGGAGTTCGCTTCAGCTTGGACAAAGGGACAACAACAACGCTCATCCCGGGTGAAACCGGCCAGATTTTAACTTTGAACAGGACCACGGTCTCGGGTATCGAAACGATATCGCCTCACGGTTCTGCTAACGGCGGCAGATTACAGCTTAGAGCCGCAACAGGTCCGGACAAAAATGCCAACACAAAGGCCATCAGAAACTACGATCCCTCTGTCCGCTTGTTTGCTATCGTCCTTCCATCGGATTCAACATTTACAGTTCATGCTAGCGTTGCCTATTCAGGTAACTCGCGAGGCCTTGATCTCAGAACAGAGGGGACGATGCCTGTCAACGCCTCGTTCGGCGAGGTGATTAGTGTTCCCTCTACAACGGAAGGTGTTCAGTCAGCAGCGCCTGCAATCAACCACATAACGGTGGAAGGGAAAGATATGCAGTTTGCGCTGTATCCCGCCGATCAATTACGCGAACTCGCTGTGTTTCGAGATGTCCACGTTTCAAGCATAAGCTTCTCGGAGGCCGGACACTCTACTGTATTGAATGGTACCGCTTACATCAGAGGCAGAGGTTCTAGAGGTGTCACACTTCGCCCGAGCGACCTGCTTGTTCTTAGCAGTGAGCATCCCATCCTTCTTCGTGAACTCACGTTGACCAAAGGCGAACTGAAAGTGCTCGCAACCGTGCCTAAGGCAACGACAATCCTGCTGGGAGAGGACTCGCCCCGCGATCTCCGTCCCACTTTGTTTCAGTGGATACTTTATCGTTGGCCGAATCAACTCTATGCAACTCTTTCAGCGTTGATCGCTATTTGGTTGGCTCTGCGCCGTTGGTGGGAGTCTGCGGAATGAAAGTCAGCTCCTTTTGCGCGCTCCTCTTGTTGTCCCTCGCGGTCTTCACCCGGAGTGCCTTTTCGCAAAAGCTGCCCTCGGAAGCGCGCGGTTCATCAACTTCTCAAGTTGTCATGTTGAGCGTCAACACCAGAGGGTGCGCGGCGGGCATTGTGGTTGGTTATGACACCAAAAGCATCTATGTTGCGACCGCGGAGCACGTTATTAGCCAGGCTAACGCACACGAAACACCACCCGTTACCGTCAGATTTTATGGCCTTCGTGATACGCGCCGAGGCAGAGTTTTCTCCAAGAGCGAACGGCCGAATGCAGGGGACTTGGCGATCGTGCTCATTGATCGCGATGAGCTAGTGAATAAGTTTTTGGACGGCCTCAACTTTGCCATGCTTTCCCCGGTTGCCGCTTCACCGCCGAACGCTCCGGTAACGAGCATAGGGTGCTTTGGTGGTACGTTTTGGGCTAATGGCACAGAGGAAAGCTTGCTTGCGTCAGACCAGGATTATCTGCACATCCAATCGAATGTGAACGAGGGGCAGTCTGGCGGAGGGCTGTTCAACGATGCGTGGGAACTGATCGGAATGCCGCTCGATCTCGGCGTCAATCAGATTTCTGCTCGTCCTATTGCAGCGGTCTTGAGCGACCTCCGAAACTGGGGTGTTCCTGTGCTTCTCACGATACGCCCGCTCAAAGATCGCGTAATGGGCGCTGAGGACATTGCGAGACAACACGCCGCAATTTCGAAGTCTCGTGAACTTGTCGCAGCGTCACTCGCTAGCCTCTCAGACGATCCTGATCGAAGTATTCTGCTAGCGATGTACGCGATTTCGACGACTTGGTCCTTCGATAAGACTGTTGAACCCGAAGCGGAGGAGCAATTGCATCGCGCTCTTCTGTCTTCTCGATCGAGTCTCACATTATCACGACACGAGAAGCCTATAACAAGCATTGCCTGGAGCCCGAACGGCGCGCTTTTGGCCACGTCTAGCCAAGACGGCTATATTCGAATCGCGAATGCAAAAACAGGAGTTGAATCTCTCGTTCTGCAGGGACACAAAGGCGTGGTACATGCAATTGCCTGGAGTCCCTCTGGAGCATATTTGGCGTCAGGTGGAGAGGATGGAACAACCCGGGTTTGGGATGTGACTTCTGGATCACAGTTAAAAGTTTTCTCTAGAAACAGCGGCGAGGTGAGAAGCGTTGCTTGGACAAAGGACAGTAAGAACCTAGCATATGGCAGTAACCAGCTGGTTGTCCGGAACATGGAAACGGACGAGGAAGCAGTACTGGGATCTTTTGGAGGTAATTTCGTTCTCTCTCTTGCCTGGACCCCAGACGGCAAGTTACTTGCAGCAGGAGTGTCAGACTATTCGACTCACATTTTTGAAAGTGCCGTGAAGAAGGAGATCAAGTTGCTGCCTACCCGGGACTACGTTCGCTGTGTAGGCTGGAGTCCAGACGGAAGCCATCTCGCGACGGAGGATTTTGGCCAAGTAGTGGTTTTCGAGAGGGCAACATGGAAAGTCAGCGCTAGGATCACCGGGATGCGCGCAATCGTCAACAGTCTCTCGTGGAACCCGAATGGGAAGATGTTGGCTACGGCGGACGACGAGAACCCCAAGGTCTGGGACGTAGAAAGCGGAAAGCTGTTGTTAACTCTGTTGGGCCACACTTCTTGGGTAACAGCTGTAATGTGGAGTCCCTCCGGCCACGAACTCGCAAGTGGCAGCAATGATTTTACAGGTCGAATCTGGAACACCTCTCTTATAAAGGAGGTCCAAGCTTTCTCAGGCACAGCCGGAATGGAACAGTCGGTCGCATGGAGTCCCGACGGAAAGTATTTAGCTCATGCGGCCCAAAGCGTAGCGGTCTGGAGGTTGGATGACGGTGCGCAAACTTACAATATCGACGTTTCAACGGACGTCGGTGTGAATCAGTATCAGCATTTCAACGCAATTGCCTGGAGCCCCAACCACGACATATTCGTCGCAGCGGAAGGTCCAGTCCCATTTCTGACTGAATGGGATGCGACTTCTGGAAGAAGTTTGATGCACGTGCAAAGCTACCCGGCACAAGCACCCAGTGAAATTGCGTGGAGCCCCGACGGGCGGGCGATTGCGATGGTGGGAGGGATCGGCGACTTTTTTCTGAGGAATGCCGAGACATTAGAAGGAAAAGCCGTGGAGGCCACGAAGCAGTTTTTTAGGGCCGTAGCGTGGAGTCCTGATGGAGCCAGGCTTGCCACTGGAAGTATTGACGCGACAGTTGATGAGGACGGGAAGCCTCACACCTATCACAATCCAACCACTATCTGGGATGCCGCGACAGGTAAGACAATTCGGACGCTGTCAGATCACAATGTAATCAGCATCGCTTGGAGTCCCGATGGCAGGCGACTCGCGACAGCGCAGGATCGTGCAATAAAGATTTGGGATACAACCTCCGGAGAGCAACTTTTGCAGCTAACAGGACATCGCGATGTGGTGCAGAGTGTAGCGTGGAGTCCGGATGGGAAGTTCCTTGCCAGTGGCGCTCCAGATAAATTAACCAAGATTTGGGATGCAGAGACGGGCCGAGAACTCATGTCACTTTCTGGACACGACAATTCCGTCTTTAAGGTCACGTGGAACCACACTGGAGATCGTTTGGCATCAGTCGGCGTGGATGGGACCGTGCAGGTTTACGCAATGTCCGTCAGCGAATTGATGGCCATTGGCAAGCAGCGGGTGACGCGCAAACTAACGAGTGATGAATGCCGGCAGTATTTCCAACTAGGTAGTTGCCCTGGAATTCCCGACATTCCTCGCAACTGAGCCCTATCTCATTCGGTTCTACTACATGGCTTACGGAAGCCCCTCATACCCGGGTTTAGTTGGTAGTTTTTTCGCAATTTGAATATGCGAATGGACAATCATCAAGATTCTTTGATGCGTCCGTACGCAGGGAAAAATCACAATCGGCTCGGAGTTTGGCTAGCTTTCCGGCGTATTGCGAGTCCGCGGAATGAAAATCAGATCCTATTGCGCGCTCATCTTGTTGTGCCTCGCGGTCTTCATCCGAGGTGCCTTTTCCCAAAAGCTGCCCTCGGAAGCGCGCGGTTCATCAACTTCTCAAGTTGTCATGTTGAGCGTCAACAACAGAGGGTGTGCGGCGGGCATTGTGGTTGGTTATGACGACAAGAGCGTCTATGTTGCAACGGCCACACATATTGCTGGCGATGCCGATGCAGACAGAAAAACGCCGGTGACCGTCCGGTTTTACGGTCTTGGCAATACTCGTCAAGGCAGGTTTTTTTCGAAGAGCGAACCGCGGAATGCCGGGGACCTGGCAGTGGTATTCATCGATCGAGACGATGTAGTGAATAAATTTCTGGACGGCCTCAACTTTGCCATGATTTCTCCCGTCGCAACTGCGTCGCTGAACGCTCCAGTTACAAGCATAGGATGCTTCGGTGGCCAGTTCTGGACTCTTGGCGCGGGGGAAACGTTGCTCGCGTCGCACCAGGGCTATCTCCACGTTCAGTCGAATGTCAACGAGGGGCAATCTGGCGGAGGACTGTTCAATGAAGCATGGGAACTGATTGGAATGCCACTCGATGTCGGCGTCAATCAGATTTCTGCTCGTCCGATAGCGGCCATCTTAAACGACCTGCGTGCCTGGGGCATTCCTGTGCTCCTGACAACCCGCCCCTTGAAAGACCGCGTAATGGGGGCTGAGGAGTTGGCCCGAGAAAATGCTCGTCTAGCCCAGCGTGAGATACGGCGTAATCTAGCACAGACCCTAGCGACACAATCTGAACAGCTTCGACGGGATAGCCCAGTACGTTCTTTGCTAATGAGCGTAGAAGCGGTCAATGCGACGCGCGGAGATGGCCTTGCGATTGCTCCCGCCCGCAACGCTCTGGCGAATAGCCTACAAGGCGTCAGCGGCATTGGACTAAGTGGCCACGCGGAAACCATCTTTCAGGCAACATTTAGTGCGGACGACAGTTTGCTCGCGACAGCATCGCGCGATGGCGTAATAAGGGTGTGGAGCTTGGCTGACCCGGGCGCGCCGAAGTGCATAAAGGTTCTGAGGGAGCCAGGGCAGGGAGACTACGTCGTCTCAGAGTTTATCGCCTTTGACAGGCAATCCAAGGAACTAGTCTCGCAGGCGTTTGGGAAGGAGGGGCATCTCACCTCACCGAAGGTATGGCCACTCGACACGTCAGGACTTAATCCCGAGCCCAAATGGCTCATTCCGGATCACACGCCTGCAACCGCTCTAGGGGTGTCTCAAGGTCGCAGCCTAATCGCCGTCGCTGACGTCACAAACCGGCTTTCGCTCTACTCGCTTGGAAAGACGCTGAATAGATCTACCCGAGTTCTTTCGATTCCAAGTGGCTATCTAGTAAAGCACATCTTCTTCTCTCGTGACGACGCCGTTCTAATTGCTGGAACGAGTGACGCTCGGGTCCTTATTTGGGACTTGAGTTCCGCCGAAGCTAAGCCGGTCGCCGCGTTCGATACAGGACACAAACAGCTTGGTCCGTTTCATGATCATGACCGACCCGAGTTGGATTTGCTTGATATTAGCAACGACCATTCCTTGCTCCTTACGGGCAGCTCGCAGTGGTCGATCGAAGGTAGGTTTGCCGACCCGACGGTTCGAGTCTGGCCTTTGCAAAAGTTGGTGCCGAAGGGTGCACCGTGGGTAATAGATCAGTCAGGGGCGGAAGCCAGTAAGGTCGTTATTGGTGCCTTCTTTGATGAAAGCTCTCGATTCGTTATAGGAGTGACGTGGAGCGGAACCGTGAACGTATGGGACCTCTCCAAGGCACGGTTTGATGGCAAGCCTGAGACTAGCCCCCCATTCGCTCAGGTTAAAGCAGCCACCTCTGCCCAAAGTGACACTCGATCGCTAGATCGCAGATTGTTGGTCTTAACTCAAGAAAAGGGCGTTTCGGTTTCGCGCACGAAGGATTTGGAGAGCGGGCAGTCGCCAGACGTTCGAAAGTTGTCTGGTCTCGACAGTTCCGTGGAGTTCGTAGAGTTGAGCGATTCCGCTCGGTTTCTTGTTGCGGGAGCGATAGGTGGGACGGCCCGACTATGGGATCTCACTCGCGTCGATCCACTCGCACCAGCATCATCAATGGTGGTCAACCCCTATTCCGAGGTTAGAGCGATACAACTGTCCCGGTCGGGACATTTGGCGATTACACTTCGAGGCACGTCATTGGAATTCTGGGACATCAGGAAGCCGACCGAGCCGAAGCTTCGCTACGCGACAGACATCGACGTGAAGGAGTTCGGGGACTGTATCGCCTGCCAAATAGTCATATCACCTGATGATCGCTGGATCTCCGTGCAAGAGAAAGTGAAGGACCGCTCTCAAATAGTCGAAATAGGAGCGGATGGTCCAGCGCGAAGAGAGTTTACCGTAGCGGCACGAACGTGGAGAAATACCGGCGAAATTATGTTTAGCCCGGACAGCCGTTTGCTTTTCGTCGAAGAGACGAATGAGATTCGAGTTGTGTATGACCTCAGCAGTGCCTCCCTGAAGAGAGATGTGTTCAGCGAATCAGGATCTTACTTTGAGCCGATATTCTCTCCCGACGCTAAATGGGTGTGCTTTCGACAATCCGTTAACGAATTTCACGACCCAATCGGACGCGACAGGACAGTCGGCTTCATTGCTCCTACAGACGCAATACTAGACAGAGCTAAGAGAGTTTCGATAGCGGGTTTTGCGACCGAAATCGGCTCGGTGGAGTTTTCTCCCGATGGACGCTGGCTCGCGTTATCTGGAAATTACAGCTACCCTCTGCGCGAGCGAGATGACCGGAACGTTCAGGTAATGCACCTCGGGGATAATGGATGGACGAAGTATGCAGATTTGGTTCCTATCGAATATGCTGCGGAGGCACTCCGCTTCAGCACTAACGATCATTGGCTCTTTACGGGCTCGGGTGATATCACTCTTGGTGACCGAAATGTGTCGGCCCGCCTATGGAATTTGAGTGAGCCGCTAACACCCGATTCTGGACAACGGCTTCCGAATGTTGTCTGGAACCTTAAACTCGCTAAATTTAGTCCCGACTCACAATGGCTCGTGACCGTTTCTGGAGCCGAATCCTACGCGCGACTCTGGAGTTTAAAGAGAAACAAACTTGAATTCGTTAGCGAACTCATCGGACCACAACCGAAGCTGAACAATCACTGGTTTGCAGCGTTCAGTCCGGATTCACAATCGGTTGTCCTATGGACGACTGATGATGCGACCCCATTCTATTGGAAACTGAACGACACACCGATTAGCGAACGGGGTTACGCCATTCCGAACGGCGACCGAGAAATCCAGGATATTCAATTCTCCGACAGCGGTCGGGCGCTAACGATTCTAAATTCGGGAGGTACCACGACAGGTACATCCGGGACGGAAGGGGCCCACTTTACGTTCATCGATCTCACCGCATTTCCCGCGGAAGATTCATATGCGGTAATCCCAGCGAGTGTAGGTGCATATTCGCATATCTATAGGGAGGATCTCGGGCTCATCTTTTCGGCGGGCGAAACACTCGTGGTCGCGCCCACGGACTTGAATAGTGAGTTGCGCCGCGCGGAGAACGTAGCAGGTCGAAATCTGTCGTGGGAGGAGTGGATAAAGTCGCCTCTTCGTGGGCAGTACCGCCCTACGTTTCCTTCTGTTCTGGTTACCGCAGACGTTATCGCTGGGGCTACGCCGAACTTTGCACGTCTCATCGCGGATCATCAGGAGGCTGATGCCGAGCGGTTCAAACAAGATTTGGTCCGGTGGACACGCCAGTTGGACGACGCTGAGACTTGCAACAATGTCGCATGGGAGCTTGCCAAGGTGCGAGACATTGCTGACGGTATGGACCTGTCATCCTGTGCACTGCAACTCTCTCCCGATAATCCGAATTATCACGACACAAGAGGTCTCGTGCTCGCGTTGGGGGGGCGACGTGAAGAGGCGATTGCGGAATTCGAATACTTTATAAAGAACGCGGAAGGCATTGAGCGATTTGCGAATGTCATTCCCGTACGGCGAACATGGATCGAGATGCTTCGCTCTGGGAAAGACCCATTTACGAGTGCCATTGAATAGGGCTGGTCGGGGCTGTCAAAATGAGATCTCCTTACATTCTGGCTACTTCAGTCATTGTCATTGGTTTATGCGTGCGGTCAGCCCGCGCACAGCTACTTCCGTCACAAGCAAGAGGAGCTGCGCAAGCGCAAGTCGTCATGTTGAGTGTCAACGACAAAGGTTGTGCGGCGGGCATTATTGTTGGCTATGACGAAAAGACGATCTACATTGCAACGGCGGCGCACATCACTGACTTGTCTACGAATCCCCTTCCTTCTGTTGCGGTAAGGTTTGACGGACTCTCAAAATCTCCGCGCACCGGTAAGTTTTGGCACCAGTTCGAAAGGAAGGAGCAGGGTGACCTGGCAGTCGTCACTCTCGATCGAGATAACGAGCTAAACAAGTTCTTAGATGAACTCGATTTCGCGATGCTTTCACCAGTTGCTCTCGGTCCCGCAAACACACCGGTCAGAAGCATAGGATGCTCTGGGGGGGCGTATTGGAGTAGCGGGACTGACGAGACTCTTCTGACACCAACTCCGACCCAGGGCTACCTGCAGTTTCAGTCAGATGTAAATGAAGGACAATCCGGTGGGGGATTATATAGCGAAGCGTGGGAACTCATTGGGATGCCTCTCGATGTCAGCCCCAATGGCGTCCATGCTCGGTCGATCAGCGCGATTGTGGACGACCTGCGCAAGTGGGGCATTCCAATTGGCTTGGCTCGCCGCCCCGAGAGACAGCGTGTTCAGGGGGCCGAGGAGATCGCAAGGAAAAACGCCTCCGTGGCCGCCGCCCGACAGCTTGTTTCCGAATCTATCTTGAGCGAAGAGAGCGATCCAGAGTTGGCAGTGCTGATTGCAGCGCAAGCTGTGACGGCTACATGGCAGTCGACACATAGCGTTCTCCCTGAAGCCGAACAACAACTCCATCACTCAATCCGCATTTCCCACGTCAGGCACACCATCGGCATGCACCGCGGGGAGATTTCGGCCGTAGTATGGAGCCCCGACAGCAAGCGGATCGCAACGGGGAGTGGTGATAAGACGGCGGAGGTGTGGGATCCGGAAACCGAAAAGGAGTTGCTCAGTCTAGATGGCCACAGTAGCCGTGTTACGAGTGTGGCGTGGAGTCCCGACGGCAAGCGATTGGCGACCGGAAGCCAAGACGGGACTGCGAAGATATGGGATGCCGCAAGCGGCAAGGAATCGCTGACTTTAAGAGGTCACAAGGACATTGTTTGGAGCGTGGCTTGGAACCCCGACGGCAAGCGGCTCGCGACTGGAAGCGAGGACGGTACGGCGAAGATTTGGG
>Ga0070707_100003084_pt1 | contig 15782 bp, 15 predicted proteins | sample KBSK5502metaG_FD_65468 | JGI IMG/M metagenome (GOLD analysis project Ga0070707, IMG submission 65468) | Corn, switchgrass and miscanthus rhizosphere microbial communities from Kellogg Biological Station, Michigan, USA - KBS K5-50-2 metaG | ecosystem: Host-associated > Plants > Roots >... | reverse complement strand
CTGGGAGGCCGTGACAGCGGCCACCAAGTGGCGCTTGAACGCAGTCGTCGAGGACGAGGTCTCGGCGGACGACCTTGCTCAAGATCTGGAAAACCTGGCCCAGGAACGCCGGCGAGCCCGCATCAAAGAGTATTTCGGGAAGGGCTAACGGGCCGACCCGGAGCCTGCGCGGTCTGACCTGACCTCGGGTGGAAGAGCCCACGGGAAGGCGAGCGCGACGAAGAGGAGCAGCGACGTCACGCCGACCGCGTGTGCCCAAGGCGAGTCCGCAATCGTCGTGAGCCCGAAGCCGACGATGAGCAACGCGATGGCGACTCGTGCTGCCAGTCCATGTGTGGTGGTGCGTAGCAAGTCGCGGGCAGGCGGCCGCGTCTGTTGCATCTCTCCCTGATCGAAGCCGCCGCTGAGCACGAGCTTGAAGAGCCAGCCGAGCGAGGGCAACAGAACCACCGCGCCCGCGACGACCGCGACGACGATTGCGACGAGCGTTTCGCGTGGCGCGGCCGCCGCCTTCACGGTGAGCCCCGGCAGCAGTAGCGGTGACTGGGCGAGCGCCCAGCCGGCGATGACCGCGGCCACCGCCACGGCGGCGCCGTAGCGAGCGGGCTCGTAACGCCTGCGCCACACTAGCGCCAGGGTTGCGCTGCCCGCCGCGATCGACACGATCAGGGCCGCAAGACCACGACCGGCGACGAGACCGTGGAAGAGTTGATGCGCATCGGAGCGCACCACGAACAGTGCGGCGATCGCGACCGCGCCTGCGACAACTCCGGCCGCGAGCGCACGGGCGCGGAAGGCCGCTTCGAGCTCCAGCTCGCCGAGCCGGACCGCATCCGCGGCAAGGAAGACGGCGGCCAGATACGCCGCAGCGACAGCTGCGAGCACGCCGATCGACACAGACGTCGGATTCGCCCAGCTCGTGAGGAGATCGCCCGCGGCGTTGCCGACCGGCACGCGTTGCGACGCGATGCCGCCGACGGCGGCGCCGAGCGCGAACGGGGTCAGGATCGACGAGAACGCGAACGCGGTGTCGATCCTGCGTACCTCCCGTGCCGACGTGGCTGCTATGCGCAAGGCGTAGGTGGTACCCCGGAGAATGATCCCCAACGCGGCGACGAAGAGCGGGATGGCCAGCGTCGACATGATCGATCCGAATGCGACCGGATACGCCGTCCAGAAGACGGTGAGGACGAAGATGAGCCAGACGTGGTTCGCCTCCCAGACCGGTGCCATCGCGTGATGTGCGTGGTCGCGAATCCGGTCGGCGTGCGGACCTCTTCCGGCGCCGAGCTGCCATGAGCCCGCGCCGAAGTCGGCGCCGCCGAGCACCGTGTAGAGGGCGAGCCCGGCGAGCACGAAGAAGAGCGGGATTTCGTAGAGGTGCACGTCAGACCTCGAGCGGTCGTCGGGAGAGACGGAGAAGGATCCATGCGACCGCGACCGCGAGCCCTAGGTAGACGAGCGCGAGCGCGGCGTAACCGACAGAAATCCCGCCGGCATGGGTGATTGCCTCGGACGTGCGCATCACCCGGTAGACGACCCAGGGCTGGCGTCCGACTTCCGTGACGACCCAGCCGGCGACGAGGGCAACGACGGACAGTGGCCCGGCTGCGACGACGGCGCGGTAGAACCAGCGCGATTCGGGCAGGCGTTTCCGTCGCGCGCGAACCCAGAGGTAGACGGCGCCCAGCAGCGCGAGCAACGTCCCGATTCCCACCATCACCTGGAAGGCGACGCGTACGACATTGACCGGCGGACGCTCGCCGGCCGGAACGGTGTCGAGCCCCCTGACGGTCGCATTGGGGTCGTGGTAGGCAAGGAGGGAGAGGAGCTTCGGAATCCTGATCGCGTGCCTGACCTCGCCGTCGCCGTACCAGCCGAGGATGTGCAGCGGCGCACCTTTGGTCGTGTGGCCCAGGCCCTCGAAGGCGGCGAGCTTGATCGGCTGGCTGTCGGCGACTGCGCGTCCGGCCCAATCGCCGACGAGGAACTGCACGGGCGACGCCAGAGCGGCAATCGCGAACGGAATCGCGAACGCCGTCCTCTCGTAGCGCGTCCAGTGTCCACGCAGACGCGCCACTGCGTAAGCGGCTGCGATGACGAAGCCGGTGACCATGTAGCCCGCGACATACATGTGGGCGAGCTCGTGCCAGAAGTAGCTGTTCGCGAACAGTGCGTGCCACGGGTGGACGTCGACGATCTTGCCGTCCTGCAGGCGGAATCCGGTCGGATGGTTCATCCAGCCGTTGACGGAGATGACGGTCAGCGATCCGGTCACCCCGGCGACCGCGATTGGGATTCCCGTCAGGAAGTGCGTGCGGGGCGACAGGCGGTTCCAGCCGTACACGTAGATCCCGATGAAGATCGCCTCGAGAAAGAACGAGAACCCCTCGATCGCGAACCCGAGGCCGAACACGCTTCCGAATGTCGCCATGAAGCTCGGCCAGAGCAGCCCGAGCTCGAGACTGAGGATCGTTCCGGTGACCACACCGACTGCGAACAGCGCGACGAGGATCCTCGTCCAGCGCCGCGCGAGCGTCAGGTAGACGGTGTCGCCGGTGCGGAGCCAGAGCCACTCTGTGAACAGCACCAGCGCGGGAAAGGCGATCGCGAAGCAGACGAGGGGTATGTGCGCGACGAACGAGAGCGCCTGCATCTGCCGCGCCTGGAACGTGTCGTGCTGATCCGGAGCGACGAGAACACCGGCGTAGACGAGGGTAAGGCCGATGGATGTGATCTTGCCGCAGGCTCGGGCAGTCTGCGCTGCTCCGGAGCGGGGGCGGCTTTCGGGTCGCCGGGGTGGCGGCTACACTTCGCCGACCGCGGGGCTATAGCTCAGCTGGGAGAGCGCCTGGATCGCACCCAGGAGGTCGCCGGTTCGAGCCCGGCTAGCTCCACCTAGAAAAGGCCTGCACATCGCGGCTTACGTTTTCCACGCAGGCGACAAGATCTGTGGAAAGCGCCGCGTGGTCAAGTTTTGGTCAAGTAGATGTTCGGCAACACTGCGCGGTCTTCGTTGCCCCCGGCTTCCGCGGCCTCATAACCCGGAGGTCGCAGGTTCAAATCCTGCCCCCGCTACTGAAAAGGCCCTGGAAACAGGGCCTTTTTTGCCTCCGGTGGCAGGAGGCGGGTCGAAAACTTTTGCCCAATTTTTGCCCGCCGGGGCCAGAACGCGTTGAGGTGCACACTTACGGCTCTGGGGTTGCTTCGCTCGGGGGACGCGCTTACGGTCCGAAGATGACGGAGCGGTTGACGCCGGAGGAGTTGGCGCTTGCTTTGCGGGACTTGCAGGCGTGGGCAGTTGCACATGCCCCGGCGGAGGAATCTCGGCTCCGCATGCGTGTTCGCGAGCATCTGGAAATGGATCCCGCCGAGCTTCCTGTGGTCTCGCGAAATGTCCCGGTCTGGGAGCGGGCCAACCTCCAGGTGGCGCTTGACGCGTATCTCGCGGCCGACGGTCGCTCGCACGAGTTCATCGGGCTGTCGGCGCAGCGGGGATGGCACATGGGTCTCGCCGAGCTTGCACAGCGTCCCGCGCAGGGCGGATGGGTAGGTGTGAGCTTTGGGCCTCAGGCGGGCCCGCAGGAACACGTGACTGTTCAGGTCGGCGAACGCACAATTGTGTGTGTCGCCGCGGGGCTGTTTCTGATTCGCGACGGCGACGAGTGCTTTGTTGCGGCGGTCCGTGGCGGCGATCCGCACTCAGGTGAGCCTGATGTCGTGATCGAAGTGATGGGTGCTGCGCGAGAGCCGGCTGAGAGCTTCCTGTCGGAGATTGTCCGGCTGATGGGTGTCCACAATGTTTACCGAGGCCGCGTGCTCGAGGTTGGTGGTGGCGAGTGGGGAGGTCCAAGCATCGAGGTGCGGGTCCTCCCGAACGTGGAGCGGGAAGGGATCGTGTTGCCAGCTGGAGTGCTGGAGCGGATCGAGCGTCACGCGCTCACGTTTGGCGTCGAAGTGGAGCGTCTGCGCGAGGCTGGTCGTCACATCAAACGCGGTCTTCTCCTGTATGGGCCGCCCGGCACTGGGAAAACGCTGAGCGCGATGTACCTAGCAAACCGAATGCCCGAGCGAACGGTGCTGATTCTGACCGGCGCCGGCCTCAGCGCGATTGGGCCAGCCTGTCAAATGGGGCGCAATCTGGCTCCCTCCATGGTGGTGATGGAAGACGTTGACTTAGTGGCGCTCGACCGTGACGAGCACAGCTCGAACGCGTTGCTATTTGAGCTGCTGAACGAGATGGACGGAATGCAGGAAGACTTGGACGTGGTATTTCTTCTCACGACGAACCGGCCTGATCGGCTTGAGCCTGCGCTCGCCGCGCGTCCGGGCCGCGTCGATATGGCTGTCGAGCTTCCGCTGCCGGACGCCGATGCAAGGCGTCGGTTGATCGCGCTCTATAGCCGAGGCCTCGAAGTGCGCGCACGCAAACTCGGCGACGTCGTCGATAGGACTGAGGGGGCCAGCCCGGCTTTTATTCGTGAGCTTCTGCGTCGGGCAGCACTCCTGGCGATCGAGAGCAGCGACGGCGAAATCGTGCTGGACGACTCGCATCTGCTCACCGCTCTTGACGAGCTCAGCTCAGATGGAGGACCACTGACCCGGAAGCTTCTCGGAATGCAACCTGCCGACTAACGATGAGATGCGCACGGGCGACGATCCTGAGGATCGCCGGCAAGACGGCTTCAGTCGCACAATCCGGAGGTCAGACGCGGTCTCGAAAACCGTTATCCGTCGTTAGGCGGATCGAGGGTTCAAATCCCTCCCCCTCCGCTTGAACAAGCCTGAAAGCGCCGGCTAGCAGGGAATTCGGAACGAGCGTTCCAGGCCTGCTGGCTCGAGCGCTGGCCCCGTTACGACCCGCTCGAAAATGCTCCTGCGCGAAGGCGGATTTTGCGCGGCTTTGCGCGCCCTAGCCGAAACGACCACTAGGCGGGCGGTGGCGGAGGTCAGAAAGGCGCAATCTCGGGCGTTCTCCACCACCCGGCGCTGCTCAGGCAAGGCCGCTATGAGGGCGGACGGCCCTCCAGGATCGCGAGATAGGACTTCACGACCCGCAGTAAGTCGATCTGGCTATCTCCTTCCAGCATGGAGTCCTCGAGGACGGCGTCTGGAAGGTCCTCCTCACGAAAGGAGCGACTCGTCGTGACGAACCCGCGCGCCTCCCTCGCAAAGGACCTCACATTTCTTGGGAGCGTGGCCGCATGGCTCGGTGTATGGAGCGTGTCGGGTTCCTCGAGCAACGCGCGGAGAGCGTAGGCGCGTCGGATCAGGCGACCTCTCTCGTCGATGAACGACTGAACTCGCGCACGCTCGTCGAGGTTAAGTTGATTCGCCTTTATGCGTAGAGCTGTTAGCTCATCGCTTTCCGGCGGTGCCGATGTCGCAGGACTCGTCTTAACGCGGGCCGGATCCCGCCGATCCTCCATGCTGTGGCCGACAATTCGCCGCGCAACGGGGCCGGACGACCCGAGGACAACGGCGAGCGCGCCAAAAAAGGCGGCGAGCACGAGGACGACGATCCCCGTCGCGCCCACACTTCGCAATAGGAACAGCCACGCCAACAGAAGCGCCGCGGTCAGTGCCGAGAGCGCAGTCGCGATGACCTTGGTACGCCCCCACCAGTCGTTGACGACTCCGGCCCACTTCCAGATGGTGTGCCGGGCAGCCACGCGGCGAGTCTAAGCCGAAAAACGGTTGGATTGCGCTACGCGCGTCCCGTTCCGGCCGCTCCGAAGGGCTCCCGCGCGAGACGGTTCCTCGCGCGGGCATTGGAGAGCGAGTCACATTCAACTCCGCATGCCCCGATTAGCCTGGAGCTTGGTCGCGCGAGCAAAGATGCGCGACCCGAAGAAAGCGAGAGGCCCCGCTGTGAGTGCCAACGTCGCAAGATTGCTCACGCCGTAGCCCGCCGCGTAGAGCGCCGTACCTTCGCCCACTACGAACAACAGTCCATCCGCCCACGGAGCAAGGGCTGCGAGTCCCGGCTCTGCTGCGACATCGAGCCAGACTGTCCCGCGCAACTCGATCACCCAGACAAGGACGAGCACAGGGAATACCTGAGCCACAATCTCGTAGAACCGCGGGCCATGCGGTGGCGAAACGAATAATCAGGGGACGACGAAGGGAACGACGAGGAGAGTGATTCCGCCGAGAGCTAGAAGGCGGGGTCGAGCCATGGGGTCATTCTCGCGCATCGGCTGTCTGGCAACGACTGGTGCGCAGCCTACGCTCAAATCCATGACTGCCGGTATCACTCTGCGACGTTTGGCGTTGGTCGAGTTCAGCCCCGCACCGGGTAGCGAGGCCTCAATTGAGGGCACCTATGCTGATGTGGTTGTCGAGACCCTCTCGACGGCTCAAGCAAGTGGTGCGCTCAAAGCACTTCTAGTTGCCACCTGCCCTCTCGACTACCTTCCTAAGAGGACTCGCGACGGCTATGTCGTGGTGCCGAGTGAGCCTCGCAGGCGTTGCGAGCACGCTATTGAGGCCTTCGTAGACCTGATCTCCATTTCGGAACGGTGTCGTCGTTCAATTGCTTCACCGTTTCCGTGGGTGGCCTTCGAAGCGACGACGGAAGCCGCTCGCGAATGGTTAGACGACAGCGTCGGAATTCACGAACTAGACCTTGTCGTAGACGTCCCCAGCGCCTCCTCTCGTGTTCCGCTGGAGCAGAACCTCATCGACGGCCTTCGAGATCGGTCGGACGGGACTGTTCTGATGGCAGAGGCGCTCGCACAGATTCATCCCACTGGGCAGCTTCGCGACTTCTTTCGAGTCTTCGAGCGCGCCTTCGGAATTCCGACGCGACGAGTCGCGACCCTTCTCGAGGCGCTGCTTGATAGCCGGTACGGATACACGTCTCAAGAACTCGACAATTGGATAACCGTGCGAGACGGAGTCACGCACGCCGACGTCCGCAAGCGCTTAATCGTAGAAGCCGACGTCCGACCGATTCTTTCTCGTGTCGCGCAGGCAGCCTACGACGTACTCCTCAATAAGAGGGTCTGGCGGGATGCGTCCTCTGATCGCCGTGACATCTGGACTCCTACGGGATGGACAACGAACCCCTCAGGCGACGTCGTGATGAGGCAGCACGGCACCGGCCGCGTCGAGACGCAGCTCTTTGACCAATTCGGCGCCTATCTCACTGATCTTCAGGGTGTCGTAAGTGTGCTCCCGGCTGCGTGGTGGGCGCCGCCCGTGACTCCGCAAACCCCTGAGCGAAGATTTCGGGTTATTCCTCGAGATGACTAGGACTGCTCTCGAAGCGCGTCGGCAAGCTCGCTGATCCCAAGCGGTAACTCGTCTTTCCCAACCTGCGCAGCCCACCCCTCAATCACTCCGAGCGCGAAGGCTCGGTCGCCGAGGTCGGTCAGATCGACTGGCCGTGAGACTCCGACCGCTCGGAACTGCTCTACGAGGGGATGCACGGTCGGATAAGCCGCAATGCAGCGCGCCAGAAACTCCTGCGCGGATTCCCAGGGGAACGACAACAGGCGCGATGGCGTCTGCACCCTGACGTAGTGAATCGAGTGGTGGAGCGAGACTTCGGCCACACTTCGATCGTAGCCCCGGCCGCCGTGGCCCTCCTAGAAAGCGTCTCGTAGGCGTTCGGTTAGTCGCCCGGCCCGATTACGATCCTGTCGTGGGGGCTGGCTCAGAAGTAGGTTCGTGGACATTCGGCTGGGAGGCGCTAGTCGCCATCGCGACAGGCGCGTTGGCGTTCGTGACTTACCTCCTGGCCCGGTCGACCCGGCGGCTCTCTGGGTCTGCGGAACGAGAGGTTAGAGCTTTTGGCGACGAACTCTCCTTGTCCCGGGATACGTTGGAAGCGATCCAGGAACAAACAGCGGCTGCGAAGGATGAGGTCGAAGTCTCGCGCGTCGCGAGTCAAGCGAAGATCAGACCAGTTCTTGTCGAGCTACCCCGCGCGCTGGACCCGAGTCAGAACACTCGGCACATCGCCCGGCGGTGGACGTCAAAGCATTAATCGCGCAGAATTCCTCCTATGCGGTTCGTGCCTGCCGCTGTTGCGATTGCGGTCGTCGCGCTCGTCGGCGGCGGTGCTACGCTCCAGGCGACCCCATCACCAGAAACCTGCTCTCCTCTTTCCACGGTTTCTACGTTCGCACCCACCGGCTGGCCTGAGATTCGAGGCACGACTAACAGAGGCCAGTTGTGGGTCTTCGGCTTCGGTGCCTCTGCAAGCCCGCCTGCGGCAGTCTTCGACGGGCTCGTTTCACAGCCGTACCCACTGAAGTGGATTTGGCGGATGACCGGAATCGGCCCCCTACGAATCTTCGCGACCGCCCCGAGTGGCACCCACGTCAACCCTGTTTGGGGACCAAGCCTCCACAGCGGGTCGAACTGGGTTCATCCCGGCGGCGAATGGGGCACAGGGTGGTTTTTCTGGGAGAGAGGCTGCTGGCGGATTCACGCGACACGCGGGAAAACGCACGGCGATGTGTTCCTGCTCCTCCGATAGGCGGGGACCGTCGTCACAGCCTCGTTAGATAAATGCTGGATCACAGACGACCGGTCGGGGGACTTCGTGAGCACTGGCGCAGCGCGGGCCACTGCCGCTTGAAGGCTTCCCTGACCGCGGCGTCTGTCGCAACGTGAAGTGAGACGATCACAGCTACCGTCCGAGCAGACGTGCGCGCGAGACGCGCGCCGACCCGACCCCCGCGCTTGGCGCTTTCGTCACCAGGAGTGCTGGCTCTGGGCGTCGGCGGCAAGCGGCGCTTCTTTCTCCACGGCAAGCATGGCCCTCGAGTCGTTGTCGCGTTTCCGCCAAAACGCGACAGCGAGTTTCATATCAAGCCTCGGTAGTAGGCGGTCGGCAGGACGAACAGCCGTGTCGGTCAGCGTCTTGGGTCGCTGTCTGTGTTTGTGAGTAGCGCGCCGAAGTTGCTGGTGGCCATGCGTTGGCGGATGTTTGCGGCGTGGGCGGCTTGGTGGAAGAGGTGGGTGTAGGTGTCGAGGGTGATGCTGGGGCGTGCGTGGCCGAGGATGCGGCTGACGTGGGCGACGTCGAGTTTGAGGTCGATGATGAGGTGACTGGCGAAGGTGTGGCGGAGGTCGTGGACTCGCAGGCGGGGCTGATCGGAGGTGTTGAGTCCGGCGGTGTCGGCTGCGTGGCCGAGTCCGCGCCGTTCGACGTTTCGGCAGCTGAGCGGTTTCCCGGTCGCGGTTGCGAAGACGTAATGGTTGTCAGCAGAGTGGGGGCTGGCGAGTTTGTGCCGTTTGAGCAGTGCGGCGAGTTGGGGGAGGAGGGGGATGTCGCGTGTCGCCGCCTGCGTTTTCAGCCTCACGCGTTCCGCGGGTTTGTCTAAACGTGCGCGCGAGAGCTGGTAGCGGACGTGGATGAGGCCGTTGTCGAGGTCGATGTCGGTCCAGGTGAGGCCGAGCAGTTCGGAGTGGCGCATGCCGGTGTAGAGGGCGGTGGCGAGGAGGGTGCGGTAGCGGGGGAGGCTGGCGTCGAGGAGAGCGGTGATCTGGGCGTGGTCGAGGACGCGCTGGTCGCGCCGGTGGATGCGGGGGCGTTCGTGTTGTTCGAGCCGGGCGAGCGGGTTGTCGGTGATGTAGCCGCGGCGGAGGGCGTGGGTGAGGATGCGTCCGAGTGGGACGAGGGCGCCGTTGATCGTCTTGGCTGCATAGCCTTTGCCGCGGAGCTGGGTGATCAGGCGCGCGATGTCATCGGTCGTGATCTCGTTCATTTGCTTGTGGCCGAAGGTGGGGAGGAGGTGTCTGTCGAGGTGGTAGCGGTAGTTTTCGAGCGTGCGTTCGCCGCGTTCGCCGGCGGCGACCAGCGCGGCGAAGCCGTCGATCCAGCTCTCTGCGAGCTCGGCGAAACTGAGCCGTGTGGGTGGGGCGAGTTCGCCGCGTTGGGCTTTGCTTGAGAGCAGGTCGCGTTGGCGGCGGGCTTGGGCGAGTTTGGGGCCGACGGTTTTGAAGCGGGGTTTGCCGTCGACGATCAGGTAGACGCCGTAGGTGCCGTTTTGCTGGCGGTAGATGCCTCTTTCGACTCGGGTGCGGCGCATTTGTCGGTGTGGTTGGTCGCCTGGTAGCGGGTTAGGACTTCGTTGTGGGGGTGGTCATGAATAGCTCTGTTTGCGGGGGTTAGCCAGTCGTGTGGGGTTGGGCGTAGTGGCGTAGCCACTGGTCGAGTTCGGGGCGGTTGAAGAGCAGGCGGCCGTCGTGTTTGTAGTGGGGGATGGCGCCTTGGGCGGTGAGTTTGTAGAGGCGCTGTTTGGGCCAGTCGAGGTAGGCGGCTGCGGCCTTGATGTCGAGCCAAGGTGACCTGTTGTCGTTCTGTTGGGTGAGCTCGGTGCGGAGGTGTTCGTTGACGCGGTCGGCGATTTGTTCGCTGAGCTGTTCGAGCAGCGCTTCGAGTGGGGTGGTCATGGGTTTGCCTCGTTGCCCCAGGCGATCCAGCCAGGGCGTGGTTTGCCGCGCGCGAACAGCTCGAGCTTGCTCGCCTGCGGATACATCTGCTCGAGCAACGTGAAGACGGCGGCTGGTTTTTGTGAGTGGCGTCCGCGGGCCGCTTCGATCACCGAGTCGACTCGCTCGCGCGTTTCGGGTGGCGGCCAGTTGCCGCGGCGGCCGATCAGCAGTAGTTCGTGGCGGTTTCGCGCCCAGACGCCGGGGCCGATCGACGGCTTCACCCAGACGAGGTTGCTTTTGTACTCGAAGCCCCAGACGCGGATTACCTCCAGCGCCTCGGCGAGCAGCGAGCTGACCGCCCACAGAAACAGCACGGCGTTGTCGGCGGCAGGGACCGACAGCGCCTTGATCTCCTCCAGGCGCATGGTCGGGTAGTGCTGTTCAGGGGCATGTGGGCTGTCGGGGTTTCCCATTGCCCACGGTGGATCGCCGTAGACGAGTTCGAAGCTGCCGTCGGGTAGCGGCCCGGCCGGCACCAGTTGTGCGTCGCGAAGGGCGCGCTTTACTTGCGAGAAGGCGCGGCTGGCTGCGATCCGCCCGCTCTTGATCGCCTCATACACGTCCGCGTCCGCCGCGCGGACGGTGATCACGTCTTGCACCGTCCGCGGCGACACGCCGCCAAGCCGGGCGGCGAGCTCGCGCGTGCGCTCACCCCGAGGTGGCAACGTTGCCACCTCGGCGCCATCGCTCCCACTCAGGTTCGCGAGCCGCCGCTGCTCGGCCTCCTCGCGCGCAACGCGATACTCCACCAACTCGATCGCGACCGCCGCCTGTTGCGACGCGCTCAGGTGGCGACGCAGGAGCGCCGCCGAGAGCATGTACTCCTGCTCGTCCGCCGGCTGCAGCAGCCGCACCGGCACCTGCTCAAGGCTCAGCAGGCCTGCTGCGGCAAGCCGTGCCCGCCCATCCAACACCACCCCCTCGGCCGTGACTGCGAGCGGTGACTGCAAACCCCGCTCGCGGATGTCGTCGACCAGCGCCTCAAACGCCTTCTCGCCGATAGGGGGCACCAGATGCTCGCGTTCGTGCAGCCGCAACTCCCCAACCGGTCGCGCCGGGGTGGGCGCGGCCTGCTGCGTCGGCGAGCCTGTGGAGCTCGCGGTGGTTGCGGGGGCCTTGTTGGCCATCGCAACCGCCTATCCCTAGAATACTGACGTTCCGTAACACCAATTTGATGACCAACCCAAAAACCCGCGAACGAGAGCTGAACCCGCGAACACTCACCGCGCGCGTCCGCGCACGCGCGGCCGACCTAGGCGTCTCCGAGCGCACCGTTTGGCGCCACGTCGCCAAAGCAAAAGCCGTCGGCCCCGAGCGGGTAGATTTGCCGAAACGCTACGAGGAGTGCCGCTACTGCGACGAGCCGCTGCCAAAAAACGCGACGCTCCGTCGGCAGTACTGCGACGACCGTTGCCGCGTCGGCGCCGCCCGCCGCCGGCGCGAACTAGCCTCGTTCCGAGACGCGTCTCGTTATCGATCCCGCTGAGGCGGCCGCAGCCGCTCCAGCTGTTCGCGCGCCTCCAACCGCCGCGCCACATCCATCAACGAACGGATCTCACGAAGCGAGAGCTCGACCTCACCCGCATCGATCGTCGCCTGGAGGCGATCGAACGCGGCTCGCAACCACTTCGTTGTCTCCGCAGGCGTCCCCGGCACGGCGGCCCCGCGGATGCGCCTCTTGGCAGACGAGCTGCCCTGTTTGGCCGGCTTGCGCAGGATCCGCTCGACCCGGCCTCGGAAACGACGGTCGCCAAACACCCGCTCCGCGATCACGCGGATCGAAACCCCCTCAGCGGCCAGCTTCCGAACCTCGGCTCGCTGGCGCGGTGACGCTTTCGCCTGCCTACCCATCGCACCTAACACTGTCGGATCGGACCGGACAACACGGAACACACGCCCTGCCGCGGCCGCTCGGCGACCGTCTCGAAAGAAAAAAAACGGACCCAATTTCGCGGACTTGCGAGGAAGGCTAGCGCGGGGTACGAGCGAGCCAAATCGTCGGACTCAGACCCCTATCCCCTTTAAGGGCTGCCGTTGGAGACCACTTCGGCGTTCTCTTCCCCTGCTTAGGGACCTCTGACCGATGGTCGAGTTCGCGACCAGACCCTGTCCTGACCCTGCAGCCGTCGTACGGATGGAATGCGAGGGAGGCGCCTCAGCCACTCGAGACCCTACTCATTGAAGCCGTCGAGGAGAGCTGCAAGGAGTGACCCCGTCCCGCTCGGGCTCGATACTCAGGCGACCTATCCTGAGCCACGACTTGCCGTTCGATCTGAACACGGAAAGGGTCGTCAGAATCCGCCGGCGTGCAGCTGACGCATTGCGCGCTGCCGAGACTTTCATTCGGCCCGATCGGGCCGTGGGTTTTGAGGAGGTCGCCCTTCCACCGGCCGTCGTTGACGACTCTGCGACCGACCTCAGCTGGTTGTCGGAGGAGGCATCGTCACTACTCCGGCCACTTCCAACCGTTATTCCGGTCATAGGATCAGGCGTGAGCAAACATGCCGGGCTGCCAGACGGCGAGGAACTGGCATTGTGGATGGCCGCGTCGCCGCTAGCGACCGGCATTACGTTCGAGCGGCCTCGTGACTGCCTCCACGTCGCCGACAGGATCGTCGACAACAAACTGGTGAGGGAGCTCGAGCTCCAACGAGAGGTCGCCTCGGACCTAAGTCTTTCGCATCGTTCCTATCAATTGACCGACACACTTCTCTCTATCGTCCATGCGCCTTCCCGACTGATCGTGACGTTCAACTACGACTTGCTGGCGGAGGAGGCGGGCGGCCGCAGAGCGAGTTGCGTTCCGAAGCCTGTCACGGGATGAGATCCACGAGGCGACCGACCACCTTCGCAATCCCCCGGGAGAGCTTCTGATCGTTCATCTCCATGGCCACGTGAACAAACCGGAGACGATGATTCTTGCTGCTCCGATGTACATGAAGCATGTCAATGACGGATTCATAAGAACCTTCCTCACGGCTCTAATCAATACACGCACACTTTGTTTTATGGGCCTTAGTTTGGATGAGGAGTACATTCTCAATGGCCTTCTTGAAGCTGCGTTTCTAAATCCGCGACACGTATACGTTGGAGACAAAAGCGGGGTTGATGCGCTGCGTGCGTCTCGCTATCGCCATGGGCTCTCAATCGCCGACTTCCCGTCTCGAGAATGGCATCGACTGGATGACTTCTCACGGACAATCTTCGGTCCGCCACTGAACCTCCCGATCGAAGTCTCGTGAAAGAACTCGAATCCTCCCAGCCTTACGTCCCAAACGTGCTTGTGCCATTCGGAGAGGGAGACCCGCGCGCGGCGGCGTGGATGGCCGAGCTTGGTGAAAACGTGGTTACGGAGAGCGACGTAGCTTCCGGGTCAAGAACAGTCATTCGAGGTGCGCCGGGTTCGGGAAAGACTCAGCTACTGCAGGAAGTGAGTCGATTGGCGCCTCGTGACGAGATAGTCGTGTTCATCTCGCTTTCGAGACTACAACCGCTCGGCGGAGATCCAGCGGTGCTTCTCGAGCGATGGGGAGATCTGACGCCGGGCGCGCTTTCAGTAGAGAGAGACATGGCGCGTTATCACTTCCTGCTCGACGGTCTCGATGAGATGGCGCCGCCGGACCAGGATCGTTTGGCTCAATTAGTTGACGCCCTCGTTCCGCACTTTCCGCAGCATCGGTTCACGATCACGGCACGACCCGTTCCCGCTCTCGGTCTTCTTCCTACGCCTCCCTGGCGGCACCTTGCCTTGGTACCGGGTGGTGATTGGCAGAACCGGTTCCTCGGAGCTCACGGATTGGCTTGGAATGAAATTGCTCAAGTTGCGCCATCTGCAATCACCGACATGCGCGAACTCTTCTTCTTGCCATTTTTCCTCTCCCATCTCGTCGCCTTACATCGGGATGGCGAGCTTTCGCTAATCCGCGACCTTTGGGGTCTCGTGCAGCGTCTCGTAGATCAGGCCCTGAGCCACGAGCGCGCTCGCGATTTGCTGGCTGTGCATCCCGAGGAGGCGCGCGGTTGGTTGCGTCGGGCGGCTCTTTCGCTCCTTTTGCAGAGTCGAACGTCAGCCTCGCTGGATGAGCTGGAGGGCGTCCAGCTCCCGGGCCCCAGCCTGATTGGAGACATCTCGGAACTGTGCAACGCGTTGGTGTTTAGGACGATGCTCGCAGAGGAGGGAGGTCGATATTCCTTCGTGCACCGAATCATCGGTGAAGCGCTCGCCGCTGAAGCATTGGCTGAACTTGGCCCCAGTACGCCTTATCTTCTCGATGCTCTCGTGCCGGAATTGACCTCCGATCTTCGTGGTGCTCGAGCAGACTGGCTTGTACCACTCACGTTCGTCGGTCTGAGGTCCGACGAATGGCGTAATGCGGTTCGGCTCAGAGATCCGTTGGCCGCCGCGCGCATGATCCCAACGGAGGCCTCGGCCAGTGAGCGGACCGAAGCCGCAAATCTGATTTGGAATTCATACCTGAGCTGGCGCGTATGGATGTTCGAGTACAACGACCCGGACCTCGTCAATGACAGTGACGCGCTTGTACGGTTGATACGTGGCGGCGGACTCACCGACGTAGTCGAACGCATCCGAGACGGGCTCGAAGATGAGAGCCCGCAGGTTCGCGTGAACGCACTCCGAGTGCTTGCTGCGCTCGAGGATCAATGGCTTATACCCCGTCTTCGAGAAGTTCTTGCCGACCAGAACGGGGTTGTCCGCCGCCAGGGGGCAGTAGTGGCTGAAAGACTTAAGCGGCACGACCTAGTTCCCGATCTCCTTCAGCGCTTACTCGACTCGAGTGATGAGGTCGAGGATCAGGACGTCGGTCATGCGCTTGCTGCCTTGGCTCGGGATGACGAACTGATCAGTCTCGCGGCGGCCATACTCGATGAGCGGCCATCCGCGCACTGGCCCCTATGGTTTCTTGAACAGGAGATCACACGGCGTCTGGAGACGACACAGCAACTTGCTTTCTTTCGGACGCTCGCAACACGGGGCCGCGACTCAGATCTGTACCTACGTTTGACGGTGCGTAACCCGCTGGCTCAGCTGCTTGACAACCTTCGCGGCAGTCCCGACGCTGTAGCGCTGGAAGAAGTCGGGTACATCGCCGCTGTCTGGGAACTCGCAACGCCGTCCTTGTTCAACTTGCTCTCGGACCACCCGGCACAGGTGTTGCGCGGAATGCTTCACGCTGTGGCTGAAGGTGATGCGGATTCATTCGCGCTGGCTCGCTACATAGGAGCTGTTCCTCTCGAGGTGCTGAGAGAGGTGGGAGCCCCCAGCGATCTCATCGAGTGGAAGGAACGCGCCTCGCTCGAATCGCGGCAGG
>Ga0070707_100003083_pt1 | contig 15786 bp, 17 predicted proteins | sample KBSK5502metaG_FD_65468 | JGI IMG/M metagenome (GOLD analysis project Ga0070707, IMG submission 65468) | Corn, switchgrass and miscanthus rhizosphere microbial communities from Kellogg Biological Station, Michigan, USA - KBS K5-50-2 metaG | ecosystem: Host-associated > Plants > Roots >... | reverse complement strand
GCCGAGATCTACGGGTTCGGGCGCAGCGAGCGGATCTTGGGCCAGGCACTGGGTGGGGACCGGGAGCGGGTCTTCCTCGCCACGAAGATCTTGCCGGTATTGCCGGTCGCGCCAGTGGTAGAGCAGCGCGCCGTGGCCAGCGCGGACCGGCTGGGCGCCCGCAGCCTCGATCTGTACCAGGTGCACCAGCCCAATCCGGTGATCCGGGACGGCACGATCATGCGGGGCATGCGCACCCTGCAGCGCATCGGGCTGATCGGCGAGGCCGGTGTCAGCAACTACTCCCTGCGGCGCTGGCGTGCCGCCGAGGAAGCGCTGGGCAGCCGGGTGCTGAGCAATCAGATCCCCTACAGCCTGGTGGCCCGCTCTCCCGAGCGCGACCTGCTCCCATACGCCGCCCAGCGCGGCCGCGTCGTGCTCGCCTACAGCCCGCTGGCCCAGGGGCTGCTCTCGGGCCGGTACGACCCGGGCACCAGGCCAGCCAACCGGGTCCGCGCCGCTAACCCGCTGTTCCTTCCCGCCAACCTCGCCCGTGCCGCTGAACTGATCGCGGCCCTGCGCCAGGTAGCCGACGCGCACTCGGCGACCCCGGCGCAGATCGCCCTGGCCTGGGTCATCCGCCACCCGGCGGTGGCCGCGATCCCGGGCGCCTCCAGCGTCGAGCAACTCGAAAGCAACGCTGCCGCCGCCGACATCGACCTCACCGACGACCAATACCAGGCCCTGGCCGCCGCGGCGGCCCGGTTCCGGCCTATCACCGGGCCCGCCGCCCTCCCCCGCCTGGCACGGGCCCGGTTCGGCCGCTAACCCCACCCCACCCACACCACAAGCCATTCGCAGGCTGGGTGCAGGTGCCGCGGACGGCCGATCCTGGCTGACTCCTACGGCAGGGAGAGGTGCAGCCCGGCGGGCATGTGGTCCGCGGGGGCGACGGTGCCGCGGAACACCCCCTTGATGGCGGCGGCGACGTTCGCCGGATAGGCACTGCCAGGACTGTGCTCTGCGGTAAGGCGCAGGATGGCGGACGGCTGGCATTTGTGGCCGCCGGCCAGCCCGGGGGGACATGCCGCCCGCGGTGGTGTGCCCGATCACCATGGCTCCTGCCTGTACCGCTCCGGGCTGGCCCGGAGTGAACGGCTATCCCTCTCGGCGGACGACTTGTCGCGTCGCGCCGCGGCGGGTGCCCGGCCGCGGGCTGTTCGGCGGCCGGAGTGACGGGCAGAATCGAGGGCGTGAGCGTGCAATTGAATCACACCATCGTCTCCTGCCGTGACCAGCAGCGGTCGGCGGCATTCCTGACCGGGATCCTCGGCCTGCCGACGGCCGCCCGCTTCGGGCACTTCCTCGTCGTGGAGGCCGACAATGGCGTCTCGCTGGATTTCGCCGAGACCAGCCGGGAGATCGCGTCCCAGCATTATGCGTTTCTTGTTGGCGAAGACGAGTTCGATGCCGCGTTCGGCCGCATCCGGGACCAGGGGCTGCCTTACTGGGCCGATCCTGGCCAGACCCAGCGCGGGGCTATCAACCACCGTGACGGTGGCCGTGGCGTGTACTTCGAAGACCCCGACGGCCACCTGCTGGAGATCATCACCCGGCCCTACGGCAGCGGCGGCTAGCGGCCAGGCCGGCTCGAGTCCTGGCAGATAGTGCCGGGGACCGGCCGACGGCATGCAGACATAACCCAACGCGCCAAGAGCGGCATGTGCGCGCGTCCCAGGACACGATGTTCTGCATAAATGTCCAGGGGCACGCTCGCTAACGCGGCACGCGGGTCCGCAGACAGTTCAACACTGTTGCAGGGTGGGCGCTCGCACGGCATCTACGATGACGGTGCGCGCTTGCGCCGTTGACCAGCGCGGGCTGGTGGCGTGGCCCGGGCAGGGCTGCTGGGTGGAGAGTGATGCGGAAGATGACAGCCGCCGCGGGCAGCGCGGTCTTCCTCGGGATCGCGCCCGGGGTGGTGGCCGGGCTGGTGCCCTGGTGGCTGACCGGGTGGCGGGAGGGCGCCGCCTACCCCGTGCCGGTACGGATCACCGGCGCGGTGCTGACGGCCGCGGGCGCCGCAGTGCTGCTCGGCGCGTTCGCACAGTTCGCGATCCAGGGCCGGGGCACCCCGGCACCACCGGCGCCCACCGAGCAGCTGGTGGTGCGCGGGCTGTACCGGTACGTCCGCAATCCCATGTACCTGGCGGTGCTCGCGGTCACCACCGGCCAGGCGCTACTGCTGGGACGCACGGTCCTGCTGGGCTACACCGCCGTGGTCGGCGCCGCCTTCGCCGCGTTCGTCTACGGGTATGAGCAGCCCACACTAGCCCGCCGCTACGGCGCCCAGTACGAGGCCTACCGGCGGGCCGTGCCCGGCTGGTGGCCCCGCCTCCGGCCCGCCCGCAAGACGCCCCGGCCCTGACCTGGCGCCCTGCCAGCGCCGCCACCGCGCAGGCTGCCCCGCCGCCAAGACGCGAGCCCGCTGCCGCGTGGACGGCAAGCGACCCGAACCGCCACGGAAGACGACCGGATCCCTTACCGTACGTGCCATGCCAATACAGACCACCTGCGCCAAGAGCCGCCGTCAAGGACGAATTTTGAAGAAGGCTGATGGTCGGCCTGCGCCATCCCCGAACGAGAGGTTCTGCGTGGCGGGGCTGTTGCCGGTCACCGGCTGCTGTCAATGGCGCGCAGATGGGAGCTGCGCCGCGGGGGTTGGCAAGCGCGCCAGGTACTAACGTGGTTAGCCAGGGAGCGCACCGGCGCGCCCTGGCGGCTCAGGAGTCTGCCAAGAGCTGAGCCTTCAGCCGGTCAAACTCCTCGCGAGTAAGTAGCCCGGCTTCCAGCAGCGACGCTAGCCTGCTGAGTTCCCCAACGGCTGCAGCGGCTTCCCCGGCTAGCCGCGCGCTGGCCGGTGGCTTCGCGTCCCGCGCGTCTCGGATAGCACCGAGTGGGCGGGAAAGCTGGACCCGGAGTGCGTCAGGCGTCGTTGTGGTGCAGAGAAAGTGGAACTCACTGTCTGCGGCCTGGAGCCGGACGATCGTCTGGATCTTGGTACCACTGTAGGCGATAGCCGCTCCGACCAGCCCGAACGCCAGCGTCATGCCAGCCTGCTGCCCGCGGGACATTCTGCTGACGATCCCCGGGCCGCCGACGTCGAGCGCCTCGACTTCCCCGTATGGCACATCCGCCAGCGCTTCGGTCTGGCCATGCTGCGTGATTACGAGCCGGTCGCTGAAGAACCGCAAGTCATAGGGATGGCCTGCGGCAAGGACCATATCGGCGGCGTAACCGCCGAGGAAGATCACGGCCTTCAGATTCACCAGCGCCGCCGCGTCGAGCCGTGCGAGCTCGGCTCTGGCACGCTCGGCCGCCGCCCGGGTGGTGAGCTCCTTCCTGATCTTCTCCACTAGCGCCTTGTCGCGGCCCACGAGGAACCGCCAAGCCTTGGCCCAGCCCTCCTCGGTGAAGGGGAAGCGCTTAAGGACCTTCGTTCCTCCGATGACCATCGACGTCCGTCCGACGAGATAGCGCTGTCCTCCTTTCTTCACTGGGCTGTTCTGCCAACCGATGCTCAAATGCCTGCTATAGACGAGCAGGTACGGCCAGTCGCCCCATTCGCCGACCATGATGACCGGCCTCGGGGGGACCGATGAGGATAGACCGGGAACTCGGTCAGCTGCTGGTTCGAGTGCGCCCGGTTCGGCCATCAGCCACTCCTCCTTAATGCCAGCGAGTTAGCTGACGACATGCTAAGGAGTCAGCCGGACCCGGCTCTATGTCAACGGCGTACCCGTGCGCCTGGTGCCGTTCCCCACCGACAGCGGCGGGCTGCCAGCCCTGCGTCCCAGCGACTTGCTCCGGTGTCACCATAGGTGAACTCGCCGCGACCGCTGGCAACTGGTCCGCTCCGCCATCTAACAACGCACGACCTCTTGCAGGGACTGCGAGCTGAGATTGATCTGTGCGCGGCGGTCTGCAAGGCCGACACGACTGGCAATCGGCCCTATTCGGCGGGGAGGTTATCGCCACTGCTTGGGCGAACCGCGCCTGGTCCAGTCCGGGTGCCGACTCGGCCATCAGCGAGTTCGGCGCGCTGCAGCTTCTCGCAGCGCGGGCTTGAGGACCTTGCCCGTAGGTCCCTTCGGCAGCTCGGCCACGAAGCGGATCTCGCGCGGGTACTTATACGCGGCCAGCCGCTCGCGGCAGTACGCGATGAGCTCGTCCGCGCTCAGTTCGGAACCGGGGCGCAGGGCTACGACGGCCACGACCTCCTCGCCGAGCCGTTCGTCCGGCTTGCCGATCACGGCCGCCTCGAGGATGTCGGGATGGGCCCACAGGACCTCCTCGATCTCGCGCGGGTAGACGTTGTACCCGCCGCGGATTACCAGGTCCTTGGCTCGGTCGACGATGTAGTAGAAGCCGTCCTCGTCCATGTAGCCCAGATCGCCGGTGTGCAGCCAGCCGCCACGTATCGCCTCCGCGGTGGCCTCGGGCCGCCTGAGATAGCCCTTCATGACGTTGTGCCCGCGGATGAGAATCTCGCCCACGTGCTCGCGCCCGGGCGGCAGCGGCCGGTCCGCGGCGTCGCTGACGCGCATCGTGACGCCCCACACGGGTTTGCCGATGGACAGCACCCGCCGGTCGCCGGGCCGGTTGAAGGAGCACGTGCTGGCCGTCTCGGACATGCCGTAGCCCTCAAGCACCTCGATGCCGTACTTGCCCTCGAACGTGCGCAGGACGTCCTCCGGCAGCGACGCGCCGCCGGACACGGCGACCCGCAGCGCCGACAGGTCGCGCCCCGTGATGTCCTGCTGCGCCAGGGAGTGCAGCATGGTCGGCACGCCGCCGATCACCGTGCACCGGTCGCGCTCGATCACGTCCAGCACCATGGCGGGCTGGAACCGCGGCACGATCGACAGGCAACTGCCGTACCGCACGGTCACGTTGATTATTGACGACAGCCCAAACACGTGGAAGAACGGCAGGACGGCGAGGGTGACGTCAGTGTCCCGGGCCCCGAACAGCTGGCCGACGATGGTGCAGTTCATGTACAGCTGGAAGTGGGTGAGCTCCGCGCCCTTCGGCTTGCCCGTGGTGCCGCTGGTGTAGACAAGCACGGCAGTGTCTTCCGGGCTGCCCGGCACGACGTCCCTGCCCGGAGGGTCCAGGGCCGAGCCGCTGAACAGTGCGCTGACCGGCCGGGTGTCGTCAGGCAGCGGGCCGCCGCCCGTGCCGGCCAGGTACAGCGGGATGCCGAGCCGCTCGCAGGCCTTGCCGGCCTCGGCGTGCATGCCCTCGAATCCGACCAGCATCGTCGCCGATGAGTCGCGCAGGTGGTATTCGAGCTCGGGCGCCATCAGCAGCGGGTTGAGGGGCAGCAGCACCATCCCGGCCTTGAGCGTCCCGAAGTAAGCGGTCAGGAAGAGCGGCAGGTTCGGTAGCTGCAGCGCCACGACGTCACCGGGATTCAGGCCGGCCTCGCGCAGGCCAGCCGCGAACCGGCCCGACTGCTCGTCGAGCTCGCGGTAGGTCGTCGCGGTTCCGCCGGAGAGGTGCACCTGGGCGTCCGGCGTGGCCAGGGCCGTCTCGGTCAGGATGGTCGCCAGGTTAAAGCTCATGCCCCGCTCCCTTGCAGCTGAGACATATATTAAAGATGTATCACGACCCTGCCTAGGTCGTGGCCGAGCGAGCGGAGCGGCAGTGATCTACGTCCGCAGACCCACCACGGGGCTTGCAGGCGCCACGGCCGGGCCGCGTCCGCATCAGGCCGGGCCGGGTGCGGCAGGACCATCGGCTGCGCTGTTCTGGACCGAGCCCGCCCGTGGCGTGGCCGACCTAGCCGCGCTGCTGCCGGCCGCGCCATGGCTGGCGACCGCCCCGCGCGGTGATGGTCACGGGGTACTGGTGCTGCCGGGGCTGCTTGCCTCCGATGCCAGCACGCTCCCGCTGCGGGGATTCCTCAGCTGGCTCGGCTATGACGTCCGCGGCTGGGATCTGGGGCGCAACCGCGGGCCCACGGAGGAAGTGCTCGCCGGGTTGCCCCGCGCGCTGCTGGTTCACGCCCGGCGGACCGGGCACCCGGTGTCGCTGGTCGGCTGGAGCCTGGGCGGTGTCTACGCCAGGGAACTAGCCCGCAACTTCCCCCGGCACGTCCGGCGGGTCATCACCCTTGGCAGCCCCTTCGCCCTGACGGACCCGCAGCGGCAGAGCCGTGTCCACGGACTCTACCAGCGCCTCAGCCGCCTGCACGCGGACGGCGCCCGGCTGCCTACCTTCGAGCAGCGTGCCCGGCCCATCGGCGTGCCGTCGACCTCGGTCTACTCGCGCCGGGATGGCATCGTATCGTGGCAGGCCTGCGTGGAGCCGGAGACCGAACGACACCAGAACGTCGAGGTCCGCTGCTCCCACCTCGGCTTCGGCGTCGACCCGGCCGCGCTATGGCTGACCGCCGACCGGCTGGCCGTCCCGCCCGGCCTGCACCGCCCCTTCCGCCCGCCGCCCCTGCTGCGGCCGCTCTACCCGGGCCGCCGATGACCAACTCCGGCCCCGCCCGCCCGAGCCAGGCCGTCGCCAACCCGGGACCAGCTCCAGCCACGCGCTCGGCACCCTGGGACTACGCCGCACCCTGGGACGCGCGCGGCTACGTCACCGACCTCGACGGCCCCGTGCACTGGATTGAGTTCAGCCCCAAACCCAGCAGCCAGGCCCCGGGCCCGGGCGAGAGCGAAACCGCAGGCCCGAACCAGAGCCCGCGCCCGCCGATCGTGTTCGTGCACGGCCTGGGCGGCTCGCACCTGAACTGGTGCCTGATCGGCCCGCAGCTGGCGGCCGGCCGCCGCGCGGTCGCGCTGGACCTGCGCGGGTTCGGCCTGACCCCGGGCCTGCGCTCCAACTCCAGCGTGGAGGCCAACGCCCGCCTCGTGGGCCGGTTTGTCAACGAGGTCATCGGCGCACCGGTGATCCTGGTCGGGAACTCCATGGGCGGCCTGATCTCCATCTTGGAGACGGCCGCCCACCCCGGCATGATAAAAGCGCTGGTCCTGATCGATCCCGCCCTCCCGGCGCCGCTGCAGAAGCCCGACTGGCAGGTCACCGGGCAGTTCCTGCTCTACGCAGTGCCCGGCCTGGGCGAGCTGGCCGTCGCGAGGCTGCTGGCGAGCGTCTCACCGGAGGCAGCCGTCCAGCAGCTCGTCCAGCTCTGCTTCGCCGAACCGTCCCGGGCGGACCCCGTGATGATCGAGGCCGAGGTGGCGCTCGCCGCCCGGCGGCGCCCGGTCACGCCCGCCCAGGCCTCGGCGCGCGCCCGGGTATTCCTCGCCGCCGCGCGGTCCCTCCTGCGAGTCCTCGGCCGGCGTCGGCGGTACGCGGCGATGATGGCCAGCATCGATATCCCGGTCCTGCTCATCGGCGGGGACGCCGACCGCCTGGTGCCGGTGGCAGCCATGCGCCAGGCCGCCGCTCGGAATCCGCACTGGGAGTCCGTCATCCTCGCCGACGTCGGGCACACCCCGCAGCTGGAAGTCCCCGGCGGCGTCGCCGGAGCGATCCGCGACTGGCTGGACCGGCACGTCACCTAAGGAACAAGTCATGCAGCAGCTGACCGGACTGGACGCCTCCTTCCTCGCCCTCGAGACGGCCAACACGACCGGCCACATCGGCGGACTGTCGGTCCTGGACCCCAGCGGCGCGCCCGCGCCGCTGACCCTGGCCCGGCTGACGGAGGTTCTGGCCCAGCGCGTCCCGCTCGTGCCCGTCCTGCGCCGCAAGCTGCTGAATGTCCCGCTCGGCCTGGACCAGCCGTACTGGATCGACGACGCGGACTTCGACATCGAGTATCACGTCCGTGAGCTCGCCCTGCCCCGGCCGGGGTCGGACGCCCAGCTGGCCGAGCAGGTCAGCCGGCTGCACGCCCGACCCCTGGACCGCGGCCGCCCGTTGTGGGAGGTTTACCTGATCACCGGGCTGGCCCACAAGCGCGCCGCGGTCTACACCAAGATCCACCACGCCGCCGTCGATGGTGCGTCAGGCACCGAGCTCCTCACCGTCCTGCTCGACCTGACGCCTGCAGGCCGGGAACTCCCCCCAGCAAAACCGTTCCGCCCAGAAAAGCCGCCGCCATGGCCCGAGCTGATGGCCAGGGCTGCCGCCCGGCTGGCATGGCGGCCGGTCCAGACCGTGCGCGTGACCAACGAGCTGGTCAAGGTGCTGCCGACGCTGGCCCCGGTGGTGAGCAGTGTGGTCGGCGGCATGCTCGGGCTGAACCGGGGCGACGGCGAGGTCATCGTCACCGCTCCTGGACGCGCTCCCGCGACACCGTTCAACAAGCCGATCACACCGCACCGCAGGTTCGCGTTCCGCAGCGTCGACCTCGACACGGTCAAGATGGTCAAGAACGCCTTCGGGGTATCGGTCAACGACGTCGTGATGGCGATGTCCGCGGGCGCCCTGCGGCGCTGGCTGGCCGATCACGACGCGCTGCCCTCGCAGCCGCTCATCGCGATGATCCCGGTCTCGGTGCGCGATCCGGCCAGCAAGGGGGCACTGGGCAACAAGGTGTCGGCCATGCTGGCCGAGCTGCCCACCAACGTCCACGACACCGGCCGACGGCTGGACGTCGTGCACGCCGCGACGAAAATCGCCAAGGCCCAGCAGGCGGCGATCCCGCAGGGCCTGGTCGATCAGATCAGTGACTTCGCCCCGCCTGCTCTGACCGCGCGGGCCGCCCGCGTCGTGTTCGCCACCGGCCTGCTGCACCGGCTGCCTCCGTTCAACCTCACGATCTCCAACGTCCCCGGCCCGAACGTCCCCGCCTATCTCTGCGGCGCCAAGCTGATCGCCCACTACCCGGTGTCGGTGGTCACCGACGGCCAGGGCCTAAACATCACCCTGGTCGGATACCTGGGCCAGCTGCACTTCGGCCTGGTAGTTTGCCGCGAGCTGATCCCGGACATCGACGCGCTGGCCGGCTACCTCGTTGACGAGCTCGCCCTGCTGATCGAGGCCGCCGAAAAGCGCGCCGCCGAGCAAACAGAGCCATGACCGACGACGTCCGCAGGGTGCTGCCCCAAGGGATCGGGACGCCGGTCGCTGTTCCGGGCCCGATTTTCGCGGCGGCCGTAGATACCTTCCTGTCCGGTCAGCGGCTGGACATGCGGTCGCTGGCCCGGCGCGTCGGGGTGGCGCGTGCCACCTTGTACCGTCGCGTCGGCAACCGGGAACACCTGCTGGACCAAGTGCTGTGGTGGCGGGCCCGGCGCCTGATCGCCGGCCAGGTCCGGGCCAGTGCCCACTTGACCGGGACGGACCGGCTCACCGCGGTGGTCGGCGGCGTGGTGCGCGCCATCGGAGCCGACCGTCCGGTGCGGATGTTCCTGGAGTCCGAGCCAGAGACCGCGCTGCGCGTTCTGACCAGCAGCCGGAGCAGGGTGCACCAGGGCATGGCCGCGGCACTGGAGAATCTCATCGACCTGGAACGCGGGCGCGGCGCGTTCGACGCCAGCCTGGATACCCCCACGCTGGCCTTCGCGATCGTCCGGGTCGCCGATGGTTTCCTCTACTCCGATGTGATCGCCGACCGTGCCCCTGGCATCGGCCGCGCGGTCATCGTGATCGAGGCCCTGCTCCGCGGGCTCGACCTGGTGCACCGCACCCCTGTGACGGCCGGGCTGCGGGAGCCCTGATGGCCATCGACCTCGGCGGGGCTCCGCAGCCAGCTTCCTGACCAGGTGTTCACGGTCGGCGGCAGAACCGGACGTTCCTCGACAAGGATCTCAGCGGTTCCCGTGCGGCGAGTTCAGCGTTGGGAGGAATTGAAGTGATCGAAGATCCGCTGGGCGTAGTACGTTTCCCAGGCTTCGCCGGGCTGGCTGGCGGTGTAGTCCTTGTCGAGGCCGACGAGCAGGTAGGTCAGCTCACTGCGGACGGGCTTGGTGCCCAGCAGTGAGGGCAGCTCGGAGAGGTTAATCAGCCAGTCGGAGTACCAGCTAGCCCAGTCATCGTCGGCACCGTCGACAATCCGGAACACGCGATGGTGGGTCTCGCCAGCTTCGTGGAGCAGTCGGCTGATCTGTTCGGCGGTGGCTGTCATGTGCTCCCCTCGCGGTAGACGTTCCAGCTTGGTGCGTCCAGGTCACCAGCCTGCCACGGGCAAGTCCGAAGACCTCGGCATTGACCATGCAAGGCGTCAACCCCCATCCGGACTGCGGGCAGAAGAGCCACGGTCACCCGGACCAATCCACCACCTGGACGGGCCACTGGTACGCCACCGCCATGTTCTGAGGGCCCCAAGTCGCCTGTTCGTCAGCGAACCGACCCTACTACCGGTGCCGATGCGGCTGGCTCCGCAGCGACCTTACTGACCCGGTTCCCGCAGCAAGCCGCCGCGGTGCTCGCCGCACATGGGACCCCAGCCGCGGTCCTCACGCGCGATCCCCAGCAACGGCACCGGACGCCCTGCCGCACGACCAGCGGCAGAAGAGTACCGTTCCGCCAGGGCCATCAGAGTGCACGTTCAATGAGGGCGTGTGGAGGCCTTGGCTTTGACGCGGCGTTCGGCTTCGCCCTGGATGCCGTCGAAGGAGGCGCGGACCGCCGCTTCCCAGGCGGCCGCGACTCGGCCGCCCCACCACCGGCCCGCGGCCGCGAAGTCGGTGCCAAGCTCACCGGAATAATCCAGCCTGGTCGTGCCCTGGTCCTCGGTGAGTGTGAATTCCTCGGCGACATGTGGCACCGGGCCGCGCACCAGCCGGAACGTGATCCGGCGGGGGCGGTCGAACGTGACGGTCTCCAGCGTGGCCGCGGTGAGCCTGCCGTGGTGCACCGGCGTGTAATGCTCGGCCAACACCATGCCAGTGCCGCGCTGGAGGACCTGGAGCTTGCCGGACATGGCGCGCGGGGTCCGGTCCAAGTAGGGGCCGGCGATCACGTCGAACACGGTGGCCGCTGGCGCCGCGATCTGGACGCCGAACGGGCCGAGGGGCCGGACCCGGCGGCCCCAGCCGGTGTCGATGGTCAGCTTGCCGGTAACTACCAGGTAATAGCCTAGGCCTGCCAGGCCCCCCGCCGCTGCGGCCGCCGCCGCGCCGCCTCTGATCATGCTCGCCAGCCTACGGCTACCGCCGCCGAACGTGCAGTCTGCGGCCTGCAGCCCGGGCGTGACCGGAGGATCGGTGACGCCCGGGCTGCCACTCAGCCCCCAGTCCAAGTCGCACCCGGAGCGGCGAATGAGTGCATCATTGTTCGAGGTCATCAGCGCGAGCCCGCTGGGCGTGCAGGCATCCGGGAACGCGGTATTACCGGGTTATACTAGGGATATGAAGACGGCCATCTCCGTGCCCGATGACATCTTCGAACAGGCCACCAGGCAGGCAGCGGAACTCGGTATCAGCCGATCGGAGTTCTTTGCCCGAGCTGCCCGCCGCTATCTCGATGAACTCGCATCCCGGGCGCTAACCCAGCAGGTCAACGACGCACTCAACGCAGCAGGCGACGACGACTCCGCCGCCGCAGCAGCCGAGGCTGGCCGCCAACTGCTGGCAGCCGGAGACGACTGGTGATCCGCCGCGGCACCATCTGCTGGGCCGACCTGGCAGAACCGCAGGGCAGCAAGCCCGCCAAACGGCGGCCCGTCCTGGTCATCCAGGCCGACGCATTCAATGTCAGCCGGCTGAACACCACAGTTGCCGCCGTCATCACCTCCAACACCGGCCTGGCTGCCATGCCCGGCAACGTCTTCCTGCCTGCCGCCTCTTCTGGCCTGCCCAAAGATTCCGTTGTCAACGTCACCGCCCTGGTCACCCTCAACAAAACCGATCTTGACGCCGAGGCCGGGCACCTCCCAGCAGCCCTGATGAGCGAGGTCGACCACGGGCTCCGCCGCGCACTCGGGCTGTAGGCACCAACGCGCGGCCTGCGGCAGATGAGGACAGCTTAAGGCCCTGTTCTGTGCGGCAGGTGATCATGGTTGAGCGGGGGCGTCGGGCGAAACGATGCCGCTTGCTGAGTCCGGCCGCGCCTTGATGAAATGGATCATGGTGCTCTTTCATGCGCGTGTTCGCCGCTGGCGGGAGGACAAACCAGGCGGCCTCGCCGTCATCGACATCCCCCTCGACCTGGTCACCGAGTTGGGCGGGCGCCGCCAGATGCGCATGGCCGGCTCACTCAACGGCGTGCTCTTCGCCGGCAGCACGATGCTTGTGGCTGGCGGCGGCTTCTGCGTTGGCGTGAGCCGTGCGGCGCTGCAGGCCTCGGGGGTATCTGTGGGCGACGAGGTCGAGGTTCAGCTCGAGCGCGCCAACGGCGAACCCGCCTAGCCTAGTGCCGCGTCAGGGACCGTTCGCCCCGTCCCGACTTCGCCGCCCCTCTCCGGGATCGCTACATACCGGGCACCCTCGACCGTCGACCAACTACCCAGACGCTAGAGAGGTACCGGCATTCATACGTCGAGAAACTCGCGCACGGCGCGCTTGGACCGGAGCACGTACATCGCCACATGCTTTCCGTGCTGCGACAGGATCTTCAGCTCTCTTTCGCGCTCAGAGCGGCGGACTCGCCAGATGCGCCAAACCAGGCACCATTCATCGCGAAGCCGACGCAAACGGGGCTCGTCACAGCCGTTCGGCAGCTCGAAGTCAACCGGGCGCGTTCGAACCCCACGCACGAGCGCGCGGCATGCGCAGATCCACCACCGTATGTCGAGGAACACGACCGTGTCTGCTCGCTCGAGTCGAAGATCGAGCGTGGCGTGGTAGTTGCCGTCGGCGATCCAGTCGTCGCCGGCGAGCAGTCTCTTCTGCTTCTCGCGCCACTCGGCCTCGGTCGGCTCGGTCCAACCCGGCAGCCAGAAGTGGACGTCGAGAACAATGATGGGGAGGCCGGTCTTCGCCGAAAGCGCTCGCGAGAACGTACTCTTCCCCGCCCCGGCCATGCCGGTCACCACGACGCGGCGTCCGACGGAGATCGCTCGTGGGATGTCGCTCATTCAGACCCAGGCTCCCTGAAGCAGCTATTCGACACCAGCTCATAATGCCGGATGCCGGGACTCCCGGTTAAAGGCCACACAAGTACCCGAGGCGGCGATGATCCCGCGCTACGGGCTGTCGACCTAAGCGGGCAAACGTTGCCTGATACAGCACTAGCCCCAGTAGTGAACTGCCATAGCGACCGCTCTCAGCCGTCACCAAGCTCGTGAAACCAGTACCAGGAGCGGCAGAAAAGTGCGACGCCCCCGCGCCAACTGTCACAATGCAGGGTAATTGTTCTATAAGTGAAGAGGCCGATTTGTCTAACGCCGCCGACCCGATCAAAGCCGTGGCAGCCCTGGCTTGGGTGGGGCTTGCTTTTGCAGCCGTGCTGATCCTTCGCAATGTGGTCCGGGCGCGCGGAGGCTCGCTGACCAGGCTCGGTGTCGGCCCTTCCGGAGTAACGATGGAGTTTGCCCAGGCAAAGCTGGATGAGGCCGTCCGCGGGGCCAGTGAGCAGGATCAGCACGCAGTCGGGCAAGCGGCGAAGCGGTCGGTACTCGACCGCCCTTGCCGCCAACCCACTCGGCAGCTCGCCGCTGTGGGCCCTCAGGGTCGGGGATCCCGCGGTCATGGGCCCCGGCACCGGCGAGTGCATCACAGGAAGTTGTTGGGCCAGATCATCGTCCGCCACATGTGCGCTACCGAGGAGCCGTCGAAGCCGAGTCCTTCGGCGGGCTGCCGGAAGTTGCGGCCCACGACGTCCTCGAACTCGCTGAAGTCAACGACGACGGCGGGGTCGAACGAGTAGATGTCGTTGATCGTGACCAGCCGCGACGTCATGTACCAGCGATGCCGCCGGGCCGCCTCGTGCTCCCTGTGGAGATAGTCCGGCGGGCGGTAATCGGGGCCGAAATAGTCGATGTAGGCCTGCGGGTAGGTGTATCCCACGGACTCGTCCGGGAAGTAGCGCAGCGCCTCGTGCTTCTCGATGGCCCACGCGACCTCCTCATCGACGTAGGGGGCGACCATCTGCGCGCCCCAGTATCCGTGATTGGCGGACAGCAGCCCGGCGATGGCGATGTCGTGCAGCAGGCACGCCATGATCACCTTCTCGGCGAGCCCATTCTCCCGTGCCACCCTGGCACTTTGCAGCAGGTGAGTGGCACCGATCTTGCTTAGGCGCAACTGGAAGAAGTCCTTCAGGACAGGCCGCTCGGGCATCGTGGCTAGCGCGGGGTTGTCTCCCATCATGAAGATCGTGTCGGGGCGCCGCGACTGCGCCAGCAGGGCGCCCTGGCAGTCCCGCAGCGGTGTGCCCATGATCGCCACTGCCGGGGGGAACATGATGCGGCGCCGGCGGTCGATGGCGTCATCCAGCGGCTCGCGGATCCAGTTCGCCAGGCCCGCCTCCCGCAACGAGGCAGGCAGTTCGGCGGGAGGTACCTCGGTAGTGGGTGGCGGTGCGGTCGTGGACTCCGGCATTCAACCACCTCCTTCAGGTGCGAGGGCCAGCCCCTGGAGAGGGCATCGGAGCGGCCGGGAAGGAACTCGGCTACTGCCGACTGTAGGCATAACCACGACGGATCCGCATCGCCCCGAGGGGCCTGGAATGCGGCAACGGTGCGGCGTAGCGTCGGTGGGGTGAGATAGGCCCGGGTAAGGAGTTTGCCGATGGCGCTCAAGATCATGCCCCACGGCCGGCTGCAGGAATGGGTCGCTGAGGAGAAGGGCTATTTCACGGCCGAGGGCCTGGAGTACACCTTCCTGCCCGAGGGCGACTACGGCATCCACGCCGTGCGCTCCGTCGATGACGGCGAGATACGGTCCGGTGCCTTCGAGACCTTCGGGGCGGGGCGCGACGGCGCCGACGTCAGCTGCGCCTGCCACTGGGCCACGAACGCCGCCGCGAGCGAGGGGGCCGGGCGCCTGGTGACCACGGCCTACTCGGTAGCACCGTGCGGGATCATGGTGCCGCCGGAGTCTCCCGTCCGCCGTCCGGAAGACCTCGCCGGGGTGGCCGTGGGGGTGGGATACCACTCCGGTAGCCACTTCACCACCGTGCAGGCTCTCGAGGCGGTGCTGGCCCCCGACCAGGTCAGGCTCACGTTCCGGGGCCCGCCGAACGAGCGCCTGGATGCCCTGCTGGGACGGCAGGTCCCAGCGGCCACCATGTTCGGGGTGCCGCTGTACATCGCGGAGGCCTTCGGCTTCCGTAAGGTCCTCGACGCAACGTTCATGATCGGGTTCCTCGTCAGCGGGGCCGACGCCACCAAGGCCGACGTCGAGAAGTACCTGGCCGCGCTGCGGCGGGCGCAGGTGGACATCGACCTCCACCCGGAGGCGTACAAGAACTACCACCTGCGGTCGGTGCCGGAGAAGTACCGCGGCCAGGTGGACGTGCGGGCCTTCGGCACGGGGGAGCGCATCGTCTTCCTTCCGTACACCCGTGAGGTCTTCGCCGCGACCCAGCAATGGACGCAGAGCCGCAACATCTTCCCGGAGCGGCCCTCCCCCGCCACCTACGACGAAGCCGCCCTGGCCTGAACCAAGGGCTGGCCTGAGTGCCTCAGACGTCGTGGTAGCCGCGAGCCCGCCCAGCCCGGTAGCCCCTGACCATGTACCAGACGAAGGCGATCACGGCCAGCGCGGCGCAGGTAGCGGCGCCTATGGTCACGATCCCGTGGACGTGACTGGCGAACGCCGACATGCCGGAGCAGGTACCTGGCCCGGGCCGCGCTGCCGCGCAGCGGCTGGCGAGGCCATTCGTCACATCCAGCAGGTACGCGCCGATGATCGCGAGCGTGACGGTCACGCCCAGGAACTCCTTGCCGAGGTG
>Ga0070707_100003082_pt1 | contig 15789 bp, 15 predicted proteins | sample KBSK5502metaG_FD_65468 | JGI IMG/M metagenome (GOLD analysis project Ga0070707, IMG submission 65468) | Corn, switchgrass and miscanthus rhizosphere microbial communities from Kellogg Biological Station, Michigan, USA - KBS K5-50-2 metaG | ecosystem: Host-associated > Plants > Roots >... | reverse complement strand
GCCGCCGCGGCGCGAATCCGGTGAAAGGTCTCGCCGTGCGCCTCGTGCGAGCCGTGCGAGAAGTTGAGCCGGCAGATATCGACGCCGGCGTGAATCATCTGCTCGATAATCGTTTCGCTCCTGCTGGCGGGGCCCACCGTCGCGATAATTTTTGTGTGCCTCATCGACTGCTCTGCCATCCGCCCTCAGCTTACAACGCCTTACTGATGCGCGTACAATCGTGACGTGATGAACGATTTTGTTCCCGGTGGCGCAAAGCGCGTGCTCATGATCTCGAGCGACGACTCATCCGCGCTTTCTGTCGCTCGCGCGCTCCCTGCCGACGGCATGTTGATCGTGATGCATGCCGATCCCGATCGTGGTGCCGCCGCGCGCCGGAGCTTTGCGGAAGCAGGCGTCGCCGATCGCGCGAGCGTGATCATCGGCGATCCCGCACGGATGCTGTACAAGATCGCGGGGCCGTTCGATGTGATCGTGCGCAATGATGCCGCCCACGCGGGCGAGGCGTTAGGAGGGGCGCTCACGAAGCTGCTTGCCCCGACTGGCCGACTTGTCAGACAAACCGAGATGGCGTCAGACCCGGTTGCCCGGGCACTGGAAAAAATCGCGGAACTGAATCCGACGCTCAACGCCTTCATCACTGTGTTCGAGGCCGAAGCTCGCAGCCAGCCGAGGCCAGCGGGACCCCTTCATGGACTTCCGATCTCAATCAAAGACCTGATCGACATCAAAGGTGTGCCGACCACCGCGGCCTCTCGCGCCCGCTCCGGACACGTGGCGGCTGCGGACGCCACGGTCGTGGAACGATTGCGGGAGGCCGGAGCGGTGATCGTCGGCAAGACCAACCTCCACGAGTTCGCGCTCGGCACGACAAACGAAGAATCGGCGTTCGGTCCTGTGCGCAACCCGCACGACATCAGTCGGTCGCCGGGTGGGTCCAGCGGCGGCTCGGCAGCCGCCGTCGCCTCCGGCATGAGCTGGGCATCCATCGGTACAGATACCGGCGGCTCCATTCGCATTCCGGCGGCCGCCTGCGGCGTGGTGGGATTGAAGCCTTCCTTCGGAGAGATTCCGACGACGGGCGTCTTTCCGTTGGCCGTCTCGCTCGATCACGTGGGCCCGCTTACACGCTCGGTCGGCGACGCGTGGAGCGTTTACGAGGTACTGAAAGGCTCGTCTCCGTCAGCAGCGAAAACAGGGGCGCCAGTCTCACAGATGCGGCTCGGCAAGCTCGGCGGCTACTTTCTCCAGAAGCTCGAGCCGGATGTGCGCCGGCGTTTTGAGGAAGCGCTCGATCGGTTGAAATCGGCAGGCGCGATCATCGTCGACGCAAAGATTCCCCACTCGAGCGATATCCCCTTGACCTACGTGCGCGTCGCGCTGCCAGAGGCTTATGCCGTGCACGCCGAATCGCTCGAAGCCAATCCCGACGGGTATTCAGAGAGCGTTCGGGCGAGGCTCGAGTCGGGACGAGACGTCCCGCGCAAAGATTACGAGGAGGCCCAGAAACATCGGGGAACGCTTCGTGCCGAGGTGGATGCGGCGCTCTCCGAGTGCGATGCGCTCGTACTGCCGACGCTGCCGATCGCCGCGCCAAAAATCGGCGCGACGACGGTCACCATCGGGTCCGCTGAGGAGGACGTGCGTTCACTGATGCTTCGGTTGACGCAGTTGTTCAACCTCACCGGCCATCCGGCGATCACGCTGCCGTGCGGAACCAGCAGCGAACGACTGCCGTGCGGGCTTCAGCTGGTTGGGCGCCGGGATGGAACCGTGGACCTTCTGCGCCTCAGTCTCGGATGCGAGGCACACGTCACTCCAATGAACCCACGTGCACGTGCACGCGAGGCCGATCGCGATCCTTCACAAACAGGGACAGCAGGAAGCTGACGAGGCTGACGACGAGCGCTCCCAGAAACGCCGAGCCAAAACCGGCGACGTGAAATCCGGTATCCAGAAGGCCCGACACCCAGCTCGTGAGCATCAGCATGAACGCGTTGATGACGAACGTGAACAACCCGAGGGTGAGGATCAGCAGCGGGAACGTGAAGAGCTTCAGAATCGGGCGCACGCTCGCGTTGAGTACGCCGAACACGAGTGCGACCACGAACAACGACGCGGCCGATCCACCATGAGACACGCCGGGCACAATCTTGATGGCCACCCACAATGCCGCCGCATTGATCAGCAATCGCAGGAGAAACTGCATATGCACTAGTATAGACGTGTCGGATGATTGCAAAGTTCTTTCACGCGTGGGAACGGCGGCTCGCGTCGGTTACGAAAGATCGTGTCGTGCGTCCGTTCGAATGGGGCTTGGACTGGATCGAGGCGAACGGCCACGCGCGGGAAGCTCCGGCTGAAACGATTCTGCTCGACTGGGCCTCGCACGCGCTTTCCGACAGCCAGAAGTTCTTCGACATACCCGATACTTCGGACTACACGTTCAAGCCGCAGTCGGGCGGAGCCACGGGCGCGTTGTCGTTTCCCAGCCCCATGCGCACGCCGCATCCCGAGAACAACACGGTTCACGCTTTGTATTTCCGAAGCGCGCCGGCAAACAAAGGACGGCGTGCCGTCGTCGTGCTTCCGCAGTGGAATGCCGATCCGAGCGGCCATGTCGGGCTGTGCCAGCTGCTGAACAGGTTTGGTCTCAGCGCGCTTCGCCTCACGCTGCCGTATCACGATGCGCGAAGGCCTCCGGAACTGAATCGCGCCGACTACATCGTCAGCTCGAACGTGGGCAGGACGCTGCAGGTGTGCAGGCAGGCCGTGATGGACACGCGCCGCGCGGTGGCATGGCTGCACAAGCAGGGCTACGATCGCATCGGGATTCTCGGCACCAGCCTCGGTTCGTGCCTCTCGCTGCTGACGGCCGCGCACGAGCCGCTGATTCGGGCGCAGGCCCTGAACCACATCTCGCCGTATTTCGCCGACGTGGTGTGGCGGGGATTGTCGACGCGGCATGTCAGAACCGGCCTCGACGGTCACGTCGACCTCGACACGCTGCGCACGATGTGGCTGCCCATCAGCCCGCAGATGTACCTCGATCGTGTCAAAGACAAGAAGACGCTGCTCGTCTACGCGAAGTACGACCTCACCTTCCCCGTCGACCTCTCACAGAACCTTATCCGCGAATTTCGGCAGCGCCACATTCCGCACGAGGTGGCGATCCTGCCGTGCGGGCACTACTCAACGGGAGTCGCGCCGTTCAAGTACCTGGATGGGTTTGTGCTCGCAAGGTTTTTGGATAGGAATCTGTAGATCGTCCATCGTCGATCGTCCATCGTCCATCGTCGATCGTCCATCGTCCATCGTCCATCGTCGATCGTCCATCGTCCATCGTCGATCGTCCATCGTCGATCGGCCATCGTCGATCGGCCATCGTCGATCGGCCATCGTCGAGCGGCGAGCGCCGAACGTCGAACACTCGCGTTCGGGTCCGGCATGGGTTATGCCCCGGCTGGGCGACATGGCAAAGAATCTCGACGAGATTCTCGTGTATCAGAAGGCGATGAAGGCGAGTGAGGCAGTTTCTGCGATCCTTAAGCGGCCGAACTTCAACAAAGATCTCAACCTCAAAGGTCAATTGTCCCGCTCGTCAAGTCGAGTAGGGCCGCTGATCGCCGAGGGCTTCGGGCAACTCACCGATCGCCACGTTGCCGTGTATCTTGGCCGTGCTCGCGGTTCTTCCCTGGAAACGATTGGCCATCTTCGGGAATGTCTGGCGAAAGAGTTCATCATCCAGTCCGAACACTCTCAATTAGTCGACATGTACGATCACATTGGAAGAATGTTGACGAAATGGATCAACTACTTGCAGGAATCAGACTGGACCGACCGCGGGTAATGGCTCGCCCTTCCGCTCGACGATGACGATTCGACGATGGACGATGGACGATGGACGATGGACGATGGACGATGGACGATGGACGATCGACGATGGACGACGGACTACAGGTAGTCGAGTAGTCCGAGGAGCGCGTTGTAGATGACCTGCGCGAGCTCCATGAGCAGCGGCGTCACCGCGCCCTCGCTGACCGCGTCGGCTACGGTCACCGGATCGGACAGCAACAGCCAAATCAGCGCTGCCGCGAACACCGCGGCGACCAGCGCGACGCCGGCTGACAGGCTCACGCTGAGGCGGGAAGACCTCATACGATGGGGCTCCAGTTTAGCGCACCGCGTCTCCGGAGGCGGAGGCGCTCAGGCGCATTCTGTCAAAGACGTGGTAAGAGCGGAACAGGTTCCCCGAGGCCGGCGGCTGCGATTTGCGGGGTCACGATAGCCGAATCGGCAACGATGGCGATGCCCAGGCCGTCGGGGTGGAGGTGGATCACGGCCACCTCGCGAGTCCGCTCGATCGTCACTTCGCTGACCTTCGACATGAAGGTGTCGAAATAGTCATCTGGAAGTCCATAGAGCACGAGCTGAGCCAACGCACGGGCAAGCTGCTCAGCCGTCTCGAAATTGCGGGCATAGCCACGCGTCAACGCGGCCTTCGCCGTTTCCACCTCTTCCGGCGTCGGGGGGCGATCGGTCCGGATGGCGTGGATCTCGGTGAGCGATTCCCTGATGGCTTCCGCGGTGGCATCGCTCTGGACACTGGTCTGCAGCATGAACGGGCCGCGGCCCCGGCGGAAGTCGAACGCGGTCCGGGCGCCGTAGGTGAGCCCCTTTTCCTGGCGCAGCTTCATGTTGATGCGGCTGACGAACTGCCCGCCGAGAATCATGTTCAAGACGATCAGCGGATGGTAGTCGGGCGTGTTTCTCGCAAGGCCGACCTCGCCGATGCGAATCTCGCTTTGTGCGGCGCCTGTTTTGTTCACGAGCACCATGCGATGCGCCGGCGCGAGAGGCGGCGGAGCGACGGCCGCGTCTTCCGGCACGTGCGCCCGGCGGTTGCCCCAGTCCGAAAAGAGGTCGGCCGCCAACCGCCGGAATTCTCCGGCGCCGATGTCGCCAGACGCGATCAGCGTGGCGTTGATCGGGGAATACAAATCAGCGTGAAACTGCCGGACGGTCTCGATGGTGAGTTGGCGCAGCGACTCCTCTGTTCCCAACGCCATGTGGGCATACGGATGGGATCCGTACAGAAGCTGCATGAAGGCGCGATCGGCAATGGCCGACGGCATGTCGCGGATCTGCACGAGCCGCGTGAGCCGCAACTGCCGAATCCGCTCGAAATCCTCGAGCGCCAGCCTCGGACGAATGAGGCACTCGGCAAGGAGCGAGAGCGCGGGAGCGGCGAATTTCGCCAGGGCGGTCACCGACAGCAGCGTGGCATCGGCCGAAACGTCGGTGTCGAGGTGAGCACCGATTCGGGCGAACGCCGCGTTCACGTCGATCGCTGAAAGATTGCCGGTGCCCTCGTCGAGCATGTCGGCTGTGATCGCCGCGAGGCCTTCGTAGCCCTCGAAATCGGCGGACGAGCCGGCCGGCAGGACGAGCACGAAGTTGACAACGGGCAGGCTGCGATGCTCGGCCGACCAGAGGCCGAGCTGATTTTGGAGACGATCTTTGTGGATGGCGGCAAACCGGAATCCAGGAGAGGGTCCGATTGGCGGGAGACGCGATCGATCGGCGCGGCTCGCGGGCCTCATGACACCACCGCAAGGGTGGAACCGGGCAGGCCGAGGGACGGTTTGCCCTTTGGTACCACACTCAGCGCAAGGCGGGTGTCTCTGGAAAGATACTTGTTGGCGGCGCGGTGCAGATGCTCGCGGGTAACCTGCTCGTATCGTGCAAGATCGCGCTCGAAATACCCCGGGTCGTTCAGAAACACGCTGTAGGCGTTCAACTGGTCGGCCTTTCCGCCGAATCCTCCAAGCGTCTGTAATCGGTAAACGAACTGCGCCTCGACCTGCGCGTGCGCGCGATCGATTTCGTCGACGCTGGGTCCCTCCGCGAGAAGCCTGGCAAACTCAGCCGCGATCGCCTCGTCGAGCTCTTCCAGGTTGTGCCCGGGAGCTGCCGTGGCAACGACCTGCCAGAAGCCGCCTGATTCGCGCGAGTTCTGAAACGCCATCACTTCGCTGGCGATGCGCTGCTCGTACACCAGCGACTTGTAAAGACGCGACACCTTGCCGTTGGCGATCAAGTCCGAAAGCAGATCCATCTCGGCGTCGCCGTCGGTGAACATCGCCGGCGAGTGCCACGCAAGGTAAAGCCTCGGAAGCTCGACACGATCCTCGAGGATCAGCCGCGTTTCCGACGTCAGGCGAGCCGTCGCGTCAATCGGGCGAGGCCTTGGGCCGGGGGGAATCTCCTCGAAGTGCGTTCGCACCCGATCGAGCGCGTCGGCGGTATCGATGTCGCCGGCAACGACGAGCGAAGCGTTGGCAGGATGGTAGTACGTTTGAAAGAATGCTCGAACGTCCTCGAATGTGGCGGCCTTCAAATCGGCGGTCTCGCCGATCGTCATCCAGTGATAGGGATGGTCGGGCGGAAATAGCGCCGCCGTAATCGCCATCGACGCCAGCCCATACGGACGATTCTCGTAGTTTTGCCGCCGCTCGTTCAGCACGACGTCGCGCTGATTCTCGAACTTCTGAACCGTCAAGGCGGGCAGGAGGTAGCCCATCCTGTCGGATTCCATCCAGAGCGCCAGGTCGAGCGCGTTGGTCGGCACCACTTCCCAGTAGTTCGTACGATCGGGGTTGGTCGAACCGTTCAGCGACGCGCCGGCTTCCTGAAGAGGATGGAAGTAGCCCTTGTCGTAGTGCTCGGATCCCTCGAACATCAAGTGTTCGAACAGGTGCGCAAACCCCGTGCGTCCGGGGTGCTCGTTCTTCGAACCGACGTGATACCAGATGTTCACCGCGACCATCGGCAGCCGGCGATCTTCGTGAATGATCACGCGAAGGCCGTTGTCGAGCGTGTATTGGCTGAAGGGAATATTCATGGTTCTGGGGTCTACCCAGAAACTACGAACCGACCGCCGACGGGGAACCTTTGTAGCTGGCGATCGAGATTTCCGCGGCAACCCGCTCAGCCGTCGCAATGAAGGCCTTGCCGGCAGGAGAGTTCGGCTCGCTCATCACCAACGGCACGCCGCTATCGCTGCCCTCGCGAATCGGCTGATAGATCGGAATCCTGCCGAGAAAGGCGACGCCGAGATCTTCCGCCATCTTCTGCCCGCCGCCATGGCCGAAGATATCAGCCTCGTGGTGACAGTTCGTGCAGACGAAGTGGCTCATGTTTTCGATGATGCCGAGCGTCGGGATGTTCAACTTCTGATACATCCGGACGGCGCGCCGGCTATCCGCCAGCGACACTTGCTGCGGCGTCGACACGACGATCGAGCCGGCAACCGGCACGGTCTGGCTCAAGCTGAGCGCCACGTCGCCGGTTCCGGGAGGCATGTCCACGATGAGGTAATCGAGATCGTTCCAGCGTACTTCGCGGAAAAACTGCTGAATGGCTCCATGCAGCATCGGACCGCGCCAGATGACCGGCGAGTCGTCTGATGTCATGAACCCCATCGAGATGACTTGAATGCCGTACTTCTCCGCCGGAATGATTTTCTTGCCGTCGGTCGTGAGCTGCGTCTTGATGCCGAGCATGATCGGCACATTCGGACCGTAGATATCGCCGTCGATCATCCCGACGCGGCTGCCGCACTGAGCCAGCGCAATGGCGAGGTTGACGGCAACGGTTGTCTTGCCGACGCCGCCTTTACCGGCGCCCACGGCGATGATGTTTTTCACGCCGTCCACCGGCGCGCGCCCGGCGTCGGGTGCGGCCACGGCGCGCACGCTTGCCGACATCTCGACGTCCACGGCTGTGACGCCACTGATGGCTTTCACCGCGGCCGTCGCCTGGTCCTTCATCTGTTCCTTCACCGGACACGCGGGAGTGGTCAACTCGATGGTAAAGGCCACTTTCCCGCCGTCAATCCGGAGGTTTTTCACGAAACCCAGCGCGACGATGTCCTGATGGAGATCGGGATCTTTGACGACCTTGAGCGCGTCGAGAACGACGTGTTCGGAAACCATACGGGTATAAGTGTAGCGTGGATTTCGCCAGCTCAGGACTCGCTGAGGACTAGCGCGGAACTAGCTCAGTACGACGCGAACCTCAACGCGCGTGGGCGGCGCCGACGGAGCGTTCACGGAGAGTGAAAACCGATCGCCATCCTGCACACGCGGAGGAACCACGAGCCGCACGGGATGGCGCGCAACCGCCTCACCGGTCCCCTCGCAGGTCGGGCACGGATCGGACCAGACTTCGCCGCGTCCGCCGCACGGGACGCACCATTTGCGAATCGGCACATCGAGCGGCACCGTGACGCCGTCGAACGCTTCGCGCGGGGACAAATGCAGTTCCGCAGAAAGATGGCGGTGATCGTCGCCCTCTCCTGGCACGCCGACAAACGCTTCGCGCATGCGTTCGACCACGGCGCGCAGCGATGGAAAATCGATCGCGATTTCGTCGTCGAACCAGTCGCGGCGCCGGGACAACGGATTGGCGAGCACACGTTTCGCCTTCCGGCCGTCGTCACGCGGGCGAATCGAGAAATTCTTCACAGACACTCGTACGATAGGTGCGGGGTCCTGCCTTGTCAAGGCAACAGGCGGGTGTTAGCATCCAAGAAAATGGAGTCGAAAGAATGTCCAATGTGCGGCGAGCGCATGCGTATGCAGACGCGCGCAGAGACTGAGCGTGTGCCCGGCTCGCGCGAGGTACGCACGAAGCGAATCACCGAATGGGTCTGCCCCGAGTGCGACTATTTCGAGGAAGCCGACGACGTTTCGTAAAGCAACGAGGCGATCTGTTGGAGGATCGGCCGGAATAAGGCCGAAGAGGGGCCGTTAGCGGGCGCCGAGCGTCAACAGCACTTCCTTGCGCAGCGCGTCTTCGAACTCTTCGAACTTCAACGCCGTTTCGCATTCGTCACAGAGCACTTCGAACACCGCCGGACGGCTTTCTTCAGACACTTCCACTCGCGAGTCTTCCAGGTGCACCACGTGCATCTGAAGCGTCTTTACGAGAAAATTCTGGCTGTTTCCACAACTAGGGCACGTCAAGGTCACTCTTTAGCTCCTCACTTTATAGGGTGTTAGCCGGACGGCGACGCGTCGGATTGTACGAGATGGCTTCCGGGTAAAGCAACGATTACTTGGGGGGTTGTTGCTCAGTTCGGCAATTTCCCCCAAAAAATCGCTATAAAATGCACTTCATGGCTGAAACGGTGACGACGAAAACCGGTACGTTTGAGATCAGAAGCGAGGCGCACGGGCCGCACTGGGTCGCATGGCTGGCGCGGACGGCCGATGGAGGGCCGGAGCAATCCGTGCTCCTGGTAGGTCAGACACAGGGCGAGGCCGAAGCACGCGCGCGCAAATGGGCCGAACGGCAGTAAATTCCGGCTCCTTAATCTTCTTCCAGCTCAGCAAATTCAAGTTCGCTCATCACCGCCGACGGCACCGCGGTCAGCCGTCCCGGCACGTGCTCGATGAGCCCGCAGTATGTCCCCTTCGCTTCCAGCGAGATGACATCCAGCCCGGGATCGAGCGTGCGGTGCACCACTGCCACGCAACCGCAGGGCAGCGGTTTGAACGCTTCGAATTCGAACTGCGCCGACGCGGGCGTGCGCGACTGGCGAGCTGTGTCCGGCATTTCTCCTCCGTACAATTAGACTGAGAAAGGCCGGTTTTGGTTGCGACCGAACGACAAGTCGCTAAACGAGACCCGGATAGCGGACGTGCCCGCCATCCTGAATCTGTGCGAATGGCGTCAACCGATGCGGCTGAACAGAAGCGGCGCCGAGGATGTGCTGCACGTCGATTGCCCTTGCCACGAGCGCATCAGACAGCAGCATGCGGTGACACCGCCACCATACGGCTTCCGCGCACATCACCGCCACCCTTCCGCCGGCACCGAACGCCAGCAACTCGTCAACCGCTGCGGCAAACTCGGCCGTTTCCATGTGATCGGCATACCCTCGGAACGCCTGGTTCTTCCAGGCGCCGTTTACGGAATCGGCGCGTGGCTTTCGGAGGCCCCCGAGATCTTTGAAATGGCGGTATTGAACGCCTTCAGCGGCGAGACGAGCCGATAGCGCATCGCGGCCGAAATGCGGATGGCGGCGGGACTGCGGAATCGTGCGGATGTCGGCCAACCGATCGATCTCTTGCGGGCGCAGCAGCGAGATGAACTCGTCAGCCGTTCTTGTGGAGTGGCCGATTGTCCAGACGCGGCTGGTGGGCATAGATCAGTTTGCCTTCAATCGCCTTACCGGGAAAGAGCGCACGCGCCGCCGTGAGATACGTCTCGAGCTGTTGCTCGTGCTCTGGGATTGGTTTTCCCGTTTTGAGCTCGACCACGGTGACACCGCCGTCCGCCCGATGAACGAGGCAATCGAAGGTTCCTCTCAGAATCTTTTGCGACCCGGCAACGCGGACCGAAAAAGGCACTTCGAAGGTCGCCTCACTTGATTCAAAAATGGCGGCAAGCGCCGGCTGCGAACAGAGCGCGACATATGCGTCGTGCGCCTGGGCGACGACCTTGTCGAGATCGTCGACGTCCGCTGCCTCTTCATCTCTGATCAGCCGCGCGAGCTCATCAGCTAACTCAGAGTCCTGTACTGATCGCCCGGCCATCGTCGAACCCCGACGTTCAAAGAGCCGATGGACCAGGGTTCCAGCCAGGCTGTGGCCGATGCTTTCGGAGTGGCGCGGCCGGAAATCTCTCGGTGGTGGAGCGATGGTGCTTGTCACGCCGGCTCGCGGCAGCGCGTATGGATCGGCAAGCGGAGCAAAGTTATCAACGCCGTCGCCGGCCGGAAGATCTACCGGCGCGTTATCGGCTGCACCGGTTTCCGGAGGCTTCGTACAGACTCGGAACGCATGCACCTGGCCAGACGCCCCCAACCACTCGATTTTTTCAGGACAATTCGCCGCGGCAGCCACCTCAAATTTTGGCCGGAAACTGTCGGGTAACACCTCGGCCAGGCTGCCGGGCCACGGGCGGAATTTGTCCTTGGCCTCCGACGCGAGATACAGCCGCTCTTTGGCGCGCGTGAGGGCGACATACAACAGACGCTTTGTTTCCTCGCGGTCTTTCGCCTTCGCGTCCTCGTCGGCTTCCGACTGGTAGTCGCTGACGCTGAGCCAGGCGCGTCCGCCTTCCGAATCGGAGACCACACGGATCGGCGACCGCCGTCCGCCGGTGCCTTTGCTGAGGTTCACCACGAACACGACGGGAAATTCGAGGCCCTTGGCCGCATGGATGGTCATCAGGCTCACAGAATCGCCCGCATCGATCACGGCGTTCGATTCGTCTCCTGCCGTCAGTCTCTCCAGGTGCTCGGCCAATCGCGACATCGTCGTATATCCGCGATTCTGCACACGCCGGATCATGGTCCGGATTTTCTTGAGGTTTTCGCGTGCCTGACTGGCGCGAGGCCCCCGCGTCTCGTAGGCATACGCAGTTTCGTCGAGCACCAGCTCGAGCAGCTCGGCCGGAGGCAGCCGGTCGACGAGATCGAGCCAGCGGGCCACGCCGGCGCGTGCGCGATCGAGCACGAGGCGATCTTCGGCGTCGAGCCCGGCGGCGTCCGGAGGGCGGGGGCCGCCGACCGCGGCCGCCAGGTTCGGCGCCAGCTTCTGAAGCGCGGGATCTGAAAGACGCACAAAACGAGACCGCAGAAACGCGGCCGCCCGGAGATTGGAGTCGGGCAATGCGAAGTATCGCAGGAGCGACAGCACGTCTTTGATCTCGTCAGCTTCGAAGAAGCCGAGCCCCTTGTAGACGTACGACGGGATATGCAGGCGCGAGAGCGCCTTTTCAAATTCCTGGTGACTGTCTTTCGTGCGAAACAGGATGGCCACATCGCGCGGCGAGACGCCGGCCTCGTCGATCAGGCGGCGGATTTCGGCGGAGACGATGGCCGCACAATCGGCTACGGTCGGCGCCGCAATAATACCAAGGGCGTTTGACGGTTCAGTCGTGTCCGGTACCGGGAAGCGGTCCGGTTCATCGAAGCGGAACGCATCTCTTCTCGACGGATCCTTCGGAATATCCGCAAACAGATCGTTGGCGAACGCCAGCAGCTGCGGTACCGCACGAAAACTCTTGGAAATCGCCCGGCGCGAGCCGCTCTCTGCGCGGAGCTTATCGACGAAGTTTGCCGCGTCGTCCATCACGGCAACCTCCGCGTCGCGGAACCCGTAGATCGATTGTTTTCTGTCCCCAACCAGGAAGATCGACGGAATCAGCGGCGCGTGTTCGGCCACCCCACTTCCCTCGCCCCACGATCGGATAAGAAGCGACACCAGCAGCCATTGCGCCCGGCTCGTATCCTGAAACTCGTCCAGCAGCACGTGGTGATAGCGTCCCTCGAGCCTGTAGCGGCTGCGCGCGAATTCGTCCATCTGCGCGAGCAGCGCGAGGGCACGGGCGAGCGCCTCGGAGAAATCGAGCACGCCGTGCGCATCCAGCGTCCGGTAGTACTCGCGCAGCGCGATAGCGTAGGTGCGCTGAACGCCTCTCGACAGCACCGCATTCAGATCGCGCCTGAACCCTTTCAGCACGTCGGCCACCTGGCCGCCTACCTGTTGAATGTCCTCGAGGTGTGCTTTCCACGCGGCCTTCGAGTCGCAATCGCCGTGCACATAGCTGTTGCTGAACCGCTGCCTCGCGCGTTTGCGTTCGACCAGGAAATGATCCTCGAGCCGATCGATGATGCCCCGCGCCAGCCCGGTGGAGATGGTGGCTCCGCTCCCGAGCAGCCTCATGTCGGCCATCAGGAGCTGAAAACGCCGATGTTTCACCGGACCATTGGCGAGGAAGCGCTCTGCTCCGCCGGCGAGGCTGTCGAACACGCCGCGCAGGCGCTCGAACGCCTGCTCGCACGCTCGTTCCGGCGTGAGATCGCGCGGGCCCAGTTCGAGCGCCCGTTCGAGAGCGTCTTCGACGACCAGACGCCGGTGAATCATGCTGGCAAGCCCTTCGCGCAGCCGCGACTCGCGCAGCTCGGCAAACAGCAGCCGCACGTAGTCGTCTTTGCGCGAGAGCCCTCGGGCGATATCGAGCGCCCGATCGAGCGATTCCTCCATCAGGCGGGGCACCTGTGTCTCGTCGGCCATCTCGAAGCCCGGATCGAGATTGGCTTCCAGAGGAAATTCGTGCAGCAGCGACAGGCAGAACGCGTCGATCGTGCTGATGGCGATATCAGTACCGCGATCGCGTATGTCGCGCCACTGGTCGCGATGTGCCCCGGTCGATTCCGCGCGTTTCCGCAGCTCGGCGAGAATCCGGCCGCGCATCTCGGCGGCCGCCTTGCGGGTAAATGTAATCGCGAGGATGTTCGCCGGATCGACGCCGCGCTGCAGCAGGTTCAAGTAGCGCTCGACCAGGACGTGCGTTTTGCCTGTGCCGGCGGACGCTTCCAGCACCACGTTGTGCGCGGGATCGACCGCGCGATCGCGAGCCGCGGCGTCGGGCAACCCGTCCGCGACGGGCAACCCTTCCGGCGCGGGTGGCGCCGCTGTCACAGGTGGCTCAACCGGAGCAGCCGCCACACCTGGTAAAGCTGGCAGGGCGTCGTCTACCGCGTCTTCGAACGGCAGCCAGCTAGACATCGCCCACGTAGTCCTTCCGGCAAACGGCGACATGGACGCAGCGTGTGCACAGCATGATGTCGGACGGCCGGGGCGGAAATTCGCCGCGCTCGATCGCGTCGATGGTCGTCAGCAGGCGAGTTTGAGCATCTCGCAGCGTCGTTTCCGTGTCTTTGCCGCGGCCGAGCATGGGGATGAATCGACGGTCGCCGCCAAATGCGATGTATCCCGCCTGTCCTGGCAGCCACGTCTCGCCTCTGGCGCTCCGGAGGTATTGCACCGCGCAGACGCTGTAGACCGGCAACTGGAGAGCCAGCTTTCGATCGGGCGCGTAGCCCAGCTTGTAGTCGATGATGCGAAAGGTGCCGTCCGCCAGGAGATCGATGCGATCGGCTTTCCCTTTGAGGAAGACCCGTCGCGTTTCCGTTTCGGACTGAATCTCGAATTCGCCGTTCAGTTCCTGTTCCAGCAGCCGCTCGACCACTGGGGTTTGCCATTCCGCCTCGATCTGAAACACTGCCTCGGCCAGGCCTCCGTCGGCCGCGGAGCCCATCAACCGCGTCCGCTGAACTGCCGCCTCGCCCTCTGGCAGCTTGTCCAACAATGGCTCTATAACGTCTTGGAACACGGCTCGCGCATCCGGAAGATTCGCCGGCGTAATCGCGCGCTCGCCTCGCCGATTCCATTCGTGGAAGAACGCCTGAAAGACCTCGTGCACGAAAATGCCGAGCTCCTTCGGCGTCAGCGTCGTTTCGTCCTCCGGATCTTCCTCCAGCTTCAATACGCGGTCGGCAAAGTATCGGAACGGGCACTCCAGGTAGCGCTCGAGCGAGCTCACGGTATACGCCGCGGGGCGATACGACGCGGCGGCGCCGTGGAACTGCACGCTTGTGGATTCAGACCTCCGGGTGCGCAACTCGAGCCAGCCGGCCGTGTCACCAGCGACGGCCGACGCGGCGACCGGGTCGCGGCTCAGCCCTTCGTGAACGAAGATCCTCCCCGCCGGCGGCCTCGGTGCTTCCGTGGTGCGCAGCCGCGCCTCGCCCAAGTCCTCGAGGAAGACACTCGGGCTGACAATCGAGTCGTTCTCGAGCTCGAACGTCGAGAGATGTATCTGGCGGCGCGGCAGTGCCAGGAGATCCTGAAACGCGGCGCGCTCGCCGGCCAATACGTCGCGCGAATCGGGCCAGTCGAGCTGGCTCAGCAGCCAGGGCGGATAAAAGATGTTTTTCGCCGCTCGTTGCGGCCACTCGCCTTCGATCAGGCCCATCACGAACATTTCGTCGAATTCGCCGTAGCGCGCCGCCTGCGCGTCGATCAGCTGCACGCCGCTGGCGCCGGCGCGTGGCGCAAACGTCTGGCCTTCGATCCACCGCCGGATCATGCTCGCGATTTCCGCCAGCGGGATGGCTTCGTCATCGAGCTGCTCGTGAGCGCGGCGCAATGCCTGAATCGCCGACCGGATCGCGCTTCTCGCCCGCAGGTGCCGCTCTCGTAGTGGATCCGCATTCGCGGGCAGGCGATCGTGCGTCGCTAGAAACGCCAGCAGGGCGTCGAGCTGCACCGACGGTTTTTCGCTGTCCGCCGCAAGCACGGCCAGCTCTTCGGCTGCGGCCGCGGCGGCGCGCGCCGCGCGAGACATGCGGCCCCGAGCGCTTGTCGCGAATTCACGCAGCCGATCGAAACCGCCGAGATACCCGGCGTCGCTTAGGCCGCGGTTCAGCGCCGCCGTGTCGAAACGGCCGATCGCCACGCTGTCTACTTCAAACGCCAAATGCGGAGACGACAGCAGCGCAATGACAGGCTCTCGAGTGAACTCGGACGTCACAAACTCAAAGATCACGTCGAGCGCAGCCGCGTACGGCTCGGCCGCGAGCGGCAGCGCATCGAACGTCTGGTAGGGAATACCCGCGTCCGCGAACACGTCGCGCGCAAGATACACATACGGCAAGGGGCGCTTGACGACTACCGCGCGCCGATCGAGCGGCAGGCCGGACGATCCGCTGGCTTTCACCTTTACGGCCACCATCGCGAGCTCATCTTCGCGATCGCGGCTGATGGAAAACGGCCGGCCATCGGCCGACGTGACGAGGACAGGACGACCCGCAAGATCGGCGGGACGCTCGTCAGCCGGTACCTCCGCTTCTTCGAACCCGGGCATGAATTTCTGCAAGCGATCCAGGAACCCTGCGGCAATCGTGCCGGCGGTGGCGACAACATCGAC
>Ga0070707_100003080_pt1 | contig 15791 bp, 15 predicted proteins | sample KBSK5502metaG_FD_65468 | JGI IMG/M metagenome (GOLD analysis project Ga0070707, IMG submission 65468) | Corn, switchgrass and miscanthus rhizosphere microbial communities from Kellogg Biological Station, Michigan, USA - KBS K5-50-2 metaG | ecosystem: Host-associated > Plants > Roots >... | reverse complement strand
CCCGAACTAGTCGGCCTTGCCGAGATTGCTGATATTGCCGGCACTACGCGACAGCGAGTGTTCCAGATGACGGCGAACCGCGGCTTCCCGTTTCCCGTAATGGAACTCCGCTCCGGACGACTCTGGAACAAGGCAGCAGTTCAGGGTTATCTCGAAAACCGACGGCCCGGAATGCCGCGACTGCCAGGAATCGTCGCAAGAGCGTCTGCTGAGCAAAATCACCGGCGCGTTCAGCGGGCTGCTAGTCGCGCACGTTAGGGATGCTGATTCAAGCGGCAATTCGAGGACTCGCATCAAGTAGGACTGCATGTCCCTACTAGGCCACTCCTGCGGGGGACTCGATGGGAGCTGAAATGGGTGCGCCGGCAGGGGCACTCCCTGTTCCAAGGAGTGATTGCCCACATAATCGCGCTGGCGCCCGCTAACCTGCTCCCCGACCAGTTGCGGCTTACGCCGCGCAATCGATGGCAACGACCTTTGACCCGGAGGCGTAGGTGAGCGCTGAAATCGCGAATGGCAAAAGAAGAGCGCTAGCCGCGCCCAAAGTTGCTTATAGCACGCGATTTGGTCGAATGATCTTGGGCGACGCAGATGCCGCCCTCCGTTCGCCGACTGTTCGACGACTCAAGGGCAAGATCCAGCTGGTACTCACTTCTCCGCCGTTTCCCCTGAATCGAAAAAAGGCGTATGGAAATCTGACCGGCGACGACTACCTGTCTTGGCTTGCTGAGTATGCGCCACGGCTGGGTGACCTTATCGCCGATGACGGGTCGATCGTTCTGGAAATTGGCAATTCATGGGACCGCGGCCGGCCAACAATGTCGACCCTTGGTCTGCGAGCACTATTAGCCTTTCTTAATCGCGGCGGCCTGCATCTTTGCCAACAGTTCATCTCTTATAACCCCGCACGCCTCCCCAGTCCGGTCCAGTGGGTAAATATCGAACGGGCTCGCGTTAAGGACTCCTTCACCCATGTCTGGTGGATGTCAAAGTGCGCACGGCCCAAAGCAAACAACCGTCACGTAGTCGTTCCTTACAGCGACAGGATGCTGAAGCTCATTGAACGCCAGCACTACAACTCGGGTAAGCGTCCATCCGAACACGGCATCGGCGAAACGTCATTTCTCACCGACAACGGCGGTGCAATCCCATCCAATGTGTTGACGTTCAGCAACACCAGCTCCTCCGACCAGTATTTGAAATATTGCCGCGAGCGTCGCATCAACCTGCATCCGGCCAGAATGCCGGCAGGGCTTGCCGACTTCTTCATCCGGTTCCTCACCGATTCCAAGGACTACGTCTTAGATCCCTTTGCCGGCAGCAACACAACAGGCAGTACGGCAGAGCGCCTCTCGCGAAGATGGATCGCTATCGAAGCGAACAAGGAATATGTCCGCGGATCGCGAGGGCGATTTGCGTCGCAGTCAATACGCAATGGCAAGAACTAGCCAGGGGCCGGACCTCTCGCTCGCGAAGCTGCGCTCGCTGGTTGACTGGAGGGCGAGGGGCTATGAGGCAGACGCCTCCGCGCCCTATTGGTTATCCAGCCTAAGCGAGATCGCCGCTGGTGCAGTAGGTCCCTTGGCAATTCTGGGTCCGAGTGGGTTGAGCGTGAGGCAGAGCGATGGTCGCCCGGTTCGCCCGTCGTTCGACCCTGCGGCTATTTACCTGGTTGGTCTGGCCGAGCGCGTTACGCGGTCCAGCCTGACGACAGCAGTCGCAATTCCGCCTGACGCGCGACATCTTCCATTGATCATCGCCGCGGCGATGGTCCTAGGCCAGACCGTGGCCGGTCCCAGCGGATCGGACGAGAGTCGGCGCCGAACGCTCTTGGTCAGTCCCGATCTGGATCTCCGCAGCCGCTACTCGATGCTTGCTGTCGACAAAGTCAGCCTTGACGCGGCGCACACCGGTAGCAGGATGCGACCCGACGGCTCTGTAGTACGTCTCCATGGAGATGAACGCGTCCCATCTGGAGGCGTGTGTTTCTACTTACCAAGGCTCGGCCTACCGAACCGAATTTCATTTCGACCAGAACTAATCATCTTGGATTTGCGATATGGCAGACTCTCGCGCCGGGCGCAGGAGATGGGGAAGTGGGCCAAGTCAATAGGTGGCAGATGCGGAATCCTCGCTCTATACAGCCTCGGCGATTTTGAGACTCAAACGGCATTGAGCAAAGCGGGATACTTGCAATTCATCTTCGATCATCGCGCTATCGCTGCTTGCGATCGCGAGACCAAGCCTTCACCGAATAGCGCCTCAGATCTTCAAATCGATTGGGATCTTAAAGAGGCTCCGACATTTCTACGACGAACTCACGATATCGTCGAGATTCCGATGCCGGATCCAATGCGAACGCGATTCCAGCAATTGCGATCGCTAATCGACGAACATTCAGGTCTCGATACCCCGGACTTGCGTCGCGCACGATGGCTGCTCTCTACCCTGCGCCAGCTGCCTGTTCCCATGGCCTGGTACGAGCAAGCAGCTCGCAATGAAGGACGCTCCACGATTCATCGCATGATCGATCATCTCGGAGCCCAGGCGTCTCGTGGCGGCGAAAGCCTGGGACCTGTGATTCAAAGCATGCGGATGCAGTTTGATGACCTCTACAACGACATTGCAAACTACAATCCGCGCGCCTTGCCGTTGTATGGCGAGCTTGTGCGAAAAGCCTCCGCTTCTACCGAGGGTCGCCAGGTGCTCTTACTTCAAGACTCTGTAATGCAGCACGCGTTTGAGCAATGGATGACTCTCGAACAGTCCAGCAACCAGCCTGTCCCTCCCAATGTTTCCGTAACCAACTGCGCAGCGAGTGAGTACTTAAGCGGTCTTGTCCCGACCGGGGTTCTAATAAACGGACCGCTCAAGGCACGCTACAGATGGCTTCTCGGTTCACCGCTGGCCCCAGAGGTTACTTTTGCCTGCTATCGCGAAGAGATAGGCACAATCGAGGCTCATCTCGCCAACTTCTACGATGTGAGCACTCCATCCCATAACTGCGAGACACGTAACACATTTATGGCGAGACTTCGGGGGGTTCCGGCACCCAAGATGAGCGGTACCGAGCCCGCGACACCTGACCTCATCTTGCTCCGACCCACTAAAAGCAAGGATGTACCGGTCGAACCAAGCAAGGAGCGCATGCGCACAGTTCCTGGTGGACTAGGGGGCCTGGGCGATTTCTTCAAGCAACTTAAAGAGGAAGAGCAGAGACCAACACCACCCCCAGCGACGCCGTGGGACGACGATTCGGAGGACGACGACACGGCACTGGAGGACTTGGGCGATGCGCCAATCGCAGCGTCCCCTGATGACGTCGAGTGCTTGCCAGTAAGGGTGAATGCCCGCTGGCTGGGAGCTTGTCGCCTCTTCTTGGCCACCGATGCGCCCGTCGAGTTCATTCGGCCGCCCAAGGCCGATCTGATCAAGAAGCTGTTCCCCGTTGAATTGGAACCTGGCGACGTCTTGCTCCGGGTTGAGGACGGTAAGCGCGCGGGCCTCTTTGACCGAATCGTTGAACTGGCGGAACATCAGGCTCGTTATTCACATTTGGCTGCATTCAGAACCCGTTGGCGCGCTGCTTGCCGGCAACTGGCTGAGCGCTACTCCGACGGTCAGAACGTGGACTATGCCGCGCTATTGAAGGATCTCCGGGCCAATGGCGCCCCGATCACCTCTGAGCTCGCTGTTCGATGGTGGATCAGAGAGCTAGTCATCGGTCCAGAGAAGGCAACGTCTATTGCCGCTGTAGGCAAGCTTCTAGCGGACCCAGCGCTTGTGGATCAAACACGCGCCTTCGACTCCGCGTTTCGGCAGATTCGCGGACTGCGCCAAGGTCTCGGCAGGCGGTTGAGTACCGCGATCAGACGATCCTTTCGTCACTTGGAGTTCGCAGGAGCAGGCGAGTCGTCAGATATCCTCGAAGACCAACTTGGGCTACCTGTTGATGAATTGGTCGAAAGCTTGGAGTTGGCAGAAGTCTTAGAGGTCGGCCAGGCGCAGCTCGTTCCAGCTCATCTTATCGATCGGTTATTGCAGCGAACTTGAGGAGATCTGAGATGGCCGTGAATGGCGAGGACGTCAGTCAGGTTGGCGAAGGCCGACTGCTCGCTCACGTTCTCGAACGAGTGAGAACCAGCCTGTCCGGTGCCGATGGCCATGACCTTATTGACTTGGTGCCCTTGCGCTCAATATTCGCCGGTGTTCTCCAAGCACCTAGGAGCCGGGATGAGGAAGCCGCAAGGACCGGTGTGGTGAGCCGAAACGCGCCGGTTGGAACCGCAATGGGGCTTGATTTTCGCGTGAAACCCTCAGGTGGCGACCCAGTCGTCATTTCGCTCGGGATTAGCTGGGCACATTACTACGCTGTATTTCCAACGTTTGAACAGCTTCGCCTGGTAACTGCCACAGACGTCAAACCGCCATCGATGCCATCAGCAGCACCGGAATCGCCATCGTTGACCACCGCAGGAGAACCAACTGACGAGTCCGTTGAAGCAGCCGATCTTTCGGCCGAAGAGAGCCCTGTGGCCGAGGAGGAGACAGAACCTGACTCCAGCGGCCACTTGACTCTTCCGCGAGTCTGGAGGCGGGTGGCGGCAGAAGCACAGGTGAGCTCAGTTGCGATCAAACCGAGTCTCAGTTCAACGGTTGAAGATGCGGCCCTTGCGCAAGCTGTTGAACGAGTCCAAGCGAGCGTCAGTTCCGATCCACACCGATGGCATCACCTTGGAGAACCAAAGGAGAGAAGCCGGGTTCTTGGATCTGTGAGTGTGTCAAACAGCGAAACCGCATATGAGAACGCTCTACAAAGCAAACGCGGTAAACCAGCAGAGACTCCGGACTGGCGAGTGGCGGTCCACATTGACGTTGAACCGGACGGCAGTCTCGTAGGAGTTTGGCGCGTTCGGGTCCTCCTTTCGAATCAAACATCGGAGCGCGGGGCTACAGATACAGATCCAGGACTCGAAGATCGTGCGATGTACGACGCCAGGCTAACCGCGACGATCCAGCAGGGCGACCTAGTGCCCTTCGACTTCTTGTTGGCGCCGAAGGACTACAGAAGTGCTCGCACTATGCATGCCAAGGGAATCAACTGTTGCGCAACTTGGACTCCAGCCTCGCCGCAGCAGATCACGACCGAGACATTACCTATCTATGAGCAGCCTCTCTATAGAACCCGAGACTCGCTAGCGATTGAGTTCGACGCGCTGGCGGAAGGAGACCCGGAGGTCGTGCTCCTGCCAATCCATGAGCAGATGCAGGCGTACGTAAAGCAATGGCGCGATTTTCTTACCAGTCAAGACGCGGCTCGTCTGAGTGAGGCCGAGCACTCCCAGTGTTCTCGCGATTGCTCTGCATTCGAGGAAGAGGCGCGAGAGTTCAAGCTCGGCTTAGAGGTGTTGCGGCGCGATGCTAGGCTCCGCACCGCCTTTCAGAAGATGAATCAGGCGTTTGGCATTCTTGGCCAAAGAAGCGGCGGAAAGTTAAAGGCGTGGCGCCTGTTCCAAATCGCCTTCATATGCTCTCAGCTACCCAGCTTGGCAGTCCGCGAACTTAAAGCCGGCTCGGATGAAGAGTATGGCGACGCGATTCGAGCGCATTTCAACGATGTCGGCATCCTGTGGTTTCCCACTGGAGGCGGAAAGACAGAGGCATACCTAGGCCTGATTGGAACAGCCATGCTGTACGACCGAATCCGTGGCAAGGATCGCGGAGTGACTGCTTGGATGCGGTTTCCTTTGCGAATGCTGTCCCTCCAACAGCTCGACCGTCTCGCGAAGGTCGTGGCTGTCCTCAATGAGTTGCGCGCGTCTGATCCCACAATTAGCGGCGGCGACCCATTCGGGATCGGCTACTTCGCGGGCGACAACAACACCCCGAACGCCGTATCCGACGACGACATGCAACGATACGAACGCAACCCGACTCTCAGGGAAGGGGTCAAATTGCTGCGCCAATGTCCTCACTGTGGTGCACCGCTAAACCTAGTCGCCCACCGTCCATCGTGGCGTCTTCGTCACGTGTGCACCAATGAGGGGTGCTTTTCAAACATCTCTGAGTCTCTAGGGGACGTTCGTGGATCGCTGCCGGTGTATGTCGTCGACAACGAGGTCTATCGGTATCTGCCTTCAGTGATGGTTGGCACGGTGGATAAATTGGCAATCATTGGTAGGTCCAGGACTTTTCACCAGGTACTGCGAGGCGTCACCCAAAAGTGTCCACAGCACGGCTACACCTCATACGGCGAGTGCATTGAGCATTGGACCGGGTGCAAACGGACTAGGTCACAGTTGGATGTGCTACGGCCGATCGCAGACCCAGGACCATCTCTCCTCATCCAAGATGAACTGCACCTGCTCCGGGATGAGTTGGGCGTGTTCAACGGCCACTATGAGGGACTCGTCAAGTACCTCGGGGCATGGGCTTACATGCCAGCCAAGGTCCTTTGTGCCACGGCGACCATCGAGGCTTACGACATTCAGGCTTTCCACATCTATCTGGCAGCTGCTAGGCGATTCCCCCAACCTGGATGGCTAGCAGGCGAGTCGTTCTATGCAACGAGTGCACCTCTTAGGTATCGCCGCTTCTACGTAGGGGTGTACTGCCATACCCGCGCGATCGAAGATGCAGCCCTTCGGGTCACCGCGCTGTATCAACGCGAGATACGCAGGCTCAGAGCCGATCTTCCCTTGTGCGCCAAGATCATGGCGTCGGAGACGGTCGACGATGCTGAGCTGAAGGCTACCCTCCGATTACACGATCTGTCCTTGTGCTATGTCAACCGCAAGTCCGTAGGTTCCAACCTAATCGATAAGCTCGGCCGCACAAACCAAGTATTGACGCGTGAGGGACTGGGCGAGATGCGGGGCGCAGTGCTCACGAGCGATCAAACGATCGAAGAAATAGGGGCGACTATCGATCTTATCGAGAGGCAGCTCTTTGAAACCGACGAACCACGCTTGGACGTTGTCGCGGCCACAAGCCTCATAAGCCATGGGGTCGACCTCGAGCGGATCAACATGATGTGCGTTTGTGGCATGCCGTCGCATTACGCGGAATATGTTCAGGCGTCAAGCCGCTGCGCGCGCTCGCATCCTGGAGCGATATTTGTCTGCTTCAACGGACGTGACCCACGCGAACGCTCTCAGTACGAGTTCTTCTATCAGATGCACCAGCATATGGATCGGCTGATCGAGGCGGTCGCCGTAAATCGGTACGCGTCGTATGCCCCGAAGAAGACGGTCCCAGGGTTACTGATCGGACTCCTTTTGAATGGCTACACTCCCGATCTTCACGGGACTCGGATAAAGAAACCTCTGGATCATGTCCCGACGCTGCAGGGAGCGATTGGGATGAGACCAGCCGACGGGGGTGCATGCATTACAGCAGACGCTTTGCGAACAGATCTAGAACGAATCATTGGTGTAGATGATCTTCACCCCCCGGCCTCCCCTGCACAAATTGCGAACGCCAAACAGCAACTCCATCTGGCCTTTGATGATGCGTGGAGCGCGATTAGCCGGACGATGGAGTCCAAAGCGCAGGACGTGCTCAGTCCCATCACGTCCTTCCGCGACGTTGATGAAGGCACCGAATTTGGAAGCAAAGACTCCGCGAGTGTCGTCACTCGTCTGCGAGTCCGATAAGCGAGCCGCTGATGAAAGACACGATGTCAAGAGGGCGCTCCCAAGTGATATGGCGGTACCTGCCGGGAGCCACGTTCCGCTACAACGAGAGCGGCGCGTGGTGCGAGGTGGCCGACGTGACAATCAGAGATCCCAAACCCATATCAACGGGACTGACGGCAGCTCTTGGTCATGAACTGCGCAGATGGAAGGCGATCAACCCGACTGGGTATCCCGATCCCGCACTGCAGCCAGGACGGTATGAAGTCGGCGAGCCTTATCACGTGTACTACAGCGTGTGGCCGACGGTGTTCACTTGCCGACGCTGTGGACGCGCCCATTGGTACTCGGACTTGGACAGAATGCGCGCAGTCAACGACCGGCTGGCATGTCGCAGCTGCCGAGAGGCGGATCTTCTGAGACAAGTCCCGTATGCATATGTGTGCGAGTGCGGCCGAAAGGACACGGTCTTCATAGCCAAACATTCAACAGATCACAAAGTCATCCTTGAGGACAAAGGAAGCTTCGAAGAGTCCTTTTGGTACTGCACCGAGTGCCATCTTAGGTTGCAGCGCAATTCACGTGAGGGCCTCGGCTATCGAAGCTGTGAATGCGCGCCGCGCAAGGCCAAGCGCGGGGTGATATTGCAGGACACTCGGGTCTATTACCCACAGACTCTCCAAATGGTTGAGGTCGAGCCGTCGGTCCTTGAGCGATGGCGAGACAACCCCCACTTCAGTGAATTCTTGCTTGGGGGCTGCGTAGAGGTTCGCGCGTACTCACCGCACCAGATCCTGGACCTATCAGCTGTCAAAGGCACTGGTTCTGAGCCGAGTGTGTCGATGGAACTTCAAGTAATGCGCGACAAGCTCATTGGCCTGGGGATGGACGCGGCCAAAGTCGAGGAGATGATTAGAGACAGCGTCACTACCGCGACGGGCGACCCCTGGGGCACATATGCTCATCAGCTCGACGAATATGTGCCTGGCTTGCGTGACTTGAAGCTTGATGAGTCGCGTCAAACCATCGAGTACGTGTTCACTCGAGACGAGCCTTCGATGGGAACGATATCGCTCAGGCAGATTCAGAAAGAAGCGGACGACTTCGGCGACAACGCCACTGCAGAGCGGTTCGCTGATGAGCAGCGCCTCGCGCATGAGCTTGGCCTGCTTGATCTCGCCGTAGTCGAGTCACTACCACTACTTCTTGCTGGGTATGGCTTTACGCGTTTCTTCGCCTCACCTCAGGCCGCTGAAGAAGGCGCCGATGGAACAGCGAAGGCGTCTACCCTCACTCTGCGAAGTTTCCCTTCGCACGGCAACAAGATCCCTATTTATGCTGCACGCAATACAACGGAAGCGCTTGGCTATCGCCTGGACCCCTATCGTCTAGCGGCATTTCTGGAGGCCAACCACCTCGCAACTGCACCGGGGCACTATCTCGAATCGGAGCCTGCGCTCAGATCATGGTTGTTGAGCCTGTCCGGTCCACTCCTTGCGCAGAAGGAGTCTCACCTGGTGCTGACATCCTGGGAGGAGGACGAGGGCGTTTCTATCGACCAGACGTCCGCTTTCCTCTTTGGTGTTCTCCACACGATGTCTCATGTACTCAAGGCGACCGCCTACAGATATGTCGGCGTGGATGCTGATTCTCTCGCTGAATACCTCTTTCCAGCCCATACTGCCGGGCTTCTGTACGTCTCGTCACATGTCGCATTTACGCTTGGCGGCATCGATTCTGTCGTTCGCTCCAACCTTACCCAGTGGTTAGGCGCCGCCCGCGACTATGCGGGTCAGTGCTCCTTTGACCCGGTGTGCTCTCACGCGGGAGGTGCCTGCATGGCCTGTCTGTATCCGAAATTTGGTTGCGGCTACTTCAACAGAACTGTCAGCCGGGCGTTCTTGTTTGGCGGGCGTGTGATGGGCCACGCTGCTCCAGTTGTTGGACTTTGGCAACCAGAAGTTAGCCAGCGTGCGGCTGAGCTCACGGAGCGGAAGCTGCATGGCGCTGCACGCTGATCGTCTCTTCTGTACTTGGACATACCGTGCCAGCATGCCCCCCTCGCTTCGAAACGCATTCGGAGATTTGGACCAGCTGCTGCGCGACGTTGCGGCCTCTGCCAAATCAAGCCTGATAATCGTCGCCCCTTACCTCAGCGCCAGCGGAATACGCGGGCTTATAAATAGCGTGGCCGTGGCCGCTAACGCTGGCGCGTCAGTAAGACTTATCACAGGCGACTTGGACGCCGATCAATCGCGGAATCGGAAGGCAGTCCGTGAGCTGCTGATGGGGGAGTTTGGCGGAGTGATTCGCCCACATCTTCGGGTGCTGACCAACTCGCCAACGTTTCCTGCCCTGCTTCATGCAAAGCTGGTCATCGCCGATGGACGCCGTGGCTACCTGGGGTCCGCAAATGTGTCTTGGCACGGAATGGAGTCCAACTTGGAGATTGGAGTAGAGCTGCCGGCGCAACAAGCGGGCGTCTTGGATGCTCTCTTCGCATTCCTGGAGTCGAGCGGTGCTCTCGTCGAAATCGCAACCCACGATATATGAACGCAACCCTGGGCCAGCCCAACACCGTTGGCTTGCCCGCTGTTGCTAACCCGGCCCTTCCAGACGGGCCGCAAGGTTGCGGAACCTAAGGAACGGCCACACGGCCAGTCTTAGAGGAAGCGATCGAGATCCGACGAAAGTCCAGCAGCTAGAGGCCGGCAACTCAAGCGAAGGCGAGCCGACGAACGCTGTTGGGACGCCTACCTCCCGCGGCGAATGATAACCCCGTTCCAGTCTTCAGCCAGTGTCGCTACTCGTCCGGCCAATTCTCCAGGCACTTCTATGCCGACCACGTCGAAGGCCCGCGTAAAGCCTGTGACTTCGCCTACTGCGCTCGTTGCCTTTAACGCAACGTGGTGACTGATGTCGTTTGTCTTGGCCAACTCTGCCTTGGCGGCATCAGTAGCTTCCTGGGCATTGCCGATGAGTTTCGAAAGTGTGTCGTTGAACCGCTTGCGATCTTCGTCTGTGAATTCCATACAGCCATGATCAGTCAAACGAAGCGACCGTGAGCAGAGGTGTAGACGGCGACGAACGCCGATGTGAGGCGAGGCTTCCGGGCCACTTTGCGCGAAGTCCAGCCATTGCCATCTCGGCCGCGCGGCGGGCAATCGCTGCCAGCTTTTGAGAAGTCAGGGTGCCCCACAGCCTCGGTGGTGCTTCTTCGGGCCACGGCTCTCAGTTGGCGGTTCTTCGAGGACTGGTCGGATGATGGCGGCGATTCGTGCAAGGATTACCGGATCGGTGATCGGCTTGTCGACACCATTGGCATGCGCCCAGTCCTTGCCTTCTGGAGTGGTGAACCATTCCGACCAGGGATGCTCCGGCGAGCCCCAGCGAATGCTCTTCCGCGACTTAATCACAGAACTCCCCGACCGCCCGCGAGCGGCGCCCCCATGCGGCAGGCCCCGCCAGACCATTGCCTGGGCCCTGCTGGGCGGCTGTTCATCGTCGACGGCCTCGATTGTCACAATGACGACGCTCAGGGCACATCGCCGCTGAAGCCGATGTACGCGGTCGGGCTGCGTACGATGCGTTCGGCCGGCGAGCTCTCAGGTCCTGGTGCGATAAACAAGGCCATGGTCGACCTCAGGGAAGACCCGATCGGATCGGATCGCCAAGCCCGATCCGCATCCGGCATCGACAGTTCGCCAGCGGTTCGACGGGTCTGGTCTCTGCGCTGTCTCCCATGAAACCATCGACCCAGTAGCCAGACGGGGCAACATCACCTTCGCTGGATAGCATTGCAAGGAGTGCGCATGCGGCGAGTCCAGCGCTCAGCCACGTGAGTGCCGTGACACTTGGTGCGGGCTCTCCAACCCCTCCCACGAGGTAGCCTTCACGCACGAGCTTCTCCCGCTGGGCGGGGGGGAGGTTCTCGGCACGGATGATCTCCGACGAGATGCGCCTGCGACACCAGAGACAAGGTGTCACCGGTGTGACGATGGCGACCTCGGCGACTAGAGCAGCAAGGTTCACATTCATGCGGGCGCCAGCTTGACTGCCGATGTCGATGAGCGGTAGCAGGTACGCGCTTGAGAGATCGTTCAGCGATGCTCGGCTGCCGTGGTTATCGGTGCATCCGATGATGAGGTCCGCGTCGAGAAGCGTGCGCCAGACCGGTTCATCGCGGACGTCTCCGTAGACGCGCCGAACCGCTACGCCGAAACCCAACCCCTCAAGGTGATCTCCTACAACGTCGACCTTGCGGGGGGGCGTGGAGGCCTGCAAGTTCGCTGGTCTTGACCCGATCACCCTTCGCACATTTGATGGCGTATCCAGGACGTCGCCGTCGATGATCGTCACCGAACCAGCGCCCATGCGTACCAACTGCTCGGCCAGTGGCGATCCAATCCCTCCTACGCCGACGATGGCGATGTCAAGCTGCTGGAGGACGTCATGGACCTTACCCAGTGCATCGCGCTGCCGGTCATCGATCCCGGGTAGGTCAGTGTTTCGGCGCCGCGGGAACGACTCTACTGGGTTCAAGAGTCGGAACGTGCGTCCGACCGAAGTGATGCGTTCCACTGCTACGAGGCCACCGTCTTCGACAACGGCTGCAGCCCAGCCCTCGGGATGCACAACTGCCGCCCCGAATGGCCCGTCAATGATCGGCCCGAGGGTTTCCGCCAGGGCGAGAATCGAGCTGCGATCGATTGCGCTGAACCCGATGGGGTAATGCGGGTCGGGATGAGAATGAATGAACAGAAGGCCGGCCCGAGCGTCGACGGCCTTGCTTACCGCCATGGAGATCCAGCGGGCGCTCGGCCGCAACTGTCCCTCGCCTTGGCGCTCCCAGACATCGCCTGTGGGGAAGATCGGCTCCACCGCAAGTAGCCGACGCCCCAGCGCGCCGCGTGTTTCGCGAAGCAAGAGAAAGGCGCCACTTTCGTAAGGCTCCGCTGCGTGCAGGATCTCGTGGAGCTCGTCTACATCGACGGAGATGAGGGCTAGCTTGTTCATGCGGCGACGTCCTTGATGAACCGGGCGAGCATGAACTCGAAGTGGTCAAGCAGGCAGTTGCCGGTTGGATTCCAAACTCCGTTGCGATGCCACGAGAACCGCCGCCATTGGCGGCCGAGGTATGTCTCGATGCTGTCGCCGTTCAACGGCACCGAGCCGTCCCTCCGGAGCAGGGCTGAATCAGTCCAGAACATATCCATGGCCGACAGCGGATACTGCCTGTCGGTGATGAACAGGATGTCGCTCGTTGCGATGTTGTATGCGCCGGATGGGAGTTGCAGGGAGCGCAGGATCACGAAGACTTGCGTCCCGTCCTCCTCGATGTCGACTTCAACGCCTGCCACGTCGGCGAGCTCCCGCGCGTGATCCCGAAGTTCCTCGAGGGCCATCTAAGTTCAGGCTCCGAATGTGCGGTTGCCCGGGATGACCCGGAACCGCTCGCCGTTCTTGAGCTCAATCGTGTCCGTGGCTTGAATCAAATTGCCGCCGGTAGGGTCACCTTCGCCCTGGAGCCTCAAAAGATCCCAGCCTTGTCCCTGGAAGCCAGCTGCCTCGAGCAGGCCGGCGCCGGTGATCTCGGCCTGTTCGAGTTCCAACTTGCGCCGATTAACGAAAATCTGGACCTCGTGTTCGCTCAATGTCTCTGCCATCGCTTTTCTTCTCCTTTGCGGTTTTCCCCGCCGCGCTCGTGCCGCCCGCCTTCCTGATAGAGTTTGGAGTTGGGCTCCCGAGTACAACTTGTGTTGGGTAGTCTACTACAACCCCCCTGGAGTGCATCAACTCCGGCGGCAAGGAGGTACGGATGCCCGGGACCCAGGCGATGACAGAAGAAACCTTTGGTGGGCGTATCAAGCAACGTCGGCGAGGTCTTGGTTTTACCCAACGAGACGTGGCTTCGCGGCTGGGAATCGACTTCACTTACCTGTCAAAGTTGGAGAACAACCGCGGCGAGCCGCCCAGTGCTGAGACGATCAGGAAGCTTGCGGAGGTCCTCCATGATGATCCACAGGAGCTATTGGCACTCGCAGGGAAGGTACCGGAAGGACTCCGCGACCGGGCGCAGCGAGACGTTGCTTTTGCACGCTTGGTGCAGCGCCTCCCTCACCTATCGGACAAAGAACTCCAAGAAATTTCTCGGACGCTGAAGATCACGCCTCCGAAGAAGTGACCTATATCTCTCAAAATGAAATCGAGGCGCGGGCCAGCAACTTGTGGCGTCGCCACCAGCTGTCCATAGGCTTCGACGCCGAGCGACTCCTCGATGACCTCGGTCTCGACCTGCTCTGGGAGAAAGTGGCCGACCAACCCGACGGTGTCGTACTTGGGCAGCTTGTTCCCTCGGAAAAACTGGTCGTGCTCAACGACGAGCAGCGAGATCGTTTAGAGCAAAATGGTGGACGCCAACGACGCTTCACCATTGCGCATGAGGTGGGGCACTGGGATCTTCATTCCGATGCGGCCCGATCAGGGACGCTGAGCCTGTTCGACGGCAGGCGGGTGCTCTGCCGCGAGAAATCACTGCACCCGGTGGAGCGTCAAGCGGAGAAGTTCGCCGCTGCGCTTCTCATGCCGTATGACCAGCTTCGATCTGTGTTGCCCGGCGCGCCGTGGCGTGGTTGGCGGACCGTGTACAACCTCGCAAACCGCTTCGTCGTTACGCCCACCGCAATGGCCGTTCGACTGGAAGAGCTCGGGTGGATGCACCGCGATGACGCTGGCCTGCCGGTATCGGGCCGCAAGGTGGCAGCCGGCCAGGGATCGTTGTTCCCAGAGAGCGGCCCGAGATAGCAGCGGCGCCGAGGAGCAAATTACGGAACGCACTTTGGACGTGGCGATTGCGTCGCTGGTCCCTGGCTGCGGCTATAAGTCGTCGCCTAGCCACAATTCGTCCATTGACAGGCGAACGGTAGCTGCGATGATCCTTTCGGCCCCGGTGGATTCGAAAGGCGCAAGCCGGACGGGTTCGCTGGGGTCACTGTTTTGGGGTTCGGAACGGCCTGCCAGCGGCCAAATCTATCGATCGCCTCGTAGGCGGGACGACATGGGACTCTGTCGGAGACCGGAGGTCATGGCACCGACACGGTTCGGGACTGTGAGGCACCGGGTTGGCAGATCGGCCTTGCGCCTGTCGATGCCCGGTACGTTCGCGATTACAGCCGTTGCAGGGTGGTGGCCCGCTTGGCGATTGCGTCTGAGCTCTCCGGACGCCACGCCAAATCCCGACTAGCCGCAACGAGCCCGGCGTGCCAGCCGGGCGCACGTCCCCCGGCAGGGGGTTTGATCGAGTCGACGTCGATCCCGGCGCGTGCAAGCAGCCAGGAGATCTGTGAGTTGGAGTTCCACATCTCGTGAACGCGGAGCTCGTCGCGGCCCCAGACCAGGAATGGCACTTCAGGTGCAAGCTCGAGGAGTCGTCGAGCTTGGGCAAGATCTGTTCGATTTCGTATTCGCGAGGACGACGCGTCAGTCAGTCGGACACAGGAGGACACGCCACCGACACGGTTCGGGACCGTGAGGCCCTGGGCCCCGGACCAAAATCCCAAAACGATCCATGCTTCGCAGCTGGTTCACAAAGGGCGCCAAGATCGTGCGAATGGGCGGTGGGCGCCTAAATAGTTCGACCGAGGTGTTTGCCACGGGAGGAGAACAATCGTGGGCATAGGCAGGGAACCGATAAACGCAAACGAATCGCTCGCGTCCGGCGCCAATCGCAACGAAATAGACGGACGACCATGGTTGCTCGACTGCGATGAGGTATCACGGTTGCTCGGGATTGGACGTACCAAGGCCTATCAGATGATGAGGCGGACAGAGGTGCCAGTTGTACGCATCGGCCGCAGCATTCGCGTTCCACGAGGCGCTCTTTTGTCATGGATATCCGCCAAGCTCGCTCCGGGGTTGGGGGATGAAATCCGCGAAGGCCTTAGCCGAGGACGTACTGGGTCGGATTCACGCCTATTGGACATGGCTAGTGAGGTGCAGGCTAATACTGCCACCGGCGCAAATGCAGATGACGCGCCGTGGCTGCTTGACAGCCGCAATGTGTCGCGGCTACTTGGAATCGGGCGTAGCAAAGCCTTCCAAATGATGTTGCGGGCCGAGTTGCCCGTAGTACGGATCGGCCGCTGCGTGCGCGTTCCA
>Ga0070707_100003078_pt1 | contig 15795 bp, 15 predicted proteins | sample KBSK5502metaG_FD_65468 | JGI IMG/M metagenome (GOLD analysis project Ga0070707, IMG submission 65468) | Corn, switchgrass and miscanthus rhizosphere microbial communities from Kellogg Biological Station, Michigan, USA - KBS K5-50-2 metaG | ecosystem: Host-associated > Plants > Roots >... | reverse complement strand
TTTCCATCATTTCGCGCACGAGCCGCGGCCGAAGATCGACATGGATCCCGAGATGCTCGCCTTGCACCGGGAAATCGCCGAACGCAACGCAAAGATCCTGTATCGCGGCACCGGCGTCACCAGCTTCAACGACCCGGTCGCAATCCGCGGCTGAGCGAGTCAAGCGGTCATTGCGAGCGAAGCGCGGCAATCTCCCGCCGCAGAGCGCGCCATGATGAGGATTGCTTCGTCGCTGCGCGTCCCGCAATGACGCCTAGGGAGGCGACAAATGCTTGAAACGACGATTGCCGGCAGCCTGCCGAAGCCGTCCTGGCTGGCCGAGCCGCGCAAATTGTGGCCGGCATGGCGCCTTGAGGGCGAGGCGCTCGCCGAGGGCAAGCGCGACGCGACATTGCTCGCCCTGAAGATTCAGGAGGATGCTGGCATCGGCATCGTCAGCGATGGCGAGCAATCGCGGCAGCATTTCGTGCACGGTTTCCTGGAAGGGATCGACGGCATCGACTTCGCCCGCCGCGTGCCGATGGGCATCCGCAACAACCGCTACGAGGCGATGGTGCCGACCGTCACCGCCCCGCTCCGCCGCAAGGGGCCAGTGCATGCCGAGGAAGCGCGGATCGCGCGAGCGCACACGACACGGGCGCTCAAATTCACCCTGCCCGGCCCGATGACGATCGTCGACACGATTGCTGACGCGCATTACGGCGACCGCGTCGCCATGGCGATGGCTTTCGCAGACGTGCTGAACGAGGAGGCGCGCGAGCTCGAAGCGATCGGGGTCGATGTGATCCAGTTCGACGAGCCCGCCTTCAACGTCTATCTCGATGAGGTCACCGGCTGGGGCATCGCCGCGCTGCACCGCGCGATTGACGGGCTCGCCCGCAAGACCGCGGTGCACATCTGCTACGGCTACGGCATCCCGGCCAATATCGAATGGAAGGCGACGCTCGGCGCCGAGTGGCGGCAATACGAGGAGATCTTCCCGGCGCTGGCGGCGAGCCGGATCGACCAGGTCTCGCTCGAATGCGCCCATTCGCATGTGCCGCTTGAATTGCTGGCATTGCTGGCGGGCAAGGATGTGCTGGTCGGCGCGATCGATGTCGCCAGCGATCAGATCGAAACCGCGAGCGAGGTCGCCGCGACGATCGAGCAGGCGCTGCGTTTCGTCCCGGCCGAGCGGCTTTACCCCTGCACCAATTGCGGCATGGCACCTTTGGACCGCACCCTCGCCGCGCGGAAGCTCGCCGCGCTCTCCGCCGGCGCCGCCCTCGTCAAAGGCAAAACGGCCTGAACCATCGCTGCTTCCGGTTTGAAGATCGCCGGGACGCCGGAGTTTGTGGGCAGGAGCGGCGTCCGCCGAACATCAGGCCGAGAGGGCGGTCCTTTCGGCGGGCCGCTGGGCCGCCGGGGGCGTGTTCGGGCGGCCGAGCAGGCGGCCGATCAGACCGCCAGCCAATTGGCCCGCTAGCACGCCGGGGAACAGGTACTCGAAATAGATCTCTTCGTAGCCGGAGGGCCCAACCTGGCCGAGTTGGATGATGTGGAAGTCGAGCTGGTCCGTGCGGAGATAGAGCACGCCGACGCCAAGCGCTGCTGCCCCGAAAGTCAGCGCGCCGAGTACCATGCCGACAACCACCGGGAGAGCGCTGATCGGCCGGGCGGCGCGGGATTGTGCGAGGCCGTTTCGCCAGCGGCGCATCAGGAACCCGGCGGCGCACCAGCAGAGCGGTGGAACGAAGGCCAATGGCTCCAGCGACCAATCGGGCTGCGCGTCCGGCATCTCGATCAGCATGACCTCCGCCTCGGAGAGCACCTCGACCGCGATGCCGCCGAGCAGCACCTGCCACCAGCGGCGGGCGAACCAGCCGATCGCGAAGCTCGGCACGAAGATGAACGGGCTCGCCAGCCCGCTGATCAGCTGGAGGATGATGCCGAAGATCATCGTGAGGTTCCCGGGGCGTGGCTAGACAACGCGACGTCGTTGTTGCTTTTCCGGCTCACCGGGGTCACCAACAAGCAATCGCGGCGGGAGAGGGTAGCGTGCAGACACGAACATTCGTCATGTTCCTGGCCGGGGCGATCATCGGCTTTTTCGTCGTCTGGTATTACGTCGATCTGTTCGGACTGTTCAATTACCGGTCGAGCCACGGGGTGGGCCTCGCGGTCGGCGCGGTCGGCGCGATCGTCCTCGGCATCATAAGCGCGTTCTTCATCCGCGCCGTCGCGATATTCGCGGCCGCGACGGTGATCGGCTATCTCGTCCTCGTATTCGGCTGGATCACCTACGCGCATATTTTCGACATCGCCGACCGCGAGGGCGGCAAGGGCATGGCGATGATCTTCATTGTCGGGCCCGCTGCGGGCGCGATCATCGGGCTGATCGCCGCGAGCTTGTTGTCCCGCCGCGGCATGCCGAATGACGGTCCTGCGCCCCCGTCTACGCTCGTCAGAGGGTGAACCGGCTGATCAGGCTCCGGTGGCGATGATGAACATGCGGCGGAACGGGAACAGGGTCCTGCCGTCGTCGCGCCGCGGATAGGCGGCGTCGACCAGCGCCGTGTAGCAGGCCTCGAAAGCGCTGCGCTGCGGCTCGTCGAGCGCGCCGAGCAAGGGCGAGAGCCAGGTTGATTTGGTGTATTCCTTGACCGCGTGCTCGCCGTCGAGCACCTGCAGGTATTCGGTCTCCCAGATGTCGAGCTTCGCGGCGAGCGGCGCCAACAAATTGTAGTAGAAATCGGGCGGCTCTACCGGCGCCGGCCGCAATAGCGGCTCGAGCCTGGCGCGCCACGGCCCCACCCGCGCCGCCTCGCCCATCGAGGTATGCGACGGCGCCCCGAAATTGCGCGGGATCTGCACCGCGAAGGTGCCGCCCGGCGCGAGGCTGTTGAACAGCGCGACAAACACCGGCGCATGGTCCTCGATCCAGTGCAAGGCGGCGTTCGAATAGATCACGTCCGGCTTCTGCGCCGGCCGCCACGTGGCGAGATCGGCCTGTTGCCATTCGATCTGCGGTAAATCGGCTTTCGCCTTGGCCAGCATCTCGGCCGAGCCGTCGATCCCGACAATTCGCGCCTCGGGCCAGCGGTCGGCGATGAAGCGGGTGACGTTGCCGGCGCCGCAGCCGAGATCGTAGACGAGCTTGGGCGCGTCAGCCTCGATGTGGCCCAGCAGGTCGATCGCCGGCCGCAGTCGCGGCCCGGCGAATTTGAGGTACTGCGCGGGATCCCAAGCCATCAGCCATCCTTACGCCGGGTCGAATGCAGAAATGCCGGTGCGGGCGCGCCAGCGGTGCGGCTTGATGCCGGCCCGCTCAAGCTGATCGCCCAGGCGCCAACCCCAGAGGCTGCGCCGCGCCAAGGCGGCGCCGCTCCATAAATCGAAACCCGGCCAGGGCACGAACGGGCTGCGCCGCCCGTAGGCCCACACTTCGACGCGTACCGAGCGTCCGGCGCTCGGGCCGCGTGCATGAAAGCCGAAGGTGTCGGCGATGATCAGCGTGTTGGCCGGTACCGCTAAAATTCGCGGCTCGGGCAGACCGAGCGCCGCCAGTTCGTCCGATGTAATGCGGAACGATCCCTGGCGGATCTCGGGGTCGGGGGAGTGCCGCGCCGCGAGGCTCATCCGCCTTTCCCAGGCGAGCCGCTCCGGGGTCAGCCGGTGCGAGCCCGGGACATAGGTGAACGGGCCGGCATCGGCCGCGACATCGGTCAGGAACAGCCAGGCCTTGACGGTCGGGTGAAAGGTGTCGGCATGCAGCGCGGTCTGGGGGTCGGGTGGCCCGTCATGCGCGTGGCGCAGGATGCTCTGGATCCATACCACCGGCTCGGCGTCGCGGCTGCCGACATAGCGGATCAGCCCACCCCATTCCGGCAGGCGCAGCACGCGCCGCAACGCCGGCAACGCGGCGAGCGTCCGAGGGTCGAGCGCGATCTTGCGCAGGATCGTGTCTCCCTCGCTGATCTCGCGCAATGGCCCGCGATAGGCTTTGACCTGGTGCACCAAGTCAGCGAATTCGCTTTCCGGCAGGAAGTTCGGGCGGATTACGAACCCATCGCGCTTGAATGCCTTGCGGTCCTTATCGCTGACCAGCCCGGCGAGCCGCCGCCGCCGCATCGCGGCAATGCGGTGCGCCAGGCGGACGCGCATGGCGTGCAGCCCCTGCTCGTTGAGCCAGCGGCTGCCGATCACCCGGTTGCGCTCGAAGGATTTGGTTCCGGTCAGCAGCTGCGCCGTCCAGAGCGGGACCATCGCGGCGCGGACCAATTGCGCCAGCATCAGTCCGGGCTTCGGCTGTAGCGGGATACAGTCATCACAATGGCTTCAATAGCGCAGAGCGACACCGGCCGCAAACCGCAGCAAAGCAGCAAGCGGGCTTAGTTGCCGCTCGCCGCTTGCTCGGGCAACGGCTCCTTCGCGACAGGATCGGTGACGGGCTCGGCCGGCGTGGCCAGCCTCTCGCGCAACAGCGCAGACGAGAGGCGCAATGTTCTGATCAAAGCCGTGCCGGCGCGCGGCAATGCAACCGCTTTGCGACGCCGCGAAACGCCCCGGCAGATCAGCCGCGCCACCTTGTCGGCGCCGATCGCCGTGATTTCCGATCGACGGAAGCGGGCCGCCAATCGCGCGGCAAGCAGACCGGGCGACGCCACCATGACGGCAACGCCATAGGATTGCAGATCCTGCCGCACCATGTCGCTGTAGCGCCACAATTCCTCGGTCCGCGCGCCGATCAGCACGATGGCGCCGCGCCGGCGTCGCCGCAGCGGCTCGAGCAGCGGTTCGATGATTGCCATGGTATGTCCGAGATCTGGCCCGGTTTGCACGGCAAGCACATCGATCGGCTGCCCCTCGTCCACAGTCTTCAGCCAGCTCGCAAGGTTCTCTGGCTCCTGCCCGTCGCTTGCGAAGGCATCGACGATGGCGCCACGGCGCCGGCAATCCTCGGCCGCAACCGACAATGTGCCGGCGGCGCCGACCAGACAGAGTCGCACCCCGGGCATGGCGTGGGTGCGCGCCAGGGCGAGCCCGATGTCGTCGACCAGGCCGGCAATGGCGACGGTTTTGCCGGTTTCCCACACCGGCCGGGCCGCGAGATCGGCGGCGCGGAGCGAGGGCAGGGGATAGAGTCCTCCCTCCAGCCTCTCGACAAACCCGGCAATCGCCTGGTTCTGCGCGGCGCGCGTGTAATAGCCGCCCTTGACTTGCGTCGTGCCGATCAGCGCCTTCAGGAAGCCCTCGTTCAGCTGCCGATCGGGCGGTGCCGGCTCACGCCAGAACTCATCGAGCGGTTGCTGCGAGGTCAGGCCGGGAATATCGAAGACGGCATTGCCCAGCACCTTGACCGGCACGCCGCTGCCCAGCGCAGTCGTGCCGACCGTGCTGTTGATCGTGACAATGCCGGCGGCGTGGCACAGGATTTCTCCGGGGATGCCGCCCTCGAAGGCGACGACCCGGTCGCCGATGCCGAATTGCCGCGCCAGCCCGCGCGCCAGCCCGCACCAATCGATCAGCCCGTTGTCGAGCGGATGCCCGACGATGACCAGGCTGCGAGCGCTGCCGCTGCGGGCGAAGGAGGCAATAATGTGGCGCAGTGCGTCGCGTGCATCGGCAAACGGCGAGTGGGCGCGGATTTGGAAATCGGTCGCGAGCTGCAATGGGTAGACAAAATACGAGCCGGGCGCCGTCCTGAGCCGGGCCTTGGCTCTGGTAGCGCCCGGCCGTGTCAGGAGCCGCTTCGCCCGCGAACAGACCCAGCCGAAATATTCGGCGAACGGGTGCGACAGGCCGTGATAGCGGTAATGCGGATAGAAGGGCCGGCCGAACACCAAGCCAATATTGTAGATGACGTCGAGAACCGAGATCAGCCAGAACGGGGTGTGATGGCGCGGCGCGAGATCGGGGATCGGAAATTGCCCGGCGAGCACCCGGATCACCGCGGGGTCGCGGGGAAAGCGCGAATAGGTCGACATGCCGTCGCGTTCGAGCGTGACCCAATCGGGCCGCACATAGCCAAGATCGGTCGCGATGACCTGGATGCCGCGGGCGCGCGCCTCTTCGGCGGCCACGATATGGTAGGGCCGCCGATCGCCATGCAATACCAGGTCGGTAATCGCATGGGTCTCCAGCATCTCGCCGATGAAGGCGCGCCAATCGTCGAAACGGCCGCGAAAATGCGCTGCCGGCAAACGCCAGAACAGCTGATCGCCGAAATGCAGGTTGATCCGATGAACGCGGTGGCCGCGCGCGATCAGAGCGCGGCCCACGCGCTCGAAGAAATCGGAGATCGGCCCTTGCAGAAACAGGAAAGAGCGCGGCTTGGCGGCTCGTCCGCTCTCGTCATGCCCGGTGTCGATCTGATGCCCCCCCATCGCGATCCCCCGATCTAGCCCGGATCGAAGGCGGAGACGGCGTCGCGCGGCCGCCAGCGCTGATGTCCCAGCCCGAGGTTTTCCAGGAGGTCCACCGATTTCCAATACACATTCGGCTTGCGCAGCCCGAGTGCCGGGACCGACCACGGATCGAGCCCGGTCCACGGCAGGAATGGGTTGCGCCGGCCGAATGCCCAGATTTCGACCCGGGTGGTCGGCTGTGCGCTCGCGCCGCGGGCATGAAAGCCGAAGGTGTCGGCAACGACGAGCGTATTGGCCGGAGCCGAAATCAGCTCCGGCTGCGGCAGTTCGAGTGCGGCAAGCTCATCACGCGAGATCGCCCGCACGAGCCGCGTTTCGGGCTGGCCGGCTCGCTGACTAGCCCGGATGCTCATCCGCCGCTCCCACAGCAGCCGCTGCGGCGTCAGGCGATGCGAGCCGGGGACATAGACGAACGGCATCGCCTCGGACGTGACGTCGGTAAGAAACAGCCATGCCTTGACGGTCGGATGGAATGTATCGGTGTGGAGATCGCGCTGCGGATCGGCTGTCCCTTGTACCGCGTGGCTCAGCACGGTCTGGATATAGACCATCGGCGCCGCTGCCGAGGATCCGGCATAGCGGATCAAATCGCGGTATTCCGGCATGTCCAGCAGGCGCTGCGCCGCCGGAACGCGCTGCAGCACCCGCGAATCGAGCGCGATATGGCGAGTTATCGTGTCGCCTTCGACCATCTCGCGAGCCGGGGCACGCAATTGCCGGATCTCGGCGGTGAGATCGGCGAACAGATCTGGCGGCAGGAAATTGCGTTTGACGACATAGCCGTCGCGATCGATGCACTCCCGGTCCGCCGCGCCGATCAGCCGCGCCAGGCGGCTCCGCCGCTGCGTCGCCAGACGATGTGCCGCGGCCACGCGAGCGGTGTGAAGCCCACGCTCGTTGAGCCAGCGACTGCCGATGACCGGGTTGCGGGCGAAGAATTTTTCCTGGGTCAGCACCTGGGCGAGCCAGAACGGCGTCAACAAGGTTCGACGCACGAGCGACGGCATGGCGTCTCTCCCGACCCGAAGCCCCCACCGCTGCTCGCGGGAGCGCGCTACGCAAAAAGGATCCCCACAGAGGCGCGGACCAAGGCCGGTTACACAACCTCACATCCGCTGGGAGAATGTCCGCCGTCCGGCTCGCGGTGTCCACGATTTTCTTCCGGCTTTGCGCGCGTTGTGCGCCGTCAGCTGCGCCGAAACGCAACTGACGGCCGGGACGGCGGCCGGTCAGATCACGCGCGCGGTGCGGAACCCCGCGATGTCACTCGCCGTATAGCCGAGTTCACGCAACACCGATTCGGTGTCGGCCCCCATCTCGTGCGGCGGGTGCTCGATAGATGGGCCGCCATGGGCGAATTTGAACGCGGCCAGCGGCACGCCGACCGGCCCGTCGAGCCCTGGCAGCGAGTCGAATTTGTGGAACACCCGCCGCGTCGCGAAATGCGGGTCGGCGAGTGCCTCGGCCATCCTGCGCACCCGCGCGGCCGGTACATGCCGCGCCTGGAAATAGGTCTCCCACTCGTCGGCGGTCTTGGTCCGGATGATGTCGGCGATCACCGCCGCCTCGCGCTCGCGGTCGTCGATCCGCGCCTCGTTGTCCGTCTTGATCATGTCCGGCCGCTCGACCGCGCGCCAGAACCGCGCCTGCTGGCGGATGTTGCTGGCGCCGATCATTACCATGCCTTCCTTGGCGTCATACGCGCTGTTGGTGGCAAAGGGCTGTTTGTTGCCGTGCGGCTGCGGCTCGGTGCCGTTGCGGAGATAGCCGGTCATCAGCGAGGCCTGCATCATCATCGCGACGCCGAGCATCGCCAGGTCGATGTGCTGACCCTTGCCGGTGCGCTCGCGCTGGAACAGGGCGCTGGCCAGCGCGAAGGCGCCCATCGTGCCGGTCGCGTAATCGACCGCCGGGGCGCCGATCTTGATCGGGTTGACCTCCTCGGTACCGGTCGAGGCCATGATGCCCGAGGTCGCCTGGATTACATGGTCATAGGCGGTCTGCTCGCGCCGCACGCCGTCCTGGCCGAAGGCCGAGATCGAGCAGTAGATCAGGCGCGGGTTAATCGCCGCCAGCGCCTCGTAACCGAGGCCGAGCGCCCCAAAAGCCCCGGGCCGGTAGTTTTCGACCAAGACATCGGCCCCCGCGACGAGCCGCCGCAGCACCTCGCGGCCGTCTTCCTGCTTCAGATCGAGGGTGATCGACCGCTTGTTCGATCCCTGGGTCAGGAAGGAGGTGCCCATATTGCGCCGGTTGAGCGCCCGGTCGGTGCCGCCCTCGCGGCTTTGGTCCGGCTCGTCCGGATGCTCGACCTTGATGACGTCGGCGCCGAGCACCGCCAGCTGATAGGCCGCAAAGGGACCAGCCAGCACATGGGTGACGTCGATGATGCGAATGCCCTCAAAGGGTCGGGTCATGATGGGCTCCTGGCCGGATCGGTGATCGCGCGCTCGGGTCGCTATGCTGTCGCCGCGGCGCGCCGCCAACCCTCCGCCCTGCCCATAGAAATCTATGGAATCGGCTGGATTTGTGCCGGTCTTGCTGTTGCCGCACCGCACAGCGCCCCATATATTCCAAGAGTTTCCACCGTCGCGGGCGAAAGGTCAAAGTATGGCACGGGTTACGGTCGAAGATTGCGTGGTCAAGATCCCCAACCGCTTCGAGCTGGTCCTCCTGGCCGCCCAGCGGGCGCGGGAGATCACCTCGGGCGCGCCGTTGTCGCTCGACCGCGACGATGACAAGAACCCGGTGGTCGCATTGCGCGAGATCGCCGAAGACACCGTCGCGCTCGATCATCTGCAGGAATCACTGGTCCGCGGCATGCAGAAGCATGTCGAGATGGACGAGCCCGAGGAAGCGCCGGAACTCGAACAGACGCTGTTTGGTATCGCCGATCCGACGGGCCCGGTCATCAGCGAAAACGAGACCGACGAAGAGGCCATCGACGAAGAGCTCGAGGAAGACCTGCTCGCGATCGAGGAAGAAGAAGACCTGCCGGAGCTCTCCGAGGAGGAGGAAGAGGGCGCGGAGCCGGCCGAAGAGACTGAAGAGGAACCCTGAGAATCGATAACCGGCCGCTCGGCGCCGTGGCGGATGCCGGTGCCGCGGCAATTCCGGCGCAACAGGATGGGGGCGGCCGCGCGATGATGCGGCAGTTCGAACTGGTCGAACTGGTCAAATCCTACGATCCCAACGCGGACGAGGGGCTGCTCAACCGCGCCTATGTCTATTCGATGAAGGCCCATGGCGCCCAGCTGCGCGCCTCGGGCGACCCCTATTTCTCGCACCCGATCCAGGTAGCGGGGCTGCTCGCGCAGATGAAGCTCGACAGCGCCTCGATCGTGACCGGGCTGCTGCACGACACGATCGAGGATACCGTCGCCACTCTTGACGAGATCGAACGGCTGTTCGGCCCTGAGGTCGGCCGGCTGGTCGATGGAGTCACCAAGCTGTCGCGCATCGAGCTGCAATCGGATCAGACCAAGCAGGCGGAGAATTTCCGCAAGCTCGTGCTCGCGATGTCCGAGGACATCCGCGTGCTTCTGGTGAAGCTTGCCGACCGACTGCACAACATGCAGACGCTGCGCTTCATCGAAAGCGAGGACAAGCGGCGGCGCATCGCGCGCGAAACGATGGACATTTATGCCCCGCTCGCCGAGCGGATCGGCATGCACCGGATGAAGGACCAGCTCGAGGATCTCGCCTTCGCCGAGCTGTACCCGGATGCCCGCGCCAGCATTCTGGCCCGGCTTGGCTTCCTGCGCGACCGCGGCGGCGACATCGTGCCGCGCATCATTGCCGAGCTCGGCCGCAAGCTTAAGGAGGGCGGGCTCGAAGCCGCGATCTCCGGCCGCGAGAAATCGCCCTATTCGATCTGGCGCAAGATGCAGCGCAAGAATGTCTCGTTCGAGCAGCTCGCCGACGTCATGGCATTTCGCGTCATGGTCAATGATATCGGCGCCTGCTACCACGCGCTCGGCATCATCCATTCGTCCTATCACGTGGTTCCCGGCCGCTTCAAAGACTACATCTCGACCCCGAAACCCAATAACTACCGCTCCCTGCACACCGGTGTGCTGGGGCCCGAGCGGCAGCGCATCGAGGTCCAGATCCGCACCGGCGACATGCACGAGGTGGCCGAGCTCGGCGTCGCCGCGCATTGGATCTACAAGCAGAGCGAGGCGCGCACCGACGGGCGGCAGTACCGCTGGTTGCGCGAACTCTTGGACATTCTCGATCACGCCTCGGGACCCGAGGAATTTCTCGAGCACACCAAGCTGGAGATGTTCCAGGACCAGGTCTTCGCCTTCACCCCGAAGGGCGATCTGATCGCCCTGCCGCGGGGCGCCACGCCGGTCGATTTCGCCTACGCGGTCCATTCGCAGATCGGCGATACCACGGTCGGTGCGAAGATTAATGGCCGACTATTGCCGTTGCGCACTCGCCTCCAGAATGGCGACCAGGTCGAGATCGTCACCTCGAAAGCGCAGACCCCGTCACCGACCTGGGAACGCTTCGTCGTCACCGGCAAGGCGCGCGCCCGCATCAGACGCTTCATCCGCACCCAGCAGCGCACGCAGTATCTCGATCTCGGCCGCTCCATCGTGCAGAAGGCGTTCCGCCAAGACGGCCAGGATTTTTCCGAGCGGCCGCTCGAAGCGGTGCTGAAGCAATTCAATTGCGCGACCGTCGAGGATCTCTACGTCGCGGTCGGCGAAGGGATCGCCACTGGCCGCGAGGTGGTCAACGCCGCCTTCCCCCGCGATGCCGAGGACCGCAACAAGGTCGTGCCGCTCGCCCGGGCGCGGCGCAAGGGCCGCTCCGCCGAGACGGCCGTGCCGATCCGCGGCTTGATCCCGGGCATGGCGGTGCATTTTGCCGGCTGCTGCCATCCGCTGCCGGGCGACCGCATCGTCGGCATCGTGACGACCGGCAAGGGCGTGACGATCCACACGATCGACTGCGACACGCTGGAAAGTTTCGCCGAAGAGCCCGAGCGCTGGCTCGACGTCGCGTGGAGCAGCGAGGAGGCGGATGCCGCCCATACCGGCCGCATCAACGTCACGATCGCCAACGAGCCCGGCAATCTCGGCAGCCTGACGACCACGATCGGCAAGCAGGGCGGCAATATCAGCAATCTGAAGATCACCAACCGCTCGACCGATTTTTTCGAGATCATGGTCGATATCCAGGTCGCTGATGTGAAGCATCTGTCGACGATCATCGCGGCCTTGCGCGCTACGCCGGTCATCAACTCGGTTGAACGGGCGCGTGGCTGACGCCGATGATCCTCGGCGTCGGCAGCGATCTGATCGACATCCGGCGTATCGAGGCGGCGATTGCGCGCTTTGGCGACCGCTTTATCGACCGCATCTTCACCGAGGCCGAACGTCGCCGCTGCGAGCGGCGCGCCAACCCCGGCCCGAGCTATGCGCGGCGCTTTGCGGCGAAGGAAGCGGCCGCCAAGGCGCTCGGCACCGGTTTTCGCAGCGGCGTCTTCTGGCGCGATCTCGGGGTCGTCAACATGCCGTCGGGGCAGCCGGGCATGCGGCTGACCGGCGGCGCATTGCGGCGTTTGGAGGCGATCACTCCGAGGGGCATGACGGCGCGGCTCGATGTGACATTGACCGACGAGCCGCCGCTCGCTCAGGCTGTCGTCATCATCACCGCCTGGCCCGCGGCCGCGGCGTCGGCCGAGTGAAGCTCATTCCGGCTGCTCCCTTGACCCGCCGCGCGTCACTGGCCGTGATCGCGCCCGCTTTTCTCCGATCGAAGCGATCATGAAAACAGGCTCTAAAATCGCCGCCAAAAAGAAGGCCTCGGGCGGCACGCTCGAGACCGTCAAAACCATCGTCTATGCGGTGCTGATCGCCCTCGTCGTCCGCACCGTCGCCTTCGAGCCGTTCAATATCCCGTCCGGATCGATGATCCCGACCTTGCTGGTTGGCGATTATCTGTTTGTCTCGAAATACACTTACGGCTACAGCCGATACTCGCTGCCGTTCGGATTGCCGCTGTTTTCCGGCCGCATTTTCCTGCCGTTCTCGCATTTGCCCGAACGCGGCAACGTCGTGGTCTTCAAGCTGCCCACCGACCCATCGACCGACTACATCAAGCGGATCGTCGGCCTGCCGGGCGACCATATCCAGGTGCGGCACGGCGAACTCTACATCAACGACCAGCAAGTGCCGCGGCGCGAAGACCCGGCCTGCATCGATAGGGAGGCGGGCCCGTTCGTGATGCAGCGCGGCTATCGGGAAAGCCTGCCGCGCGCCGCTGGCGGCCCGCCCCTCGAACACTGCATCATCAAGGAATTCCCGAACAACCGTGGCGAAGACGGGCCGCTCGACAACACGCCGGTCTACAACGTGCCGGCCGGTCACTACTTTGCGATGGGCGACAACCGCGACAATTCGCAGGACAGCAGGGTGCTCTCGGCGGTCGGCTACATCCCGGCGGAGAACCTGGTCGGCCAGGCCGAGTTCATCTTCTTCTCGACCGACGGCTCGGCGCATTGGTGGGAAGTCTGGAGATGGCCGTTGGCGATCCGCTACAGCCGTCTGTTCCACGGCGTCGGCTGAATTGCCTGACACCTTAGTTCCCGCCCCTCTAGCCGATCTCGCTGTTGCAATCGGGCACAACTTCATCGAGCCAAAGCTGCTCAGAAAGGCACTGACGCATCCCAGCGCACCGGAAGCCGCGCGCGGGAGAGGCGGATATCAGCGGCTCGAATGGCTAGGTGATCGCGTATTCGGCCTCATCATCGCCGACCTGTTATGGCACCGGTTCCCAACCGAGCCGGAGGGGCACCTCACACGTCGGTATGCAAGCCTTGTCCGGAGCGAGGCTCTCGCCAGGGTAGCGGCGGAACTGGACCTCGGCCGCTATCTGATTCTGTCGCCCAGCGATGCTGTTGCCGGCCTCGCGTCGAAGCCCACGGTTCTCGCCGATGTGTGTGAAGCGATCATCGGTGCTGTTTATTTGGACGCTGGGTTTGCTGCTGCGACGCAGGTCGTGCAGCGCCTGTGGGAACCATTGATCCACGAGATGGCCGCCCCGCCACATAGTGCGAAGACCGAACTCCAGGAATGGGCGCAAGCGCGTGGATTAGGATTGCCCGATTATGTCGTTGTCGAAACGAGCGGTCCCCCCCATGCTTTGCGCTTCACCATCGAGGCCAAGGTCAGCGGCTACGAAGCTGCGGTAGCGACCGCCTCGTCAAAACAGCAGGCGCAGGAACAGGCGGCGGCTCTACTGCTCGCTATTTTGGCCAAGGGGGCGCCAAAACCGAATAGGCGTCGGAGAAGATGACCGAGAGCGGAACCCGTTGCGGCTATGTCGCGCTGATCGGCGCGCCGAACGCCGGCAAATCGACCCTGCTGAACCAGCTTGTCGGGCATAAGCTGGCGATTGTCACCCCAAAGGTTCAGACGACACGGGCGCGGCTGCTCGGCATTGCGATTGAGGGTCCGGCCCAGCTTATTTTCGTCGATACGCCGGGGATTTTCGCGCCGCGCCGGCGGCTCGACCGGGCGATGGTAGCGGCGGCCTGGGCCGGCGCCGCGGATGCTGATGCGACGGTGCTGCTGGTCGATGCCGCCCGCGCGTCTCAGCGCGGTATCGATCAGGATACCAAGGGCATTCTTGACCGCCTCGCGGAGACTAAGCGCCGCGCGATCCTCGCGCTGAACAAGATCGATGTGGTGCGCCGCGATACTCTGCTTAGCGCTGCCGACGAGCTGTTTCGCGGCGGCGTGTTCGAAGCGGTTTTCATGGTTTCGGCGCTGACCGGCGATGGCGTCGAAGATTTGAAGTGCCACCTCGCCGCGGCCGTGCCGCAGGGACCGTGGCTGTTTCCAGCGGACCAGCTGTCCGACGCGCCCGAGCGCTGGCTTGCCGCCGAGATCACCCGCGAGCAGGTCTTCCTGCAATTGCATGACGAGCTGCCTTATGCCGCGACCGTCGAGACCGAATCCTGGCAGGAGCGCCCCGACGGCAGCGCCCGCATCGAGCAGGTGATCTACGTCCAGCGGCCGAGCCAACGGGCGATCGTGCTCGGCGAGGGCGGGCGGCGCATCAAGACGATCGGAGCTAAGGCGCGCGCCGAGCTGGAACAGATGCTGGATCGCCGCATCCACCTGTTCCTGTTCGTCAAGGTGCGGGAAAACTGGATCGACGACCCCGAGCGCTACGCCGCGCTCGGACTGGATTACAATGCCTAACGGCTCAAGCGACGGCTCTGCATCCCCAAGATGTCATTCCGCGATCGCCAAAGGGCGAGGCCCGGAATCCATGAACACGGGCCTCTGGAAAATGGATTCCGGGCTCGCCGCTGCGCGGCGCCCCGGAATGACCACCTAGGGTGTCCAGGGTCGGAATTGGTCTCTAATAGATGGAATGGCGCGACACGGGGTTTGTGCTGGCAGTCCGGCGGCACGGCGAGAGCGCGCTGATCGCCGAATTGCTGACTCGCGATCACGGCCGCCATGCCGGCTTGGTGCGGGGCGGGCAATCGCCCCGCCGGCGCGCCTTGCTGCAGCCCGGCAATCACGTCGTCGCGAACTGGCGCGGCCGATTGCCGGAGCATCTGGGCTCGCTCGATTGCGAGCTCGTCGAGGCGCATGCCGTTCGCTTTCTCGACGATCCTGACCGGCTTGCCGCCATAACGGCGGCAGCCGCGCTGTTGCTGACGGCACTGCCCGAGCGCGAGCCGAACGCGGAATTGTATGAGGCCTTTGCGGCATTGCTGACCGCTTTCGATTCGGCAAAGGACTGGCCGCGATATTATGTGAGGTGGGAATGCGGTCTGCTGGCGGCGCTCGGCTTCGGCCTCGACCTTAACCGGTGCGCGGTGACCGGCACGACGGAAGACCTCGCTTATGTGTCGCCGCGCACCGGTCGAGCGGTATCGCGCACAGCGGGCGCCGCCTATCATGACAAGCTGTTGCCGCTGCCGGCTTTTCTGTGGCGCGATACAGCGGCGACCAGGCCCGACATCGCCGCCGGACTGGCCTTGACCCGGTATTTCCTGCTGCATCATCTGTTGTTGCCGCACGGGCGCCAGCTGCCCGAGGCCCGCGAGCGATTGGCTGAACGCATGCGCCGCCCCCAGCCGCTGGTATAATGGAACCCAAGAACGACGAGGTTTGGTAGGTATGTCCGATCCCGCGTTGGGCGGTGAGATCCGCGACGTCGATTTCGCCGACGCGCTCGGCGAACGTTACCTGTCCTACGCGCTGTCGACGATTATGGCGCGCTCGCTGCCGGATGTGCGCGACGGGCTGAAACCGGTGCACCGCCGCATCCTGCATGCGATGCAGCAGCTGCGGCTCGATCCCGCCTCCGGCTACAAGAAATGCGCCCGCGTCGTCGGCGACGTGATCGGCAA
>Ga0070707_100003074_pt1 | contig 15805 bp, 16 predicted proteins | sample KBSK5502metaG_FD_65468 | JGI IMG/M metagenome (GOLD analysis project Ga0070707, IMG submission 65468) | Corn, switchgrass and miscanthus rhizosphere microbial communities from Kellogg Biological Station, Michigan, USA - KBS K5-50-2 metaG | ecosystem: Host-associated > Plants > Roots >... | reverse complement strand
GACGGGGGTTCCAGCAATGACGGGGGAGGGGCGCCAACCGGTCGAGGTACTCAAGGTATCGGCGACCTCTAAGCCGGTCGCCGTGGCGGGCGCCATCGCGGGCGTGATCCGCTCCCAGCAGCGGGTCGAGGTCCAGGCCATCGGGGCCGGTGCCATCAACCAGGCCGTCAAGGCGATCGCCATCTCCCGCGGCTACGTGGCGCCGGGGGGCCTGGAGCTGGTCTGCATCCCTTCGTTCATCGACATTTCGATCGACGGCGAGGAACGCACCGGTATAAGACTCCTGGTGGAGGTCCGATAACCCGCTCTTTTCACGTCTGGACCATCGGGTGCCAGATGAACGTGGCCGATTCCGAGTCGCTCTCCCGCCGCCTGCTGGCGGCGGGCTATGTCGAGGAACCCGAGCTGGAGCGGGCCGACGTCGCGATCCTCAACACCTGCGTCGTCCGCCAGGCCTCGGAGGACAAGGTCTATGCCAAGCTCCACGAGCTGCGGGCTTGGAAGACGTCTGAGCGCACCCTGGCGCTGACCGGCTGCCTGGTGCGCAAGGAGGGCGAGGCCCTGCGGCGGCGCTTCCCCCAGCTCGACCGGGTGGTGCCGATCGGCGAGTACGACGAGTTCGTGGCCGACCTCGGCGCCCGCTACGACCTCTCCGTGGGTGAGCCGATGCCGGTGGCCGGCCGGACCGGCGTCAGCCACTTCGTCAACGTGATCGAGGGCTGCGACCACAACTGCACCTTCTGCATCGTGCCCAGGGTGCGAGGGCGCGAGCGGCACAAGCCGCTGTCCGCCGTCCTCGCCGAGTGCCGGCAGGCGGTGGCCGAGGGCGCGCGAGAGGTCGTGCTCCTGGGCCAGAACGTCGACGACTACCAGGACCCCGAGGGTCGGGGCGGCCTGGCGGCCCTGGTTTCCGAGGTGGAGCAGATTGGAGGCCTCAGGCGCCTGCGCTTCCTCACCTCACACCCGCAGGACCTGGAGCTCGAGCTGCTGGAGGTGATGGCGCGCAGCCGCGTCATCGCCCACGAGCTGCAGCTGCCCATACAGTCGGGCGACGACTACATCCTGAAGCGCATGGCGCGCGCCTACCAGGTGCGTCATTACCGCGCCATCGTCGGGCGCGCGCGCGAGCTGATGCCCGATCTCGGGCTCTACACGGACGTGATCGTGGGCTTCCCCGGCGAGACGCGCGAGATGTTCGACAGCACGCGCCGCGTCATGGAGGAGCTGGAGTTCGACGTCGTGCACCTGGCCATGTACTCGCCGCGCCCCGGCACGTACGCGGCCGAGAAGATGCCGGACGACGTGTCGCCCGACGAGAAGCGGCGCCGCATCAACGAGCTGCTGCAGCTGCAGCGCGGCATCGCCGCCCGGCGCGCTGCGCGCTGGGTGGGACGCACCGTGCAGGTGCTGGTCGAGGGCGCTGACGAGCTGGGCCGGCCCTACGGGCGCAACCGCCAGGGCAAGCGCGTCATCGTCCTCCGCCAGAGACTGACACCCGGTGAGCTGGTGGACGTGGTCGTAAAGGAGGCCTCGGCCGGTCAGCTGACCGGAGTCGCTGCGTGACGGATACCCCGGCGCTTCGCCAGTACCGAGACGCCAAGGCGGCCCACCCGGACGCGATCCTCCTGTTCCGGATGGGCGACTTCTACGAGATCTTCTTCGAGGACGCCCAGGCCGCGGCGCCGATCATGGGCGTGACCCTGACCTCGCGGCCGATGGGCAGGACCGGCCGGGCGCCGATGTGCGGCGTCCCGCACCACTCCTGGCAGGGCTACGTCGGCAAGCTGCTGCGCGCCGGGCGCTCGGTGGTGATCTGCGAGCAGATGGAGGCGCCCACCGGCAAGGGCGTGATCAGGCGCGAGGTCACCCGCGTGCTCACGCCAGGCACCGTGGTCGAGGAGGCCTACCTGGACCCGGGACGCTCCAACTACCTGGTCGCGGCCTGGACGCAGGGCGGCTGGGCCGGACTGGCGGCCTGCGAGGTCTCGGCTGGTGAGCTGCTGCTCTGCCAGCTGCCGGCCGAGCGCCTGCCCGCCGAGCTGGACCGCCTGGCGCCCGCCGAGCTGCTGACGCCGCCCGCCGTGGAGGCCTTCCGCTTCGATCCCGAACGCGGCCGGCGGCGCCTGCAGGAGCTGCTGGGCATCGCCCATCCGGCCGCGATCGGCGCCGAGGAGGCCCCGCTGGCGCTGGGCGCCGCGGGCGTGGTGCTCGACCACCTGCGCCAGGGGCAGGTCCGGGTGGAGCCCGGGATCTTTCGGGTCCGCACCTACGCGCCCGAGGCCACCATGCCGCTGGACGCGGCCACCGTCCGCAACCTGGAGCTGCCGGCGCTCCTGAAGCTGGTCGACCGGACCTCGACCGCGATCGGCGCCCGCCGGCTTCGCGCCTGGTTGAGCGCGCCTTTGCGCGACGTCGAGGCGATCGAGCTCCGGTTGGGGGCGGTCGCCGAGCTCCGCGCCGGCGCCGGGTTCCGGGAGCGCCTGCGCGCCGCGCTCCGAGAGGCCGGCGACCTCGAGCGGCTGGTGGGCCGGGCCGCCCAGGGGCTCGCCTCGCCGCGCGAGCTGGTGGCGCTGCGCCGTTCCCTCGAGGCTCTGCCGGGGGTCGTCGAGGCCGTCGGCCCGGCGAGCGCGCTGGCCCTGCGCACCCTGGCCGGCCGACTTCACGGCGCGCCCGACCTGGCGGCTGAGCTGGCACGGGCGCTGGTCGACGACCCGCCGGCGACCGCTCGGGAGCCCGGCTCCGTCCGGGCCGGGTACGACGCCGCGCTGGACGGCATCCGGGAAGCCTCGCGCACGGCCCGCGAGTACATCGCCTCGCTGGAGGCCGGCGAGCGCGAACGCACCGGCATCCGCGGCCTGCGGGTGGGCTACAACCGCGTCTTCGGGTACTACATCGAGGTCAGCCACTCCCAGGCGGGCGCCGTCCCGGCCGACTATGTGCGCAAGCAGACCCTGACCGGCGCCGAGCGCTACATCACGCCCGAGATGAAGGAGCACGAGGCGGTGGTGCTGAACGCCCAGCACGACGCGCTGGCGCGCGAGCAGGAGGTCCTGCGCGACCTGTGCGGGCGTGTCGCCGCGACCGCCGAGCCTCTGCTGGTCACGGCCGAGGCGCTCGGCGACCTGGACGCGCTCGCCGGGCTGGCCGAGACGGCGTCTGCGCTGGGCTGGGCGCGGCCCGAGGCCAGCGCCAGCCTGGAACTGCGGATCCTGGGCGGCCGGCACCCCGTGGTCGAGGCCTCACTGCCCGCCGGCAGCTTCGTGGGCAACGACGTCGACCTCGACCCGGACGGGCAGCAGGTGATCGTGCTCACCGGCCCCAACATGGCCGGCAAGTCGACCTACCTGCGCCAGGTCGCGCTGATCGTGCTGCTCGCCCAGTGCGGGTCCTTTGTGCCCGCCGACAAGGCGGTGATCGGGCTGGCCGACCGCGTCTTCACCCGCGTGGGCGCCCACGACGACCTCAGCTCGGGGATGTCGACCTTCATGGTCGAGATGACGGAGTCGGCCAACATCCTCAACCACGCCACGCGCGCCTCCCTGGTCGTTCTTGACGAGGTGGGGAGGGGCACCTCGACCTACGACGGGATCTCGATCGCTCAGGCCCTGGTCGAGCACATCCACGACCGCGTGGGCTGCCGGACGCTGTTCGCCACCCACTACCACGAGCTCACCGCGCTCGCCGACCGCCTGCCGCGAGTCTGCAACCAGCGCGTGGAGGTGATCGAGGAGGGTGACCGAGTGCGCTTCCTGCACCGGGTGGTGCCGGGCGGCGCCGACCGCTCCTACGGCATCCACGTGGCCGCCCTCGCCGGCCTGCCGCCCTCGGTCATCGCCCGCGCCCGCCAGGTGCTGGGCGATCTCGAGCGCCACCGGCCGCTGGAGCCACCGGCCTTCCAGCTCGGCCTACCGCTGGAAACTGCGGCCGACCCGGTGGCGGCCGAGCTGAGCGAGCTCGACCTCGACCAGCTGACCCCCATCGAGGCCCTTCAGAAGCTGTACGAGCTGCGCTCCCGCCTGCCGTGACGATCCGCCGGCTGTCCCCTGAGGTCGCGGACGCGATCGCCGCCGGCGAGGTGGTGGAGCGCCCGGCCTCGGTGGTCAAGGAGCTGGTGGAGAACGCGCTCGACGCCGGCGCCCGCAGGGTTGCGGTCGAGGTGCGGGGAGCGGGTCGTGGACTGGTGCGGGTGGCCGACGACGGCGCCGGCATCCCGCCCGACCAGCTCTCGCTGGCCTTCCTGCGCCACGCCACCAGCAAGGTCGAGCGGCTGGAAGACCTGGCCGCGATCGCCACCCTCGGCTTCCGGGGCGAGGCGCTGGCCAGCATTGCGGCCGTGGCGGAGGTCGACTGCCGCAGCCAGGGCGCCAGGATCCGCCTGCGCGCGGGCGCGGTGGCCGACGAGGGCAGCGCCCCGCCCACGCCGGGAACGGTGATCGAGGTCCGCGACCTCTTCGCCAACACGCCCGCCCGCCTCAAGTTTCTGAAGTCGGACGCCACCGAGAACGCGGCCGCCGCCCAGGTCGTGCGCAGCTATGCCGCGCTCAGGCCGGACGTGCGCTTCGAGCTGGTCGTCGACGGCCGCCGGGCGCTGGCCACCGGCGGCGACGGCGACCGGCGGGCGGCGCTGGCCGCCGTGCTGGGCGCGCAGGTCGCCGAGGCCATGCTGCCGGTCGAGGCGGACGGCCTGCGCGGGATGGTCTCAGAACCACGGCTTAGCCGCGGCAGCCGGGAGGCTATCGTGCTCGCGGTGAACTCGCGGCCGGTCGCCTCCCACCGCCTGCAGCACGCGCTGGAGCAGGCGTACCTGGGCCGCCTGGAACGCGGCCGCTACCCCGTGGCCGTGCTCGACCTGGCGGTCCCGCCGGGCGAGGTCGACGTCAACGTCCACCCGGCCAAGCGCGAGGTCAGGTTCAAGGACGAGGGCGCGATGTACGGCCTGGTCCAGAAGGCGGTGCTGGCGGCGCTGGGCGGGTCGCGCGTCTTCGCGATGCCACTGCAGGCGGTTGCGGCGGGCACCGCGCCGCGCGTCAGCGACATAGCGCTTCCCATCGAGCCTGCGCCCACGCCGCCGGCGACCGTGCTGCGCCCGCTGGGCCAGGTGCTGGACGGCTACTTGGTGGCCGAGGGACCCGACGGGATCGTGCTGGTCGACCAGCACGCGGCCCACGAGCGGGTCCTCTACAACCGCTTCCTGGCCCGACTGCGCGGCGGGCCCGCGCCCAGCCAAGCCCTGCTCTTGCCGCAGGTGGTGGAGCTGGAGCCGAGCCTGACCGCCGCCACGACCGAGCACGCCGAGCGGCTGGCGGCGGTCGGCTTCGAGGTCGAGGGCTTCGGCCCGGGGGCGGTCCAGGTGCGCGCGGCGCCCGTCGAGACGCCGCCGGAGCGGGTCGCAGAGGCCCTCGTCGACCTGCTTTCCAGCCTCGCAGGCGCGCGGCCGGACGACCGCCTGGAGCAGGCCGCGGCCTCGATCGCCTGCCATTCGGCCGTGCGCTTCGGCGATCCCATGGACCTGACCGAGCAGCGGCGGCTCCTGGAGGAGCTGGAGCGCGCCGAGGATTCGATCACCTGCCCCCACGGTCGCCCCACACGCCTGGCGCTGAGCGCCCAGGAGCTGCGCCGCCACTTCCGGAGGAATTACTGAACAGCCCAGCGGTCATCGTGATCGTGGGCCCGACCGGAATCGGCAAGACCCGCGCCGCTTTCGAGGTGGCCCTGCGCCTCGGCCACGAGGTGCTGGTGGCCGACTCCAGGCAGGCCTACCAGCGCCTGCACATCGCCACCAACCACCCACCGGACGAGTACCGGGCGCGCGTCCGCTACCGGGGCATCGAGTTCGCCGACCCCGTGAGCGAGGTGGCGACCGTATTCGACTTCCTGCGCCAGACGGAGCCGCCGCCCGCGGTGGTCGAGGGTGGCAGCATGCTCTGGGTCGACGCCCTGACCGAGGGCTTCAACCTGGCCGGCGTGCCGCCCAACCCCGAGCGTCGGGCGGAGCTGCGGGACGCGCCCGCCGAGGAGCTGGCGGCCATCGTGCGCCGCCTCGACCCGCGGGCCGAGGTCGACTTTCGGAACCCCGTGCGCCTGGTGCGGGCGATCGAGATCCTGGAGGCCACCGGGCCGCCCCTGGGCACCACCCGCAAGCGGCAGCCGCCCGCCCGTGCATTCGTCCGGTTCGGCCTGGAGGCGCCGATGGAGCTGGTCGAGCGCCGGCTGCGGGTGCGCTGCCAGACGCAGGTCGAGCGCGGCCTGCTGGCGGAGACGCAGGCGGCCCTCGACGCCGGCGTGCCGCGCAACCACCCGGTGCTGACCGGCATCGGTTATGCCCAGGCCCTCGACTGCCTGGAGGGACGGATTACCGAAAGCGAGCTGCCTCAGCGCATGCTGATCGCCAACCGCCGGTACGCCAAGCGCCAGCTGGCCTGGTTCAAGCGTCACCCCAACACCACCTGGCTGCCGGCTGAACCCGACCCGGTGCCCGCTATCCTGAGGGCGCTGGAGACCGCCGTCTGATTCCCACCCTGCCCGTCAAGGAACGGGCCTTCCTTCTCGGCGTGCTCCTGCCCGGGACGCCGCCGGCCGCTGTCGAGGAGCAGATGCGCGAGCTGGAAGAGCTCTCGCTCACGGCCGGCGCCGAGGTGGTGGCCTCCGAGGTCCAGCGGCGTGAGGAGGTCGAGCCGGCGCTCTTCGTGGGCAAGGGCAAGGTCGAGGAGATCCGCGACCGCCGCGAGGAGCTGCGCTACGACCTGATCGTCTGCAACGAGGACCTCAGTCCCCGCCAGCAGCGCAACCTGGAGCGCGAGCTCAAGATCAAGGTCGTCGACCGGACCGAGCTGATCCTCGACATCTTCGCCCAGCACGCGCGCACCCGCGAGGGCCGCCTGCAGGTCGAGTCCGCACAGCTCCACCACCTCCTGCCCCGGCTGATCGGCGCCTACGACTACCACCGCCAGGGCGGCGGCATCGGCACCCGCGGCGGCCCCGGCGAGCAGCAGATCGAGGTCGAGCGGCGGCGCATCCGCAAGCGCCTGAAGGACCTCGAGGGCGAGCTGGAGGACGTCCGCCGCCAGCGCCAGCAGCAGCGCGCGGCCCGACGGGGCTCGGAGCTGGTCACGGTGGCGATCGTGGGCTACACCAACGCCGGCAAGTCCACTCTCCTCAACACCCTCACGCAGGCCGGCGTGCGGGCCGAGAACAAGCTCTTCGCGACACTCGACCCCACCACCCGGCGGCTGCGACTGGAGAGCGGGCGGGAGATGCTGCTGACCGACACCGTGGGCTTCATCCAGAAGCTGCCCACCGACCTGGTCGCCTCCTTCCGCGCCACCCTGGAGGAGGTCACTTTCGCCGACATCGTGCTCCATGTCCTGGACGGCAGCGCGCCCGCCGCGGTCGAGCACGCGGGCACCGTGGACGAGGTCCTGGACGAGCTGGGCGCGGGCGACAAGCCCCGCGTGGTGGCGGTGAACAAGGTCGACCTGCAGGGACCCGCCACCCGGCGGCGGGTGCTGAGTGAGATCGGCGCCCGCTACCAGCGGGCGGTGGCGATCTCAGCGCTCGAGGGCACGGGCCTGGACGAGCTCCTGGCTCTGCTGGAGGAGGTGGCCGAGCAGGATATGGTCCGCCTCAAGATGCTTGTGCCCTATGGCCGCGAGCAGGTCCTCCATGAGCTCCGCCAGCTGGGCGGCCTGGAGGGTTCCGAGTTCACCGAGCGGGGGACGGTGGCCTGGGGCCGGGCGCCGCGGGCCTCGCTCCATCGCTTCCAGCCCTTCCTGCTGGAGGGCGCTTGAGATGACGGTTCCCATCAACCCGGTGCTGACCGGCCTGCGGCCGTACCCCTTCCTGAAGCTGAACGAGGCCAAGAAGGCGGCGGTGGCGCGTGGCCTCAAGCTGATCGACTTCAGCGTCGGCGAGCCGCACGAGCGCACCGACCCGGCCATCCGCGAGGCGCTTGTCGAAAGCCTGGAGGAGCGCTCACGCTATCCCCTCTCGGAAGGCTTGCCCGAGCACCGAGAGGCGATCGCGGGCTGGATCCGTTCCCGCTACGGGGTCTCGCTCGATCCCCACCGTGAGGTGGTGCCAACCCTGGGCAGCAAGGAGGCGATCTTCAGCCTGGCCCAGGTCGTGATCGACCCCGCCTCGGAGCGCCGGCTGGTCGCCGTCACCGAGCCCGGCTACCCGATCCAGGAGCGAGGGGCCGAGATGGTCGGCGCCGAGGTCCTGCGGCTGCCGCTGCTGGAAGCCAACAAGTTCCTCCCCGACCTGGACGCCATCACGGCCGAGGAATGGGACCGGCTGGCCATCTTCTGGATCAACTACCCCAACAACCCGACGGCGGCCGTGGCGCCGCTGGAGTTCCTGAACCAGCTCGCCGAGCGGGCGGCGCGGCACGGCTTTCTCCTCGCCTCCGACGAGGCCTACAGCGAGATCTACTTCGGCGAGCCGACCGTCTCGGCCCTGCAGGCGCGCGACCGCTCGCACGTCGTCGTTTTCAACACCCAGAGCAAGCGTTCCTCGATGCCGGGCTACCGCGCCGGCTTCGTGGCCGGGCCGCCGGAGCTGATCGCGGCCCTCAAGCTCTACCGGCCGCTGAACGGGACCGCGGTGCCCGAGTTCATCCAGCGCGCGTCCATGGAAGCGTGGGGGAGAGAGGACCACGTCGAGGCCATGCGCGCGATCTACGGCGAGAAGCGAGCGCTGTTTCTGGAGTTCTTCAGGCGCAAGGCGGTGCGCGTCGCCGGCTGCGCGGCCACCTTCTACCTCTGGTGCGAAGTGCCCGACGGCGAGAGTTCCGAGGCCTTCGCCACCCGGCTCCTGGAAAGCGGCGTGGTGGTGGCACCTGGCTCCTTTTTCGGGGATGCCGGTGAGGGCTACTTCCGGCTGGCGGTGGTGCCCACGCTGGAGGAGTGCAGGCGCGCCATCGAGATCCTGGAGACGGTCCTTTGATCGCCGACCTGGCGGCGGTCATCGACCGCGCCTACGACGACCCTCGCGAGCTGGAGGACCCCGGGGTGCGGGAAGCGGTGGAGCGCACCATCGCGTTGCTGGACCGGGGCCAGGTGCGCAGCGCCGAGAAGGGCCCCGAGGGCTGGTTTGTCAACGACTGGGTGAAGAAGGCGATCCTCCTCTACTTCCGCGTCCGCGGCATGGAGACCATCGAGCTGGGGCCCTTCGAGTACCGGGACAAGATCCCGCTCAAGCACGACCTGGAGGCGGCGAAGGTGCGCGTGGTGCCGCCGGCCGTCGCCAGGTACGGCTCGTTCCTTTCGGAGGGCGTTATCCAGATGCCCTCCTACGTCAACATCGGGGCCTGGGTCGGTCCCGGCACCATGGTCGACACCTGGGCCACGGTCGGCTCCTGCGCGCAGATCGGGGCGCGGGTGCACCTGGCGGGCGGCGTGGGCATCGGAGGCGTGCTGGAGCCGGTCAACGCGCGGCCCGTGATCGTGGAGGACGACGCCTTCATCGGCTCCCGGGCTATCGTGACCGAGGGGGTGCTGGTGGGCGCCGGGGCGATCCTGGGCGCCAACGTGGTGCTCACGGCCTCGACGCCGGTGGTGGACGTGACCGGCAGCCAGCCGGTCGAGCACCGGGGCGCGGTGCCACCCAACGCGGTGGTGGTGCCCGGCACGCGGGTCAAGAAGTTCCCGGCCGGCGAGTTCGGGGTGGCGACCGGGCTGATCATCGGCTGGCGCAGCGCGCGCCAGGAAGCGCGGGTCTCCCTGAACGACGCGCTGCGCGACTTCGGGGTGTCGGGCTAACCCTTAATTGAGGAAGCGCATGACGCCCTTGACCAGGCCCACGACCTCGGCGTTGGGCGCCACGATCGGCTGGTAGTCGTCGTTCTCCGGCAGCAGCCGGATCTGGCCGTTGCGGCGGTCGAGCCGCTTGCAGGTGGCCTCGCCGTCGACCATGGCCACGATGATCTGCCCGCTGTCGGCGCTGGGCTGGGGCCGGACCAGGACCAGGTCGCCGTCCAGGATGCCGGCGTTGATCATGGAGTCGCCGCGCACCTTGAGCAGGAACCAGCCGTCCTGGGCCAGTGACTCGGAGATCAGGATGTGGTCCTCGATGTTCTGCTCGGCCAGGATCGGGCTGCCCGCGGCCACGTGGCCGACGAGCGGCAGCATGACACCGCCCTTGACGACGTCTTCGTCGCGGCCGCTCTTGACCAGCTGCACGGTGCGTGACTTGCTGGGGTCGCGCCGGATCAGGCCGCGCCGCTCCAGCTGGTTGAGGTGGTTGTGCACGGTGGAGCTGGACGAGAGGCCGACGGCCTCGCCGATCTCGCGGACGCTGGGCGGGTAGTTCCGCGTCCGGCCGACGTGCCGGATGTACTCCAGGATCCGAGTCTGCCGGTCGGAGAGTTCTTCGTTCAATTGCAACCTCGTGGAAAGTGCTGAGCTGATGAGGCGACCCTCATCCTAGCAGCGAACAAGTGATCGCGCAAACTTTTGTTCGTGCTATTCTACCCACGAACAGATGTACGCAATCGGCCGGGCCTGGCTCGTGGTCGCCGTGGTTCTGCTGCTGACGGTCGCCTGCGCCCGGGCGGCCTGGGGCTCGTCGACCACGGCCTACGACACCGTGACGGTGCGGCCGGGCGATACCGTCTGGGCGATCGCCGCGGCGCGCTACCCGGGCGAGGACACCCGGAACAAGGTGGGGGAGATCCTGGCCGCCAACGGACTGCACGACGCGCTCGTGCGGCCGGGGCAACGTCTGAGAGTCCCGGCGCCTTAGCCTGGCCGGGTGGCGCTGCAGCTGGTCACCCGGCAGGGCTGTCACCTCTGCTCGGAGGCCGAGGCGGTACTGCGTGAGCGGGGAGAGGAGTTCGAGGCGGTGGACGTCGACGCCGACGCCGAGCTCTCGAGGCTGTACGACTTCCGGGTCCCGGTCCTGCTCCGGGACGGCCGGCCGGTCGCCGAGGGCAGGCTGGACGCCGCGGCGCTCGACCGGGTCCTGGGGTCGTCCGTCTCGGTGGCGGCCGCGGGCCCGCAGTCGGCCCGCGAGGTGCACCGGCTCACGCAGCTGGCGTTCGGCGGCTACGGCTGGCTGACGCCGCCGTCTGGAGCCCTGGCGGAGACCGAAGACGACGTGCGCCGTGACCTTCAGCAGCAGGGCGGCGCGCTGGCGCGGCTGGACGGCGCGGCGGTCGGAGCGCTGCGCCTGCGCCGGGAGCCGCGGGCCCTCTGGGTGCGCCGGGTGGCGGTCGACCCCGCCCACCAGGGCCGTGGGATCGGGCGCGCCCTGATGCGCTGGGCCGAGCGCAAAGCCGCTTCTGAGGGTCTCCCCGAGGTACGCCTCGGGGTTCGGCGGCAGGTGCCCGGCAACCGGAGCTTCTACGAAAAGCTGGGGTACGGGGTCATTCGCGAGCACCCGTACCCCGGCAGCGACCAGGTGCACTGGCTGGAGATGGGGAGGCCGATAACGCAAGAGAAGGGCTGAATCCGGCCTCTCCACCCGGGGGTATGACCTACCAGGTCATGCGCCACATTTCATCACAGTCCGCCACAGGATGTCAAGTGCCGGGATTTGGCGTATCGTGTCGTTCGTGGAGTTCCCAGAGGCCGGCGCCATGCTGGCCGCGCGCACCCGGCTGGGCCTGACCCAGCCCGCCTTCGCGGTCGCCTTGGGCCGCGAGCTGGCCCGCCCGGTCGATCGCACCCAGGTCGCGAAGTGGGAGGCGGGGGTGTACACGCCGCGCCCGCACGTGGTGGTGGCGGCCGCCCGAGTGGCCGGACTCACCCTGGCCGAGCTGATCGCAGAGGGCGCCCAGTTCGCCCACCGCCGGCCGCGCCGGCGCGCCAACGCCCCGCCCCACCGGTCCCCGGCAGCGGCGGGCGAGCCCCGGGAGCAGCTGAAGGCGCTGCTCGAGTTCGGTTTCAGCCTCTCCGAAGCGATCGAGCTGGTCCGAACCCACTCCAGCTAACCCCAGGGCGCCGTTACGCCGGCGTAAAGCCGTCTGAGGAGCGGACGAGGGGGCGATACGCCGGCGTAACGGCCAGATCCGCGACGCTAGATGCTTGCGATAATCGCGGTTTAGGAAAGCAACGAAGCAGGCCTAGGCCGCCAGCAGCTCGGCCGGAGCCTCCTCCAGGCCGCGCAGGACCAGCAGCAGCGGCACCGCCGCGTCCTGGAAGCGCTCGTGCAGCCAGATCCGGTCGGCCGCCGGCCGTGCCAGCTCGGCGATCACCGACTCCAGGGCCCGCAGCGTGCGCTCGACGTGCCGGTCCAGGACCTCGAGCCCCTTGCCGCCGGCGGCCCGGTCGGCGCGCCAGGAGCGCCTGACGTCAGCCGTGAGCTGGAGCAGCCGCGATCGGGCCTGCTGGGCCAGCTCGCCGTCGGCAGGGGCGGCCGCCAGCCGCTCCAGGTACTCCGCATGGACCCGGATCAGCCGCCGCACCCGCATCTGTGTCGCCAGCGTACGCATGTTCGCATCGACATCATAACGAACAACTGTTTGGGATGCAAGGGCAAGCGCAAGGGCAGGTCACGGCGCCTCGGGCGCCCGGCCCACGATCAGGTTGAAGAAGCCCAGCGCCCAGCGGTGGATCCAGACCACCTCCACGCCCGCCGCGCGCACGGTGTCGAGGGTCCGGCGGTTGAAGTGATCGGCGTCGAAGCGGACGGTCAGGGGGTTGATCAGCTCCTGGAGGAGCGCCACCGGGAGCAGGTGCGAGCGCACGTGCTCGAAGAAGACCAGGGGCGCCCCAGGCCGGGCCACCCGCAGCGCCTCGCGCACCGCTCGCAGGGGGTCGGGCACCGTGCAGAGCACGAGGTTGAAGGCCACCGAGTCAAACACGCGGTCGGCAAAGGGCAGCGCCTGGGCGTCCTCCTCGACCAGCGCCACGCTGTGGCCGAGCTCGAGAGCTCGCTGCCGGCAGCGGTGCAGCATCTCCCGCGAGAGGTCGACCCCGGTGACCCGCAGCGAGGCGGGGTAGTAGGGGAGCGAGAGCCCCGAACCGATGCCCACCTCCAGGAGGTGGCCGCGCACGGTCTCCCCCACCTTGCGCCGGGCGTCCCGGGTCAGGTGGTCGGTGATCGCGATGCCGCGGTCGTAGCGCTCGGCGTTGCGGTTGTAGTTCTTGCGGATTCGCCGGAGCTGGCGCTCCAGGCTCACCTCACGAAAGTCAGGCCTCGGGCGCGAAGATCGCGCACAGGCCCCGGATCAGCGCCTCCAGGTCGACCTCGGGATCGACCAGGAAGTGCGAGGTGGTTTCGTAGACCGCGCCCACGACGGCCCGCCCGAAGACCTCGGGGTCGATGTCGCGGTAGAAGGGGTCGCCGGCGCCGTGGGCCCGCACCTCGGCCTCCACGATGTGCGCGAAGCGGCCCAGCACGCGGTGGCGCGCCTCCTCCACCGCCAGGTTGACGCCCACCGACTCCACCAGCAGCACCCGCGCCAGCGCGGCCCTGGCCGTGCAGTAGCGCACGAAGTGGGCGATGCCCCGGCGCAGGCGGTCGCGGTGGTCGGCGCCCTGGGCGCTGTACTCGAAGACCGCGGCAATCAGGGCGCCGCCCTGCTCTTCCAGGAGGTCGCGCACGCAGTCCTCCTTGGAGGTCCAGAACTCGTAGAAGGCCGACTTCGAGGTCCGGGCCTCGGCCACGATGTCGTCGACCGAGGTCTCGTTGAAGCCGTCCTTGGCGAAAAGCGCCATGGCGGCTTCCACCAGGCGCTGCCGGCGGGCGCCGCGCCGCTCTTCCCGACTCCCCACCACCGCTGCCATGGGCAGAACCCCTAAGAGCTAGTTGTTGGCCGCTAGCGTCCTCGAAATCACCAGCCGCTGAATCTCCGAGGTGCCCTCGAAGAGCGTGTAGATCTTGGCATCCCGGTGCCACTTCTCGACCGGGAACTCGCGGATGTAGCCGTAGCCGCCGCATATCTGGATCGCCTGCTCGGTGACCTTGACCGCGACCTCGCCGGCCTTGAGCTTGGACATCGAGCCCTCGGCCTTCTTGAACTCGCCGCCGTTGCGGCTCTCCCACAGCGCCTTCCAGATCAAGCCCCGGGCGGCCTCGATCTCGGTCGCCATGTCGGCCAGCATGAACGCGATGGCCTGGTTTTCGATGATCGGGTGGCCGAACTGCTTGCGCTCCTTGGCGTACTGGAGGGCGAACTCGAAGGCGGCGCGGGCGATGCCCAGGGCCTGGGCGGCAACTATCGGCCGCGTGCCCTCGAACGTCTTCATGGCCACGTTGCCGCGCGAGTGCTCGCCCGAGCGGGCGCGCTCCAGCTTGGCCTGCAGCTTCTCCTCGCCGCCCAGCAGGCAGTCCGCGGGCACCTTGACGTCCTTGAGGATGACCTGCGCCGTGTGCGAGGCGCGGATTCCCATCTTCTTCTCCTTGCGCCCCTGGCTGAGCCCCGGGGTGCCCGGCGGCACCAGGAAGGAGGCCTGGCCGCGGCTGCCCAGCTCGGGGGCCACCGAGGCCACCACCACGTGCACGTCGGCGATGCCGCCGTTGGTGATGAAGACCTTCTCGCCGTTCAGGGTCCAAGTCCCGTTTTGCTTGACCGCGCGCGTCTTGTAGGCGGAGACGTCGGAGCCGGCGTCGGCCTCGGTGGCGCAGAAGGCGCCCAGGGCCGGCTTCTCGGGGGTGCCGTAGCAGCGCGGGATCCACTCCGCGATCTGCTCGGGTGTGCCCTGGTTGAAGATCGCGGCCACCGGCAGGCCGGTCCCCTGGATGGCCAGCGCAATCCCCGCGCAGCCCCAGGTCAGCTCCTCGGCGACCAGGGCGGGCATGATCCCGGTGCCGTCCCCGAAGGTCTGGCCCAGGAACTCATGGGAGTAGAGGCCGATCTCGGCCGCCTTCTTGACGACCGGCCAGGGAAACTCCTCCTTCTCGTCGTACTCGTGGGCAACCGGGCGGATCTCGCGCTCGGCGAAGTCGTGCACCCAGTCGCGGATCTCGCGCTGCTCGTCGGTGAGCTCGAATGAAACAGGCACTTTTACCTCGGACCCCTCTTCGTTATCTGACCGGTACGTAACCGTACTGATCGTATGGGCATAACAGTACGGCCGCTGATGCGCGGCGTCAATCGTTTAACGCGAAGTGCCGAGGAGTTTGGTGAGCGCGTAGACCGAGCGCAGGTGAGGCAGCTCGAGGCCGTGGCGGTCGCCGAGCTCGCAGACCGCCCCCACCAGGGCCTCGACCTCCAGCGGCCGGCCGGCCTCCAGGTCCTGGAGCATCGACGTCTTGTGGTTGCCGACCTCGAAGCCGGCCTCCATCCGGCGCTCGATGCCGATCTCGACCTCCACCCCACCCGCGACTGCCACCGAATAGACCTCCTCCATGAGCGCCCGCACCAGCGCTCGCGTCTCGGGCGCGGCGCCCATCTGGCCCAGGGTGGCCCGGGTCAGGGCGCTGACCGGGTTGAAGGTCGCGTTGCCGAGCAGCTTGAGCCAGATCTCCTGGCGGATCCGGGTCTGGACGGGCGCTTTCAGCCCGGCCTGTGCCAGCGTCTTGGCGATCGCGGCCGCCCGCTCGGAGCGCGCGCCGTCGGGCTCGCCCAGCGAGAAGCGGTTGCCTTCCACGTGCTGGACGACCCCTGGCTCCACCAGCGCGGTGGCCGGGTAGACGACGCAGCCCAGCACGGCACCCATGGGGATGCTGGCGGCGATCACGCCGCCCGGGTCCACGCTCTCCAGGCCTTCCGTGTACCACCAGGGGATGCCGTTCTGGGCGAACACCGCCGTCGAGCCGGGCCGCAGGGCCGCGCCCAGGGCCGGGGCCACCGCGGGTAGGGAGTGGGCCTTGAGGGTCACGAAGACGACCTCGGCCGAGCCCACCGCCGCGGCCAGCTCGT
>Ga0070707_100003071_pt1 | contig 15816 bp, 17 predicted proteins | sample KBSK5502metaG_FD_65468 | JGI IMG/M metagenome (GOLD analysis project Ga0070707, IMG submission 65468) | Corn, switchgrass and miscanthus rhizosphere microbial communities from Kellogg Biological Station, Michigan, USA - KBS K5-50-2 metaG | ecosystem: Host-associated > Plants > Roots >... | reverse complement strand
TCCGACCTCCCGGAGAACCTCGCAGCGAGCCAGCAGTACCTGCGCGACTTCACCACCGTCGCGAACAGGGGCGGCTCTGTCGAGGAACTAGTCCACGGCATGCTCGACCGGCACGGCGAACGCGACCAACCCCACACGCTCTGGATCTCAGCCCGAGCGGAAGTCGCTCGCCGGGCGTGAACGATCTCGACTGGGCAGTTTCACCGGACGGATCGACGATCCGGCCGCGCGACTGATGCTCGAACGGCTCAAGTTCAGATGAGCAGCGATGTGATCATCGGGCTCGGCGGGAAGCCACGCTGCGCCTGGGCCGGCGCCGGCGATACCGCCCTCGGCCGCTACCACGACGAAGTCTGGGGGACCCGCACCTACGACGAGTCCGCGATGTTCGAGGCGCTTACCCTGGGCGTGTTCGAGGTCGGGCTGAGCTGGTCGATCGTGTTCGGGAAGCGGGACGCGTTCCGGAAGGCATTCCGGGGCTTCGACGTCGCCAAGGTTGCTGCGATGGTCAAGCGGGACGTCGACCGGCTGGTACAGGACGCCTCGATCATCCGCAACCGGGCCAAGATCGAGGCCACTGTCGACAACGCCCGCGCGATGATGTCGGCGTCGCCGAGCCTGGCGGCGCTCGTGAAGTCCTACGGGGTCACCCGGAAGCGGGCACCACGGTCCCTCGCCGACCTACCCAAGACGACCTCGCAGGCCGAAGCGTTCGCGAAGCAGTTGAAGTCGCAGGGGTACCGCTTCGTTGGGCCCACGAGTGTGTACGCGTTCATGCAGAACGTCGGTGTGGTCAACGACCACGTCCATGGATGTTTCCGCGCGAGCGACTACCTCGTCACGGCCCGGAGGCGTTGAAGGGTCGCAATCCCGCGAAAGGCCGCGGGGACCGTCGCTCGCATGGTGAGAGGTTCCTCAGAGTCGGATCAGGTTGACGCCGGCGAGCGGGTGGTGGATCTGCTGCATCGCGCCGCCTGTTGCGAGGTCGCCGAGGTCGATCGTGGCGAAGCCCGCGTCCTCGAACAGCGCGACGACCTCCGCTTTCGCGTCGGCGTCGTCGCCGGAGATGAAGATCACGCGCCGGCCGCCAGCCTCGTGTGGATCCGAGCTGAGCACTTCGGCGCTGAGCGTGTTGGCAGCCTTGACGAGCCGCGCGCCTGCGACAAGGTCGGCGACGAGCTCGCTCGACGTCCTCCCTTGGAGATCGTCGGCCGGCCAGTCGTTGGTCGCGTCGATGACGACCTGACTGTTCCAGCTGCGGCCTTGCACGGCCTCGTGCACGCGGTCCCAGGGCATGGCGATCACCCCCATGCCGGCCGCTGCTGCCTGGTCGGCTGTCCCTGCCGAGACCCCCTCGCCAAGGCCGGAGACCACTGACGTCAGCGATTCCGCGCCGCGGCTAAGAGGTCGAGTCCTTGCTTCACCGGCATCGGCGGCGCCCCTCGAGCACTGCAGCAGCGGGAGCGGGGATTCGCTCGCCTGGCTTGACGACCGGCCCAACGCCGTTCAGCGACCGTAACGAGCCAGAGCTCGCAACGGGAGCTTCAGGTCGGAACCGTCGCCTCGGTAGATCTTGACTTGCGCGCCGCTGCTGAACATGACCGGCGCGGAGTCGATTGAGGCGTCGTACCTCGAGCCGATCCTCGATTGCAACAACGCCGCTGCTTCCTCTGCACTTCGGGGACGTTCGGCGTGCTCGCTAGCCATCCGCCTCGGCGGCCTGCGAGGTGAGTTGGACGATCAGCGTCGCGAACGGCATGTCGAGCGCGCCGTAGACCTCGCCCGCTACGGGGTCTGCGTTGTCCTTGAGGATCTCGACCATGGGAGTCGCGTAGTCGGTGATGATCACGCCGGCCTGTTGCATCCGCAGGAGGCCGGTCTCGTGCTTCGTCCGGTTGAACGTGCCGCAGGCGTCGACGGCGACGTAGGTCTGGTAGCCGTCGGCGAGTGCCGATACGGCCGGGAATGCGGCACAGACCTCGAGCGAGAGGCCGGCGATGATCAGCTTTGTCGCGCCGGTCGCCTTTACTGCATCGCGCACCCGCTCGTCGTGCCACGCATTCACCGTCGAGCGGTCGAAGATCTCGTCGTCGCCGACGACGTCGACGAGTTCGGGGATCGTGTGACCCCACATGCCGTCGCGCCAAGTGCTGGTTGTGATCACCGGCAGATCGAGCGCTTTTGCCGCCTTGGCGAGGGCGACGACGTTGTGCTTGAGCTCGAAGACGTCGATGTCGCGAACTCCGGTCATTAGCCCGATCTGGTGATCGACGAGGAGCACGGCGGTGTTCTCGCGGGTCAGTGGCTCGTAGTGGGTGATGTCAGGCATGGCTTCCTCCTTCGGTTGTGGTTGTCTGTTGATTGCGAGTGGCCGCCGGTTGCGACCGCTCTGAAACGTGGGTTGCGAGGTCTGCGAAGCGTTCGATCTGCTCGACGCTGGCCTCTTCGGGCCAGAAGACGACGGTGTCGAAGCGGAGTTCGTCAACGAGGTAGGTGACCGCCTCGGCCCATTGCGATGAGTCGCCACGGATCGGCGCCGCGCCGACGGGCTCCCATCGCCCGTGCGGCCGGTCGCTGATCGTTCCGACGACCTGCGCGAGGCGCCGGATCGCGGTGGGTTCGCGCCCTGCGAGGCGTGCGGCATCGTCGATCGTGGTTTGGGCGGCGGCCCATCGTTCGTAGGGCAGGTAGGACGGGATCGGGGCGGCCCAGCCGTCAGCGAGGCGGCCGGTTGTCGCGAGAAGGCGCGCCGCCTGGGCGCCGAGCCAGATACCGATGGGATGCGGTGGAGGAGGGCCGCCTGTCGCGCCGTCGAGCCGGTAGTAGTTGCCGTTGAAGTGGACGGCGCGATCGCCGCTCCAGAGTGCGCGAATGACAGCCACTGCCTCTTCGAGGGCGTCGACCGCTTGTGCACGCGACAGTGGCGTAACGCCGAACGTCTTGATCGCTTCCCAGTAGCCGCCAGAGCCGAGGCCGAGCTCGAAGCGGCCGCCGCTCAGCAGATCAAGCGAAGCCGCAGCCTTCGCGAGCATCTCCGGCGAGCGCAGCGGCAGATTCGCGACGTCCGGGAAGATGTGGATGCGCTCCGTGCGCCCAAGGAGCATCCCGATCAAGCTGAGTGTGTCGAGGTACCGCGGGTGGTAGGGGTGGTCCATCACGCCGATCAGGTCGAGGCCGGCCTCGTCAGCTGCAACGGCGGCTCGGACATGTTCGGCAGACGACGTCGCGGTCGGCGGTAGTGATATGCCGAACCGCGTTCGTGCCGTGGCGGAGGGCAAACTGCTCATGGAAGCAATCCTTTGCTGCTAAGGAAATATGAGTTAGCGGGGAGCGACGCTAGCAGTCGCGTGCTGGTCTTGTCAAGACTATTGAGCAGCACAGGATCCCTTAGTGCTAAGATCGCAGCCGTGGACAGCTTCTGTCCGCGCTATCACTTCGCCGTCGAGCTGATCGGCCGCAGATGGACCGGGGCGATCTTGCGGGCGCTTCTCGCCGGACGGACGACGTACGCCGACATTCGCGCTGCGGTGCCTCGGCTGAGCGACACGATGTTGAGCGAGCGTCTCCTGGAGTTGCGGCACGAGGGGATTGTCGAGCGAACGGTCCTGTCCGATTCGCGCCGGACCGTTGAGTACCGGTTGACGTCGAAGGGGCAGGCGCTCGAGGCGGCAGTCGCCGCCCTCTCGGCATGGGCGGAGGAGTGGCTCGACGCAGAGGAGTTTCCGACAGCTCGCTCCGAGGCAGTGCCAGCGGCGCCTTCGCGTCGGGCGCGCGCCGCTCGCTCGGCTCCGGCTTCGGAAGCAGCGCGGTGACTCACGCCGCGACCGGTCGCTGAGGCCGTAGGGTTCAGAAACTCGTTCATGGCGATCCGTGACGGCAGCCACGGTAGGGTCGGCTCTCGTGCTGGAGTACGTCGAGGGAGGGTCGGTAACGATGCCGCTGAGAGCGGCTTCGCGACCAGATCGGACTGGTCTGCCGGCGCTCTTGCCGCCTCGCCCTAGGGCGTCAGGCGGGTCCCGTCGGGTAGGGAAGCGCGCCTCCGCGTGACGCCTCCCAGATCCCCCCAGTCGAGCTCGAACGCCTTCACGCCGATGCGAGTCGCCGCCCGACTCGTCAGCTCGATCACGTCGTTGTCGTTGAGCGTCCGTCCCACGGCCGCCTCTGCGAAGCGCCTGAGGTGCACGTCGGGCTTGACGGTGTCGACGCCTTGGCGCATCACGAGCCACTGGTAGACGGCTGGTCCAAGTCCCTTGACTCGCCCTTCGAAGTCCTTCTTGAACGTGCTCGTCAATGCCCACTGCTTTAGCCGTTCCTGGTCGACGACGTCGATGCTGCGTAAGTAGCGGGGTCGCGGAGCTGCTGCGCTCGCGTCCAGAAGTTGAAGCCCCAGAGGTATTGGGCGAGCGCCGTGTTGCCGGCCTGGTCTACCTAGGTAGGACGCGTGCGAGCTGGCCAGCCTGAGCGCACCTCGCGGCCATCGCTAAGGGCAACCTCGCGGACGCTTACTCGCTACCTCGTCGGCCGGTGCTTCCTCTTCGGGCTCGTCCCTCGCGCGCGTGTACACAAAGCACCTAAAGCACCGGCTGCGCCGACTGTTCGGGCTGCGCGCGAGCGCCCGCGGCCGTTCGCCGTGCGGCGCGCTCAGATCACGATCACCTCGTTTCTACGAAAGGGGTGAGCGCGATGTCCCAGCAAGGTCAGCTGTTCCGGCTGAAGCGAGCGGGTCGGGACGGAGAGCCGCTTTGGGCGTATCGCTGCCGGCTTGGCGGCCGAGGCTCGAAGCGAGTGCAGCGTGGCGGCTTCGCGTCCGAGCGGGACGCGGCCGAGGCCTTGGAGCGCGAGCTCGAGCGGCTGCGGCGGGAGCGGCGCGTGTCGAGGTCGCTGACCCTCGCCGAACTGGTGGAGGTGTACCTGGCGCAGCACGATGTCGAGCAGGTGACGATCGAGAAGCTGCGCTGGCTGCTGGGAAAGGCGGTCGCCGCCTTCGGCGAGCGGCCCGTCGGGGAGATCCGCTCGGAGGAGGTGGCAGCCTGGCGGATCGCGCTCTCACCCGGCTACCGCTTCGACGCGACGCAGGCGCTGCGCCAGGTGCTCGCGCGGGCGCTCGTCTGGGGAATGATCGACGTCAACCCGGCGAAGCTGGGCGTGGACAACCCGTCGCCGCGGCGCAGGGAGCAGCGTCCGTTCGAGTCCTGGGCCGAGCTCGCTGCCGTCGCCGCGAATCTTGCGCCTCGGTACCAACCGATGGTGATGTTCGCGGCTGCTACCGGGCTTCGTCCGGCCGAATGGCTCGCGCTCGAGTGGCGTGACCTCGACCTGGAGGCGCGCGTCGTTTATGTCCATCGCTCGTTCACGAAGGGTCGGTTGAAGTGCCCGAAGACCGAGGCGAGCCGCCGCGCGGTGCCGCTGCAGACGATTGCGCTTGAAGCGCTCAAACAGCAGCCAGCGAGTCGGCAGAGCGCACTCGTGTTCCCCGCCGAGCGCGGCAGTTACCTCGACCTGCACAACTTCCGCAACCGCGAGTGGAAGCCCGCGCAGCGCGAGGCCGGGATCGAGCCCCCGCGCAGGGTCTACGATCTTCGGCACACCTTCGCCACCTTCGCGCTCCGTGCCGGGATCTCAACCTTCGACCTCTCTCGCTACATGGGCGCGAGCCTGACCATGATCGACCGCCATTACGGCCACCTCGCGCGCGCCGGACGCGAGCACGCGATCCGCCTGCTCGACGAGCTGTGCGCCGACGAACGTCCACGGTGGACGCTGGTGGACGCCGCGTGGACGCCAAAGCGCGCCGCCGCCGTCGGCAGAGACAACGGAAACATCAGCTAAGCAGGCGAAACTCGAAGCCCTCTGACGGACTCGAACCGTCGACCCCCTCCTTACCATCGGCCGGGCACTCGCGATCACGTTTTTCCTGCAAATCGCAGCTTCGCGGCGTGTCTGGCGTGCCCGCGCGTGCCCTGGCGTGCCCGGGCTGATGTACCCGTCTCGTACCCGCGGCTCGTTGTCTGTTTATAAAACAAGCAACGGAGAGCATCGCTCGCTTTCCTCGCGACCATGATCGGCGCCGCCGCGGCCGCCGCGCGCCGAAGCCAAGTGCCCGGCGTCACCCACGCGCGCACGCCTCCTTCGCTCGCGTCCTCGCGTCACTCGAGCCTCGCAGTGCGCGGCCTGCGGCATCATCATCGAATGTCGTTCAGGGACGACGAGATCGCGGGTCTGGCCAGGCTGGCCGTCGAGACGTGGCCTTCGCAGGCACGGCGGGCCTACCCGCATGTCCTAGCTCCGGAACTCGCCGTAGAGAACTTGCAGGCTGATGTGCGCGCCTCGGCGCGCGGATACTTCGACAGGCACGCCATCTCCTGGTGGCTCAGCAACGAAGAGCGGGCGGAGCGAAAGCAGCTCGGAATCGCCGAGAAGCTGCCGACGGGTCACCTGAACTCGTCGCAGGTCGCGTGTGTGAACCATCTCGAGCCGGCCCGCGTGGACCATGACATGGCGCTCACCATTGCGCGCAATCTCGAGCCCCGCGTCGTCGAGGTGCGCGACACCGGTGAGGGAGCTACGTTTCGTTCGAGTGGATCGGTGAGAGCAAGTACCTGAACGAGCCAGGCGGTTACGTACGCGGCGCGAACGTGACGTCGATCGACGCTCTCATGCGCGTCACCCTCGACGACAAGACGTTCGCGCTGCTCGTGATCGAGTGGAAGTACCTTGAAAGCTACGGGGGAAAGAGCGTCACGCGTTCCTTGAGCGGCACCGACCGCGTTGCCATCTACCGCGCGCTCATCGAGGCGGCTGACTCGCCGATCGCGTCGGGTGAGCCTAGGCGGCTGTTTTACGAGCCGTATTACCAGCTCGCGCGCCAGACGCTACTCGCCGCGCGCGCCGTCGCCGACCCGGACACGCCGGAGAGCGAGTGGCTCCATGTCGATGTCATCCCCGAACCCAACGTCGCGCTTCGTCACCGCGTAAAGAGCGCGGCGCCGCTGCTCTCGGGTAACACTCTCGAGGAGACCTGGCGCTCGGCGCTGAAGGCCCCTGAGCGGTACCGCGTACTCGGGCAATCGGCGGTGGTACCCGTCGACGCACCCGGAAAGTGGCGTGGCTGGCGCAGATTTCTTCGCGCGCGCTACCTAACCTGATGGTCGGTCTCCGGAGGACCGAGGGTTAAGGTCTCGCCATGCGCAGGAGGCTGCGACGGCCAGGCTTACCTGCCACGCTAGCAGGCGCAGAAGCTCGAGCTCGCCTACAAGCGCAAGTTCGGCTGAGATCAGCCGAACCTTCACCCGCCCGTCGGCAACTTCTCTGACCGGGCGAGCACGGGCTGCGGAAGCGCGCCAGCCTCATGCGTCGGCCAGCCGGAACCCTGAGGGGATCTTATGAGTCGAGCGTGATCGATACGCAATCCGTTCTGTAGACAACGCTCCCATGCAGCTCGACCGTCCAGTCGGCGTTGATGGTCGAGTTTGCGAGGCCGCCGACGTCCGATGGCGTGAATACGTGGTACGCCGATCCGTTGCCGGCGACGTTCGTCGTCAACGTCGCGGTCGCCAGATTCAGGAATGGCGCGGCGCAGGATGTGTCCGAGGCGGCGGAGACGTGGATCACGACGATGTAGGTCGTGTCCGACGCAGCCCCGTTCAGGACGTACTGCTCATGAGCAAAGACGTTGGGGCCGTCGGGGTGGATGTTCTCGACGAAGCCGCTGCGGAGAGGGGCGCCGTCGGTCGGGCTCAACGCGACGTGCGCCGAGTGGTAGACGGCATCACCGACCGCAGAGGGAACGAGGGCCAGGGCAGCAACTGCGAGCGCAAGCGTCACGCGCATCGATCCTCCCTTCGGTATGGGGGCACAATCGTGACGCCTGTCACGACTTGTGTAAAGCGAAAGGCGCGAGCCGGATGCTTAGCGCATGAGAGCGGCTTTCACTCGCAGCGTTTGCCGCTGCTCGAGGATGCGAAGAAAGCCGCGGGCCTCGAGGCGACCGAGGGGCGCCTGTCGATGCATTCGCTACGTCATTCCTGGGCATCGCCGCTCGCAACCGGCGGACTTGCCGCCACAACCCTCGCCCGCGTTACCGGACACTCAGACCCCGGCTTCACCTATCGCGTCTACGCGCGAGACGCCCGCGACGATGCAGCGCTGGTGGCCGACGTTCTCGATCGCGCGGCTAACGCGGGGTTCGGCGGCTAGTGCCGAGTCAGGTTCTAGTCAGGTTCGGCGGTCGCTTGGTGGCTACCAGGGACACCCTAGCGCGCCGCCCTAGAGGAGGCGCGCCGACGCGGCCAGCGCGTGTGCGGCCGCGCGACCCGTTTCGACCTTCACGAGGAGGATCCTGGTACCGACTTCACGCCAGCGGTCCCGTTCGTCACCGCGTTCTCGGGCATCGTTGGCGCCGCGCAGACGATGCGCCTTTTGCTCGGAGCAGGGGAGGGATCCCTGCACTTCCAGTTCAGCTTTCTCTCGTACCGCGCGCGAAAGATGCGGATGCGGTGTCCGTCCGAGTGCGAATGCCAAAGCCGACGCGGTCGGCGAGCGCCTAACGGCGTCCGGCACACTCATACATCAGCTCCGAACGCGGGCTTTACTCCACTGAGCGGCCGAAATAGCGCCCGCACGCGCCTTCGAAGGTGGGTAGATCGGAGGCTTCTAACGGGCTTTCTCCGGACTTTTTAGAACTGTCACCTCTCTCTCTCTCTCTCTCTCTCTCTCTCTCTCTCTCTCCTGGAGAGTTCCACGAAGGGCTCCATGCTCTGGATCCGGTTTCGCTCTGGATTACAGGGTTTCACCGCGGTGCGCGATGAGGTCGAGGCATGCAGGCAATCCTCGACCACCTCGACGATCGACGGCGCGTAGCTTGATCGCGACCCTGCGAGAGCAATACGCTCCGGCTCCCCTGAGGAGAGGCTCGCCGGAGCGAGCCTCCTCTCTTCACTATGCGACTAGATACCAGGGCTAACTACTTGCCGTGATCAGGCACTGGGCCTCGAAAGTGTCGCCAGCACTGACATGGAACGGTCCGAAATGCGGAGCCCCATGCTTCTGGCCGGGAAAAACGATCTCTCCCGCAAGGGTTGAGGTCTGGTCGATCGTCACGAGCACACTGCCGCCCGGTGCCAGCGGATCGAGCGAGATGTCCGGGAGGAACGAGAGCCAGGCGAAGAACGGCGCGCCGAAGAACTGCGGTGGGGAATACGCCAGTGGGATCGTTGTGGTCGTACCGCCGGTGACGGCGATCGTGGCAGTGGCCACGGTCGACTCGACGGCATGGAGAGCGAGACCGTAGGTCCCTTGGGCCAAGCTCCCGGTATCCGCGAGGGTGATCGGTTCCCCTGCGGGAGCTGTCGCCGCGCCACCGTTACCGAACGCGCAGTTTCCGAAATCGACGACAGCCGGGTCGGTCGACGCGCCCGCGCGCGCCGCCGTCCCGCCGACTGCAGCGAGCACGAGCGCTGCAGTCGCCATGATGGTCAACCTCTTAAGCATGTGATTCCTCCCTCCTCGTTGTGGGGTTCGATCCACACGGTCTCGATGACGCGCTCGCAGGGCATGCCCGCACGCTCGCTCGACTGCTTCACAGCCTCACGGGATGAGGCGTGAAAGAGGCAGAGGACGAGTTCGTCCCCGGGGAGGTACAGCGCTCCCCGGAAGGCAATAGGGGGCCGGTCGGCGCTGTCGCCCGGCGCCCGTGCGGCCGCGAGCTGAAGCTCGTCCTCGGTCACGCCGGGCCAGTAGCACTTGGCCGTGTAGAGCATCGCGCCCACTGTCCCGCAGGCATGTCCCAAAGCTGTCCCAAGGCGGTCCCGGCCTCTGGTATTTGCGCCCCCGGAGGGGGACACTCTCCTGGGGAGCGATGGCAACGAGTCGCCTCGAGTTTCGGATCCTCGGTCCGCTCGTTGTGCGGGAGGACGGAGACGTCGTCCGCGTAGGCGGGCCGAAACAACGCGCGCTGCTGGCGATGCTGCTCCTGAGCGCGAACCGGGTGGTGCCGCGCGACCGGCTGATCGACGAGCTCTTCGCCGAGCCGAGCCTCGGCTCGGCCGATCATGCGGTGCGGAACCACGTCTCTCGCCTGCGCAAGGTGCTCGCGCCCGCGGCTGCCGACGGACCGCGGCTCGTTGCCCGCGCGCCCGGTTACCTGCTTCGCGTCGAGCCGGGGGAGCTCGACCTGGAACGGTTCGAGCGCCTCGCGGCGGCCGGGCGCGAGTCGCTCTCAGCGGGTGATCCGGCCGCGGCCGCAGAGTCGCTGCGCGCCGCCGAAGCGCTCTGGGAGGGCCGGCCGCTCGCGGACCTCGAGTTCGAGCCGTTCACCCGCGTCGACGTGGAGCGGCTGGAGGAGCTTCGCCTCGCGGCGGTCGAGCAGCGGATCGAAGCGGACCTTGCACTGGGAAGACAGCTCGCGCTCATCCCGGAGCTCGAGGAGCTCGCCGTCGCCCACCCGTTTCGCGAACGGTTCCGCGCGCAGTTGATGCTCACGCTCTACCGGTGCGGCCGTCAGGCGGAGGGGCTCGGGGTCTACCGGCACACTCGGGAGCTCCTGAACGACGAGCTCGGGCTCGAGCCCGGCGTCGAGCTCCAGCAGCTCGAGCGCGCGATCCTCGTGCAGGACCCGACGCTGACGGAGTCGCCGGACGGACGGAAGAGCCCGGTTGCGCCTTTCCGTGATGTCTGCCCCTTCAAAGGCCTGGCGCCGTTCGAGGCGGCCGATGGCGAGTTCTTCTTCGGCCGCGAACGGCTCGTCGACGAGCTCGTGGCGCGGCTCGCGGACACGTCGCTGCTCGCGATCGTCGGCGCGTCTGGGAGCGGCAAGTCGTCGCTCCTGCGCGCGGGGTTGCTGCCGGCGCTCGAATGGGAGTCGACGCTCGTCCGTCCCGGCGAGCAGTCGGCGGCGGAGCTCGTCGAGGCATTCGGGCGCGTGTCGACTGGCGCGCGGTTGGTCGTGGCCGTCGACCAGTTCGAGGAGCTGTTCGATGCAGCCGTCGCCGAGGACGAGCGGCGGTCATTCGTGGACGCGCTCGTCGATGCGGCTTGGGATCCCGAGCGACGCGCGCTAATCTTGATCGCGCTGCGCGCGGACTTCTTCGGCCATCTCGCGCCGTACGTCGAGCTTGCCGATCTCGTCGGCCCGAACCACGTTCTGCTCGGGCCGATGACGGTCGGTGAGCTCCGCCGCACGATCGAGGGCCCGGCCGAACGAACGGGCCTTCGGGTCGAACCGGCGCTCGTCGACGCGCTCGTCGACGATCTCGCCGGCGAGGCCGGCGGACTGCCCCTGCTCTCGACGGCGCTGCTCGAGCTCTGGCGCAAGCGCGAGGACGCTTCGCTGACTCTCGCCGCCTACGAGCGGATGGGCGGCGTTCGCGACGCCGTCGGCCGCCACGCCGAGACTGCGTTTCGGTCACTGAGCGAGGAGGAGCAGACAGTCGCCCGGCAGATACTTCTCCGGCTCGTCTCCGGTGGCGACGGCGAGGCCCTGACGCGTCGGCGCGTGACTGGAGAGGAGCTCGACGCCGACGACGAGCGGGTCGCGCGTGTGCTGGGGGCCCTCGTCGAGGGTCGGCTGCTCGTTGCTGACGAGGGAGCGGTCGAGCTCGTGCACGAGGCCCTGCTCGAGCGGTGGCCACGCCTCGTCGCTTGGCTGGAGGAGGACGCGCACGGCCACCGCCTGCACCGGCATCTGACCGAGGCGGCCACGGCGTGGGAGGCTGCCGGGCGCGACTCGGGCGAGCTCTACCGGGGCGCTCGTCTCGCAGCGGCACTCGAGTGGTCCGAGGCCGCCGGGGAGGATGCGGGACTGAACCGGCTCGAACGCGACTTCCTGAAGGAAAGTCGGATTACCTCCGTTCGGGCGAACCGGCGCTTGCGCGTCCTGCTCGCAGCCGCGGTCGTGTTGCTCGTGGTGGCAATCGTCGCCGGGGCGATCGCGCTGGCGGCGCGCGGGTCGGCGCGGCGCCAGGCGACGGCGGCGATCGCGGAGCGCCTCGGTGCGCAGGCGCTGATCGACCCCAGCCTCGATCGTTCGCTCCTGCTCGCACGGGAGGGCATCAACCTCAACGACTCGACCGCCACCCGCAGCAACCTACTCGCGGCGCTGCTGCGGAGCCCCGCTGCGATCGGCGTCGCGCGCGAAGGCAGCGACCGTCTCTTAGACGAAGCGCTCAATCCCGACGGTCGCACCCTCGCCGTCCGTGGCGATGACGGCCGCGTCACCTTCTTCGATACACGTACGCTCCGGCCAATCGGTAGTCCGTTCGAAGGCAGCAACCAGGTCGGGCTGGTCGGCGCCGTTCAAGGACCGCTCCACGCGCTCGTCTTCAGCCCCGACGGCAAGACTCTCGTCGTCGGCGGCACCGGAGGAATTGCCGCGACTATCGATCTCGTCGACAGTCGCACGCATCAGTCACGGGCATCACAGACTTCCGGCGACCTGATCACAGCCGACGTCGCCGTCGCGCCGGACGGCCGTACGATGGCGACCGGCGAGCCGGTAAATGGCACGTCGCATCCGCCGCCAGAGGTGATCGTGCTCCGTGACGTCCGGACCGGCGATGCACGCGCACAGACGAGACTGGTTCCAGCCGGGCGGCTGATCGGCTACACACGCGACGGGCGCTTCTTGCTCGTCGTTTCCGGCGACAGGAAGTCGCTGCTCCTCGACGCTCGGACGCTGAAGCGCGCTCGGACTCTTACTGCGGGCGGCGCTGCGGCGCTCTCGCCGGTATCGGACGAGGCTGCCTTCGGCCACGTCGACGGGAGCGTCACCCTCGTCGAACTGAACAGCGGCAGAGCGAGGACGCTCTCGGGGCAGGCAGGCGGAAGCATCGAGGCGGCGAGCTTCAGCCGCGACGGCCGCACCCTCGCAACCGGGGCCGACGACGGTACCGTCTCAGTCTGGAGCGTTCGCAGGGGGCTGCGCGAGACGCTCGAGGGCCACTCCGCGCCGGTGCGGGCCGTTGTCTTCAGCCCGGATGGGCGGACGCTCTTTACCGCGGGCTTTGACGGCAGCGTCATCGCCTTCGACCTGGGCGGCGGGCGCCGCCTGGGACAGTCGTTCCGATACACCTCGCGCGCCGGTGGAGTGCCGACCGGCGCCTCGGCCGTCAGCCCGAGAGCCTCCTTTTTCGCGGTTTCACCGGGGCCGGACCGCGTCACCCTGTGGCGTTCCGCGACGCGGACGCCTATGACTCCCGATTTGCGCGGGCCCGTCGGTGACGTGAACGGGCTCGCCTTCAGCCGGGACGGGAAGCTGCTCGCGGCCGCCGGCAGCCGGCACGCCGTTCTCTGGGACACGACGACGCACAGGATCGTCAGCGTCCTGACGGTTGGAGACCACGGTGCGGCAAGGGTCGCGTTCAGCCCCGACGGCGACACGCTGGCGGTCGGGCGGTCGGACGGCGTCCAAGCTCTCTACGACGTGCGAACGGGCAGGGAGACGGGCGAGCTCCAGGCTCGAGGGAGCACGGACGATCTCGACTTCAGCCCGGACGGGAAGCTGCTCGCGTCGGCGAGCCTGACCGGGATCACGACCATTTGGAACGTCGGTAGGCAGAGAAGCGTCGCCGAGCTGGCGAGCCCGAGGACCGTCGCCGCATTCGCGGTTCGGTTCTCGCCGGAGGGCAAGCTCGTCGCCGTCGGCGACAGCTCCGGCACGGTCGTCCTCTGGGACGCCCGCAGTGGCCGGCGCGCGGGGGAACCGCTCATCGGCCACGGCGACGACGTGGAGTCGATCGACTTCGACCCCCGCGGAAGGATGCTCGTCACGGCGAGCGGCGACGGAAAGCTACGGCTCTGGGACGTCCCGACCAGAAAGCTGATCGGAGCTGCGTTGCCCGGCTCGAACACCGGCGGCCTGGTCCACTTCTTCCCGAACGGCAAACGTGTCCTTGCCGCCTTCACATCGGGAACGGGCATCGTCTGGAACGTCGATCCAGATGCGTGGAAGGAGAAGGCCTGCAGCGTCGCGCGCCGCAACCTCACCCGAGCCGAATGGACGGAGTTCGTCGGCGGGCGCAGCTACCGCCACGTCTGTCCATAAGGCGGCACCCGACGTAGGGTCGTGTCAGAAACCGTCCGCCGCGAGACCTCGTGATCGCCGGCGCGCTCAAGCTGAAGAGCCCGGGCTTTGGCGCGCGGTGGGTGCGAGATCCCGTCTAGACCGCTGAGCAGCCGAAACAGCCGGAGCGCGTCGGCAGCGTCAGTGCGCCGTCAAGCGTTTGCTCACGCCTTTCCCTGGCGCTTTTTGGAACTCGTTCGGCTTTTTGGAACTCGCCTTGTAGAAGGCGATCTCCGAGTACGTCCCGACGCCGTTCGACTTCAGCGCGAGCGTGGTCCGTAGAAGTTGCTGAGAGGGCTGGACGGCAAGAAGGGGAGGAGGGTCTCCGCGTGGCTTCGGAGACCTTCCTCTGCCCTACTGTTCCTTGACGAAGAAGAGGTCAGTGCCGGTCTGCTGGCCGGCTGTGTTGACGATATTGGCGTTCCCAGAGCTGTCGACTGCGAGCTGGAAGAAGTCGAGCAGGCTGCGATCGGAGCTGCCGTTGCTCGATTCGATCGCGCCCATGTGGATGGCTGCGACTGCCTTCTTCACGCCGAAGGTCGGCGTGCCGCTGAGGCCGTTCATGCTCTTGGCGAGATAGACGTTCCAGGTTGCGTTGACGCTGTTGGGGTCGCCGGCCGGCGTCGTCCCGTAGTAGGCGATGTCGACCAGGCCGGGACCGATCAGGTCCATGGTCGGAAAGACGTTGGTGGCGGTCGTGGTGGAGACGGTGACCGGCTTGCTCCATCTGCCCGCGGTCCTTGCTGACCGCGAAGCGGATCTGGACGCTTCCGCCCACGAGCTCACCCCACGTCACGTAGACATTGCCATGGGCATCGACCTTCACCGGGTCGAAGTTCCACTCCGTATCGAAGGCGGAACCCGTCGAGCCCGTCCCCGGAATGTTGAGTAGCTCCAGGTGAGGCCGAGGTTGTCCGAGCGCGCGACACCGACTCCGCCTCCGGTGGCACCGTTCTGGCGGCTGTAGGTGATGTAGATGCTGCCCGAACTCGGGTCGACAGCGATCCCGCCCGGCGGGCACACGCACTGGCCCACGGTGACCGGAGTCCCCGAATAGCACGGGTTGGCCAGCTTGAGCTTGGGCTTGTTGTTGCGGACGAGGTACTGGCCTCCGATCAGACACTCGGGCACGGCCGGGACGTCCTGGACGAAGGCGATCCCGTCCAGGGCGTGGGGTTCAGAAACTCGGTTCGTGGTCGGAGAGCGGCGTGGGCACGGACATCGATAGCTTCGGCGTTCCCTGATTCGGGAGGTTGTCGTGGTCTGGTCGTTCGTCTATCTGGCGGTTTGTCGTCTGGTTCAGCTGGTTGCGCTGGTGTGCAGGTCGGAGCGCTCGAAGGAGCTCGAGATCCTGGTGCTCCGGCATGAGCTGGCGATCCTGCGCCGGCAGCCGCGGCGGGCGCGGCTCCGTCCGGTCGATCGAGCGATCCTCGCCGCGCTTGCGCGGGCGCTGCCGCAAAGTGCGTGGACGAGTCTGTCGGTGAGCCCGGCGACGCTGCTTCGCTGGCACCGCCAGCTGGTCAGGCGGCGCTGGACCTATCCGCACAGGCCGGGGCGGCCGCCGCTCGATCGGAGCGTCCAGGCGCTGGTTGTTCGACTGGGACGTGAGAACCCGGGTTAGGGTTACCGGGCGGATCGTCGGCGAACTGCGGGGCCTCGGCGTCTGTGTTTCGGCGACCTCGGTGCGGACGATCCTCGCCCGTCACGGTCTGCCGCCGGCGCCGCAGCGAGACGAGCTCTCCTGGCGCAACTTCCTGCGC
>Ga0070707_100003070_pt1 | contig 15819 bp, 13 predicted proteins | sample KBSK5502metaG_FD_65468 | JGI IMG/M metagenome (GOLD analysis project Ga0070707, IMG submission 65468) | Corn, switchgrass and miscanthus rhizosphere microbial communities from Kellogg Biological Station, Michigan, USA - KBS K5-50-2 metaG | ecosystem: Host-associated > Plants > Roots >... | reverse complement strand
CCGGTGGCGCGGAGATTCTCGCGCGCCCGGCGGTGGCGATCGTCGGCGCGCGGGCCTGCTCGCCCTACGGAGCGCAGGTCGCGCGCATGCTCGGGCGGGAGCTTGCCGCGTCGGGCCTGGTCGTGGTCAGCGGTCTCGCTCGGGGGATCGACGGGGAGGCGCACAGGGGCGCGCTCGACGCCGGCGGCGCCACCGTCGCCGTACTCGGCTGCGGCATCGACCGCGACTATCCGGCCGCCCACGCCGAGCTGGCGCGTCGGATCTGCGAGCGATGCCTCGTCGTCTCGGAATACGAGCCGGGCGTCGAGCCCGCACCATGGAGGTTCCCCGCGCGCAACAGGATCATCGCCGGACTCGCGGCCGTGACCGTGATCGTCGAAGCCCGAGAGCGAAGCGGCGCGCTGATCACGGCCGACTTCGCGCTCGAAGACGGGCGTGAGGTCTTCGCGGTCCCGGGAGAGATCACCGGCACGCTGGCGGTGGGGACGAACCGACTGCTTCGTCAGGGCGCTGCGCCGCTCACCTCCGCGGATGACGTGCTCGAGCTGTTTGGGCTCGCGGCCTCCCAGCGGCCGCGCGCCCCTCAAGTGGGTGCGACAGCAGCCAGGGTGCTCGAGCGCCTCGCCGACGGTGCCGCCAGTGCGGACGAGCTCGCGCGCGCGACAGAGCTCGAGCCGGGGCCGCTCGCCGCGGGCCTCGCCGAACTCGAGCTCGCCGGCCTCGTCGCCGAGGCGGACGGACGCTACAGGGCGGTGGTGCCGCCCGGTTAGCATCAACGACATAGAGGGTTCGTACTGGCTCGAAGACGATGCGCCCGTGATCCCGAAGCACCGCCACTCGGGCCGTGTCGACGTGGCCATCGTCGGTGCCGGCGTGACCGGCTGCTCCTGCGCGCTCACGCTGGCGGACGCAGGCCTGCGCGTCCGCGTGCACGAAGGACGCCAGGTCGCGGGTGGGGCCAGCGGTCGCAATGGTGGCTTCGCACTCCGTGGCGCCGCCGCGGCGTACGACGTCGCCCGGGCTGAGCTCGGCGCCGAGAGCGCCACGTCGCTCTGGCGGTTGACCGAGCGCGCGCTGGAGCGACTCGCCGCACTCGCCGGTGACGCCTTCCGGCGGACCGGCAGCCTTCGCCTGGCCGCAGACCCTGAGGAGGCAGGGTCGTTGCGGCGGGAGTACGAAGCGCTGCGCGCCGACGGCTTCGAGGTCGAATGGCGGCCCGAGCTCAACGGCCGGCTTGCCGGCCGTTTCGACGGCGCGATCTTCCACCCGCCGGACGGGTCGATTCACCCTGCCCGCTGGGTGCGCCGGCTGGCCGTTCGGGCGGCGGAGGCAGGCGCGGAGATCCGCGAGCACAATCGCGTGACTGCGCTCGACGATCTGGATGCAGACCAGGTGGTGCTCGCTACCGATGGCTACACGCGCGGCCTGCTCGAACCGCTCGACCGGGCAGTCAAGCCGACGCGCGGGCAGGTCGTCGTCACGGAGCCTCTCGGCGAGGAGGTTTTCGGTTGCCCGCACTACGCGCGTCACGGCTACGACTACTGGCAGCAGACCGAAGACCTGCGGCTCGTGCTCGGCGGCTTCCGCGACAGCGCGCTCGAGGAGGAGTCGACGGCTGAAGAGGCGGTGACGCCCGCCATCCAGGCGCGGCTCGAGTCGTTCGCGGGCGAGCTCGTCGGGCGCGCGCCAAAGATCACGCACCGCTGGTCCGGGATCTTCGGCGTCACCGAGGACCGCCTGCCGTTGGCCGGCCCGATGCCCGGCTACGAGGGCCTCTGGGTCGCGTGCGGCTACTCAGGCCACGGCAACGTGCTCGGCCTCGTGTGCGGTGACCTCGTCGCGTCGGCGATCCTCAATCGGCCGGCGCCGGAGCTCCACCTCTTCGATCCCGCGCGCCGGCTCTAACGACGCACGAATCCCGCCCAGATGGTGCGGCTTGACGCTCAGCGGCACGCCTGCTCCGGCCTGCCGTCGCAACATTTCGACGACGGCGTTGCTCGGCGTGCCGAACACCTGGATGCCCGTCGTCGCGTCGACCGTCTTCCCATATGCGGCTGCCGCGCGCTCGGCAACGACCTCCATGTGAAACGCCATTGAGTCGGCGTCCGGGTGGACCTGGACGACCGCGACCTCGGTGCCATCCTCGTTTGCGTACTCGTTGAACGCGATCAGCCGTGGCTCGTTCGCCTCGACGAAATCGACGAGGCTTGGCACTCTCGCCTTCTCCTCGTCGAGCTTCCCCGGCTTGAGCCGGTTGGTGGCGATGAGGATGAACGGTCCCGACATAGCGTCTCCTTCGTCGATCGGGCGAGCACTTGCCGATCACGACAAGCCGAGGGCCCGGTGACTCATCCGCGGACCCTCGGAAGTCGCGCTCGAAGTCAGGTTCCGTTATCTCTTGCTCCTGGCCGCGGCCCTGAGGTCGCGGTCGAGCCCCGCGGACCCCCCCTTGTCGTCGGCGAGGAACTCGAGCAGAGCCTTGTTGGACTCCTCGGGGTGCGTCCAGCCGATGTTGTGCGGCCCGCCCTCGACGGAGATCAGCTTCAGGTTCGCGACGAGGTCGGGGAGACGCTTGGCGGTGGATTCGTAGGGCAGGATCCGGTCCTCGGTGCCGTGCACGACGAGCATCGGCACGTCGATCTTCGGCAGGTCGGCGCGAAAGTCGGTGAGCCAGGTACCGACGCAGGCATAGGTGGCATGCGGCGAGGAGCTTGCTGCGACATTGAAGCTCGCCTTCCACGCCTGCTTACTGATTCTGTCCGGTGCGAGCTTGTCGACGTTGTAGAAGTTGTCGAGGAAGTCCTTGAAGTAGGCGTAGCGGTCCTTGACGATGGCGGCCTGGATGCCCTTGAAGACCTGGCCGTCGACGCCCTCGGGGTTGTCGTCGGTCTTGAGCAAAAACGGCGGGATTGCGCCGAAGAGCACGCCTTGCGCACCCGCGCGGAGCCAACTTGCCGAGGTAACGCGTGACCTCGCCCGTGCCCATCGAGAAGCCGACGAGCACGACGTCCTCGAGCTCGAGTTGCTCGAGCAGCGCGTTCAGGTCGGTGGCAAAGGTGTCGTAATCGAAGCCTGTCGTCGGCCGGCTCGAGTTACCGAAGCCGCGCCGGTCGTAGCGGATCACGCAGTAGCCGGCGGAGAGCAACTCCGGCTCCTGGCGGGACGGCCCTGTCTCCCTCCTTTCCTTAAGCGGCGGCGAAGGGCGAGCCTACGCCCCTCTCGCGATCACTAGCACCGGTCGCTAGAGGTCGAGCGTCGGGAGGTCGAGCTCGTCGGCGCGCTCCATCGCGGCGAGCGCGATCGCCAGGTCCTGGATCGCGAGACCGGTCGAGTCGAAGCTGGTGATCTCGTCCGGCGACTCCCGGCCCGGTGCGTGTCCGACGAGCACCGTGCCCAGCTCGGTGACGTCGTCTCGAGTGATCGCGCCCGCCTCGACGGCGTGCACAAGCTCGCCGTTGTGGCTCGCCTGCTCCCAGTCGTCGCAGAAAACGCGAGTACGCGCCAGCTCGCCGATCGCGATCTCGGCCTTGCCCGGGCCGTCGGCGCCCATCAGGCTGACGTGCTGTCCCGGCTGCAACGACCCTTCCGGGAGCAGGGTCTCGTTGCCGGGCGTCACCGTGACGAGCAAATCGGCCGCGAGTGCCTCTCCCCGCGACCCGGCGAGCCGCGCGCCGAGTTCCTCCGATGCCGCTCGCGCGCGCTGTGGATCGACATCCCAGACCATCACCTCGCGGCCGCGGGCCAGAAACGTCTTGGCCGTGGCCTTGCCGTTGACGCCGGCTCCGATCACGGCTGCGGTCTCGGCGTCCGGCCGTCCCAGCTCCTCGGCGGCGAGCACGGCTGCCGCTCCGGTCCGCAGCGCCGTCACGGCGCCCGCGTCGAGGGCCGCGCTTAAGGAACCATCGGACGCGTCCGAGAGCAGGACGAGACCGGTGACGGTCGGCAGACCGAGGGCCGGGTTGCCCGGAAAGGACGTCACCCACTTGAGCAACGCGTTGCCGGCGCCGAGTGCCGGCATCGCCCGAAAATCGCCCGCCGGGTAGGCCGGCACGTAGACCTTCGGCGGCATCGACCACTCCCCGCGCGCGTAGGCGACGAAGGCTTCGCGAACGGCCTCGACGGCGCGTTCGGGAGAGACGGCGGTCTCGACGTGCCGCGCCGAGAAGACTGGGATCACTGCGCCTTGATGCCTGCGATCAGCTGCTCGATCGAGTTCTTCGCGTCACCGAACAGCATCACCGTCTTCGGGTTGACGAAGAGCGGGTTCTCGACCCCCGCGAAGCCGGGGTTCATCGAGCGCTTGAGGACGACGACGCTCTGCGCCTGGTCGACGTTCAGGATCGGCATGCCATAGATCGGGCTGCCCTGGTTGGTCCGGGCGTCGGGATTGGTGACGTCGTTGGCGCCGATCACGAGTGCGACGTCCGTGCGCGGGAACTCGGTATTCGCCTCGTCCATCTCCTTCAGCTGCGGGTAGGGCACGTTCGCCTCGGCGAGGAGCACGTTCATGTGGCCGGGCATCCGGCCGGCAACCGGGTGGATCGCGTAGCTGACCTCGACTCCGCGCGCCTCGAGCAGGTCGGCCAGTTGCCGCACGTCGTGCTGGGCCTGAGCGACAGCCATCCCGTAACCGGGCACGAAGACGACCTTGTGCGCGTAGGCGAGCATCACGGCGACGTCGTCGGCGGTGGCCGAGCGAACGGCGCCGCCGTCGGTGTCCGCTGCGGCCGCCGCGGCACTTGGGCTGACCTGGCCGAAGGCGCCGAAGAGTACGTTCGCGATCGATCGGTTCATCGCCCGACCCATCAGGATCGTCAACAACGTTCCCGAGGCGCCGACGAGCATGCCGCTCACGATCAGGACGTTGTTCTCCAGCTCGAACCCGGTCGCGGCTGCGGCGATGCCGGTAAAGGCATTCAGCAGCGAGATCACCACGGGCATGTCGGCGCCCCCGATCGGGAGCACGAAGAGGACGCCGAAGACCAGCGCGCCGAGGATCACGGCCACGATCAGCAACTGCTTCTCCGCGCCGGCGACGATCGCGACTCCGGCGGCGACGACCGCTGCAAGGAGCAAGCCGTTCACTGCCTGCTGGCCGGGATACACGATCGGGCGTCCCTGGATCAGCTCCTGCAGCTTTGCGAAGGCGACCAGCGAGCCCGCGAACGAAACCGAGCCGATCAGCGCCGAGAGGATGATCGAGACGCTGATGTCGCCGTGCAGCCGGCCGGGATCGGGAGCCAGAACGTGGAACTCGGCGAACGAGATCAAGGCCGCCGCGCCGCCGCCGACGCCGTTGAACAGCGCCACCATCTGCGGCATCGCAGTCATCTTCACGCGCCGCGCCGCGACGGCGCCGAAAGAGCCGCCGATCGCCATGCCGACGACGATCTCCCAGTAGCTGACGACGGATTTCTGCGCGAAGGTGACCGCGATCGCGATCAGCATCCCGACCGCACCGATCCAGTTTCCGCGACGCGCGGTCGCGGGGTGTGAGAGGAACTTCAGCGCCAGGATGAAGGCGACGATCGTCGCCAGGTAGGCGAAGTCAGTCGCTACCCGGCCCATACCACCTCATTGCGTCGGCGAAGTCTCCCGCTTGCTTTGTCCTCCGTCCGCGGCTTTGCCGTCGTGGGCCGCCCGCTCCGCGGCGGTCGGCTCACGTTTTCGGAACATCTCGAGCATGCGGTCGGTGACGACGAAGCCGCCGACGACGTTGGCGGAGGCAAGCACAACGGCGACCAGCCCGACGACGGTCGTGAGCGTGTCCTTGTGGCCGAGCCCCGCGACGAGCATGGCGCCGACGATCACGATGCCGTGGATCGCGTTCGTGCCCGACATCAGCGGCGTATGCAGCAGTGTCGGGACCTTCGAGATCACCTCGAAGCCGAGGAAGATCGCGAGCACGAGGATCGTCACCTCGAACGCGAGCAGCAAGCCATGACTCATCCGGCAAACCCCTTTCCAAGCGCGTTCGCTTTGGCCTGGTCGAGCCGACATCCCCCACCCAAGGTGGGGATCTGAAGCCCGCCCCCCTCGGGGATGACGATACCGCCAAGCCGGCGAACGCCGTGTGCCGATTCTGTGACGAATCGTCCACACCTGGCCGTTCGGGTCACGCGGCGACTTCTTCCTTGCGCGTGACGCAGGCGGACGCGGTGATCTCGTCTTCCCAGTCGAGATTGAGCTGACCCTCCGGCGCGAGGTGCTGGAGCAGGGCGAGCACGTTGCGCGAGTAGAGCTGGCTTGCGTGAAACGGCATCGTGCTCGGCAGGTTCGTATAGCCGAGGATCGTGACGCCCTCGCGGACGACGGCCTCGCCCGGCTCCGTCAGCTCGCAGTTTCCGCCGGCCTCGGCGGCGAGGTCGACGATCACCGATCCCGGGCGCATGGCCGCGACCGCCGAAGCCGGGATCAGCCGTGGCGCCGGCCGGCCGGGCACGAGGGCGGTCGTGATCACGGCGTCGAACTCCGGCAGCCGCGCCTCGAGCGCCTGCTGCTGCCGCTGCTGTTCCTCCTCCGTCAGCTCCCGCGCGTAGCCGCCGGCCGTCTCTTCGCCGGTGACGCCGAGGTCGAGAAAGCTGGCGCCCAGGCTCTCGACCTGCTCGCGGACGATGGGCCGAACGTCGAACCCGGAGACGACGGCGCCAAGCCGCCGCGAGGTCGCGATTGATTGTAGTCCGGCGACGCCGGCGCCGAGCACGAGCACCTTGGCGGGCGCGACCGTGCCGGCGGCCGTCATCAGCATCGGGAAGAACTTCGGCAACCGGTCGGCGGCGAGGATGGCGGCTTTGTAGCCCGACACCGTCGCCTGCGAGGACAGCGCGTCCATCGCCTGCGCCCGCGTGATCCTCGGGATCGATTCCATCGCAAAAGCGATCACCCGGCGCTCGCTCAGGCGGTCGATGCCCTCGCGGTCGGTCAGCGGCTCCAGGAAGCCGATCAGGATCTGACCCTCCCGGAACCGGGCCGCCTCGTCCGCCGAGGGCGGCTGCACCTTGACGAGGGCGTCGGCCGAGTACGCATCGTCGATGAGCGTCGCACCCGCTTGTTCGTAATCGGGATCAGGAAAGCTCGCCGACTCACCTGCGCCGCGCTCGAACGCGACCTCGAAGCCGCTTCCGGCGAGCCGTTTGACGGTCTCGGGAACGAGCGCCACGCGCCGCTCACCGGCAGCCGTCTCGCGAGGAACCCCGACCTTCATCCGCAGGCAACTCTAAAGCCGCGCCCGGAAGCGGCCGTCGCATAACCGGCACGAAGGCGTCACCCACTCGTGCGCGTGAGCTCGATACGCGGGCGCACCTCACCACCGAAGGTCGGACGCACCTCAACAAGGAGCCGGACGTAAGCCGCAGTAGATTGCGACCGTGGCCGGCCCAAGTGAACGGCGTCTCGCCGAGATCGCCGACAGCTTCTTCAGACCCCCCGTTCGCGATCTCGTGCCGTACGAGCCGGGTAAGCCCGTGGAGGAGGTCCGGCGGGAGCTCGGCCTCGACCGGGTCGTCAAGCTGGCCTCGAACGAGGGGCCATACGGCCCGTTTCCGGCCGCGCTCGAAGCGATCGCGCGCGCTGCCCCCGATCTGAACCGCTACCCCGACGGCGGCGCCTACCGCCTCCGCGCGGCACTGGCCGACTTCCACGACGTTGGCTTCGAGGAGGTCGCGGTCGGTGCAGGCTCCGACGGGCTCGTCGACGGGCTCACGCAGATCGCCCTCGACCCGGGCGACGAGATCGTGTGCGGCTGGCCGTCGTTCCCGAGCTATGCAATCGACGCGCGCAAGCTCGGCGCGGTGCCGAAGACCGTGCCGCTACGCGACGAGCGCTACGACCTCGAGGCGATGCTCGGCGCGATCACACCGCGGACGAAGCTCGTCTACGTCTGCCACCCGAACAACCCAACGGGGACGATGAACACCCGCGGCGAGCTCGACGCGTACTTCGACCGCGTTCCCGACCACGTCCTCACCGTCCTCGACCAGGCGTACTTCGAGTACATCGACGATCCGGACTACGCCGACGGGATCGCGGAGTACCTCAAGGCCGGGCGCCGGGTCGTCGTCCTGCGAACGTTCTCGAAGATCTTCGGCCTTGCAGGGGTTCGCGTTGGCCACGCGCTCGCCCCGCCCGCCGTCGTGACCGCGCTCGGGAAGGTGCGGCGCGCCTTCGACATCACGACACCCGCACAGGAAGCCGCGCTCGCGAGCCTCGGCGACACGCAGGAACTCGAGCGCCGCCGCCTCGAGAACGCCGCGCAGCGCCCGGAGGTCGAGCGGATCCTGCGCGAGCACGGGCTCGAGCCGACGGGGCCGGCCGTGGCGAACTTCCTCTACTGCGACCTGGGGGAGGACTCGCGGCCTCTCTTCGAGCAGTTGCTGCGCGAGGGCGTGATCGTCCGCCCGACACACGGCTTCGGCGGTCCGACGGCGATCCGGGTGACGGTCGGCACGGCCGAGGAGAACGCCTTCCTTGCCGACGCACTCGACCGGGTCGCGGCGATGGCCGCCAAGGTCGGCTAACTGGTCTTGGCGGAAACCGCGTTGTCCGAAAAACCCCTCTGTCAGGTCAACACCACCCTGTTACCGTTTCGGAGGCCGTGAGCCGCTACCTGACCGGTCGCCGACTCGGGCTCCTCGGCCGTGAGCCGGGCTTCCGCTCGCTCTTCCTGGCCACGCTCGGTTCGGGGCTGGGGACCTGGCTTGCGCTCGTCGCGCTGCAGATCGACGTGCTCAGACGAACCCATTCGCCGCTGTGGATGAGCGCGCTGCTGATCGCAGACATCCTGCCGACGCTGCTCGTCGGGATACTCGCGGCGCCGCTTGTCGACCGCCTCTCGCGCCGCGGGTTGCTGATCGGCGCCGACCTCGCTCGCTTCGGCGTCTTCTGCGCGCTGCCCTTTGCGCCGAATGCGACCACGATCGTCGCCCTTGCGGCCGTGATCGGAATCGCGACCGGCTTCTTCCGCCCCGCGGTCTACGCGGGCCTCCCGAATCTCGTTTCGGACAAGGACCTGCCGCGGGCGAACTCGCTGCTTCAGACGATCGACAACTCGACCTGGGCGATCGGCTCGCTCGTCGGGGGCGCTCTCGTCGCAGCCCGCGGGCCGCACCTCGCCTACTGGATCAACGCCGCAACCTTCGTCCTCTCGGCCGCCCTCCTCGCGCAGATCCCCCAGCGGTTGCTGCAGGAGGCCAGGGCGGAGACGCGCGGCCACTGGCGTGATCTCGCCGACGGCCTGGTGCTCGTGCGCCGCTCGCGCGCGCTGCTGACGGTCTTGATCGCCTGGAACGTCGGCATGATCGCCAACGCGTTCGTCAACGTCGGGGAGCCGTTTCTCGCCACGGACTCGTTCTCCGCGGGAAGCTTCGGCCTCGGCCTGATGATGGGATCCGCGGGGGTCGGGCTTGCGGCCGGCGCATACCTGGCGGGCTCGTGGATCGAGTCGCGCGGGCTTGCGAACATCTACGGCGTCTCGCTAGGCCTGATGGCGCTCGGCGTCGCCGGCGCTGCGGCGTCGCCCAACGTCTGGGTCGCAGCGGTCTGCGTGATCGTCTCGGGGGCCGGCAACGGAGCCACGATCGTCTGCAACGCGCTGCTTGTCCAGCGCGGGGCGCCGGATCGCTTCCGCGGGAGAGCGTTCACGGTGCTGATGAGCTCGAACGTCACGTTCCTCGCGCTGGGGATGGTGCTCGCCGGCCGGCTCACCGAGGCGGTCGGCCCGCGCTGGGTCTGGGGCGTCGCCGCGATCCTCTCGACGGCGGCCGCAGTGGTCGGATTCACGCTCGCGCGCGGCGCCGCAGAGGCGCCGTTCCAGGCCGCGGAGCCACCCCAGGCACCGGTCGAGCCGGAGCCCGCCGTCGAGGCGCACGTCAGCGCCCGTCGCGCGATCTAGCATTCGCAACATGGCTGCCCGCCGCGACTTCACGCGGGAGTCGCTCGCTGCGGGCGTCCGCGCGGGCGAGAAGCGCGCTCTCGCGCGCGCGATCACGCTCGTTGAGAACGCCGACCCGCTGGCGTATGAGCTCGTCCGCGACGTCTACCCGGAGACGGGGCGCGCCTACGCCGTCGGGATCACGGGCCCTCCCGGTGTCGGCAAGTCGAGCCTAATCTCCTCGCTCGTCGGTCACGTCCGTGAGGCCGGCAAGACCGTCGGCGTCATCTCCGTCGACCCGTCGAGCCCGTTCTCGCACGGGGCGCTGCTCGGCGATCGGATCCGCCTCGCCGACCACTTCCTCGACCCCGAGGTGTTCATCCGCTCGATGGGGACCCGCGGACACCTCGGCGGCCTCGCGGAAGCGACGCTGCAGGCGCTGCTCATCCTCGACGCGGCGGGCAAGGAGCTCGTCTTCCTCGAGACGGTCGGCGCCGGCCAGAGCGAGGTCGAGGTGATCGGGATCGCCGACACCGTCGTGCTGGCGCTGATGCCAGGCTCGGGCGACTCGATCCAGGCGCTGAAGGCCGGGATCATGGAGATCCCGGACGTGATCGCGATCAACAAGATGGATCACCCGGCGGCCAAGACGATGCAGAACGAGGTGCGGTCGATCCTCACCCTCGACAAGGAGCGCGCGTGGCGGCCGCCGATCGTGCTGACAGACGCGATGCGCGGAGAGAACGTGCCGAAGCTCTGGGAGCACATCGAGGCGCATCGCGCCTTTCTCGTGGACGACGGACTGCTGGAGCAGCGGCGCCGCGAGCATCTCGCGGGCGAGGTCTTCGCGGTCGCATCGGCGCGCGCGAAGGCGCATCTCGAGCGCGCCGTTGCGGGCGATCCCGAGCTGCGTCGGCTGCTCGACGAGGTGCAGAGCCGAGAGCTCGACCCGCTCACCGCGGTTCGAGAGATCATTGACAAGGTGTTCCACCTTGGCGACGGAAACCACAGGCCCGACACTCACTGAGATCGAGGCCGCGCGGAGCGGTCTCGCCGGCGTCGCGCGCGTGACGCCCGTCTACGGGTCGGACACGTTCTCGCGGCTCACGGGGCGCAAGGTCGTGCTCAAGGCCGAGAACTTGCAGCGGACCGGCTCGTTCAAGGTTCGGGGCGCCGTCACCCGGATCGCCGCCCTCACCGAGTCGCAGCGCGCGGCCGGTGTTGTCGCTGCGAGCGCCGGCAACCACGGCCAGGCGGTCGCGTGGGCGGCGCGCAAGGCAGGGATCCCGGCGGCGATCTTCGTCCCGCAGGACGCGCCGATGTCGAAGGTGGAGGCCTGCCGCAACTACGGGGCGACGACGGAGCTGGCGGGCCTGACGTTCGAGGACGCGTTGGCGGCGGCGTTCGCGTACGCGGACGAGACCGGCGCGACCTTCGTCCATCCCTACGAGGACGAGACGGTGATCGCGGGCCAGGGAACGATCGGGCTCGAGCTTGCCGAGCAGGTTCCGGAGGCAGAGACCGTGCTCGTTCCAGTCGGCGGCGGCGGGCTCGCGGCAGGCATCGCGCTAGCGCTGCGGGCCGTCAAGCCGGAGGCGCGCGTCGTCGGGGTCGAGATTCAGCGCGACAGGTACACCATCGCCGACGGGATCGCCGTCAAGCATCCGGGCGAGCTCACCTCGGCGATCCTCGACGACGTTCTCGACGGGATGGTCACCGTCTCGGACGAGGAGATCAGCGAGGCGATCGTGCTCCTGCTCGAGCGCTCCAAGCTCGTCGTCGAAGGGGCAGGGGCGGTCGGGGTCGCGGCGCTCCTTGCGGGCCGCGTCGGCGGATCGGGTCCGGCGGTCGCATTGCTCTCCGGGGGGAACATCGATCCGACGATGCTGATCTCGGTGATGCGGCACGGCCTCACCGTCGCGGGGCGCTACCTCGTCGTCCGCACGCAACTGGCCGACCGGCCCGGTGAGCTGATCAAGCTGCTGTCGCTCGTCGCCGAAGAGCGCGGCAACGTGATCGCGGTCGAGCACCACCGCGAGGGGATGGACATCCCGGTCAGCGCGACCGAGGTCGAGCTGACGCTCGTGACGCGCGACGAAGAGCACTGCCTGCAGCTGCTCGCCGCGATGGCCGAGCACGGCTACACGCTCCAGCGGCTGGAGTAACTGGCCTAGCTTCCGCAGCGGCGGAAGCCGACGGTCGAGCCGCCACGGGCTTCCCAGGCTCGCATGCCGCCGTGCAGGACGGGCCGCGCATCAACGCCGGAGGCCGCGAGCACGCTGGCCGCGACCGCCGCACGCGCACCGCTCTCGCAGATCGTCACCACCGGCCGCCCCTGCTTTAGCTCGTCGCCGTACTCGCGGACGAGGCGGTAGGGAATGTTGCGGCTGCCAGGGATGAAGCCGTCGTCGCGCTCGTGCAGCTCGCGGACGTCGATCACCTCGACCGCGTCCTCGGCCAGCAGGCGCTCGAGCTCGTCCACCTCGACGGCATGCAGAGTCTCGGTCTCGGGCCCGCTGAGCACATAGCCGCGCAGCTCGCCGAAACCGACGGCGCGCAGGCGCCGGCCCGCGTCCTCGGCCTGCTCGCGGAAGGCAGCCAGGATCAGCGGGCGCTCGTCCTCGACAAGTACGAACGCGGCCCTCGTTGCGAAACCCTTGCGCTCGAGGGGAACGTTGATCGCGCCGACCGCATGGCCTGCTCCGAAGAGCTCCGCCGGGCGGACGTCGAGGATCGGCGGCTCGAGCGCGTCCCGCTCCTCGAGAGGCTCGGGAGCGCCGAGGAAGGGGCCGCGGTTGAGCGCGACGATTCGCTCGAGGTTCGGAGGACGCGGCGAGCGAGTCAACGCCGACTCGCTCACGAACTCGTCCTCACCGCTCACGATGAGCATCGGGTTGAACCGGCGCTCGAAGCCGATTGTCGTCGAGGCCTTCGAGCTCATCGCCGCACCGCAGAGCGAGCCCGCGACGTGGCCCGGGAAGACCTCGACCCCGTCGGGGAGCTCCAGGAGCCGTTGCAGGCTCTCGTAGAGCTCCCGTGCGCCGTCGACCGGCTTGACCGCCAAATCCGGCCGAGCGGCGTCGCCGACGAAGAGCGAGTCGCCTGTGAGGACGAGCCAGGGCTCTTCGGCCCGGGTCCGGTCGATGACGGCGAAGCAGCAGTGCTCGGGCCTGTGGCCCGGGGTGTGGAGCACGCGCAGGGCGACGTTGCCGAGCACGATCTCCTGTCCGTCCTCGAGCGGATCGTGCTCGTAGGCGGCTTCCGCGGCCGGGTGGATGGAGACCGGGACCCCGTGCTCCAGCGCCAGGCGCCCGTGCCCCGAGACGTGGTCGGCGTGCGTGTGCGTCTCGAGCGTCCGCACGATTCGGACGTCCTCCTGATCTGCCGCCCCGAGGTACTGCTCGATCGCGTAGGCGGGATCGACGACGACCGCCTCGTGCGTCTCCGAATCGCCGACGAGATACGACGCGCAGCCGAGGTCGTCGTCGACGAACTGCCTGAAGATCACGACTCCGACCGTACCAACGAGGACGGCTTGTTTTCTTGAAGTGAGCCGAGACGCGGACCGCGGGGACCGTTTGGTTCGAGCCCGACAACGCGTAGGATCGCCGCGGCAACGACCAGGGAGTTGGTGACGTGAGCGAGGGTCTGGGTCTGGGATCGGCGGGGTTCGTCGAGCGGCACGGGCTGCACTCGGATGAGCAGGCGGAGGCGGCGGTCGAGGTCGTCGCGCGGATCGAGGAGCTCGGGCTGCGAACGGTGCGGCTGATCCTCGTCGACCAGCACGGCGTCCCGCGGAGCAAGCACGTCTCGGGCGAGGGTGCCGTCGCCGCGATGCGAAGCGGCGCCGACTTCTCCGGCGCGATCTACAGCCTCGACACCGGAAACCGTGTCTTCCCACCGTTGTTCGTGCAGGGAGGCGGGTTCGGGATCGACGAGTTCACGGGGTACCCGGACGTCGTGATCGTGCCCGATCCGACCACGTTCCGGGTGCTGCCGTGGGCCGACCGGACCGGCTGGATGATCAGCGACGCCTACTTCGGGAGCGGGCGGCCGGTGCCGCTCGACGGGCGCGCGCAGCTGCGCGCGCAGCTTACGCGCCTGCGGGACGCCGGCTTTGGGTACGTGGCGGGTCTCGAGGTCGAGCTCTATATCACACGTCTTGCACGTACCGGGATCGGGCTCGACGAGACCGGTGCTGGCGAGCCCGGTCCGGCGCCCGAGGTCGAGGTCTTTGAGCGCGGCTACCAGTTCCTCTCCGATGCGCGGCTCGACGCCATCGGCGAGACGCTCGAGGCGATCCGCGACGGGCTCTTCGAGGTAGGCCTGCTGCCGCGTTCGATCGAGGACGAGTGGGGCCCCGGCCAGATCGAGTTCACCCATGGTCCAATGAAGGGCCTCGCCGCGGCGGACGCGATGATCCTCTTCCGCAGCGCGGTCAAGGCGATCTGCCAGCGGCGCGGGCTCCTCGCCTCGTTCATGTGCTGGCCGGCGCTCCCGAACTTCTTCCCCTGCGGCTGGCACCTCCACCAGTCGCTCGTCGACGCCGCGACCGGCGCGAACGCGTTCGCCTCCGACACCGACCTCCTGACCCCGGTCGGGCGCCAGTTCGTCGCCGGCCTGCTCGACTCGGCCGCGGCGATGGCGGTTTTCGGCGACCCGACCGTGAACGCGTACGCGCGGTTCCGCCCCTACTCGTTCGCGCCCGACCGGGTCGCCTGGGCGGCCGACAACCGGGGCGCACTGATCCGCGTCCAGGGCGGCCCCGGCGATCCCGGCACCCACGTCGAGAACCGCCTCGGCGAGCCTGCCGCGAACCCGTACTTCTGGCTCGCCGCGAACATCGCCGCGGGCCTCGACGGTATTGCGCGGGCCGCCGAACCCCCGCCGATCGTCACGGACGACCCCTACACCGCCGAGGCAGCGCTGCTGCCGCAGTCGCTCGGCGAGGCGGTCGAGGCCCTCGCAGCGAGCGGCGTCTACCGAGCAGCGTTCGGTGACGCGCTCATCGACTACCTCGTGATGATGAAGCGCTCCGAAATCGAAATCCACGCGCAGGCCAACGACCGGAGCGCGTGGGAGATGGCCGAGTACTTCGAGACGTTCTGACGAAGGCCAGGTGGGTCTGATGCGGCTGTACGTGATCCCGGCGGGCACGCTGCGGATCGACAAGGGAGCGGTCTTCACGCCCGGGATCGACGACGGGGTGCTGATCGAGATCCCGGTGCCCGTTTATCTCATCCGCACGGACAGCGGCGAAAACGTCCTCGTCGATACCGGCATGCATCCCGCGAACATCGACGATCCCTCTCACAGCTTCGGCCTCGAGAACGAGGACATTGTGCTGGCGCGGTTGCAACCCGAGGACCGGCTCGAGCCTCGACTCGCCGAGGTCGGTCTCGAGATCGCCGACATCACCCACGTCGTCAACACCCACCTGCATGCCGATCACTGTGGCGGCAACTTCCTCTTCCCCCACGCCGAAATCCTCGTCCAGCGCGAGCACTACCAGGAGGCTCTCGCGCACCCCGAGATCCCCAGCGAGCTCTTCCACCGGCCGGAACTCCACTACCGGCTGCTCGACGGCGACGAGCAGTTGTTCACCGGTGTGCGGGCCGTCATCGCCCCAGGCCACGCGCGCGGCTTCCAGGCGCTGCTCGTCTCACTACCACACTCGGGGAGCATCCTGATCGCCGGCGACGCGATCGACACCGCCGAGCATCTCGAACGCGACCTCTGGACTCATTGCCCCGACCCGGAGACGGCACGGGCAAGCGCTCAACATCTCCAGCAGATCGCCGCACAGGAGGACGCACTCCTCCTCTACGGACACGACGCCGCCCAGTGGCAGACGCTCCGACTCTCACCTCGGTTCTACGACTAGGAGGGCTGCAGCAGCCACCGCCGGAGCGCCAGGAATATCGTCCCGGCGACGATCGCAGCGCCGCCGA
>Ga0070707_100003067_pt1 | contig 15823 bp, 16 predicted proteins | sample KBSK5502metaG_FD_65468 | JGI IMG/M metagenome (GOLD analysis project Ga0070707, IMG submission 65468) | Corn, switchgrass and miscanthus rhizosphere microbial communities from Kellogg Biological Station, Michigan, USA - KBS K5-50-2 metaG | ecosystem: Host-associated > Plants > Roots >... | reverse complement strand
TTGTTGCAGGCGCGTGAGGCGCGCCGAAGCCTGCCCGGCAAGGAAGTTCTCGAGGCGCCGTTCGAGGTCGTCATGCCGGTCCCTGATCGTCCCGGCGTTCTCGCCCAGGTAACAACATCGATCGGGAACCTAGGGGTCAACATCGAAGATCTGCAGATAACGCACTCGAGCGAGGGAGGACGGGGCGTCCTCCATCTAACGATCGCCGGCCGAGGATCTGCAGAGAAGGTCGCGGCCGCCCTCGCTCAGCATGGGTTCGACGTTCGAACGATCGAGCTGTAGCAACGGATATAACCAAGATGATGAAGCACTATGTCGATAAAGCGCCTCATCGATTGATCGCCTTCGCTTCCTCCGAGGACGGCCCGGGAACAGCAACGTCTCAGCGAATAGCGATTGATTGCTTTATTGATTTCTTTATTGATCACCAAAATGACTCAACGACAGAGAGAGCTATCGATCTAGTGACACAGCGCTTAAGCGATCGGTCGACTCGTCCGCAAAGAGATTCAGGGTCAGATCGATGAAGCGGCAGATCGTTATCTCGCCGTGTCGACGAGTCGAGGGGTCGATTCGGGTTCCTGGCGACAAATCGATCTCGCACCGAGCACTCCTCGTGGGCGCGATGGGCGAGGGGGAGATGGAGATCGAAGGTCTCTCGCCGGCCGCCGACGTGGCGAGCTCACGCGCCGCGATCGGATCGCTTGGAGTTCAGACGCTCGACTCTAACGTGAAGGTCGAGAGTTTTGAACCTTCAACTTCAGATTTAGGCTCCCAGATTCTCCTAGATGGACGGGGAATGGGCTCATGGCGAGCGCCTGGGGGCGTCATCGACGTCGGTAACTCCGGCACGACCATCCGGCTCCTCCTCGGTCAGCTGGCGGGGTCTCCGGTGTCTGCAACTGTCACGGGAGACGGCTCGATCCGCGGCCGACCGATGAAACGAGTGGTCGCGCCATTACGGAGGATGGGGGCATCGATCTCGGGCGACGATGACGGAAACCACCCCCCGTTGGCCGTGGCAGGTGGCAGGCTGCACGGAGTCGCACACACGCTCCCGATCGCGAGCGCTCAGGTGAAGTCGGCCCTGCTCCTTGCAGGTTTGCTCGCCCAGGGGGAGACCAGCGTCGAGGAGCCGGCGACGTCGCGAGATCACACCGAACGGCTGCTCGAGTATCTAGGTGTTCCAATCGCTAGGTCGGGAAAGCGACTCATCGTTAAGTCGACAAATATCCAAAACGCCAAGGTGGCCATCCCGGGCGACCTCTCGTCCGCCGCATTCTTCCTGGTAGCGGCCGCATTGCTTCCGGATTCCGCGGTCGAGATCATGGGCGTGGGGGTCAATCCAACCCGAACCGGCGTGCTCGACCTCCTCCGGACATTCGGCGCTGGCGTCGACGTCGGCGACCTAATCGAGGAGTCGGGGGAGCCGCGGGGAAAGGTCCGGGTGACCCAGGGGGACCGACGGCCGCTCGAGCTGGCCGGGCAGATGGTCGTCGCAGCGCTTGACGAGCTGCCACTGGTCGCGGTGCTCGGGACGGCCGCAGACGGCGAGACGGTGGTGCGCGATGCGGCCGAGCTTCGGGTCAAAGAGAGCGACCGAGTCGCCACAATCGTCGAGGGCCTGTCGCGGATGGGAGCCAACATCACAGCGCGGCCGGACGGATTCGTCGTCGAGGGGCCGACCCGACTCCGCGGCGCTGAGGTCGATGCTGCCGGCGACCACCGGATCGCGATGGCCCTCGCGATCGCTGCGCTCACCGCCGACGGTCCAACCACGATATCGGGGTGGGACGCGGTTGCCGTTTCATACCCCGGCTTCGAACAAGACCTCGAGCGCCTAGTCGTACCCTAGGGCGATGCCCACATCCTCGAGCCCTCGGCGAGCAAGCCGCCGCCGTCCGTTCGTCGTCGCCATCGACGGACCGGCCGGTGCAGGAAAGAGCACCGTCGCACGCGGGGTCGCACGCGCGCTCCACTTCGCGCACCTCGACACCGGGGCGATGTACCGCGCGCTGACCGCGAAGGCCCTCGACGCCGGGATCGACCCCTCCGACGGACCCGCGCTGACGAAGCTCGCGAAGGCCACGTCGATCGGGTTCGGGGCGGACGGGTTGCTCGTCGACGGAACCCCGGTAGGCCGCGAGATCCGTGCTCCGAGGGTCAGCCGCGCCGTCTCGGCCGTGAGCGCGCACAGAGGAGTGCGCCGCGAGCTCGTCCGTCACCAGCGAGCCATCCTTGCGAAAGGAGACGTCGTCGCGGAGGGGCGGGACATCGGAACGGTCGTCGCGCCCGACGCGCCGGTGAAGGTATTCCTCACAGCGTCGATCGACGAGCGCGCGCGCCGCCGGCACCGAGAGATGGAGGAGGAGGGACAGCCGGTGTCGCTCCCCGCGCTGAAGGACGAGATCGCGCGTCGCGACGCGCACGACTCGAGCCGGGCCGTCTCGCCGTTGGTTCCGGCGCCGGACGCCGTGAAGCTCGATACGAGTAACCACACACCTCACCAAGTGGTCGACGAGGTCCTTGCGTTGGTGCGCGCCAAGCGCGAAACCCGATGAGCAGGCCGCTCGTCGCCGTCGTCGGACGGGCGAACGTCGGCAAGTCGACGCTGGTGAACCGGCTGCTCGGCAGGCGGGAAGCGATCGAGCACCCGGAGTCCGGCGTCACACGCGATCGCCGCGCCTACGACGCCGAGTGGAACGGCGTTCGGTTCTCCGTCGTGGACACCGGCGGGTGGGAGCCGCGCGCGAAGGGCCTAACGGCGAAGGTTGCCGAGCAGGCCGCCCGCGCCGTTCGCGAAGCAAAGATGATCCTGTTCGTCGTCGACGCGGAGACCGGGGCGACGAACGACGACCTCGCTGTGGCGCGGAGCCTCCGCACGATCGAGATCCCCGTCGTCGTCGTCGCGAACAAGGTCGACTCGGCCGCGCGCGAGCGGGAGATCGGCGGCCTGCAGCGACTCGGCTTCGGAGAACCGCTCCCCATCAGCGCGTTGCACGGCAGGGGCGCGGGCGAGCTGCTCGACATCGTGGCCGCAACCGTCAGGAACAGTGGCAGCCGCGACACGGAGGGCAAAGAGATCGCCATCGCGATCGCGGGGCGACCCAACGTCGGGAAGTCGTCGCTCTTCAACCGACTGGTGGGGGACGAGCGCTCGATCGTGCACGACGTTCCGGGGACCACGCGCGACACCGTCGACACGATCGCCGAGCTCGGCGGCAAGCGCTACCGGTTCGTGGACACGGCCGGCATGCGACGGCGCACGCGCGACGCGAAAGGGCCCGAGTACTACGGTCTCGTACGGAGTTTGCGCGCGATCGATGAAGCCGACGTCGTGCTCATCGTGATCGACGCGAACGAGCGTGCCACCGAGCAGGATCAGAAGATCGCTGCTCGGGTTGCCGAATCGGGCCGCGCCGCCGTGATCGTCCTCAACAAGTGGGACCTCGTCGACGCCGAGTACGCGGACCCGATCGCCGACGACACGCGCGAGATGCTTCGCTTCATCCCGTGGGCGCCGATCGTACGGACGTCGGCGAAGACGAAGAGGGGAGTGAACAAGATCGCTCCTGAGCTCGAGGCTGCCTTAGCGTCATGGCACAAGCGCGTGCCTACGGCGGCGTTGAACGCGTGGCTCCGCGACGCAACCGAGCTCGTTCCGCTGGGCTCTACCGCGCGCGCGCGTCCCACGCGAATCAAGTACATGACTCAGGCGAGCACCCGGCCGCCCACCTTCGCCCTTTTCGCTAGCGGGACGATCACAGCGCCCGCCTTGCGCGCGCTCGAGCGCCGGCTGCGTGAACGCTTCGGTTTCGAGGGCACGCCGGTGCGGTTCAGCGTCCGGAAGTCGGGGAAGCGAGCCGTCTGAAGGCCGCTCGCGCGCGGCGCATATACTTTGCGCGCACGGGCTGTAGCGCAGCTTGGTTAGCGCGCTTGACTGGGGGTCAAGAGGTCGCGGGTTCAAGTCCCGCCAGCCCGACAGAACTGGGCCGGTGAGACGCGCGCGCGCAGGAGTAACTCTCAGCGTGACTCCGGCTTGGCGTTCAGTTCCTCTATATCCTGCTGCCCATGACGGAACAGGCCCCAGCGTCGCCGCCTTCGGACGCCATCCTTACCGTCCCCAATCTTCTGACGTTCTTCCGTCTCGGCCTCATACCCGTCTTCCTCTGGGTGAGCATCGGCGAGAACAACATGGGATGGGCGGTCATCATCGCCGCACTGGGGTTCCTCACAGATCTAGTCGACGGGAAGATCGCTCGTCGCTTCGGTCAGGTCTCGAAGCTGGGGATCGCCCTCGACCCGCTGTCCGACCGGCTGGGTCTCGCGTCTGGGGCAGCCGTGCTGATCGTCAAGCACCTCTCACCGTTATGGGTGGTGCTCGTGGTGGTCGCGCGGGACGCTCTGCTCGTTCTGATCGGCGCGCCCGTCCTGAAAGCACGCGGCCTGCCGATCCCGCCGGTCACGCGGGTCGGGAAGTACGGCTCGTTCGCCGTGAGCGTCATGTTCGGGCTCTTCCTCGCGTCCGGCATCCACAACATCTCACACCCGACGCACTCGATCCGCCTCGCGGCGTGGGTGTTCGTCGTCATCTCTTTACCCTTGTATTACGCCTCGGGTTTCGGTTATGTGCGAGCAGCCCTCACATCCCTTAAGCAGCAGAACGACGCGGGTCAGGAGAACGCGGACGGGTAGACTGACGTCGCCTCCTGTGTGAATCCCTATGGTGGACAGATGAAAGCCGTGATCATGGCCGGCGGAGCCGGGAGCCGGCTGCGTCCGCTGACGAGCAACCAGCCGAAGCCGATGGTGTCCCTCGCCAACCGGCCGCTGATGGAGCACATCGTGCGGCTGCTCAAGCGGCACGGCTTCACCGACATCGTCGTTACGGTCCAATTCCTGGCAAGCCTCGTACGCAATTACTTCGGCACCGGCGAGGACCTCGGCGTGTCGATGTCGTACGCGACGGAGGAATCGCCGCTCGGCACGGCGGGAAGCGTCAAGAACGCGCAGGGCGCACTCGACGAGACGTTCGTCGTCATCAGTGGCGATGCGCTCACCGACATCGACCTCGAGAAGGTCGTGAGCTTCCATCAAGAGCGCGGCTCGGTCGCAACGATCGTTCTGTCGCACCAGCCCAACCCGCTCGAGTACGGCATCGTCGTCACCGATGAGGAGGGACGGATCGATCGCTTCCTCGAGAAGCCGGGCTGGGGCCAGGTCTTCACCGATACCGTGAACACCGGGATCTATGTGCTCGAGCCGGAGATCTTCGACTTGATCCCAGAAGGTGAGTCGTACGACTTCTCGAAAGACGTATTCCCCACGCTGCTCGAGAAAGGTGCGCCGATCTTCGGCTACATCGCCGATGGCTACTGGACCGACGTCGGGAACGTGGATGCGTACCGGAAGGCGCAACAGGACGCGCTCGACGGGCTCGTCCACATCGAGATGCCCGGCTTCGAGATCGCCGACCGGGTGTGGGTAGGGGAGGGCGCGATCATCGACCCGGAAGCCCGGATCGACGGCCCCGCTCTGATCGGCGAGCACGTCAAGATCGAGGGCGGCGCGACCGTGCGCGAGTACTGCGTTGTCGGCAACAACTCTGCGATCAAGGCAGGCGCATTCCTCCACCGAGCAACCGTGCACGACAACGCGTACATCGGCGCCGGCACGTCGCTCCGGGGTTGCGTGATCGGGCGCAATGCCGACATCCGCGCGAACGCGCGCATCGAGGAAGGCGTGGTTCTCGGGGACGAGTGTTTCGTCGGCAAGGACACGCTCATCCAGCCGAATGTGAAGATCTACCCGTACAAGCGCATCGATGCGGGAGCAGTGATCACGCACAGCATCATCTGGGAGTCGTCGGGCGCGCGCACCCTGTTCGGAAACCGAGGCGTGAGCGGCTTGATCAACGTCGACATCACGCCGGACTTCGCGGTGCGCCTTGGCATGGCCTATGCCACAACGTTGAAACGAGGGGCGGCAGTTGTGATGAGTCGCGACGCGTCGCGCGCATCGCGCACGATCAAGCGCGCGCTTATCGCCGGCGTGAACGGGTCGGGCGTGCACGTGCAAGACCTCGAGGTGACGGCGGTTCCCGTGACACGGTTCCATGTCCGCACGACGCGATCGCGCGGCGGGATCGCGGTCGGAACGGTGCCGGGCGATCCGCAATCCTTAGAGATCAGGTTCTTTGACTCAGACGGCTCCGACATCAGTGCATCGACGCAGCGCGACATCGAGCGCGTGTTCTTCCGCGAAGACGTGCGGCGCGCGTTCCCCGACGAGATCGGCGAACTGCGGTACCCGCCGCGCGCGTTGGAGTTCTACCAATCAGGGCTGCTCGACGCGCTTGATATCGAAGCGATCCGCGACGCGGACCTGAAGTCCGTCGTCGACTGCGCGTTCGGACCGGCCTCGTTGGTCCTCCCGGCGATCATCGGCAAGATCGGCTCGGAAACGCTGACCGTCAACGGCTACGTCGACGAAGTGCGACCGACGATGACGCACGCAGAGCGCGACGCGATCCGCGCGCACCTGTGCGAGCTCGTGCGAACGTCGCGCGCCGACCTCGGCTCATTGCTGGAAACGACCGGCGAGACGATCGACATCGTGGCCGGCGGCGGAAGGCTGATCCCGCGCGAAACCGCTCTGTTGTTGATGCTCGACATGGTCACCGAGGTATGGCCGGGCCGGACGATCGTCGTCCCGGTCTCCGCGCCGTCTGCGGTCGAGAAGATCTGCGAGGCTCGCGGCGGGCGGGCCGTGCGCGCCCAACGCTCGCTGGCGGCCATCTTGTCGACGGCACTAGAAGAGAACGCCGTCTTCGCGGGAACCGAAGACGGTACCTACGCGTTTCCCGACGGCCTTCCCGCCTTCGATGGCATCGCGGCGTTCTGCACGTTGCACGAGCTGCTCGCGAAGTCCGACATCGGCTTGGAGGAGCGGCTCTCCGGCTTGCCAAACGCGAACGTCGTTCATCGCACGGTTCCCACCGCGTGGGACCGCAAGGGCGCCGTGATGCGCCGCGTTGCAGGAGATCACAGCGCGGAGCGCACGGACGAGACTGAAGGGCTCAAGCTGTTCCACGGATCGGACTGGGCGCTCGTCATCCCGGATCCGGAAGACCCCGTCACGCATGTGTGGGCGGAGGGTTCGACGGAAGGCGAGTCGCGCGCCGTCGCAGAGCGATACATCTCGCTCATCGAAGAAGCCCTGGATTGATCGAACGGAACTCGCCGGCCGCGCGCGCGATCGCCCCTGCGATCGTGGTTGGGCTCCTCGCGTTCTTGCTGACCGTCGACCTTCGAACCCAAGACACGGCTACCAAGATCAACGCGTCGCGTCGCAGCGAGCTTGCGGCGATCGTGGCCGAGCGACAGAAGAGCACCGCGGCCCTGGAGAGCAGGCTTTCTCAACTCCGCGCACAACTGGCGGCGATCGCAGCATCGGCCGGTGGCGCGCAGCTTCAGAAACTTCAGACGGCTATGGCCAACATCTCAACGGCGTCGGGCACGACGCCGTTGAGCGGCCCGGGGTTGATCGTCCGCTTATCGGACGCGCCCTCCACCGACCAATCCTCGAATCAGTCGGATAGCAGGATCCAGGACGTCGACCTGCAAGAAGTCGTGAACGCGCTATGGGACGCCGGCGCAGAAGCGATCTCGATCAACGGCCAACGCCTGGTTGGGACCTCCGCGATCCGAAACGCCGGGAACGCGGTTCTGGTCAACTTCCGCGTCTTGACGTCTCCCTACGAGGTCGACGCGATCGGCGACCCGTCGTCGATGCAGTCCTTATTCCTCGCTTCCGACATCGCGCGCCATTTCAAGACGTGGGAACAGGTTTACGGGTTGGGATTCGCCGTCGAGCATCCCTCGACGGTCCAGGTCCCGGCCTACACCGGCAGCGTGCGTTTCCGGTACGCACGGGTTCAGCAGGCACGATAAGGAGGGGGAGCACATGTTGGTCGTCATCTCGCTGCTCGCAGGGATCGGGTTGGGCGTCGCATTCCACACCTCGGTCCCGCCGTCGTGGGCACCGTACCTGCCGATGGCGGTGATGGCGGCACTGGACAGCGTTTTCGGCGGCTTGCGCGCGCGCTTCGAGGGCACGTTCAACGATCGCGTCTTCGTTGTCTCGTTCTTGAGCAATGCGATCCTCGCTGCGCTGCTCGTTTGGGCCGGCACGCGGCTCGGCGTACAGGACATGGCGATCGCAGTCGTCGTCGTCTTCGGCGTGCGGATCTTCCAGAACCTCGCCGCGATCCGCCGGATCTTGTTCCACGCGTGAGTCGATGACCGACATTCGCGACGATGCGCCTGGCGGCAAACCGTCGGCGCGAGCGCGCGCTCGGGGCCAGATCGCGATCGCGCTCACGCTCGCGTTGCTGGGATTCCTGCTCGCTACCCAGCTGCGGTCACAGCAGGGACTCACGCAGCGGTTGTCGATCGAGCGGGAATCCGACCTCGGGCGCATCCTGACCGAGCTCACGGACCGATCCGATCAGTTGTCGAGTGAACTCGTCGACCTCCGCGTGAAGCTGGCGCAGGCAACGGGCACGCAAGCGCAACAACGCGCGCTCGTCGTCGATGCACGCCAGCAGCTCGAAGCCGTGCAGATACTCCTCGGCCTTGTCCCCGTGAAAGGTCCTGGCATCGTGATGACCTTCGATGATCCGACGACAACGATCGGGCCCGACGTGCTGCTCGACACCATTCAAGAGCTGCGCGACGCCGGCGCGGAGGCGATCGAGATCTCGGGCGTGCGTATCGTTGCGTCGACCGCCTTCACCGGGACCCCGGGAGCGCTCAGCATCGGGGGCACACCTGTGAGCCGGCCATACCAGGTCACGGCCATCGGTCCTGCCTCGACCTTGGCCGAAGCCATGAGGATCCCCGGGGGAGTGGTCGACTCGCTCGCGGCGGACCAGGGTGCGTCGGTTCGCATCACGGAGGAAGGTTCGGTAAGTATCCTGCACGTCAGCGCGTTGCCGAAGTTCGTCCACGCGCGACCGACGACTCGGAGGTGACGATGTACCCGGAAGACCTGCGCTACACGTCGGAACACGAGTGGGCGCGTCGAGAAGGCGACTCCGTGCGAGTAGGCATCACTCATTTCGCACAGGACTCGCTGGGAGACATCGTGTACGTCGACATCCCCGGTCCCGGGACCGCCGTCAACTCCGGCCAGCCGTTCGGCGAGGTCGAGTCGACGAAGTCCGTCTCGGACTTGTTCTCTCCGGTTTCGGGGGAGATCGTAGAACGCAATGGAGCGCTGGAAGAAGCGCCGGAATTGGTGAACCAAGACCCCTACGGCGAAGGATGGATGGTCGTGATCAAGCCGTCGAACATCGCAGACTTCGACACGTTGCTGTCCTCGGGAGACTATAAAGCGTTAGTCGAGGCTCAACCCGGCCACTGAAGAAACCCGCCGCCCAGCACACCGTCACGAGTTCACACAACCGGCCTCGTTCCCATCCCTCACGCTGTGGTATAACTCCAGCCTGCCGCATTCGACCGGAGAGCTCGACATGTATTGCACGCGCTGCGGGCACAAGAACCCGGACGGAGCCAGCTTCTGCGCCAGCTGTGGAAACTCGCTACAGCCCGTCGAAGAGCAGACGATGGCCATCACGGTCGCGCCGGAGGACGAAGAAGGGCCGTCGCTCGAAGAGCTGGGCCCGGACCAAGCCCTCCTCGTCATCAAGGGCGGGCCGAGCGCGGGTAGCACGGTGCTCGTCGACAAAGACATCACGCGGCTCGGCCGCAGCCCGGACAGCGACGTCTTCCTGAACGACATCACGGTCTCTCGCCGCCACGCGGAAGTCTCGCGCGAGGGCCATGGGTTCGTGATCAAAGACGCAGGCAGCCTGAACGGGACGTACGTCAACCGCGAGCGCGTGGACGTCGCCGAGCTTGCGAGCGGCGATGAGCTCCAGATCGGGAAATTCAAGATCATCTTCTACACCGCACCGGGACCGCAGTGATGGCCGGGCGCCCGTTCCTCAGCATCGGTGAGGTCCTCGCGGCTTTGAAGCCCGAGTTCGCAGACGTGACCGTCTCGAAGATCCGTTTCCTCGAAGCAGAAGGCCTCATCACGCCCAACCGGACCAACTCGGGGTACCGGACGTTCTATCCGCAGGATCTTGAGCGGCTGCGCACGATCCTGAAGATGCAGCGAGAGTCGTTCCTCCCGCTGAAGGTTATCCGGGAGCGCCTGGCATCGCTCGACGCGGGCACGATCACGCCCGAGCAAGCAACGGCACCCGCGCCGATCACGATCGTCCCTGCGCCACCGGAGCCCCTCACGGCTACGAGCACCGAAGTCGCGAAGCAAGAACCCGACATCGACCTCGCCGAGCCGGCGGCCAACGCGCACTTCACCGAAAGCGATCTCGCCGGCGCGACCGGATTGGACCTCACGCAGGTGCAAGCGCTGAAGGACTTCGGCGTCATCTGCGAGCACCGTCAGAACGGAACCGTGTACTTCGACGGTGAAGACGTGACGGTGGGGGAGCTCGCGCGCGACTTCCTCAAGCTCGGGATCGAGCCGCGACATCTGAAGCAGCTTCGACGTTTCGCGGAGCAAGAAGCCGAGATGTACACCACGCTCGTCGGTCCGGGCATCCGCAACCGCCGCGCCGATGCGCGCGGCCAAGCCGTCGAGACGCTCGGCGAGCTGGCAAAGCTTTCGCGACGGCTACGTCAGGCGTACGTCCGTCAGCGGATGCGCGCTGCGATCTCCGGAGACCGCTAAGTGCCAGACGAAACCGTCGGCCTGCTCCTCACGGCCGAGCAGATCGGCGCGCGCGTGGCGGAGCTCGGCGCCGAGATCAGCCGGGACTACGCGGGCAAGACGCCGATCTTGATCGGCGTCCTCAAAGGGTCGCTCGTCTTCATGGCAGACCTCGCGCGCGCGATCACCACGTCGATCAACGTCGATTTCATGTCGATCAGCTCCTATGGGGACGGGACGAACTCCGGTGTGGTGCGGATCCTGAAGGACCTCGACGAGTCGATCACCGGCCACGACGTCATCCTGGTCGAGGACATCATCGACACCGGCCTTACCTTGACCTATCTCTTGGCGACGCTGAGCGCGCGGCGCCCTGCCTCCTTGGAGGTGTGCGGGCTGCTCGACAAGTCCGTGAGACGTATCGTCGAGGTACCGATCCGTTACAAAGGCTTCGACATCCCAGACGAGTTCGTGATCGGCTACGGCCTCGACCACGAGGGGCGTTACCGCAACCTCCGCGCCGTTCTCGGCGTGCGCGATATGGCCGCTTTGCGCGACCCAGACGTCGTCGCGCGCGCGCTCGAATCGGCCGGCGCGTGATCGTTCCCCGCGGAAGGGGGTAAGCGAACGTCGAGGCCCGGCGGTATCGTTGTGGGCCTGATTGGGCGGTAGTAGTCTGCCCTCGAGGAGGCAATCAGCGTGGTCGATGCGGTCGAGATGCAGCTGGTCGGCGTGCGCGTCGAGCTGCCGACGAACCAGCCGATCGTGCTGCTCCGCGAGCGGGAAGGGGAGCGCTTCCTGCCCATCTGGATCGGGCCGGTCGAAGCCACCGCGATCGCGTTCGCGCTCCAAGGCATCGTGACGCAGCGCCCGATGACGCACGACCTGATGAAAAGCGTCTTAGAGGAAGTCGGCGTGACGGTCGAGCGCATCGTCATCACGGAGCTGCGCGAGACGACCTTCTACGCGACGCTCGAGATGGCGCGCGACGGCGCGCAGTACTCCGTTTCGAGCAGGCCGAGCGACGCCATCGCATTGGCCGTTCGCTCCGGCGTCCCGATCTTCGCGGCGCCGGATGTGCTGTCCGACGCGGGCATCGTCATCCACGACGAAGACGAGGAGACCGAGGTTCAGAAGTTCCGGGAGTTCATCGAATCGGTGAGCCCGGAAGACTTCGGCGCGAACCCCTTCTGAGCAGCCTAAACAGGCTGATTTCCCGGTTTTTTCCGGCGACCATTGACAGTGCTCAGGGCACGGGCTTAGCGTGACACCCACGTAATTACCGCGGTGTGAGGCGGGTCGCGAGAAGCACGCGGGTCGCCCGGACTGCGGTTCCTCCTGGGGGAGGCTCGATGGCACGCACGTCCATTGTCGATGCAGGCGTCGAAACGGGATTCCGAGGCCCCACGGTGTGTCGTACGGTCGGCATCAGCTACCGGCAGCTCGACTACTGGGCGCGCACCGAGCTCGTCACGCCGAGCGTGCGCGACGCGGATGGGTCGGGGAGCCAGCGGATGTACAGCTTCAACGACGTCGTGCAGTTGCGTGTGATCAAGAAGCTGCTCGACGCCGGCGTGAGCCTCCCGAAGATCCGTCGCGCGGTGGACTACTTGCGCGAAGAGCTGCAGATGCCGATCGAGGACGTCACGCTCGTCTCCGACGGCAAGACGATCCACGCGTGTCTGTCCGCGAACGAAGTGGTCGATCTGCTGGCCGGCGGCCAGGGCGTGTTCGCGATCGCGGTTGGGAAGGTCTACGAAGAGCTACAGGGCCGCGTGCGCGAGTTCCCCGCGCGCGAGGAAGAGAAGAGAGCAACCGACGAGGACACCACCGAAGCACACGGCAGCTGAACCGCGCCGGAGCGGGAGCCGCGCCACCCGCGACGGCTTGAAGAGCGACCGCATCGATTTCGCGCACGAGAGCGAGCGGCAGTACGCGCGCCTCCTCGACTTCTACCAGATCGAATGGGAGTACGAGCCGCGGTCCTTCGACATCGAGTGGGACGAGCAAGGCGAGGTCATCAAGCAGTTCACCCCCGACTTCTACCTGCCGCAGTTCGAGACCTACATCGAAGTCACCACGATGAACCAGAAGCTGGTGACCAAGAAGAACCGCAAGGTCCGGCGGCTGCGCGAGCTGTATCCCGAAACCAAGATCAAGATCTTCTACCAGCGCGACTACCTCGCGCTCTTGCAGAAATACGGCCTCGACCGGGACGGCGACGACCGGTGAAGGCTGCTCGAACGGCACGATAAGATACGCGTCTCGCGCAGCCTTCCCCTGCGCGGCCCACCCGGGGGAGGACCGTTGGATTTCGCACCGCACACCGCGCGCGACGTCGAAACGATGCTCGCGACCATCGGCGTGTCGTCCGTCGCAGACCTGTTCGCGGTGATCCCGGCTTCGCTCCGGGTGGACGGCTTGACGATCCCGAACGGGCACGCGGAAGCCGAGGTGCTGCGCGAGATGGCCGCGCTGGCGGCGCAGAACCGCTCGGCCGACGACCTCGTCTGCTTCATGGGCGCGGGCGCGTACGACCACCACGTGCCCTCGATGGTCTGGGCGGTGCTGTCGCGCGGGGAGCTGGCGACGTCGTACACGCCGTACCAGCCGGAGCTGTCCCAAGGCGTGCTGCAGACGCTGTTCGAGTATCAGACGATGATCTGCGAGTTGACCGGGCTCGATATCTCTAACGCCGGGCTGTACGACGGTGGGAGCGCGCTTGCGGAGGCGGTGAACCTCGCGGTCGGCGCGACGAAGCGGTCGCGCGTCGTCGTGGCCGGCGCCGTGAATCCGCTGTACGCGGGCGTGCTTGCGACGCAGGGAGCGGGGCTCGGCCTCGATATCCACGCGACGGGGTGGGGGAGTGACGGGCGCGCGCGCGACGTGGACGCCGACGGTGCGGCCGCGGTCATCGTGCAGCAGCCGAACCTGTTCGGCGGGCTCGAGGACGTCCCGAAGCTCGCGGAGATCGCGCACGCCGCCGGCGCGAAGCTGATCGTCCATCAGGACCTCACCGCGCTCGGGGTGCTGGAAGCGCCGGGGGCGCTCGGCGCCGACGTCGTCGTCTCCGAAGGGCAGCCGTTCGGGAACCATCTGAACTTCGGCGGGCCGTACGCGGGCGTGATCTCGTGCCGCACCGCGGACGTCCGCCGTTTGCCCGGCCGTCTCGTCGGGGAAACGGTCGATCGCAATGGCAAGCGAGCGTTCGTCCTGACGCTGCAGGCGCGTGAGCAACACATCCGCCGCGAGAAAGCGACCAGCAACATCTGCACGAACCAAACGCTCAACACGTTGGCGGTCGCCGTTGCGCTTGCCTGGTTCGGCCCGCAAGGACTTCGCGAGCTGGGGGAGCAGTGCATCGCGCGCGCGCACTACACACGCGATCGTCTTGTCGAGCACGCCGGCGCGGCACCGCTATTCCAAGAGACGCCGATCTTCAAAGAGTTCGCTGTGCGGCTCCCGGCTGATCCGGCCGCAGTCTGCGAGTACGCCGCGAGTGAGGGCTTCCTCGCAGGTGTCCCACTCGCGCGCCTCCTACCCAACCAAGATCTCGACGATGCCCTCCTGGTCGCGGTGACGGAGAAGCGATCTCGCGAAGAGATAGACGCCTTCGTTCACGTTGTCGCGCGCGCATGCAAGGAGGTGGCGTGATGCTGAACACCGACGACGAGAACCTGGTGTTCGAGCTCTCACGCCCAGGCCGCCGTGCGTTCTCGATGCCTACGCTCGACGTCCCCGCGGCACCGAAGGACGCGATCCCCGAAAGGCTTTCGCGCAAGAAACTGCCGGTGCTGCCCGAGGTGGCCGAGCGGGACCTCGTCCGTCATTACACGCGCTTGTCGCAACGCAACTACGGCATCGATCTCGGCTTCTATCCGCTGGGCTCCTGCTCGATGAAATACAACCCGAAGCTGGCGGAGGACGTCGCGGCGATGCCGGGGTTCCGGCGCCTTCATCCATTGCAGCCGGAGTCGCAGATCCAGGGCGCGTTGCGGCTGCTCGTCGAGTTGGAGCACGCCCTGTGCGCCGTCACCGGGATGGACGCCGTCACGTTCCAGCCGGCAGCCGGTGCGCACGGCGAGCTGACCGGGCTGCTCATCATGCGCGCGTTCCACGAGCACAATAACGATCAGCGAAGGCGCGTGATCATCCCGGACTCGGCGCATGGGACGAACCCGGCGAGCGTGCGTCTCGCGGGCTACGAAGTCTCAGAAGTCGCGAGCGATCGCCGAGGCCTCGTCGATCTCGACGCGTTGGAGAAGCTGATCGGGCCCGACGTCGCTGGCTTGATGATCACGAATCCCAACACACTCGGGCTCTTCGAAGAGAACATCGAGCGCGTCGCCGCGATGGTCCACTCGGTGGGCGGGCTGCTCTATTACGACGGCGCGAACCTCAACGCGATCGTCGGGCGCTGCCGCCCCGGCGACATGGGCTTCGACATCGTGCACATGAACCTGCACAAGACGTTCGCGACGCCGCACGGTGGGGGAGGGCCGGGCGCCGGGCCGCTATCGGTGAGCGCGCGCCTGGCGCCGTTCCTGCCTTCGCCGCGTCCTGCGTTGGATGATTCGAGCGGCAGGTACGTCTGGGCCGAGGGCGACAAGCGCTCGATCGGGCGCGTGCACTCGTTCCACGGCAATTTCGGCATCCTGGCGCGCGCATCGTCGTATGTGCGCGCGCTCGGCGCGGATGGGCTGCGTCACGTCAGCGAATACGCGGTGCTGAACGCGAACTATCTGGCCGCGAAGCTGACCGACGCGTACGACCTCGCGTTCCCGGACTCACAGCCCATGCACGAGTTCGTGCTGACTGCGCGCAAGCAGAAGGCGAGAGGCGCGCGCGCGATGGACGTCGCGAAGCGGATCATCGACTACGGCTTCCACCCGCCGACGGTGTACTTCCCGCTCGTCGTCGACGAAGCGATGATGGTCGAGCCGACCGAGACCGAGTCGATAGAGACCCTCGACGCGTTCTCAGACGCGATGCATACGGTCGATCGCGAGATCGACGACAACCCGCGCGCGCTCCACGAAGCGCCTTTGACCGCGCCGGTGAGCCGGCCGGACGAGGCGCGCGC
>Ga0070707_100003066_pt1 | contig 15829 bp, 12 predicted proteins | sample KBSK5502metaG_FD_65468 | JGI IMG/M metagenome (GOLD analysis project Ga0070707, IMG submission 65468) | Corn, switchgrass and miscanthus rhizosphere microbial communities from Kellogg Biological Station, Michigan, USA - KBS K5-50-2 metaG | ecosystem: Host-associated > Plants > Roots >... | reverse complement strand
CTCCGGCGCTATCTCGCCCTTTCAGGGCTCTGGATCGCGGGCTGGCCACCCGGCGCGTTGCGCCGGGCTATTACATTACGCCCCGTTGGGGCCGCCCTAAGAACTTTTCAGACAGCCTCTAAATGCTCGAGCACCGTCTCAGGATCGTTCACCTCCCGGTGAAACTTGGTGCTTGCGGCGTGAAATCTGATTCCTCCGCCGTGAGATTCGATTTTGACTGGCTGAAAGTTGTCATGGCATGAGTGAAAGTCGTCTTTAACTCCATGAAATTTCATTTTGCAGTGGTGAAAGATGGCTTTGCCTGAGTGAGAGCTGCTGTTAACCTCATGACATTTCATTTTGCAGCCATGCAAAGATGGCTTTACTGACGCGAAAATCGATTTTGTTAGCCCGCAACTTGGCTTTGCCGGCGTGAAGTTTGGTTTTGCCGGCGCGAGAGGAGGTTTTGTCAGAGTGAAAGATGGCTTGCACGGTATGTGAAGATAACTGGCCTAACTATTTCGCCCTTTCAGGGCTGGGGGCGGGCGGCGTCTACCCGGCGCGTTGCGCCGGGCTATTACATTGTGCCCCTTTGGGGCTGCCCCAAGAACTTCTCAAACACCCTCTGAGAGGTTTAGCCTCGCTACCCAGTAACCAGCATCAACTGCAACTGGGTTTGGAGCTTCTGCATTTCCGCCGCGACTTCGGCGAATCCTTCGGCGGAGCGGACGGGGGCGAGCAGCGGGTCGGACATCAAGAACGGGTAGTTGCCGTAGCCGGTCTTGACGCTAAGGCGCAGCATGGCGAGGCAAGCCGGGAAGTCGCCCAACTGGGCGTAGATTTGGGCGGGGAGATAATAACTATAGCCGGCGAGCTGCACGCCGGAGTCTAAGATTTCGCGGATCGTCTGCCGGCTCTCCTCTGTTTGTCCTTTGATGGCGCAGAGCAGGGCGTAGGTCATCCCTCGCATCTTACTGGCGCTTTCATTCGCGAGGATGCCTTCGAGGCGGGCGCAGGCTTCCTCTGTGCGGCCTTCGAGGTGATCGAGGACGGCCAGCCAGTAGGGGATTTCAGGGAAGAGCGAGCTGTTGGGTTGCGACTCGAATTGGCGGCGGGCCTCGGCGAGGTCGCCTTTCTGGTAATAGATCAGGCCGACCATGTAGGGATAAGCCACCGGGTTGATCTCGATCGCCTTGCGGAAGAGTGTGAGCGCAATGTCGGGCAGGCCCGCGTAGTCGTAGGCGTGGCCCATCGCCTGGTAGGCGTACTCGCTGTTGGGCGCGGCCTGCAAGAGCTGCTTGCAGGTGATGAAGGCGTTCCTCAGGTCGCCCCGCTCGGCATAATGGACGGCCAGCCAGAAGAGCGCTGCCGGGAGTTGCGGGTTGATCTCCAGCGCTTTCTTCGCCGCCGTCTCAGCCTTCTGAAGCATCGAGTCGTCACGCAGGTAGTGCCGCGCGTTGAGGTAGCGGCCGGCCAGGGCGGCCCAAGCCGGGGCGTAAGACGGGTCCATGCCGACGGCGCATTCCAACATCTCCAGCGCCTGCTTATGACCTTCGGAGGTGTTGGCAAAGGCGAGCCCGCGCAAGTAGAACTCGTAAGCCAGCGGGTGCTGCGGCCCGTCACGCTTGAGCGCCTCCTGCTCGCCCGAGGAGAGGTTGAGCCGCAGGCCGCGGATCAACTCTTCGCAGATGCGGTCTTGGAGGGCGATCACGTTATCGAACTTGAGGTCGATGCGCTCCTGCCAGAGAATCTCGTTGGCGAGCACGTTGATCAACTGGACGGTGACGCGGAACATCTCGCCGGCCTTGAGGTAGCTGCCCGACAAGATCGTATCGACTTGGAGTTCGCGGCCGACGACGCGCGGCTCGACCACCTGGTTGCGGTAGCGCTCGACGGCCGAAGAGGGGCGGACGATGAGCGATTTGACGCAGGCCAGTTGCGTGATCACGCTGTCGGCCAGGGCGTAGCCGAGGAATTCGATCTCCGCCTCGCCCATCAAATTGCGCAGCGGCAGGATCGCCAAGCGGCGGCGCATATTGGCCGTCATCGGGGGGGCCATCGGGACGGAGGATGCTACAGCGGCAGCCGGCGTGATGTTGGTGGCGAATTGGTCTTCCAGCCCGAGGGTGAGCGCCGAAGTGAATTGGGTCTCGAAGATTTCGGGGTGGTCGAGCGCCAGGCGCAGCGCCCGCGCCATCTCGGTCGCCGTCTCGTAGCGCTGCTCTCGCTCTTTGGCCAGCGCCTTCATGACCGCCGCTTCGACGGCCGCCGAGACGTCTGGGCGGAACTCGCAGACCCGGCGCGGCGGCGCGTTGACGTGCTGCATCAGGACCGCGACCGAGTTGGTGTCTGAGAAAGGCACCTTGCCCGTCAGCATCTCGTAGAGCACTACGCCGAGCGAGTAGATGTCGGAGCGCGCATCCAGCTCGGTGCCCATGCACTGCTCGGGCGACATGTAGTTGGGCGAGCCGATGATGGCCGCGCCGGTCAGGTTGCTGAGGTTGGCCTCGGCCTCCTCGACCTGTGCCTCGCGCAGTTTGGCGATGCCGAAGTCGAGCACCTTGGGGACCAAGTGGCCATCCGCCTGCTCTTCGACCAGGACATTGTCGGGCTTCAAGTCCCGATGGATGATCCCGGCCGCGTGGGCCGTCGCGACCGCCGAGCAGACTTGTTCGATGACTTGCACGGCCAGGTCTGAGGCGAGCGGGTCGCGGCGCAAAAGCTGCCGGAGGCTCAGCCCGCGCACCAACTCCATGACGATATAAGGGCCGAAGTCGCTGATGCCGTAATCGTAGATTTGAATGATATTCGGGTGGTGCAGCGAGGCGGCCGAGCGCGCCTCGCGGCGGAAGCGCTCCTGCATCCGCTCATCCTGGGCCAGGGCCGGGAGCAGGACCTTGACCGCCACTGCGCGGTCCAATCCGAGCTGGGTCGCCTCGAAGACCGCCCCCATGCCGCCGCGGCTGAGCGGGCGCTCGATACGGTAGCGGTCGGCCAAGACCGTCCCCGCCTTCAGCCCGTACCACGACTCGCCTGATTGATTGCCGGTGTCGAGATGCTCTGCCATATTCGCCTTGTCCGTGGTCAGTTGTTCGTGGTCCGTGGTCAGTCGTCAGTTGTCCGTGGTTCCTAGTCCCAGGCTAGCGGCTAGTATGTACTTGTTGCGGACTAAGGACAACTGACCACTGACCACTGACCACTGACTTATCCAGCCCTCTTGTGGAAGCGCAAGGCACTGATAATGATCAGCGCGACGCTCATAATAGTCAAGACGAGCGCCTGCTTCCAGAGGTCGAAGAAACCCGCCCCGCGCAGGATGATGCCGCGCGAGACTTCGATCAGGTAGGTGGCCGGAATCAGCCGGCTGACCCACTGGAAGAGCCACGGCATGGTGTCGATCGGGAAGATGTAGCCGGAGAGGAAGATCGACGGCATCATCGTCCCGAAGGCCATCTGCATCGCCTCGTTCTGCGAGCGGGCGCGCGTGGAGATCAGGAGGCCGAAGCCGAGCATGGTCAGAATGAACGGCGAGGCGAGCAGGAGCAGGAGCAGGACGCTCCCATGAATCGGCACCGCGAAGGCCCAGCGCATGAGCGTCAAGACTATGCAGAGTTCGGCGAAGGCGACGACGGCGTAAGGGATCATCTTTCCGACCATCAGGCCAAGCGGGGTGACCGGGGTCATAAACAATTGCTCGATCGTGCCCCGCTCGCGCTCGCGCACGATGGCGAGTGAGGTGAGCATGACGGTCATTATTTGCAGGAGCACGACGATCATCCCGGGGATCAGAAAATTCGGCGAGCGCGAGTCCGGGTTGAAGAGCATCTGGCGCCGCGCCTCGACCGGGAGCGAGAGCCTCACCGTGGAGACGTTCAAAAACCGGTCGAGCGATTCTTGCAGCGCGATGGCGTTGGCGACGTTCGAGGCCTCGCCCGCGACCGACGAGTCCGAGCCGTCCACCAAAACGAGCACGCTCGCCGTCTCGCCCGCGAGCAGCCGGCGCGAGTAGTCGGGCGGGACCTTGATCCCGACGCGCGCCCGCCCGGCCACAATCTCGGCGTTCAACTGATCGTCGGACATGACATTGGCGACTACTTTGAAGTCACCCGAATTGACGAAGCGATCGATCAGCCGCCGGCTCTCCTGCGTCTGCGCCGCGTCATAGACCACGGTCGTCACGTCGCGCACGTTGGTGTTGATCGCAAAGCCGAGCATGAGCAGTTGGAGCACGGGGATGAAGACGGTGAAGAAGAGCGCCATCGGGTCGCGCCGGATGTGGATGGCCTCTTTGCGCAGGACGGGCCAGAGGCCGTTGAAGGGGTTGGAGAGGCGCTTCAGTTTTCGTTCAGCAGTCATAGATTGTTTGATTGAGACGTGTGCATCAATCAGTGCGGTACGGGGAGCGTGAGCGACCTGAGCTTCGGGATAAAGCATCATCCGGCAAGCTCAGGTCGCTCACGCTCCCCGTACCGCATCAGCTGGGGGAGCTATTCCTTCAACGCATTCGTCAGCGTCACGAAGACATCTTCGAGCGACGGCAGGATCGGCCGAATCTCCGCCCCGGTGAAGCCGTCACGCTCCAGGTCAGCCTTGACCTGATCGATACTCACCGCTTCATCCATCAACAAATGGATCGACTGGCCGAAGATCGTCGCCCCGCGCACGTAGGGCTTACCCTTCAAGGTCGCGAGCGCTGCCGCCGTATGCCCGGTGTAGACTTCGATGCGCCGCGTGCCGCGGGGCGTGACCTCCGGGATGCGCTTCAACTCGTCGGGCGTGCCGTTGGCGATCAGCTTCGAGAGGTAGATGTAGCCGACCCGGCCGCAGCGCTCCGCCTCATCCATATAATGGGTCGTCACGAAGAAGGTCACGCCCTGGCCCGAGAGTTGAAAGAGCAAATCCCACAGGTCGCGCCGCGCCACCGGGTCGATGCCCGCCGTCGGCTCGTCCAGGAACATCAGCCGCGGCTCGTGGATGAAGGCGCAGGCGAGCGCGAGCCGCTGCTTCCACCCGCCTGAGAGCCTGCCCGCCCGCCGGTCAAGGTACGGCTCCAGGTGCGTCAACTCGATCACGCCCTCCTTCCGCTGCCGCAGGTAATCGCCGCGCAGGCCGTAGACGCCGGCGTAGAACTCGATGTTCTCTTTGACCGTCAGGTCGGCGTAGAGGCTGAAGTTTTGCGACATATAACCGACGCGCTGGCGGATCTCGTCGGCCTCCTTCACGCAGTCGAAGCCGAGCACCTGGCCTTGGCCCGCGGCCGGCGTTAAGAGGCCGCACAGCGTCTTGATGATCGTCGTCTTGCCTGAGCCGTTCGGGCCGAGGAAGCCGTAGATCTCACCTTCGTTCACCGTCAGGCTGACCTGGTCCACGGCCGTGAAGTTGCCGAAGCGGATGGTGAGTTGGTTGGTTTCAATCGCAAGCATGATAAAAAGTGCTGAGTGCTGAGTAAAAAGTCGAAAGTAGCGAGCGGCTCGTTGCTTCACTCAACGCTTTCTACTTTCTACTTTCTACTCAGCACTATTTTTCAAGCGTGACCTCAGCCGCCATGCCGGACTTGAGCGTGCCGTCGCGGTTGTCAATCGCCACCTTCACGCCGAAGACCTGGCGGTTGCGTTCGTCGCGGCTCTGGATGTTGCGCGGCGTGAACTCGCCCTGGGCGTTGATCTGTTCGGCGACTCCGTCAAAAGTCCGGTTGGGGAAAGTGTCGACGTGAACCCGAGCCCGTTGGCCGACTTTGATCAGGCCGAGCTGCGGCTCGGGGACGTAGATGCGGACCCAGATTTGGTCGAGTTCGAGCAGCTTGGCGACGGTCTGGTTGGGGGTGACGAGGTCGCCGGGGCGGACCGAGATGGCCTCCAACGTGGCGTGGCTCGGGGCGCGCACCTCACCTTCGGCAAGCTGCACCTTGAGCTGGTCGAGGCGCGCTTGAGCCTCGGCCAGTTGCGCTCGGGCGTCGGCAATCTCTTCGACGCGCGCCCCGGCTCGGACGAGTTCTTCGGCGGCCTGTGCCTGGCGGTAGCGCTCTTCGGCCTGGCGGATGTCTTCGGGGCGGCTGCCGTTGAGCAGCAGGTCTAGTCGCTTCTTCTCCTCGTCGCGCCGGGCGCGCACATTTTCCAGCCGGAACCTGGCCGCGTCGAATTCCTGTTGCGAGATGTCGCCCGTCTCGCGCAGTCGCTCGGAGCGCTGATAAGATACCTCGGCGTTCTTGAGGTCGGCCTCGGCCGCGGCGAGCGAAGCGCGGGCCTGAGCGATCTCTTCGGGCCGCGGCCAGTTGCGCACCGCTTCGAGGTTGGCTCGGGCGGCGGCTGTCGCCGCCCGTGCTTGAGCTATCTCCTCAGGCCGAGCCCCGTGTTCCAGCCGTTCGAGCCGTGCCCGCTGCTGCGCGACGCGCGCCTCGGCCTGCTGACGCTGGGCCAACAATTCGGCGATGTCGAACCGCACGAGCGTTTGCTCCGGCTTCACCTCTTGCCCTTCTTCGGCCAGGACCTCTGTCACCCGGCCCCCGGCCTTCGAGCCGACGCGGACCTCTCGGGTCTCAATCGTTCCGGAGAAGGTGAGGGGAGCCTCCTGCTTGAAGGTGAATCCTTTGTTCGCGCAATTGCCCAGCCAGAGCGCACCCCCGAGCACCGCGAAGGCCGTGAGCGTTCTGATCAGTAGTCTTTTCATCTCTCCTCTGCTCAAGCCGCTTGCCGATGATTCGTTGTTGTAAGTAAGCACTTACTTATATAACACGGCGGGCATTCCTCGCGCAAGATGAGACTGGGGATGCCGGCACTCGGCGCAATGCCGAGTAACCTCTTGGCTCTTTGCTCCTTGCGCTTTGCTCTTAGCCTTACTCTCCGCGGGGCCGCACACCGTCGTGATGGCCGTCAGCTTCTGTATGATCCGCAGAATGAGGATGAAAAGCAAACAGTGGCTGATGAGAGCGATGGCGCTTGATCGGTGAAGGGAACCTCTCAGGCTCGAGAATCCTCGCCCTCACATCTCTAGGTCATGCTGATAAATCCCAACTATCAAACGACTTCCTCATCAGTGGCAGGTGGAAGTGCTGTCCTTCAGGGGGGGCCGCGTCTTCGTGGCATAAAGGTTGAGTTAGAGTTGGGATTTATTCCTGAGCTGTATGAGTTGAAGACGAGTACTATTTTATGGATAAAGCGCTTGTGCTCATCGTGGATGATGACTTTGATACCCGCTCAATGCTGCATTGGCTGCTTGAGAGCGAAGGCTTCAAGGTGGTGATGGCGGGTGATACGGCTGCGGCATTGAAGGTGTTGACCAACATCCGCCCGGATTTGATCCTCACCGATTTGATGATGCCGGAACGTGCCGGCTTTGACTTGATCGGCGAGATCAGACGCAACCCCGCGCTCAGGCTCGTGCCGATCGTCGTGTTTTCAGCCTATACCAAAGGCTATGGGGATAGGATTCAGGAGACGGGGGCCACGGCCGTGCTGCGCAAGCCCGAAGACTTATTCCAACTAGCCGAGACAGTCAAGCGGCTCCTTCAGCCGGTCCCCGAAGCAAGCCAGGTCGTGACCGACCTCAATGAACGAAAGCGCTCGCCCCGACCTCATAAGTAATCGAAGTTGTTAAGTTGAGAAGGCCGTGCTCGCCATCCGCGCCAACCGTCCTTCACGGCTCACCATTTCCTGAGCGGGTGACACTGATGCGGCGGATCAGCGCGGATTGATCAGCGAGCATCCGCACGATCCGTGTCATCCGCGGTCCATCTCCGTCCCCACCGTTATTTCCGGCTGCGAAACAAGGCCGCCAGATAATCGCGGTTCATGCGGGCGATGAAGTCGAGCGAGATCTCCTTCGGGCAGACGGCCTCGCACGAGCCCATGACGGTGCAGTTGCCGAAACCTTCCTGGTCCATCTGCGCTACCATCTTCAGCACCCGCCGGTCTTTCTCGACTTTACCCTGCGGCAGCATCCCCAGGTGCGAGACTTTGGCGGCGACAAAGAGCATGGCCGAAGCGTTCTTGCAAGCGGCCACGCAGGCACCGCACCCGATGCAGGCCGCGGCGTCCATCGCCACGTCCGCATCGACTTTCGAGATCGGGATGGCGTTGCCATCAGGCGTGCCCCCGGTCGAGACGGAAATGAAGCCGCCCGATTGAATGACACGGTCGAACGCGCGGCGGTCGACCACCAAGTCCTTGATGACCGGGAAGGGGGCCGCCCGCCAGGGTTCGATCGTGATCGTGTCGCCGTCTTTGAAGCAGCGCATGTGCAACTGGCAGGTCGTCGTCGCCTGAAGCGGCCCGTGCGCGGTGCCGTTGATGACCAACCCGCACGTCCCGCAAATACCTTCGCGGCAGTCGTGGTCGAAGGCGATCTGCTCCTCGCCCCGCCGGATGAGGTCTTCGTTGACCACGTCCAGCATCTCCAAAAACGACATGTCGGGGCTGATCTCCTGGGCCTGGTACTCGACAAACTTCCCGGCCGCCTTCGCATCCTTTTGCCGCCACACGCGCAACGTCAGGTTCATCGCTCGTCGCTCCTCAAAAGCAGTGATGAGTGATGAGTGATGAGTGATGAGCAGCGCTGTTACTCATCACTCATCACTCATCACTTTACTTATAGCTCCTCTGCGTCATATGCACTTCTTCGTAGACCAGCGGCTCTTTGTGCAGGGTCGGGAACTGGTCCACGCCCTTGTATTCCCAGGCCGCGACGTAGGCGTAATGCGCGTCGTCGCGCAGCGCCTCACCGTCTTCGGTCTGGTACTCCTCGCGGAAGTGGCCGCCGCAGGACTCGTTGCGCATGAGGGCGTCGAAGGTGAGCAGTTCGGCGAACTCCAGGAAGTCGGCCACGCGGCCCGCGTACTCCAGCGCCTGGTTGAACTCGCGGCCATCGCCGAGCACGTTGACGTTCTCCCAGAACTCCTGCCGGATCGCGGGGAGCGTTTGCAGCGCTTCCTTCAGTCCCGCCTCGTTGCGCGCCATCCCCACTTTGTCCCACATCAATTTGCCGAGCTGGCGGTGGAAGTCAGTGACGGTGCGTTGGCCGCGGATCGAGAGCAGCTTGTTGACCTGCGTCTTGACCTCCTCCTCCGCTTTTTTGAATTCGGGATGGCTGGCCGAGTGCTTACCGTTCTTGTGCGTGGCGAAGTAGTCGCCGATGGTGTAAGGGATGATGAAGTAGCCGTCGGCCAGCCCCTGCATCAGGGCGCTGGCGCCCAGGCGGTTCGCGCCGTGATCGGAGAAGTTGGCTTCGCCGAGGACGTAGAGGCCGGGGATGTTGCTCATCAGGTTGTAATCCACCCACAGCCCGCCCATCGTGTAATGGATCGCCGGGTAGATGCGCATCGGCTGCTCATAGGCGTTCTCGCCCGTGATGCGCTCGTACATGTCGAAGAGGTTGCCGTAGCGCTCCTCGATCTTCTCCTTGCCCAATCGCTTGATGGCGTCACTGAAATCGAGGTAGACGCCGCGACCGCCGGGGCCGACGCCGCGGCCTTCGTCGCAGACCTCTTTCGCCGCCCGCGAGGAGATGTCACGCGGGGCGAGGTTGCCGTAGCTCGGATACTTGCGCTCCAGGTAATAGTCGCGCTCGTTCTCCGGGATTTGATTGGGCGGCCGGTTGTCTCCTGCTTTCTTAGGCACCCAGACGCGGCCGTCGTTGCGCAGCGACTCCGACATCAAGGTCAGCTTCGATTGGTGCTCGCCGCTGACCGGGATGCAGGTCGGGTGAATCTGGGTGTAGCAGGGGTTGGCGAAGAGCGCGCCTTTCTTATAAGCGCGATAAGTGGCCGTCACGTTGCAGCCCTTGGCATTCGTCGACAGGTAGAAGACGTTGCCGTAGCCGCCCGTAGCGAGCACCACGGCATCGCCCGCGTGCGAGGAGATTTCCCCGCTGACCAGATCGCGGACCACGATCCCTTTGGCATGGCCGTCGATCAGCACTAATTCCAGCATCTCGGTCCGCGGGTACATCTTCACCCCGCCCAGACCGATCTGCCGGCAGAGCGCCTGATAAGCGCCGAGCAGCAGTTGCTGCCCCGTCTGGCCGCGGGCGTAGAAGGTGCGCGAGACTTGCGCCCCGCCGAAAGAGCGGTTGTCCAAGAGGCCGCCGTATTCGCGGGCGAAGGGCACGCCCTGGGCCACGCACTGGTCGATGATGTTGACGCTGACTTCGGCCAGCCGGTAGACGTTCGCTTCACGCGCGCGGAAGTCGCCGCCTTTGATCGTGTCGTAGAACAGGCGGTAGACGCTGTCGCCGTCGTTGCGGTAGTTCTTGGCCGCGTTGATGCCGCCCTGGGCCGCGATGCTGTGCGCGCGGCGAGGGCTGTCCTGGTAGCAGAAGCATTTGACGTTGTAGCCCAACTCCGAGAAGGTGGCCGCTGCTGAAGCGCCCGCCAATCCGGAGCCGACGACGATGACGTCGAACTTCCGCTTGTTGGCCGGGTTGATCAGCTTGATCTCCTGCCGATGCTTGCCCCATTTTTCGGTCACCGGCCCGGAAGGGGTTTTGGCATTCAGTTCCATAGTCACTACTCGTCCAGGTTATTTCACCCACCCCGCCAGCACCGCGACCGGGATGAGCGTGTTGCCAATAAAGATCACGACCGCCGCGAGCTTGGCGAACTGCGTGAGAAAACTGGCGTACTTTTTACTCCGCAGCCCCACGGACTGAAACATACTGGCCACCCCGTGACTCAAGTGCAGGCAGAGGAGCCCCATCGCGATGATGTAGAAGACCGAGACCCAAATGTTCGAGAAGCCTGCGATGACCATGCGGTAAACGTCATGGTGCTGCGTCAGCGGGTCTCTAAGTTCTAAGAAGTCAGGGTTGGTCACCCCGAGCGTGAATTGCAAGAGATGATAGATGACAAACGCCAGAATGATCAGGCCGCTGTAGACGATCGTGCGCGAGGCGAAGCTGGCCTTGGTCGGCCGGCCTTCTTTGTAGGCGACCGGGCGGGCCGCCCGGTTCTGCAGCGCCAACTGGACGGCCGAGACGACGTGGAGGATGGCGAGCAGCAGCAACCCCGACCTCGCCGCCCACAACAGTCCCGGATTGGCCTTCAGGAAGAAGGCATAGTCGTTGAGCTTCTCCGGCCCGAGGAAGATTTGGAGGTTGCCCACCATGTGCGCGATCACGAAGATAAACAGCCCCAGGCCGGTGACGGCCATGATGTACTTCTTCCCCAAGGAAGACCGCCAAATCCGCAGCAGGATATTCATCGAGGTTTCCTCAAAACCCGTGTCCGGGCCAGACCGCGCTGCCCGCAAAGTTGAAGGCTAAGGGGAATTCTAGCCCCGGAGGCGACCGCCGTCGACTCCGCCCGCGAGATGTTGGGTAATGACCAGAGCTAAATTACCAGTTGCCTATCCATAAGTAAAATTCAAATGACTAATACTCAATATTAGTTGTGCTAATATTGCAGTAGGCAGTAGGCAGTAGGCAGTGGGCAGTGAAGAACTGCCTTTCTGCCCACTGCCCACTGCCTACTGCCTACTGTCCTGATGCACATCGAGACACTGAAAACCTTCTGCGACCTGATCGAGACGGGGAGCTTCTCGAAAGCCGCGGCGCTCAACTTCGTCTCGCAATCGGCCGTCAGCCAACAGGTGCGGGCGCTCGAGCGGCGCTTCGATCAGCCGTTGATCGAGCGGAGCCAGCGCAAGGGTGTCGTGCCGACTGAGGCCGGCCGCCATTTCTACACCGAGTGTAAAGAGCTGCTCGACCGCTTCCACGTCTTAGAAGCCAGGCTACGGGCGAAGTCGGCCGTCGTGGCCGGCGCGGTCCGTGTGGCGACGGTCTACAGCGTGGGACTCCACGAGTTGCCGCCCTACGTCAAGCGCTTCATCAAGGCGCACCCCCAGGTGCAGGTCCACGTCGAGTACAGCCGCGCCGACAAGGTCTACGAGGCGTGCCTCAACAACACGATCGATTTCGGGATCGTCGCGCTCCCGCTCCGCCGGCCGCACCTGGAGGTCATCCCCTTCCGCCGCGACAAGCTGGTCCTGGTGTGCAGCCCCGACCACCCGCTCGCTGCCCGCCGCCGCACCAGCCTCAAGCGGCTCGCGGGCGAGCCGTTCATCGCCTTCGAGCGCGACATCCCGACCCGCAAGGCGATTGACCACCTCCTCAAACAACACGGCGTCGCCGTCAACTACGTCATGGAGTTCGACAACATCGAGACCATCAAGCGTTCGGTCGAAGTCGGCATCGGCCTCTCGATCCTGCCCGACACGGCCGTCGCCCACGAGGTGCGCAACCGGCTGCTGGTCGCGCTCAATTTCACGGAAGGCACTTTCACTCGCGCGGTCGGGATCATTCATCGCCGGCAGAAAGTCTTCAGCCCCGCGGCGCGGGCGTTCGTGGACATGCTGACCTCCACGCAGCCGTGAAGATGGAGCTAGTAGTTCATCATGGTGAAGATGAGGAATGTTTGGAGTTCAAACTTTAGTTTGCCTCTGGTGGAAACAGGCAAACTAAAGTTTGAACTCCAAACATCAAAATCAGCGTGGCGAACTACTAGTATTAAGAAGAGAGTTTTCGTTTGAATTTTCCGGCCCCCGATGGTAGGCTGCCCCTCGTTAGGGGAACCATATTCTTTCTGTCATTCTGCCTATCATTGGCGCAACATCTCGTACCAAGCACTCGCGGTGACGCTGACATCTGGCATCAGTCTAGGGCCTTACCAGATTCTCTCGTTGCTGGGTGCGGGCGGGAAGGGCGAGGTCTGCCTGACACAAGATAGACGCCTCGGTCGCCGCGCCGCGTTGAAGTTGAAGGGGACGCTGCAACCTGGTAGCCTCTTTCTTGCCAATGATAAGCTTAGTTGGAGGTGAAGTATGACCGTGACTGTCCACCTGACATTAGAGCAACTGGCGGAGGTTATTTCGCAGCTCACGTCCGAGGAGCGAGAGACGCTGGAAATCCTGCTCGATCCGGAGCTGACGCGGGAGATGCTCAGACGCAGCAACGAATATGAAGAGCTGAAACGCCAGGATCAGTTGCTCACTTTGGAAGAGTTGCAAGCAGAATTCAGGGAGGACTGAGTGAGCTATCGCCTTCAGTTCCACCCGGCGCTCAAAGCGGACCTCGCCGCTTTACCCAAACACTTGCGCACCGCTGTCCTGTACGACCATTTTCCGCGCCTTCAGAACCACCCCAGCGAAGGCAAGCCACTAACTGGCGTCTTGGGCGGCCTGTATTCATCCGCGATCACGTTCCCTGGCGCTCAATATCGCATTGCTTACCGGATCATCGAGACTGATCAGGTGATCTTCGTCGTCATGGTTGGCAAGCGGGAGCGATTTTATGATCGGCTGAAAGAGCGAGTCACTTCTGAGTCATCGCGCCAATGACCTGGCTTGAGAGAGCAGCAGAGGATGTTACAGACGATCTCCCATTACCGGATTCTCAACCAGCTCGGCGCGGGCGGGATGGGCGAGGTCTATCTGGCCGAAGACACCCGGCTTGACCGCAAGGTCGCGCTCAAGCTGCTGCCCGCCAAGTTCACTCAGGACGAAGACCGGGTGCGCCGCTTCGTCCAAGAAGCCAAAGCCGCCTCCGCGCTCAATCACCCGAACATCATCACGATTTACGAGATCGGCCAAGTAGACGGCCACCATTTCATCGTTGCCGAGTTTATTGACGGCCAAACACTCCGCCAGCAGATGGCCGGCACACGGATCAAGCTCCCTGAGGCGCTCGAGGTGGCGGCGCAAGTCGCGAGCGCGCTCTCCGCCGCGCACGAGGCCAAGATCGTGCATCGCGACATCAAGCCGGAGAACGTCATGCGGCGGCGTGACGGCATCGTCAAAGTCCTCGACTTCGGCCTCGCCAAGCTGACTGAGCGCCGCGCGCGCGCGACCGATACCGACGCACCGACCATGGCCTCGGTCAAGACCGATCCGGGGACGGTGATGGGGACAGTCACTTATATGTCGCCGGAGCAGGCGCGGGGAGTGGATGTGGACGCCCGGTCGGACATCTTCAGCCTGGGCGTCCTGCTCTACGAGATGATCGCCGGCCGCCTGCCGTTTGAGGGCGAAACGACGACCGATGTTTTCGTTTCGACCCTGGAGAAGGAGCCGGTGCCGCTCTCACGCTACGCGCCGGAAGCCCCCGCCGAGTTGCAACGGATCGTCAGCAAGGCGTTGCGCAAGGATCGCGAGGAACGTTATCAAACCGCTAAAGACTTGCTGCTTGACCTGAAGAGTCTCAGAGAAGAGCTGATCTATGAGGCGAAGAGCCGGGCCGCCGGCCAGCCGGAGACCAGTGATGGAGCGATGGGCGCAACGAATCTCAATCAAGGTCTCGGAACCGCAAAAGTAACGGGCACGCCGAGCACTGAGGCCAGCCCCGCGCGCACGACTTCCAGCGCCGAGTATCTGGTGAGTGGGATCAAACGTCACAAGCTCGCCGCATTCGTCGCGCTGATTGTGATGATCGCCGCGGCGTCGGGCGTCGGTCTTTACCTGCAGGCAAAGAACACTGAGATCGCCATTGATTCCGTGGCCGTCCTGCCTTTCGCCAATCAGAATCGCGACCAAGACGCGGAATATCTCTCGGACGGATTGACCGAAAGCATCATCAACAACCTGACGCAGCTTGCCGACTTGCGCGTGATCGCTCGCAGCTCGGCCTTTCGTTACAAGGGCAAAGAGGCCGACCCGTTCGGCGCGGCCAAGGAGTTGGGGGTGCGCGCGGTGGTGGTCGGGCGCGTCCTGCAGCGCGGCGAGAATCTGACGATCAGCGCGGAGTTGGTGGACGCGCGGGAGAACAAACAGCTTTGGGGCCAGCAGTACCATCGCAAGCTCGCCGATGTCTTCGCGGTGCAGGAAGAGATCGCGAAAGAGATTTCCGAGAAACTGCGGTTGAAGTTGAGCGGCGCAGAAAGACAGCAGCTTGCGAAGCGGCCCACGGGAAACCTCAAGGCATTTCAGTATTACACGCAAGGGCAAGCGTATAGCCAACGTCAAACCCGCGAGGATATACTCACGGCCATCCGCTATTACGAGAAGGCGATTGAAGAAGATCGCAATTACGCGCTCGCCTACGCGGGCTTATCTGGCGCCTATGCAGGCCTTGCAGTGTACGGCTACATTGCGCCCCTGGAAGGTCGGCGCAAGATGGAAGAGGCCGCGCGCAAAGCCCTCGCGCTTGATGAAAACCTGGCCGAAGCTCACGCCGCGCTTGGTCAAGCCTACACTACGTTCACCCCATACAATTTCTCGTTGGCTGAACGTGAACTGCGCCGTGCGCTCGAACTCAGTCCGAGATCAGCATTAGCCCATCGGTATTTGGGGAATTCACTCATGCGACAGGGACGTCTCGATGAAAGCTCAGCGGAATTTCTGAAAGCTCGCGAACTCGACCCGCTCTCATCAGTCACTGCACGGTCAGGGGCCACTCCTTACTACCTCAAGCGAGATTATGTGCGAGCGCTTGAGCTGCTGCGGCAGGCCAATGAACTTGGCCCGGCTTTTACCCAATCCTGGGAAATAGTAGCGTACATTCAAAACCGGTTATCTAACGAAGCGCTCGCGGAATTGGAGCAGGCCAAACGAGAGAGGCAGAGTGCTCCAGTTTTGATTTACAGTACGGCGATGGTCTACGCGGCGCAGGGGAAGCGGGCCGAAGCGCTCCAGATCATCAAAGAGATGGAAGCGATGTCAGGTGCGAGCCTGAGCCAGGCGCACTGGATGGCCAAAATCTATGCGGCCTTGAACGAGAAGGAGCTAGCCTTGACGTGGCTCGAACGTGGCTTAGGAGCCATAAAAAAATAACTGCGACGTTTAGCTACCCTGCTTATAAGGGTGAGGGTAGATAGTGTAGTTCCAATGAGGGAACGATTTGTGTGGTCGCACACGCAACCACGCGGCTA